>Ga0210021_1002757_pt1 | contig 14834 bp, 17 predicted proteins | sample CryGeymeta201517_FD_183981 | JGI IMG/M metagenome (GOLD analysis project Ga0210021, IMG submission 183981) | Groundwater microbial communities from Crystal Geyser aquifers in Utah, USA - Crystal Geyser metaG 2015-17 (SPAdes) (version 2) | ecosystem: Environmental > Aquatic > Deep subsurface >... | reverse complement strand
CATTGCGCAAATCGTGGCGCAGGGCTATGCCGAGGCTGATGTGAACCGTGTGGTGAAATTGATCCGCATCAACGAATACAAGCGCCGCCAGGCACCGGTCGGCATCCGCATCACCGACCGCAGTTTCGGCAAGGATTGGCGCTATCCGATCACGGCGCGCTATCAGGACGGTTATTGACCGGCGTTATCGCCTGATGCTGATGGCGCAGTTTCAGGCGCACCTGCTTGCCCAGCCAGACATGCAGCGGCAGCAGCAGCGTCAGGCTGATCCCCAGTATTTGGTGAAGCAGACTGAACGCATCGCGCCAGTCTTCATGCGGCGGGTAGTACAGGGTCAAACCGCTACCGGCAAGCAACAGCAGCGCTGCCGATAAGATCAGGCCGCTGCTCCGGTTGCGTCGCGCGCGCCAGTTGCCTTGCTGGTGCAGCGCGTACAAGCGTCCCGCGATCCACAGCAACAGGTAAGCCGCCACGCCATGCAGCACCAGCACGCGATGGCGCCAGGCACGCAAGGGATCACTGTAGTCATCCGCGTTCAGCATCCAGCCCAGCGCGATCCACAACACCCCGCTCAACATGACCAGCCAAACCGCCGTCTGTACCTGCCTGCGCGCGGAATGACTCAAATGCATGCCCCATGCGCTCATGGTTGATCTCCCTTTGTGATGTGCCGGTCAAACAGCAAAGCAAGCCGCGCCAAGCGGTTCAGTGCGCGTACCGACAGGGTTGCGCCGGAGATACCGTCGATCTGCCTGTCCAATTTTTGTCCGCTCTCCAGTCTTGCGCCGGCGTACTGTGCGGTGAACGCGGGACTTTTCACTTCCCAGCCGCGACTCTCGCGATAGACCAGTACCTGCACCCGCTCAATTGTGCCGTTCCCGATCACGATACCGACGGTGATCGGCATCTCCTTGCCGATCTCGTCCAACACCCAGACCGTGCGACGCCCGACGTGCCAGTAGCGCACGCGCGCGGCGGGATAGTCATGATCGAGAATGGCGCGCACGTCGGGGCGCAGCTCGCCGGTGAGCCACAGCGTTGCCATGGCGGGCGGCTGGCCGAACACCCCGCTCAGGAAGCGCGAGGTCTCGGCTTCCTGATCCGCGCCCCAGGCCGGCAGGCTCAATGCGAACAGGAAAAAAATGCGCAGGCTGGCCATGTCAGAACTGGTAACCCAGGCCGAGGTTGAAACCGTCGAATTCATTTTGTCCGACCGGTACCTTCTGGTTCTGGAAATCCAGCTTTACCACCACGTCGGGATGCGGCCAGTAGTTCACACCCACGTCGGTTTGATCGAATCGGCTGTTGGCGGCATCGCCGGCCGCGTTGTCCCATCGGTTGTGGCGCGCGAATACGCCCCACTGGTCGTTGAACTTCCAGGATGGCTCCACATACCAGCCGTTTTGCCTGTCAGCACCGATAGCTTTCGGGCCGTTGCCGTTCAGATGCCACGCCGCGTAAAGCGCGCGCAGGCCAAATGCTCCCCTGTTCACCACCGCATGGGTTTCATACAGCGTGGCCGCACCCGCCGCGGGATCGATACTTTGGGTGATGTCGGATTGGCGATTAACGGTGGCGGCCAACTCTACGCCGGGCACACCGCTCCATTTCAGGCGGGCGGTATAAGCCGCATCGCTTGCCCGCGCATTGGCTGTGTGCGTGCGGCCATCGCGCACCCGGTAGTTGTTGCCTGATGTCGTCGCCAGACCGCTGGTGAGCGCAAAGTCCGCGCTGAACCCGTGCGCCATGCGCGCGTTCAAGGCCACACCGCCTTCGCGCCAGGTCGTCGGAATGATGTTGGTCTCCACCGGATTGCGCTCCACGCCATAGAAAGTGTGCGGCTCATGGGTTTCGCTCAGAATGCCGACCGGCACCACCATCAGTCCCGCCTTGAGGCTGAATTGCTCGTTCAGGATGAAATCCAGATAAGCTTGTTCCACCGCCACCGTGCTGCCGTTGCTGCTGCTGTCTTTGACCAGCGCATGTTCGACTTCCAATTCCGAGAATAAACGCACGTGCTGGTTGAATTCGTGCCCCACGAACAGCACGAATCGATGGAAATCGATTTCATCCTTATCGGTGCCGCCGGGTTTCTGATTCTTTAGCCGGTTCAGATGAAGTTCACCGTATCCGCCGATAGTCGATGCGGCTTTGGCCGTTCCGCCTTGCGATCCTGCCATCCGGTCGATTTGCGCCCCGGTCGCTTCGATCTTTTGTTCCGTCTGACTTGCCTGAAGTTTCAGCGCGCGGTTTTCGTTTTCCAGCTGATTCAGGCGCCGTTCCAGCGCTTGTAGCCGCTCCCCAGTTTCGCTTTCGGCCTGTACGGGGCTGATCAGCAGGCTGGTCAGTAAACAAGCAGCCAGGGGATGGAATAAGGGATGGTGTGATTTCATGGGTAATTTCCGATTCACAAATGGGTTAATTTTTACCGGATCGAAGGCTTTTAATTGAGAATGGTTATCATCATATATGATAGTGATTCTCATGCGCAAGATATTTTGTTAAAGTTAAACCAATCTGGAAAATTAAAGCTGAAAGGAAAATCATGGAAAGCGAAGATCTGCGCAATGTCGGACTAAAAGTCACCACGCCGCGCCTGAAGATTTTGAGCCTGCTCGAAAACGCCACGGAAAAGCACATGACGGCAGAGTCGATTTATCGCCAATTGGGTGAAAGCGGGGAAGCGATCGGTTTGGCCACCGTCTATCGGGCGCTGGCCCAGTTTGAGGCGGCGGGACTGATCACGCGCCATCAGTTCGAGGGCGGGCAGACCGTATTTGAGCTGGAGCGGGGGCCGCACCACGACCATATCGTGTGCGTCCGCTGCGGGCGGGTGGAGGAATTTTTCGACAAGGTGATCGAGGAACGGCAGCGCGAGATTGCCGAGAAACTCGGTTTCACCCTGAGCGACCATGCCTTGACGCTGTATGGCGAGTGCAACAGCAAGGATTGTCCGGGGCGAAAAGGGTAAGCGTGCCGGTCTTTTTCTATTCGGCTATACTTGCCGCAAACATCGCCAAAGGGGAGTTTCATGAAGAAAATCGAAGCCATCATCAAACCATTCAAGCTCGATGAAGTGCGCGAAGCGCTTTCCGAACTGGGGGTCAGCGGCCTGACCGTTACCGAAGTCAAGGGATTCGGACGGCAGAAGGGACACACCGAACTCTATCGCGGCGCGGAATACGTGGTGGACTTCTTGCCCAAGATCAAAGTCGAGATCGTGGTCAGCTCTGCCATGCTGGAGACCGCGGTCGATGCCATCGTCAAGGCGGCACATACCGGCAAGATCGGCGACGGCAAGATCTTCGTCACCACCGTCGAGCAAGTCATTCGTATCCGCACCGGCGAGACGGACGAGTCGGCGCTGTAGTCCGCCTTGTCGGTCCTGCATCGGCCGGTGCCTGCGGCAGAACATCATCCCGCGCTGTCGCTTCCTCTCTTGTCTTCCAGCATTTCCCGCAGCGGTTGGGATGAGCCGGGTTTTTGCATAATCTGCTCCATTCCGGCTAACCCGTTCGGGTCAGTAAAATCGCGCCACCCCCCCTTTTTGAGTCGGGCATGTTTTGCCTTGGTTGTGTAGCATCCGGCGGGCTTGCAGGCTGAGTCTTGCGAGCATCTAACGGGAGGAATGAAAATGAACCTGGATATCACAACCCTGCTCAATCTTGTTGCCATATTGATCATGTTCTACTGTCTGTATCTGGTGTTGTCGCTGAAATCCAGCATTCCCGGCGGAATGATAGGCAAGCACTGGAACTTTCTCACCATGCTGGTGGTGCTATTCAGCATCGGTTATCTGGCCACTCCTTTCTCCGATCGGATTCCGGCAGAAACCCTGCGTTTGGTGGTCTCCGCCATCTTTGTTTTTGGGGCGATCTATGTGGTGGTTACGGTCCGTCTTATTTACAACATTATTCGCGAACTGACCGAGTAAGCGTAAATGACGATGCGCGCAGACTTGGTGCTATTTCGCACGCAAAAAGGGGAAGACATCCTGCTCAGCCACGGGCGTGAGATATCCACCAACCAGCGCCGCGCATTGCTGGTGGTGAATGGCAAGACCGGCATTGCCGAGCTGGCCAAAACCGTGTTCTGGGTTACCGATATGACGGTGACGCTGCAAGAGTTGTTGGCGCTGGGGCTGGTCAGCGATTCTCCTTCGGCGTCAGACATGCCGGGCAGCCCGGCTTCTGCTGAAAGTCAATTGACGAAAGTCATGCTTGCCGCCATGGCGAGGGAATTGCTCGGCGACAGCGCGGAACGCATCATCAAAAAAGTGGAGGAAGCCGAGGATACGCCGGAGGCGCTGGAGCAGGTTTTGGCCGGTTGCAAGAAGCTGATCAAACTGACCATCAGCGAGGAGATGGCAGACACTTTTTTGCAGCGAGGACTGAAACTGCTCGGCAAATAACCGCGGCGGCGGGGCTGATTGCCGTGCCGATCTCCGCTGTCGCCCGTTCACGCCCCGGGCGGGACAATTTTCAGCAACACCCGCACCGCGCCGGCGCCTCCGGCATTCGCCGGGGCATCGCAAAACGCCAGTACCTGCGCATGTTGTGCCAGCCAGTGGCGGGTGCGGACTTTTAATATTCCTTCGCGCCCCTCGCTGCGCCAGCCCTTGCCGTGAATTACCGTGATACAGCGCAAACCACGCGCTGTCGCCTGATGCAAAAATCCCGCCAGTAACTTCCGTGCTTCGTCGCTGTTGAGTCCGTGCAGGTCGATTTCGTCCTGCGGCGGCCACGCGCCGCGCCGCAGTTTGCGCAGGGTCATGCGGTTGAGACCGTCGCGCAGGAACTCGGCAAGGGCGGTGTCGCCGGCGCCGTGGTCGGACAGCGTGTCGGGAATGGGCGGGGAGGGGGCTGCGGAGGCAGCGAACTTGCGCGGTTTCGGTCCGGGGGTGACGCGCTCGCCGGGTGGAAGCGGGGTTACATCCCCCAGCGCTTGCCGGAACAAGTCGGCATCGTCCTGTTCCGGCTCAACGGCCATCAGTCTGGCGATTGCAGATATTTGTCCGCATCCAGCGCCGCCATGCAGCCGGTGGCCGCACTGGTGCAGGCCTGGCGATAGATGTGGTCCTGCACGTCACCGGCGGCGAACACGCCGGGAATACTGGTCTGGGTGGCGTTGCCGTCACGGCCGCCCTGGGTGACGAGATAGCCGTTTTCCATTTCCAGTTGTCCGGCGAAGATGTCGGTATTGGGTTTGTGGCCGATGGCGATGAACACGCCGTCCACTTTAATGTCCTGCGTCGTGCCGTCCTGCACATTTTTCAGGCGCGCGCCGGTGACACCGCTGTCGTCGCCCAGCACTTCATCCAGTACCTGGTGCAGTTGCAGCGTGATCTTGCCTTCTTTCACTTTCTCCATCAGGTGATCGACCATGATGCCTTCGGCGCGGAAGCTGTCGCGGCGGTGGACCAGTGTGACATGGCTGGCGATATTGGCCAGATACAGCGCTTCTTCCACCGCCGTGTTGCCGCCGCCGATGACGGCGACCGGTTTGTTGCGGTAGAAGAATCCGTCGCAGGTGGCGCAACCGGACACCCCTTTTCCCATGAAGGTTTCTTCCGAAGGCAGGCCGAGATATTGCGCCGAAGCGCCGGTGCAGAGGATCAGCGCATCGCAGGTATAGGTTCCGGCGTCGCCGATCAGGGTGAACGGTTTCTGTTGCAGTTGTGCGGTGTGAATGTGGTCGAAGATGATCTCGGTGTTGAAGCGCTCGGCGTGTTGCTGGAAGCGCTGCATCAATTCCGGACCCTGCACGCCGTTGACATCGGCCGGCCAGTTATCCACTTCGGTGGTGGTCATCAGTTGCCCGCCCTGTGCCATGCCGGTGATCAGTACCGGATTCAGGTTGGCGCGCGCGGCATAGATGGCGGCAGTGTAACCGGCGGGGCCGGAGCCGAGAATCAGGAGACGATGGTGTTGTGTAATTTTTTCCATGATTTTGACAGGGGATTGTGCGGGTTGGCGATGCCGAAATTTAACAGTGAGCGGCGAGACTGTCGAGTAAAATGCGCGCGCCATGAAGATAATCCTCACGTTTTTCCTGCTGTGCAGCACCCTGTCCGTTCAAGCCGCCGAGTTGCCCGGAATTCCCGCCTTCATCGACGAGATGGTGGCGCGCCACCATTTCAAGCGGGCAGAGATGGTGCGGGTGTTCCGCCGCGCCGAGCAGCGGCCGGATGTGATCGAGGCGATCAGCAAGCCCGCCACGCTTAAACCGTGGCCGGAATATCGTGCCAACTTTGTCAACCGCGAACGGATCGGGGGCGGACTCAAGTTCTGGCAGAAAAACGGGGCGGCGCTGGCGCGCGCGCAACGCGAATTCGGTGTGCCGGCGGAATATATCGTCGCCATCATCGGGGTGGAGACCCAGTACGGGCGCAACAGCGGTGGCTATCGCGCGCTGGATGCGCTGACCACGTTGGCATTTTCCTATCCGCGCCGCGCGGATTTTTTTCGCGCCGAACTGGAACAGTTTCTGTTGCTGGCGCGCGAGCAGGACTTCAATCTGCTCGAAATCAATAGCTCCTATGCGGGGGCGCTCGGCATCCCGCAATTCATGCCGGGCAACTTTCGCAAATACGCGCTCGACTACAACGGCAACGGCAAAGTGGACATCCTGCACGAGCCGGCGGATGCGATCGGCAGTGTGGCGAATTATTTCAAGCACTACGGCTGGCGCAGCGGCGAGCCGGTCGCGCTGTTGGCCAAAATCACCGACCCGCAGCAGTTGGGCACGCTGGTCGAGGTGAAGCCTTTAATGGGATGGCGCAACGATACCGGTGTCGCACCGGCGGCGAAAACAGACGGCGTGTTGCCTCCCGCCTGGTTGCTGGATCTGACCCTTGAGAAGGACAAGGAATACTGGCTGGTGTTCGAGAACTTCGATGTCATCATGCGCTACAACATCAGCAGTTTTTACGCCCTTTCGGTGCACCAACTGGCGCAGGCGCTGCGTGACGGTCGCGGTTGAACATGGCGCTCATGGGGCATCTTGTAGGTCGGGATTCATCCCGACCTGGATGGCGGATCAAGTAGGGCTGTCGGGTTGAAACCCGACCTGCAGGCGGCGATGGTTTTGTGGGTCATGCTTCAGCCTGAAAGCTTCCGGCCGGGATGAATCCGGATACTTTCAACGGATACGCCGCGCGCCGTTGTAGCGTGTCTTCCAGTAATCAAGGGACATCCGTTCCACCCGAATGCGTTCGCCGCTCTTCGGTGCATGGACGAACTTGCCGTCGCCGATATACAAGCCGACATGCGAATTGGGGCGGTGCTGGGTGTTGTAGAACACCAGGTCGCCGGGGCGCATTTGATCCCGGTCAAGGGCGATGCCGACGCGGCTGATCTGGTTGCTGGTGCGCGGCAAACGGATGGCGAGCGTCTTGGCATAGACGTGCCGCACATACCCGCTGCAATCGAACCCGCTGTCGGCATTGTTGCCGCCGTAGCGGTAGGGCGTGTCGGCCAGGCTTATGGCATACATCACCAGTTCGTTCATGCGCTCATCGGCGGCCTGGTCCTGCCGCGGCGGCGCGCTGCCGCAGGCAGTCAGCATAGCGAGCAACAGCAGCAAGACTGTTTTTTTCATGGTATGTCCCATGGTTATTGGCGCGCTGATTATAGTGCAGTCCCTTTTCCCCGATGGGCGTAACTCAAGTAGAATCATGCCCTCGATTTTCGACAACAACCCAATTTGGAACGGAGCCCGCGATGAGTTTTACCGAAAACGATGTGCAGAACGCGTTGAAAAAACTGACCGACCCCAATACGAAGAAAGATTTCGTGAGCGGCAAATCGGTCAAGAACATCAAGATTGGCGGCAATGATGTGTCGCTGGATATCCTGCTGGGTTATCCGGCGAAAAGCGTGTGGGGCGAGATCAAAACGCTGGTTGAAACCCACCTCCAGTCTGCGTTGCCGGGTGTCGGCAAGGTTGAGGCGAACGTTGCCAGCAAGGTCGTGCCGCATGCGGTACAGCGCGGGGTGAAGCTGGTGGACGGGGTGAAGAACATCATCGCCGTGGCATCCGGCAAAGGCGGCGTGGGCAAATCCACCACGGCGGTCAATCTGGCCCTGGCGCTGGCCGCCGAAGGCGCGCGTGTCGGGGTGCTCGATGCCGATATTTACGGCCCATCGCAACCCACCATGCTCGGTATCAGCGGAAATCCGGATTCCGCCGACGGCAAGAGCATGCAGCCGATGAGCAACCACGGCTTGCAGGTCATGTCGATCGGTTTCCTCATCGATGCCGACACGCCAATGGTGTGGCGCGGCCCGATGGTGACGCAGGCGCTGGAACAGCTGTTGCACCAGACGCGCTGGGACAACCTCGATTATCTGGTGGTGGATTTGCCGCCGGGCACCGGCGACGTGCAGCTCACCCTGGCGCAAAAGGTGCCGGTCACCGGCGCGGTCATCGTCACCACGCCGCAGGACATCGCGCTGATGGATGCGCGCAAGGGACTCAAGATGTTCGAGAAGGTCGATGTGAAAATCATCGGCATCGTCGAAAACATGAGCACGCACATCTGTTCGCAATGCGGCCACGAGGAACACATCTTCGGTGCGGGCGGCGGGGAAAAGATGTGTGCCGACTACAATACGGAATTCCTCGGCAGCCTGCCGCTCGACATCCATATCCGCGAACAGGCGGATTCCGGCAAGCCGACGGTGGTGGCCGATCCGGATGGCAAGATCAGCAAGGTCTATAAACAGATCGCGCGCCGCGTGGCGGTGAAGATCGCCGACATGGCGCAGGATCACAGCGCGGCCTTCCCCAAGATCGTGGTGCAAAACACCTGATGCGGATTCTGGTCAGCAACGACGACGGCTATTTCGCTCCCGGTCTGGCCTGTCTGGCGCAGCATCTGTCAGCGCTGGGCGAGGTGACAGTGGTGGCGCCGGAGCGCGACCGCAGCGGGGCGAGCAACTCGCTGACGCTGAACCGCCCGCTCAATCTGAAGCGGGCCGCGAGCGGTTTCTATTATGTGGACGGCACCCCGACCGACTGCGTGCACCTGGCGGTGAGCGGGATGCTGGACATCCAGCCCGAACTCATCGTGTCCGGCATCAATTCCGGCGCCAACATGGGGGACGACACAATTTATTCCGGCACCGTGGCGGCGGCGACCGAGGGGTTTCTGCTGGGCGTGCCGTCCATCGCGGTTTCCCTGATCGGACATGAGGAAAAGCATTATGAAACCGCCGCGCGCGTGGCGGAGGAACTGGTGCAGCGCTTTCAGTGCCTGCCCCATCCGCAACCCTGGCTGCTGAATGTAAATGTGCCGGATGTGCCTTACGCCGAGTTACAGGGGATGGAAGTGACCCGGCTGGGCAAACGTCACAAGGCGGAGCCGGTGATCAAATCGAGCAATCCGCACGGCCAGCCGATCTACTGGGTCGGCCCGGTGGGCAAGGCGCAGGATGCGGGAGAGGGTACCGATTTTGCCGCCGTCGCGCAGGGACGGGTGTCGATCACGCCGTTGCAGATCGACCTGACCCAGTACACACAGATGGATGCGGTGCGCACCTGGATGGGTGCGGCATGAACTTGCAGCACGCCGGCATCGGCATGACCTCGGCGCGCACGCGCGGGCGCATGATCGAACGGCTGCGCGCGCAGGGCATCCGCGACGAGGCGGTGCTGGCGGCGATCGGCAATGTGCCGCGCCATCTGTTCGTGGATGAGGCATTGGCCGGGCGCGCCTACGACGATGTCGCGTTGCCGATCAATTACGGCCAGACCATCTCGCAGCCTTACATCGTCGCGCGCATGATCGAAGTGTTGCGCAACAGCAAACAATTGGGGCGGGTGCTGGAGATCGGCACCGGCTGCGGCTACCAGGCGGCGGTGCTGGCGCAGTTGGTAAAAGAGGTCTATAGCGTGGAGCGCATCCAGCCGTTGCACGAGCGCGCGCGCAAACTGCTGCGCGAACTGAAAGTGCGCAACGTCATCCTGCGCTATGCCGACGGCAGCACCGGCCTGGCCGATGCCGCTCCTTTCGACGGCATCATCATGGCGTGCGCCGCGCCGGCCCTGCTCGATGCGCTGAAGGAACAACTGGCGATTGGGGGTCGGATGGTGTTGCCGCTCGGCACCGCCGAACAATTTCTTTATCTGGTCGAGCGCACGGAGAAGGGTTTTCGCGAGACCCGGCTGGATGCGGTAAAGTTCGTTCCCCTGATGGGTGGAAAGCAATGAATGCAAAGATAAAAATCCTACTGTTTACGCTCGTGCTTGCCTTGGGCGCCTGCGGCACCCCGCGCGTCGGCGGCAAGAAAGCTCCGGTGGTCGAATATGGCGACACCCGCCGTGCCGCCGAGGTGAGCACGCCGCGCTACAGCGCCAAACGCCACACCGTGCAGGCCGGCGAGACGCTATACAGCATCGCCTTCGAGGACGGGCTGGATTACCTGGAAGTGGCCGCCTACAACGGCCTCAAAGACCCGACTGCAATCCGGATTGGGCAGGTACTGGAATTGCGCATCCCGCTCGACGATGGCACGGTGGACGAACTGCCTCCGCCCCGGGTTGCCCGTGCATTGCCAAAAATTGGCGAGACCAAACGCCAGCCGAAGGTGGGCCGCTTGCTGTATTCGGGAAAGGCGCTGGCCAGGGCGGAAAGAATGCAGGACGAGCGTGCTGCGGGCGCGCCGCAGCCGCGGACCGTTATTGGTGCGCCAGCGGCGGCTGTTGATTCCACCGGCGCGCTGGAATGGCGCATGCCCAGCCGCGGCAGGCTGATTGCCGGATTTTCCAAAGGCGCCAACCGCAAAGGAGTGGATTTCGCCGGCACGCGCGGGCAGGCGATCACCGCCAGCGCGGCCGGCAAAGTCGTGTACGCGGGCAGCGGCCTGCGCGGCTACGGCAAACTGGTCATCATCAAACACAACGCCACCTATCTCAGCGCCTACGCGCACAACGACCGGATCGTGGTGAAAGAAGGGCAAAACGTGCGCACAGGACAGAAGATCGCGGAGATGGGCGACAGCGATGCCGACCGGGTCAAGCTACATTTCGAAATCCGCAAGCAGGGCAAGCCGGTCGATCCGGCGCGTTATCTGCCGCTGGTGAAATCCTGAACAGTGTGGAAAATCCCCTCCTGACGACGACCGACCACAGCCGCGACAGCGCCGGATTGCGCTATGTCTATCCGGTCGTCTCGCGCCGCGCCGGCGGTGTTTCCATCGGCATCAATCTCAATCCCAACAATGCCTGTAACTGGCGCTGCATCTACTGCCAGGTGCCCGACCTCGTTCGCGGCAGCGCGCCGCCGATTGATTTGGTCTTGTTGGAAAAAGAACTGCGCGGCTTCCTGCACGAACTGCAGCACGGCGACTTCCTGCAGCGTGTGCCGCCCGGGGCGCGGCGCCTCAACGACATCGCCTTGTCCGGCAACGGCGAGCCGACCAGCGCGCAGGAATTCAAGGATGTCATCGAACTCATCGCCCAGCTAAAACCTGCCGATCTCAAACTGGTGCTCATCACCAACGGCAGCCTGATCCAGCGCAAAAATGTGCAACAGGGATTGCGCCGCCTGGCGCAACTGAACGGCGAAGTCTGGTTCAAGCTGGATCGCGCCAGCGAAGCGGGGATGGCGTTGGTCAACGACACCAAGACCACGCCGGCGGCAGTGCGCAGGAATCTGGCCGCCGCCATCGCCTGTTGCCCCAACACCTGGCTGCAAACCTGCTGGTTCGCGCTGGACGACACTCCACCGGGCAGGCAGGATGAGGACGACTATCTGGACTTTCTGGCGGGATTGTTGCGCGTCGGCATCCGCCCGCGAGGCGTCCTGCTGTACGGGCTGGCGCGGCCTTCCCTGCAGGCCGAAGCGCCGCGCCTGTCGGCCATGCCGCAGGCAAAAATGGAACAGTTTGCGCAGCGCATCCGCGCCATCGGTGTTGCGGTAAAAACGGTCGATTAGCTGCACCGCAGGCGAGGATTGAAAACCGCGAAAGCGACAAATCTTTTAAAATATGCGGCAGAGATTACGGTCTTTGCCGTCCCGGCAACCAGGTTAAGGGAACCTCTAAAAATTCGTCATTCCGGCGAAGGCCGGAATCCAGTATTTTCAATGGTCTGGACACCGGCCTTCGCCGGTGTGACGAAAACTGAATTCTTAGAGGTTCCCTTAAATTCGGCAATTCAGATCAGAGGTGATCCATTGAGTGTATCCGGTCATACCCTTGCAACATCCCGTGCCCTGCAACAGGCCGAGCAGCACAAGGCCGCAGGCCGTCTCGGCGAAGCAGAAGCTATCCTGAAACAGATACTCGCCGCCGCGCCGGATTTCCATCCGGCGTATCACACGCTGGGACTGATCGCCTACGAGGTCGGCAAGCTGCCGCTGGCGGTGGAGCTGATCGCCAAGGCAATCTCGCTTGAAGGGAAGGTGTCGCTTTATCACCGCAACGTTGGCGAGATGTGCCGCCGTCTGGGGCGGCTGGACGAGGCAGTGGCCGCAGGCAGACGCGCAACCGCCCTCGCCCCGAATGATCTGGATGCGCATTACAACCTCGGTCTGGCACTGACCGACAAGACGGAGTGGGATGCCGCGATCAGCGCTTACCGCCGCGCACTGGCGCTTAATCCCAACCACGGTTTGTCCTGGAACAATCTGGGCGCGGCGCTGGAGAAGAAAGGTGACAAGGCGGAAGCGGAAACGGCTTATGCCAAAGCAGTCGCGCTGAATCCGGCACACCACGAGGCGCAGAACAATCTGGGGGCGATCTACAGCGAACAGGGGAAACTGGAAGAGGCTTGCCACTGCTTCGATGCGGCGATCAAAGCCAACCCCGATTTTTCCGAGGCGCATTTCAATCTGTCTTCGCTCAAGACCTATCGCGAGGACGACCCGCATCTGATCTATCTGGAACGCAATCTGGGCAAGGCGGAGACCATGCCGGTGAGCGCACGCATCCGCTTCTGGTTCGCGCTGGGCAAGGCGCGCGAGGATGTGGGCCGCCACGACGAAGCGTTCACCGCCTATGCGGAGGGCAACCGCTTGCAGCATGCGCTGTTGCCTTACCACGAGACCAAAGCCGACGAGATGCTGGAGAAAGTGATGGCGACGTTCTCGCGGGAATTCTTTGCGGCGCGCCAAGCGGTGCGGGGTAGCGGAAAAGCGCCGATCTTCATCGTCGGCATGCCTCGCTCGGGCACCACGCTGCTGGAGCAGATCCTGTCCAGCCACCCTGCGGTGTATGGCGCGGGCGAGTTGATGGATATGAATCAGGTGATCATGGCGGCGGCCAGCCCGGACAACCGTTTTCCGGATTTCGTACCGGGCTTGTCGATGGAAGATTTCAGGAAGATGGGCGAGGCCTATGCAGAGCGGGTGTGGAAGCTGGCACCCGATGCGCAGCGCATCACCGACAAGATGCCGGCCAATTTCTTCTACATCGGCATGATTCATCTCATGTTGCCCAACGCGAAGATCATCCACGCCATGCGCGACCCGATGGATTCGTGTTTCTCCAACTATGCGCGGCTGTTCAACGACACCATGGAGTTCGCCTACGACTTGGGCACGCTGGGTCGCTACTACGCGCGCTACATCACGCTGATGCGGCATTGGCATGAGGTGCTGCCGCCGGGCACGATTCTCGATCTGCGCTACGAGGATATGGTGGCGGATACCGAAGGACAGGCGCGGCGCATCCTCGAATATGTCGGCCTGCCGTGGGATGAAAATTGTCTGGCCTTCCACCAGAACAAACGCCACGTAAAAACGGCCAGCGTGGCACAGGTGCGCAAACCGATCTACAAGACCTCGGTGGCGCGCTGGCAGCGCTTTGCAAAACATCTGCAACCGCTGCTCGATATCGTGCAGGACTACCGCGAATAAGAAAATGAACCAATCCAAATCCAATCTGCTATCCGAACCCATCGTTGCCGCACCACAACCGCAGCAACAACTTTCCATCGATCAGGCGATGCTGCTGGCGACCCAGCATCAGGCACAGGGCAAACTGCAACAGGCGGAACATCTGCTGCGCCAGATCTTGCAGGTGCAGCCGCAACATGCTTTTGCCCTGCATCTGCTGGGCATCATCGCGCATCAGGCGGGCAAGCCGGAATTGGCGATCGAGCTGATCGGCAAGGCGATCGCGCACAACGGCAATGTGGCGCTGTTCCATGCCAACCTCGGCGAGATGTACCGGCAACTGGGCAAGCTGGACAAGGCGGTCGAACACGGCGAGCGCGCGGTGACGCTGGATGAGCGCTTGGCATCGGCGCACAGCAATCTGGGTATCGCCTACTTTGACCTGAAGGATTACATCCGCGCCGAAGCCTGCCAGCGCCGCGCGCTGGCGCTGGATGCGAACTTCACGCCCGCTTTAAACAACATGGGCAGCATCTGCCGCGCCAACAAGGACAAGCCCGCCGCACTCGACTGGTATCGCAAGGCGATCGCGAGCAATCCGAGCTATCTGGAGTCACTGAGCAATCTGGGGGCTGTGCTGCTGGAGGAAGAGCGCGCGGAAGAAGCGGTTGCGCCGCTGGAGCAGGCGCTACGACTGAATCCGAATCATGCGGAAGCGTTATGCAACTTGGGCATGGTGCGCAATGCGCTGGAACAGCACGACGCGGTATTGCCGCTGTTGCTGCGCGCCTTGCAGATCCGTCCCGATTACGCCGAGGCCTTCGTCGGTCTGGCGCGCTTTTATCACGAAAAAGAGAATATGGACGAGGCCTTGCGCTGCGCCCATCGCGCCGTGGAGCTGGCGCCGGAAAAGGCGGAGATGTGCAGCCAGCTCGCGGGCATCTACACCGAGATGGCGCGCAGCGACGAGGCGAGGCAGATGTACCAACGCGCG
>Ga0210021_1002729_pt1 | contig 14911 bp, 15 predicted proteins | sample CryGeymeta201517_FD_183981 | JGI IMG/M metagenome (GOLD analysis project Ga0210021, IMG submission 183981) | Groundwater microbial communities from Crystal Geyser aquifers in Utah, USA - Crystal Geyser metaG 2015-17 (SPAdes) (version 2) | ecosystem: Environmental > Aquatic > Deep subsurface >... | reverse complement strand
TGGACAGCACCAGATGATCAACGCCGCCACCGCCTACGCCGCGCTCCAAGCCAGCGGATTGGCAGTTTCAGATGAATCCATCCAAAAGGGATTTTCTCAGGTAAAATGGCCTGCCCGCTTCGAGGTTGCACGCCGCGAACCGCCCGTCATTTTCGACTCGGCGCACAACGATGACTCGTTCGCCAGGCTGCGCGAGACGCTGGAGACGTATTTCCCCGGCAGGCCGGTCTACCTCATCTTCGGCGCGTCGGAGGACAAGAACATCCCCGGCATGTTCCGTGAGATGAAACCGAAGATCAGGAAACTCATCGCCACGCGCGCAGACCATCCGCGCGCGCTCGAGGTGGAGAAAATCCTCGGGTTGGCAGACCAGGCCCAGGTCAAGAATGAAGCGGCGGTCCCCGTCAGCGCCGCGCTGGCTCGGGCGTTGGAATTGTCCGCGAAAGATGGTAGCATTGTCCTGTCGGCGGGAAGCATGTTCGTCACCGCCGAGGTGATGGCCGCGTGGAAGAAGGTAAGTGGTAAGTAGTAGTTGGTAAGTAGTAATTTAGTCAAAGGTTGAAAGTCGAAGGTCATTGTCAATTACAAATTACAAATTACCAATTACCAATCAATCGTAAATCGAGCAAAAATGAATCATCCTGAAGACTGGAACGAAGAAGAAGAAAATTTCAACATGGCGCTTTCGCAACGCACCGAGGAACTGTATCGCGTGCCGAACATGGAAGCCGACCAGAACGGCCTGATCGAGGCGCTGGTATTGCCCCTGCGCGATATGGTGATCTTCCCGCGCATGGTCTCGCCGATTTTTGTGGGACGCGAGGCCTCGCTGTTGGCGGTGCAGGAAGCCCAGCATCGCAACCAAACCGTCATCGGGCTGACCCAGCGCGACCCCGAAATTGAAGAACCCGGTTTGAAGGATTTCCTGCCTGTCGGCGTGGAGATGGCGGTGGGACGCCTGCTCTCGATGCCGGACGGCTCCTCGTCCGCGCTGGCGCAGGGACGCCGCCGCGTGGAGATCGTGGAATTCATCCGCGTGCGGCCATACATCAAGGTGCGCGCCCGCGTGCTGTTCGAGCCGACGGCCGCCGACCGCCAGACGCAGGCCACCATGCGCTCTGTGCTGGACCTGTTCGATCGTTGTGTGCAACTGGATCGTTCCATTCCCGAAGAGGCGCATCTCTTTGCCATGAACATTGCCGACCCCGGCTGGCTGGCGGACATGATCGCCACGTCGCTGGCGCTCAACTTTGTGGAGCGGCAAACCCTCCTGCTGATGATAGACCCGCGCGCCCGCCTGGGACGCATGAACAAGGCGCTGGCCGAGGAAGTGGATATGCTGGAACTGGAGAACGAGATCCACTCCCGCGTCCAGAACGAGGTGGACAAGAGCCAGCGCGAATTCTACCTGCGGGAGCAGATGAAGCAGATCCAGACCGAGTTGGGCGAAGGCGATATTTTTACCAAGGACGCCAGCGAATTAAAGGAGCGCATCGCCAAGGCCGAACTGCCCGAGGAAGCGCGCAGTGTGGCGATGAAGGAACTGGAACGGTTGAACCAGATGCCGCCCATGGCGCCCGAAGTGGGCATCATCCGCACCTACCTGGATTGGATTTTGGACCTGCCCTGGTCCACGATGACCGAGGACAACCTGGACGTGAAGAACGCCGGGCGCATTTTGGAGCGCGACCATTACGGCTTGAAGAAACCCAAGGAACGCATCCTCGAGTACATTGCCGTCCGTTCGCTCAAACCGCGCAAGGAACGCCAGCCGATTTTGTGCTTTGTCGGCCCGCCCGGCACGGGCAAGACCTCGCTGGGACGCTCCATCGCCGAGGCGCTGGGACGCAAATTCGTGCGCGTCTCGCTGGGCGGCGTGCGGGACGAGGCCGAGATCCGCGGGCATCGCCGCACGTACATCGGCGCGCTGCCCGGGCGCATCCTCCAGACCATGAAGCGCGCCGGCACGGCCAATCCGCTTTTCATGCTGGATGAGATTGACAAACTCTATTCCGATTTCCGCGGCGACCCGGCCTCGGCCATGCTCGAGGTGCTGGATCCCGAACAGAACAATTCGTTCAGCGATCATTATCTCGAATTGCCCTTTGACCTGTCGAAGGTCATGTTCGTGACCACGGCCAACTACCTCGGGCCGATCCCGCCGGCCCTGCTCGACCGCATGGAAGTCATCGAGTTCCCCGGCTACATCGAAGAGGAAAAACTCATCATCGCGGAGAAATATCTGATCCCGCGCCAGTTCGATGAGAATGGCCTGCACGACGCGGGCTTGAAGTTCGAGACCGGCAGCCTGCAAAAGATCATCCGCGAATATACCTACGAAGCCGGCGTCCGCAACCTGGAGCGCGAGATCGGGCGCGTCTGCCGCAAGGTGGCGCGCCTGAAAGCCGAGGGCAAGAAATACTCCGAAACCGTCACGCCTGAATTGATCGAAAAATTCCTCGGGCCGCCGCAATTTTTCATGACGCAGGCCGAGCGCAAGGACGAGGTGGGCGTGGCGACGGGCCTTGCCTGGACCGAGAACGGGGGCGAGATCCTGTTCGTGGAGGTGGCGGTGTTGGAGGGCAAGGGCGGGATGCAGATCACCGGCCAGGTGGGGGACGTGATGCAGGAATCCGCCCAGGCGGGCCTCTCCTACCTCAAGTCACGCGCGAGCGTGTTCGGCATCCCCGTCGAGGCCTTCGACCGTCTCGATATCCATCTACACCTGCCGGAAGGCGCCATCCCGAAGGACGGCCCCAGCGCGGGCATCACCATGACGACCGCCATCATCTCGGCTTTCACGGGACGTCCCATCTTCAAGGATGTGGCCATGACCGGCGAGATCACCCTGCGCGGGCGCGTCCTGCCGATTGGCGGACTGCGCGAGAAGGTGCTGGCCGCGCATCGGGCAGGCATCAAGACGGTCATTATCCCCGAACGCAACCTGAAGGATTTGGTGGATGTGCCGAAGCAGGTGCAAAAGGATTTGAAGATCGTCCCCGTCACGCACATGGACCAGGTGTTGGAGATCGCGCTCTCGCCTGAGGTGGTGTCCGAGCCGCCGCGGCCGAGGAGCAAGAAAGATGAACGGGAGGAGGAGGGGGAGTAGTCTGGTAGTCGGATGGTTGAGTAGGCGGTGTTCTTCCGCCATGTCAAGGCCCGTGTTTCATGTTTGCGTAAATTCGCTTATACTTTGCTCATGGATATTGGCAAGGAACTTAAACAGACGCTCATCCAATTCCTGGAACTCTGCAAGGAGTTTGGCGTTCAACCGCGACTGATAGGCGGGTTGGCGGTACGCGGATTTTCGAGTCGCAAGCGTTTTACACATGATGTTGATCTTGCCATTCGACGCGGCGACAAACCCAACTTGATTGCGCTTCTCAAACAAATGGGATTCGATTATCAGGACCAATCACAATTCGAGGGCGTAAAGGCAAGTAAGCGGCTTGGCGAAGTAACGGTTGAGTTCCACATCTCGGTCGAAAAACTGTGGGACATGTCTTCCGATCAAACTTATACGCTTTCATCCCAGTCGGCTGAATTGCCGATTGACGATCATGGAGATTTGATTGCTCCAACGGTCTCCGTCGAAGATTTGCTGATTCTCAAACTCATGCCCCTTCGAGAACGCGACTTGTGCGATGTGATTGCCCTTCTGCTCGATGCGCCGCGCATTAACGGGCGTTTGTTCTGGGAAAACTGCAAGCGAACGGAAAACACAAGCCATATTTCCTCACAACTTGCAAAAATCGAGACGGCATTGAAGAGCGGAAATTTCCGTGAGGCGTGGTCCGATTACTACGGCGATAAGCTTTCCATGCGTGATGTGCTTTCCGCGATCGAGAAGGTGCGATTGCTATTAAAGGCAAAATCATGAAACCGAAAATCGCCCAGATTGCCTGCCCAAATTGCAGGGCCAATTTCATTCTTTCATCCAATGGCAATGCGATTGCCGCCCCATTGATTTGTCGAACATGCGGACAGGCGTTCTTACCCCATTTCTATTGTCCGGACGTAAGCTCACCTGCGCGCCATATTTTCACGGCGTCCACACTTTACATTGACGGCGCTGGTAAAGCGTACGCTTTCTGTCCCGAACATACCTTTACCACTTACGCGGTGGCGGCCGAAAACAGGCCGCGTCAAGGAAATACTTCCTTTCGGGCCGTCGTTCGTTTTTTTGATTCGCTTGCTTTTCGCATGGCCTTGACCATTGAATCTTGGCGTTGGCGCCTGGCCTCGCGTCGCTAATTACCTGCTGATTGTCCCCGTCAATCACATGGACCAGGTGCTGGTGATCGCGCTCTCGAAGGATGTGGTGTCCGAGTCGCCGCGGCCGCGGAGCAAGAAGGAAGAGGCGCAGGAGGAGGGGGAGTAGGTATTGCGTATTGCGTAACTGAAAAGACTTTGGCGGATGTTCGATCCGCTTATTCGATGATAGCGCCGTCAACATCAACTGGAAACAGGACTTCGCCGTTTGTGTCCATAACGAAGTTTGATTCGGTATAGGGACTCTGAATCATGGTTTTATGAAGATAAAAAGAATCACCGTCGATTCGCCAGACAAATGCGTCGGAGTGATATTCAGAGCCACTGGTCAATTGTCTCATATTATTGGTTGTGAGGTCGAGAAGGAAAACCTGATCTATGGGTGTTTGGCCAGCCCCGCTAACGAGCAAGTATTTGTTATTCGGAGACAGGGACGTAGAATGGAGATACCAGATTGAGTCCTGTAAAGAACTATCGAATATCCGACTCGAGGTTTTTGAGGCGATGTCATAGAGATATATGGCAAATGCCTGTTTTTGACCTTTTTCCGGCACGATAAAGCAGGTATAGACCATAGTTGTTCCATCGTTGCTCCAATCGAAGAACGCCATGTAATTCACGGAACAAAACTGGTCGGTGTCGCTTTGATTCAAAAGGAATTCGATTTGACCGCTTTGCGCGTCGATCTGGCAAATAGAGTTGGATGGGTGTTGCGAATTCGAACAAGTCATGGCCAGTTTTTTTTCGTCTGGCGACCATCTTAAATTTCCTCCAATGCTTCCGATGATATCCTGGTTCAGCGCAATCGTTGCTTGTCTTGCGATATCCAGAACGTAAAGAAAGTTGTTTTTGAAATATGCGAATTTGGTTTTGTCGGATGAGAGGCTCGCCATTGTAAGCGGTTCCATCTCTGCAGAGTATAGAAGAACAGGCGCTGAACCGTCTAGATCGGCGATGAAATAATTCCCTTGCGAGACAACCAAAACCTTCTCGTTCATTTCTGGGATATCGACCCGCGTTGGAACGGCTGTGTTGTGCATTAACCCTGTTGGAATTAAATCTGTTGGTTGAGCGGTTCTTGTCAATATCGGGACTGTGGTTTCCGGGGCGCAAGCCACAAAGAACGACAGCAGGAAGACAAACAAGATCGACTTTTTCATGTGAACCTCAGACGCGACATCCGCCTGAATTTCAGGCGGATGCGATGTAGATGGATTTTTGGAGCAGGCTATGGGCTTGTATTGTACTTCATGTTGTCCCAATAAACTTTGAGCCCTCCGCACCAATAACCGGGAACACACGCCTCGCTGAGCCTTAACTCTCCTTTATCATTTGGAACATAGTCAGCAAAACCGAGATATGCCCAAGTGCCTTTGTTTTTCGATTGATCAACGGTGACAAACCAACTATCTTTCGTTGTGCCGTACCTGTATGTCAGCCACCAATACTTTGCAGCGGCTTGCCCAACCAATGGGCGATAAACCCAGAGTTGGTACATATTGGGTTTGGTGTAGGCCCATCGCCACGTGTCTGGATAGTTGTCCTGGACAAGGTACCTGCAATAGTTACCAGCGCATCCTGGGTTGTAAATCTGAATTGGGGGGTAATAGCCCCCAGCGGAGTAAAGTGTATTTTCGGTGATTGTGTAAGGGCCTGCGGCGTTAGCCATGCTTGCAAACAAGAATGCCACCAAGGTTGCAACAGCGACTGACAAGACGATGCGGGAAATGACCTTTCTCATATTCTCTCCTCTCTATGGAATTGATGCCGGACGATAGCCGGAGGGTAATTCAAATGTAGATGGGTGAATCGCCGGGTTGAATTCGAGGCTTTTGAAGGATAAATCCATCCATTTTTCTCCATTCATGTATTGCTCATACCTGAGGAATATTCCGGTGGACTTATCAACCCAAACCTTGGAATAGTCCGTGGATGAATCTTCCCTGACAATTACCCAGACTTTGCGACCCAGGATCGTTTCCTCGCCAATGAGCCTCAAACTTGAAAGTTCGCTGGATTGAATGAATTCAGTCGGGTAGATCAAATCACGAAGTGGGGACGATATGAACATGGCGAATGGATGTGGCATTGGCATATCTTTTCTTACATCCATGATGGTTAGAGGAAGTTGGGAAAGATCTTTTGCAAAAGCAGGAATCGATCCTTCCACGTATGTCTTATCGGCATTTCTTAAATCGTAAATTCTTTCACCGTTACTGATCCAAATGCCATCGTTTCCATTTGTTTCCTTGCTTGTTGTTTCAATGCGCCCTTTGACAGGCTGAGAGATCTCAAAATTCATTAGATATGTTTGTGTCTCTTCATTGGAACCATACCAAGTGACTTCCGCTTCTCCCTGTAACGTTTGCCAACGGGTATGGCTGTTTAACGCTGTTGCAATTATCTGATTGAGCGGACCCGTCACCACAGTTTGCTTTTGGGCCAAAACTGTTGAATATGCGCCGGACGAAACGAACAGCATGCCCAGCGTTATTCCAGAAATAATTGAGACGATCCAATCGCGTTTTTTCATAGTGTTTTTCCTTTTCATCGTGAAAAGTCTCTTGCAATTGGCTACATTCTAGCGTAACCCTTCAGGGGCGGCAATCCGTAAAATTACTGATTTTTTACCCACCGTCCATTGTCATCTCGTCGGGAAAATTAGCCACCATCCATAGCGCGGCTTTTTGGCGCGAATCCACTTCCAACTCGGCCAAAATATGTGCAACATGACTTTCCACCGTTCTGGCTGTAATGGAGAGCTCGCTGGCGATTGCTTTGTTGTCTGCCCCCTGCGCTAAAAGTTGTAAGACCTCGCGTTCCCTTTCGGTTAATTTTTTCCATTTATTTCCCACCTCTTCGTTCCAGTGCGCCGCGCGTGAAATCTGTTCTTCATCGAAATAGATTGTCCCTTGTGCGGTGCGGCGAAGGGCGTCAATCAGTTGGAAATCCGAAGCGCTTTTCGTTAAGTACCCCGATACTCCCGCATCAATCATGTTCGCAAGGTAAGCATCCCGGTCATGCGCGGTCAGGACGAGTGCGACAGTTTCAGGATAATTCTCCCGCACCCACTTTTCCAGTTCGGCGGGACGCGGGCCGGGCATTCTCAAATCCAACAAGAGAATCCGGGGGCGCAGTTCGGCGACCATTCGCTTGGCTTCAAATCCATCCTGCGCTTCGCCAATCACTTCGATATCGTTTGCCTGCGAGAGTATTGCCCGAATCCCGGCGCGCGCAACAGGTTCGTCGTCGGCCAGGATAAGCCTGATCTTCTTACCGGATGCTGTCATTTATCTGCCTCCTGATTGGCTTTCTGCATTATACCCAACTTTGCTCGGCGTGGGACTCCAGTCTTCCCCTCGAGACACAATCAAAGTTTTCAGAATCGGAAACCATGCGCCAACAGGTCGTTGATATCACAATTAGATTGCGTTGCCTCTGTTGAGGACAAACGCGGTGACAAACGTGTTGGCAATTTCAAAACAAGAGCGGTAATCACCGCTCTTGTTTTCTGGAAATTCGACATATCTACGGATTGGTACTTTATACGATCAACCGTTCCCTGTTTTTTCTGATTAGCAGACCACTTATAATTATTAGCGTTAATCCTAAGCATAATAGGCTGATTTTATTAGATGTCCAGTCATTTTCAGAACTGAATAGGCCATAAAAGAGGAATAAATAACGTCCGAAGACGGCGCGAGCTACGCCAGGGCTAAGTAAACATAAACCCCACCATAGCGACGCGCTCAGATATCCTACGTTAGTATTTCGGAAGAGGATACCTAGTAAACTTCCTACACCCATTAGACTCATGGCTGGAGCGCTGGCAACGAATAGCATATAGGCTATGTCAAAATTCACGTACAGATTATCGAATACAAGCAACACTATTAGAAGTAAAAGGTGAATCCAGAGCGTCCAACTTATCATTCGAATAGCCCAGATTTCAGCAATATCTCGTCGTACAGCTATAAATTCAAGGGTGTTTTGTTCTCTTTCCGAAAGGAGCAAGTTAGTAGTAATCAGCATCATCACCATCGGGAATATAATTTCTGCCACGATCAATATATTTTGGGTCCGCAGATAAACGTCTGGGGAACGATCAGTAATGAAGACCAGGCCACCCAACAACAAAAACGAAACCGCCAGGTTCACTCGCGCGGGGACAATAATTTCATAACGAAAACGGGTAAACATGTCTGCCATGAGGCGCGCCTCTCAACTCGCGAATCCCTTAATGTGCGCATTCATCCACAGCAGGTAAGGGTAAACCCGTGGCGGACAGCGTAAAAGCCTCGAAATCAAGAAGAGTGGGGGCTTCTTTCCCATAGGCTGCCTGATAGATCCCCGTAAATTCCCAAAATTTTTCAGGCCCTATACGCTCCCATAACCTGTGGATGCGGATAAAAAGAGAAGAAGAAGGAGAAATACCAAGGTATGGATAGGGCGAATTTACATACAATTCCGGGGAACAATGGATCGTACTTCGTTCTTGAATTTCTCGAATGATAAACTCACTCCCTACATATGGTTCCGCTAAACGCAGCGCCAGGTAACTTAACAGGGTTTCTGTAACAGCGTCTCCCTGCGCTTTATAAGTAAAACCAATGCGTGGGGGAATTGGTAAACATTCACCAGTCTGACACCACCAAATTCGTATCATTGATTCGGCAGCCCATCTATGATATATGGACTGGCGGGGTTCATTTGCATAGTAGAAATTCATTCGATATTGCTGGAACACAATTTCGCTGAGAAATAAAGTCCCTGTTTTCGAATCGTATAACGATTGCTTGATAAAGGGTAAGACTACTGCTTGTAGTGGTTGGCCCGATAGGCGATGTAATTCTTGATCCAATTTGAACGCTGAGTCAACATAAGCGAGAATAACGTCATGGGCTATATGTTCATATGCAGGCGGCGCTAAAACAGTGACATTGGGCCAATCTACTTTGTAATTAGATTCAGCAAGAGCAAAAAGGGGAGACGGTAGGGGAGAAAACCAAATAAAATTTTGCTTTCCTGCTTCTAGCGACGTTTGCGATGCTGAACTAACAATCGTTGAATTAGGTTCTCCTAAAATGGAAAGCATGAAATTAGTAGGAGCGCCAAGGTAGGAAAAAGGGTACCAGTTCCCTGGATAGGTCAAGTAGAAAGTTTGTTGGCCCAAATAACCCCCAGGCAAAGCTGATCTGTGCGCCGGATCAAGTAACTTGTTATAAGCATCATAGCTGACAAGAATCGTTCCCTCGTACCGCAGAATCATCTTAATGCTTTGCTGAGAGGGTATTGGGGTATCGAATATAACCTTATCACCTTCTAAATATCCATTACCACCTTCAACCTCCAGCGCTAGTACACGGAGACCAGGGTTTAAGCCCAGGGACAATTCAGATAGTGGTTCGGAATTAGTATGTAAATTCATCTCGGCCTGGCCCGAAATGAATTCATCCTCCAAATCTACCACAACATTCAGGATGTAGACTTCAATTGTTGGATATGGCGCAGGAGAGACCGATGGGGTACGCAATGTAGACCGAGAAACTGCCTCTTGAAAATCAGAAGCTTCTTGCGATACCCCAACCAATAGCGCCAAAGTAACCATAGTAAGCGCCATTAAATTTAAAGTTCCCAGCCGCGTCCTTCTTGGTAACAGCAAGGGAAACAATACGCTTGTAAAAGTGAGAACTACACAGGTCAACAGCGCATAAAATTTGCGGTTTGTAAAAACGAGTAAAGAATCGGGACCAAATTCAACCACTGAAGAAGTGTAAAAACCCTGAAGAGCAATATTACCTAATTGCAAAATATCGCCCTGGGTAGATATTCCTGCTCGAAGCATAATCAATATTATGTATGCTAATAGGCGATGCTGCGCCAAAAGAGACACCAGCATACTCACGGCAAATGTAATGGCCACTGTAGGGATAAGCGCCACTCCGCACATATAGCTAAGTAAAGTAAGGAATCTAAAACCGAAAAACCTTATCACTACTGCGCATATTAGCGCTATTGCGGGAAGATGCGCTGCCGTAATTGCGATGGCAGTTCCCAGTATCTTGCCTATCAGGAAAGAGTAGTGGGAAAATGATCGTGCCCAAACCATATCAAAACCGGTTTGAAATTCCCTCAAACAAGCAGGGACAACCAAAAAGATAATCAAAAAACTGCCAAGTAACCCCAAAAATTCCATTTCAGTGCTTATCACCGTAAAAGGATCTTTGTACGGCAGGAGTGGCCATTCAAGAAGGACCCACGCCAAAGCAGTAAGCAAAGCCGATAATACCCAAAATACCCGTTCCCGTATAATCAGCCGACACTCGTAAATTGCTATTCCTAGAACTTGCATACCGTCATTCCTCACATCCCGTTAGAATAAGGTAAGCATCCTCTAACGTCGGTTCAACGGCTTCGGCATCTTGGGGAACATTAGACTTATGGGTGACGAAGCGCACTCTTATCGTGTCGCGATTTTGGTCGGCAACACTAGATACAATGGTGTAATCACGTTGAAACGCTTGAATTTTACGAGAAGGAACTGTAGTTTGCCACACAGATTGGCTCGCTAGCGCGATCATTTGAGGCGGAGCGCCATGAAAGCTAATTTTCCCGTGTTTGAGCACGGCCAAATGAGCGCAAGTAGCTGTAATATCCGATACAATATGTGTAGAGAGTAATACCTGGCTATAAAGACCCAGTTCAACCAGAAGGTTTCGGAAACGTATACGTTCGCCTGGATCGAGCCCGGCTGTTGGCTCATCTACGATCAGAACCTCCGGTTTATGCAGCAGGGCTTGCGCTATTGCTACACGTTGTTTCATTCCGCCAGAGAACCCTTTAAGTGGACGGCGAGCGTACTCGGCCAAGCCGACCTGATGAAGAACCTCATTAACCCGCTCGTGTCGAGCATGGCCCATCCCACTTAATATAGCCATATAATCTAGAAATTCCCTTGCGTTTAAATGCGGGTATAACTGATATTCCTGTGGCACATATCCCAATAATCTGCGTATCTCCTGGGGATGGGTAAGCACATTGTAATCTTTGATCGAAACATATCCTGTTGTTGGAGCGATTAGCGTGGCTAGTATCCGCATCAAAGTGGTTTTTCCAGCCCCATTTGGGCCTAGCAGGCCAAAAACCCCGTTGCCAATCTTCAAGGACACATTATCGAGAGCAAGTTGATTAGGTACATACTGCTTACTTATTTGGTCTACAATAATCATTTGCCCTACTTTTTCCTGTGAGGTGGGGGAGGCAGTGACAATAAAGTCGGTCACCGCCTCCCCATTATAGTGCAGAGGAGATTAACGAGAGTTGCATTACGCAGGTTTTAGTATTAGCATGTACTCCAATAGTAACATACGCGTTGGGTCCACGAGTGGCATTGACCTAGGTAATCGCAATAGGTGCATGTTCTGTCTCTCTCATCCCGGTTCCATTTTGGCCATCCGTCACGACAACAATTGCCAGTATCGGACCAAGGGCCGCAAGACGTGCCAGCGGCTGCTGGGGTTACTGTGACAGCCAGAATCACGATGGTCAAAACGAAGGTAGTTATCAGGATGATATTGAGCGCATTTGACATCCTTTTTCCAGGTAGGGGCAGACTTAAAGTTCTCATTGTTCCTCCTTTCATTTGATGTGGTTTACCAGTTGATCGAGTTCCTCTGCACTATTTGCCATAGCTGTAGCCAGGATTTTCCCATCCAGGTCTATCAACACAAAATATGGCGTTCCAGGGATTCTATAGTCTGCGAACTGACGCCTATCAGCGCTAAGAATCTCAAAAGTAAAACCTTCTTCGAGTTTAAGCTGTTGATTCTCTTCTGGCGTTCCCGATGACAGCATGATGAAAACGACACTGTTGAGTTTCATCTCTTGGTTATATCTCTTGATCTCTGGATACAACTGAACACAGTAGGGACAAGTCGGAGACGAAAACATCAATAACACACGCGTACCCAGGTAATCAGAAAGGGAGATGTAATTCCCTTCGGTGTTTTTCAGGCTAAAGTCAGGCGCAGATGTGCCAAGTGGTAAACCTGCAGATAAATCTGTCGTCCTATTCACTTGAGTAAGAATAGTACGCAAAGATCTCACTTCGCTTAAGGTAATCAAGTTGACGACCGACTGAAACAAAACTGCCAGAACCAACAAAATTACAAAGAGGGAGTTCTGGGGATGACTTTGTTTTGGCTCATCACCAGAGAAAGGTTGTGTATTCAAGAGTGAAACCTCCTGAGTTATGAGCTTGCCAAGTTTACCAAGCGTGGACTTTCATCTAAACGCATTCTAGCACACACCTGCAGGAATGTCTATCAGGGAAATCCCTGATCTTTTATGACTTACCCCCGTCCACTTCATCAGGAAAATTTGCGGACATCCAGGCCGCGGCCTTCTGGCGGGATTTCAACTCCAACTTTTTTAATATGCTGGTGACATGACTTTCCACCGTTTTGGCTGTAATGGAGAGCTCGCTGGCAATGAACCGATTCTGCGCCCCCAGCGCCAGCAGTTTCAAAACTTCGCGCTCGCGTTCGGAAAGGCTTTCCCATTTTTTACCCACCTCTTCATTCCAGCGCGCCGCCCGGGCCGTCTGTTCTTCGTCGAAATGGATTGTCCCTTGCGCCGTGCTCCGGATGCGATCAATCAACGTGTCCTCTGTAACGTCTTTCGTGAGGTATCCTGCCACTCCCGCTTCCATCATGCGCGCCAAGTGGGTGTCCCGGTCGTGAGCAGTCAGAACGAGCGTGACCGTTTCGGGATAATTCTCTCGCATCCACTTCTCCAGTTCATGCGGACGCGGGCCTGGCATTCTTAAGTCCAATAGCAATATTCTCGGTCGTAGCTCTGCCACCATTCGCTGGACTTCAAATCCATCCTGCGCTTCTCCAATGATCTCAATGTCCCCTGCCTGTAAAAGGATGGATCGAATCCCGGCGCGTGCGACGGGTTCATCATCTGCCAATAGGAGGGTTATTTTGGTGGGGGTCGTTGCCATTTTTGAATTCTCCTGACTTTGACTTGCCGTGCATTATAGCCGGAATCTTTTTTGCGTAGATGAGTGAGTATTCAATTTGCAAACGGGAAATGCCATGCCAATTGATCAAATAACAGGATAAAATATCAGGCAAAAGCGTCACGCAACACGCAATACGCAATACGGAACACGGAACACGGAACACGCAATACGAATCCCTCCCTCGGAATTTCCCTATGACGATTGAATTGAAAGGCAAAGTTGTCCTGGTCACCGGCGCCTCCTCCGGATTTGGCATGGACGCGGCGCGGCTGTTCGCGTACGAGGGCTGTAGCGTCGTCCTGGCCGCGCGGCGCATAGATCGTTTGCAGGAACTGGCCGCCTCGATCCAGGCTCAGGGCGGGGAGGCTTTCGCTGTCCCCGTGGACGTGGCGGACCGCGAAGAGATCGAGATCATGGTGGATACCGTGCTTGACATCTACGGCCGGGTAGACATCCTGTTCAACAACGCCGGTTTCGGGCGGCTCGCCTGGCTCGAAAACATGTCCGCCGAGCGCGACATCGAAATGCAGATCGCGGTCAACTTGCTGGGCGTCATCCAGGTTTCGCACGCCGTCCTGCCCGGTATGCTCAAACGCCGAAGCGGGCACATCATCAACATGTCCTCGGTCGCGGGCTGGATCGCGCCGCCCACCTACGCCATTTACTCGGCCAGCAAATACGGCGTGCGCGGCTTCACCGACGCCCTGCGCCGCGAAGTGCAGCCGTTCGGCGTCCACGTTTCGGGCATCTACCCCGGCCCCGCCCAGACCGAATTCGGCCAGCACACGGGCCAGCATCCCATGAAAAACTCCGCCCTGCGCCGCTACTTCCATTCGATGACCTCCGAGGAGGTGGCGGAGCGCGTCATCGAACTCGCCAAACGTCCGCGCCGCGCCGTCATCCTGCCGTGGTATTACAAGATCGCCATCTGGGCCGACTGGTACATGCCCTGGCTGGTGGACTGGATCACGATGGAATTTCTGACGAAGAAAAGAAACAGTTACAAATAACCTTCTGCCTCCGTCACTGCGAGGCATCGCCCTGCCTGCACTGTGCCGCACATCGCCCCGACATCGTCCCGAATCTCTTGCGGGATGTCCTTCGGGAGGCACACGTGAGCGGAGCGTAGCGAAGTCGAGGGGCGATGCCGAAGCAGTCTCCTCGAAACAGGAGATTGCTTCTCGAAGACTCGCAATGACGGAGCAACATAAGGTGCGACGCACTCGCGACCACCAGCCCGACGCGGACCCCGGACGGAGACCGCGACCCACCCAAACCGACGCGACCCCGGACGCCAAAACCCAGGCGCTTGACTACCAGACTACCCGACTACCTGACTACCTAACTATCAAACTACCTAACTATCAAACTACCTAACTATCAAACTACTGTACATGCCCTGGCTGGTGGACTGGATCACGATGAACTTCCTGACGAAGAAAAGAAACTCATACAAATGAGGATGCGTCGCACCTCACCCGAGGGCTCCTCCTCGCTTTCAGGTGCGACGCATTCGCGACTAGACTATCCGACTAGCCGACCAGGTGACTACATGACTACTTTCGACAAACTCTCCGCCTCTCTCTCGACGTTTGGGCTGGATGCCGTCAT
>Ga0210021_1002724_pt1 | contig 14932 bp, 16 predicted proteins | sample CryGeymeta201517_FD_183981 | JGI IMG/M metagenome (GOLD analysis project Ga0210021, IMG submission 183981) | Groundwater microbial communities from Crystal Geyser aquifers in Utah, USA - Crystal Geyser metaG 2015-17 (SPAdes) (version 2) | ecosystem: Environmental > Aquatic > Deep subsurface >... | reverse complement strand
CGGCTCCCAAAGCGGTGGCAAAGCCACCGCTTGTTATGTATAAATACCACCGACTTTTCAGTTCCGGCGGTTTACCCGCACCAACTTTACAAAAAGTTGGTGCGGGTAAAATACACGCTACAAACAAAAACTACTTGCAATCTACCTATAATTTAGTATGATATATTCATATTAAATTATAATATATATTTTATGACTACTATTTCAATTCCTCTTGATGCCAATCTGGCCAATAAGCTTGACGAATTAGTTATTGCCTATGGTTCAAATCGTTCGGCTGTAATGCGTAAGGCACTAGAACGTTTGGCCGAGGAAGAGGCAGTCGATGCTATTCTCCGAGCCGTAGTGGAGCCATCTCTTTCTGGAAACCTTGATGATCTTCTGGAAAAAATTGATTAATTTGTATGGAAATTAAATACAAACCATCTTTTTTGCGTAACTTCAAGAAGCTGTCTAGTGATGTCCAAACAGAAGCCAAATTCAAAATCTCTCTCTTTACGAATCCTGTCAATCATGAACAACTTAAGGTTCACAGCTTAAAAGGAAAACTAAAAGATTTTCAAAGTTTTTCTGTAACCTACTCACACCGCATTGTTTTTCAATACGAATCGGCTAATACTGTAGTATTTATGAGTATTGGTACCCACGACATCTACAAATAATCTTTGTTTGTAGCGTGTATTTTGATATTCATCCAGCCCTAACTTTTTGTTTTGGACTAGCATTTGTTGTCAAAGCTCTTTCCTGCCTTCATACGCCATAGCGTCCTCATATATGTACGCTCTATGGTCTAACAATGTGCAAGGGACCGGTTTGATACTCAAGATTTACTTCAATACCAAGCTGGTACTTCATGGTTACGTTTTCTAATGAACTTGTCCGCCAGCACCAACTTTTGGTACTGGGTCTCTTTTTACATATTCCTCCCTTCGTTCGTCATTGTAAAAAGGACATTTTTGGTAAGAAGCGGTGGTTAGTCGCTTCCGACCAATCGATGTCCGCTCGAGTAAACTCAAGCATGATCGGGTGATGCAACTTAGGGCGACCCGGAGGTCTTGAACCCTAGTGGAACGTGGTTTGCGGCCTGTTCCTCGCATCGTGCAAACGAATCATGGTTTGAGAAATGAGTAATTCCTTTGGCTCTTTGCTTACCACACTTTCGGCTGTGGTCACCGCCGAGCACCGATTTTGGTGCTCGGTCGAGCCGCTCGGCTCATTTCTTTCTCTTGATTCCCTTTTAAGAACTCTCTCAGAAAGTGGTTGACGCTCTCTCGCGTCTTCCTCTTTCTTAACTGTGTACAGCATAGCATTAGTTTTACTATTTGTCAAAGATATGGTGACTTATTTTGTACATAAATGTAGACATATTTACCTTATTTATAAGGACATAATTACTATAAAAATAATATTGTCAGTATATTATTGACAAATATGTTTTAAGGGGTAGACTCATTATATGGAAAAACACCCATCAATTACATACTTGATAGAAGCTGGACTCCGTGAAGACCAGGCGATGGTCTATACCACACTATTAGAACGCGGTAAAACTACTGCCAGCAAACTGGCAGGGCGTCTTCCTTATTCCCGTCCAATGGTCTACCGTATCCTTGATGAACTAATAAACATTGGCGCCGTTTCAAAAAATGATGAGGTCGGAGCGGTATCTATTTTTGAATGTGCCCATCCTTTAAAGCTACGGGACTGGATGGCAAAAGAAAAAAATGTTTATGAGCAAAAACAAAAGGCCCTGGAATCTACTTTAACTGACCTTATTTCCCTGTATAGCACACAAACTGGTAAACCAGGAGTTAGAGTTTTACAAGGGCTAGTTGGTCTTTCGGAACTATACGAGGACGTTCTTAATGAACAGTCTCCTCTTTGTTTGATCCGTTCACCTTATGATGATCAGCATCCCGAGATATCCGACCTTGTTATCAAGCAAATAGAAGAACAAGTTAAGATTGGAATCACGACTCAAGCCATCACTCCTTTTGATAATGAAACAATTGAAGAACTTGAAACCATAGACCACAAAAACCTCGTGACACGTCGATTAGTATATATTGACCAACTTGACTTGCCAGCTCAAATTATTATTTACGCTGATAAGGTGGCTTTAACCGCCTTTGATGGTGAACTAATGACGACTATTATCCAAAACAAAGCAATCACCACCACTTTTCAACTACTTTTTGAATTGATTTGGCAAACAACCAAAACTGAAGACGAAAATATCCGTCAGGGACTTCGTGATGGTACCATCACTGCACCGCGTCCGAGGTAGGTTTTATACGTTCAAAATAGTGAATAAATACTTCGGCCACTTTAGCAAAATTTTTAGGGCTCGAGAGAGATTGATTAAAATCCTGTAAGTGATGCCCGGTGGGCGCCACTTGCGCTAATATCCGTCCCAACACATCACCTGTTCGTTCCATATCATCACTAACATACGAGTCACGCCCCATGTCAAAAGAAAATGCTGGTGGCTCAGTACGAGTATCCAGATCAAAACCGAAACGGATAACACTCCCTGTTACTGTACGAGCGTTCCTGCCGTTATTACCTTTAAATTGAATGGTTTGCTGAAACGCTTTTTTTAATTCATTTTCTTCTGGTAGTTCATCGAGAGACAATTCAAAGTTTATACGAGCTTCTCCTTTAGTTGTTGATTCTGGTCTGATTGATACTTTTAGTTTAAATAAATTGTTTGTTTCAAATTCGTTAATATTGAATTTAAAAGTCTGCATTGTAGTGTCTCCGCCAGTTTCTTTCTTAACTTGAGTGACAATGTAACTTTTATCATCTCCAACCTCAGAGAGAACCGATAAAATTTTAGCTACACCTTCATAAGCAGCAATTAAATCGACGGTTTCCTCCTCTCCTCCGTATTCGGATAACGAAATTTGTTTACCTGCGTCAAAAAGATGCCCCGCCCTTTTAATCATTCCCTGTTTAAATTCTAATAGGAGAGTACTTAGTAAAACATCATTTCTATCACTAATATTTAATTTTTTAGCAAGAACGTTGGCCTTATCAATTGATTCAGCGTACGATTTGAACATTCCCTTTGCTGTATCTTGGTCAATCATCGTACCAAAAATCATGATATTCTCAGAAGCATTTTTATCATAAATTATTGCCAAAAATGATCGCATGGCATCCACTCCATAATGATGAATAAATTCCTGCATAGTCTTAACTGTACTAACCGTTGTGTGCTTTAAATAATTGAGAAAGTAAAATTGTTCTACGACAGAAAGAGCCGTCAGTCTAAAACCAAAGTTTTCCTCAATAACTCTTCGTATTGGACTACGTAACATGGTGACATAATCTTTAACCTCTTCCAGACCAGCCTTGATTCCTAAAGACTTAATATAGTCATCCAGGAGGATTCCAGCATTAAATATATCGTCTGTAAAATCCAATAAGTCCTCAGGAATATATTCATATTTATAGCTTGGCAAGTCATGTCCTTCAGGACCCATAAATTCTGATGTCCAATCTGTTTTAATAGTATCTTTAATATTACTTGATAAATCATGATCAGCAATAAAAATTCTATCTTTATCTTCAGTAAATAAGGCATAGACGTCTTTAGTTATTTCAAATGGTACATAGGTGTCGGTACTGTCTAACTTATCCTTATCACCATATCCACCATGAAGCTCTAGAAATTCTCTAAGATAGACACTACCAAGATAAAGAGAATCATCAACAAATTTTACATCTTTCATTCGGTTGGCCACGTCCAACAATTCACGGAGAACTATTTCAATATTTTTATCACCATCATTAAATAAGTGGGTAATACGCTTGATTACTTCTTCCACAATATGTAAATCACGAAAACCCTGCGGACTATTCATCTGTAGTACTTCAAATAATCTATAGGTAGATTCGTCTTCTGTAGCCAGTAGCATACCAATTTTACCTATAGCACAATCACTAATCGTTTCGTGCGATAAACGTTCTTCATCCCTTATAGATCCTATGCGTATAGTCGCCACATCAAGCAGTTTGCGAAATTTTTGATGTATATCCAACTTTTCGAGTGATTCATCATCTGCACCAAGTGGCATTAGTAAAGACTCCGTTCTAGAAAAAAATTGGTGATTATTTTCTTCTAACATTACTTCAGCGAACATGATGTCCTCATCCGTGGCACCTAATACTTCTTTCATAACATCAGGATGAACCTCCATTTTTCTGGCTAGAGATGGTGTGAGATAGCTTGGATTACCAGTTTCAGCATACTCATCTATTCGCTCGTCATCTGACATCTCTTCAGATTCAGACGATTTGTAAACGACGGGAGAGATTTTATTTTCATTAAACATAATTCAACCCATTCTACCAAACCTTTACGTTTTTTGGGAGTTAAGGTATAGTATAAACATGACTGATACGCGCGGGCGCTTGCCCGCGCGTTCTCTGTCTAGGTGATTTACAACTAAGGGGTGAGAAAGTCCGGTGGACTTTTGCAAGAGGTTACCTGCTATTTTTTTAAAAAAATAGTGATAACCTGAACAGTTTTCGTAGAAAGTACGAATTGACTACAACTAAAGAGGAATACCTCTCATATATAAGAATAATAGAAACACATATGTTTGATCTAAAAGTAATTAATGCGGTTTTGACTGAAATGGAAGAGGAACGTGGTATACCACGTGCCAAAATGATTGAAGCTATTGAGCAATCATTAGCTACTGCTTATAAAAAGGAATTTGGAAAACGTGGCCAAATAGTGACGGCTCACTTTGATCTAGCCACTGGAAATGTTAACTTTAATCAGATCAAGATTGTGGTTGATGAAAGTATGTTGCGAGCAGAACCAAAAGATGAAGGATTGGAATCAGAAGATGAAGGAACTGAAGTAGATGCTGACGGAATCAAAAAAGTTCGTTTTGATGAAGAAAAGCATATCATGATTGACGTTGCCAGAATGATTAAAAAAGATGTGATTCTGGGTGAAGAATTGATTTTCCCACTGGAACCAAAAGATGACTTCGGTCGTATTGCTGCTCAAACTGCCAAACAAGTAATTGTGCAAAAAATTCGTGAAGCAGAGAAGGAATCTGCCCTGGCGGAATTCGGTCAAAAGTCGGGCGATATTGTGGTTGGACATGTCCAGCGTTTTGAACGCGGGAATCTCTATGTAGATCTTGGACGGGTGACCGCCATCATGCCTTATGATGAACAAATTCCTGGAGAAAGATATAAACCAGGAGAAAGAATTCGCGCTATTTTGCTCGCTGTTGAAGAAACTTCCCGCGGAATTTTCCTTAAACTATCTCGCTCCCATCCTGATTTCCTAGCGGGTTTATTTGCGATTGAGGCACCAGAGCTTCAGACTGGCGCAATTGAAGTTAAAGCAGTGGCTCGTGAAGCTGGCGCTCGATCAAAAATTGCTGTTTATGCCAACGATCAAAAATTGCTGTTTATGCTAACGAACAACACATTGACCCAGTCGGCTCCATGGTCGGTCAGCGTGGCGTTCGAGTTTCTACCGTCATGAGTGAGCTTGGTGGTGAAAAAATTGACATCATTGAGTGGTCACCAATTCCAACTGAATTTATTGAGGATTCTCTTTCTCCGGCGCAAGTGATGGAGGTAAAAATAGTAGCCGAACCAAATACTGAAAAGGGTGAGCGCGGTCACGCGATTGCTGAGGTTGCTCCTGATCAACAATCACTGGCTATTGGTAGAGGCGGGCAGAATGTTCGCTTGGCCGCTAAATTAACTGGCTGGAAAATTGACATTGTATCGGCTCAGACAGGAGATGCTCTCATTGTATCGGCTCAGACAGGAGATGCTCTTGCCGAAGCTGATGCTGACGGCACGGTAGAAATTGATGCGCCAGATGATTCACCAATTGGCGCAGAAATTGACGCTTTAGAAGATGAAACTGGAACCACCACTATCTCAACTGAAAGTAACGAAGACGAGCCGACCAAAGACCGAGATATCAATCCAGACAGTGAAGAAGAAGATGAAATTGACACCCCTGAAGAAGCTGAGAAAATAATAGGCAATGAAATTGAAATAGCTGAGGAAATAATAGAAGAGGAATTAAAAAAAGAAACAGAATAAAAAATAAATAAAAGATTAAAAATTAAGAGGAAATAATAGAAGAGGAATTAAAAAAAGAAACAGAATAAAAAATAAATAAAAGATTAAAAAATCGGGCGCCCCCTACGGGCGTCTGATTTATTGGTTTTTACAACTTGTATTTCCATTTAAGTGCGTTACCATAGCCCTATTACTCTTAATAATAAATGACTTATGATAAAAGTTTTTGGACACCTTTCCCCCGATACAGACGCTACTGGCTCAGCTATTATTTGGGCTTGGTATTTAAATGAACATACTACTTATGATGCCACAGCTTATGTTTTGGGAGAGTTAAATTCTGAAACTAGTTTTGTACTTAATCGTTGGAAGGTTGCCACTCCTGCATTATTAGAAGAATTGACTGTTGGTGATGAGGTAGCGATAGTTGATACCAACAATCCCCAAGAGTTGCCAAAAAAAATCAAAGACGCAAAACTTATTCAATTACTCGATCATCATAAACTAGTCGGTGGATTAGAAACGGCTGTGCCAGTAGAAATAACCATGCGTCCTCTAGCTTGTACAGCTACAGTACTATATGACCAAATGGGTGAAGCCACTAAAACCATTCCTGACCACATCGCCGGACTAATGCTTTCCTGTATTATTTCTGATACTCTTGAATTTCGTTCTCCGACCACAACACCTCACGATAAAGATGTGGCGGAAAAGTTGGCCACCAAACTGGAAATTGATATTACCACCTATGCCACAGAAATGTTCACCGCCAAATCTGATGTTTCTGGCTTTACTGATGCTGGGTTGGTAAAAATGGATAGTAAAAAATATGATGTGGGTGATAAAAATTTCCGAGTTTCTGTTCTGGAAACTACTAATCCAGAAACTATTTTAGCCAGAAAAGACGGTATTGTTGTAGCTATCAAAAATTGCATTGCCGAAGAGGAGGATGTGGATGAAGTATTATTCTTTATAATTGATATTTTAAAAGAAGAAGCGACTGTCCTAACCTACAATGAATTAACCAAACAAGTCATTGAAGCTTCTTTCGGTGTCACTGTTTCAGAAGATACTGAAATTCTGCCGGGAATTGTCTCGCGCAAAAAGCAAATTTTGCCTGCTCTCAAACTCTAAACAAAAACGCAACTGTGTACAGCCCCTCGCGGTCTTTGTCCATAGGGGCTATACTTATATTTAACCGACCAAAACGGGTAGGTAGATTAATAAAAAATTATTTAATTCAATTCATTATGTTTCCCATTAGCCAAAAAAATATACCTATTATCTTGATTGGTATACTTTGCACTCTTACGATCATATTAGGTTCAGCCACTTTTGTTAAAGCTGAAGAAACGAAAAAACCAAACTATAACAAAGCTACTACCACAGGGCAAAATAATCGAGCGGAAACTCAAGCAAAACGCCAAGCTATTACTGCTGAACGCGCTTCATCAACTGAAGCACGCTTAAATAAACGTATTCAAACTACTACTGAACGTTCAGAAGCTATCAGGTTAAAAAAAGAGGAAATCCAAACTAATCGCGCTGACCGAAAAGCAGTTTTGCAAGCGTCGGCACAAACCCGTATCACCAATTTGTCAGCCAACCTCAGTAATCGCATGGATGCTGCTGTTAATCGAATACAAAATGTTATTGACCGGCTAACTTCCAGAATAAGTAAGCTAAATGATTTAGGAATTGATACCAACACTGCTAAAGATTCATTAAATAAAGCCCAACAAGAAATTGATCAAGCCAAAACAATTCTCAGTACCATTGATGACGATGTGGCTAATTTTGTTGGTTCAGAAGATCCTCGTGCTAATTGGCAAAAACTTAAACTAACTTTTACTGAAATTCGTGATTCAATTAAAGCATCACATCAATCATTACGCGCCACAGTTGAGAGCTTAAAAGAAGCAGTTGTTAAGGCAAAAATTAGTCATGGTGTTTCTGAAGCAGTTTCCAATAATGATCAGGCAACCACTACTGAATAAATTAGTAATATAAATTAAATATATGTCAGAAGATCACAAAATAAATGAACCAAATTTTGAAGGTGAGGAAATGAAAATGCCCACTGAAACTGCCCCATTACCAGCGGAAGTAAACAAAAGTATTTTAAGTGGTCCAATCATCTTACTTTTATTCATAATTTTAGTAGTCATTTTAGGTGGATTATATTATTGGTACAGTATTGTAAAATCAATTCCTATTATTCAACCAACCAACAACAGACCGACCGCCGAACAAAATAATGAACCAGAAAGCACAAACGCTGAAGCCCAAACACAAGCTCTGGATGTGGTCAGTACTTCGGATGAATTAGGTGCCATTGAAGCAGATGTCTCCAGCACTAATTTAGATAATCTTGACGCCGAACTAAATGCGCTTGATGCCGAGTTAACTGGCGCTTTAGATGCCAGCAATATTTAGATAGAAATATTAGGACAAAACACCGTCAAGTAACCTGGGTTACCCGACGGTGTTTACAAACTACACCCTTTTATTATCGCAGTTAACTGCGATAGTAAAAGGGTGTAAGTGAACCTTGTAATATATTTTTCTTTTTCATATCTTCCATCTCCATCTTGATAAAAACCAAAGTTGCAAAATAAATATATAGTAAAGAACCCCGTCCCAGAGGGACGGGGCATTCGCCAACGTCCCTCTGGGACGAACCGGGGGTTCTTTTCTGTGTAGGTGTCGCCCTCGGCGACCCATTTTTCAATGTTGCATTCATCCCCAGGGTGAAGAAATGCTGGGAGCATTTCTGCAAGACTTGTTGAGATATTTTGTAAGTAACGAAACAAAATGTCCAACAAGTAGACAGCACCGGTAAGGTGAACCCTGGGGCATTCTGCAACAATTACAGTAAATAAATCTACGGGTTGCAATTTTACTGAACATCGGTACACTAGCGCATACTATGTCACATTCACATCATCATCACGATATTAATTTTAAGAGCGCCTTTACCGTTACCAAGGAAGAAGGTTCCCAAGTAAAAATAGCTGGAGAAATTCCCTTTAGCGAGTTAGAGGAAGAACGAAAAGCGGCCATTAAACATCTCGGCACTAACGTCAAGTTGGACGGTTTTCGCCCCGGTCATATCCCTACTACCGTTCTAGAAAAACACCTTGGCGAAATGACCGTTTTAACCGAGATGGCCGAAAGAGTAATTGGCCACATGTATCCGCATATTCTTGAGGCCCACGCCATTGATGCTATCGGTTACCCACAAATTTCCATTACCAAAATTGCCGCTGGCAACCCGCTTGGATTCACCGCCACTGTGGCTGTAATGCCAACCATCACGCTCCCCGACTACAAACAAATTGCTAAAACCACCAATCTCGGGAAAGAATCAACCGGCGTCACTGATACTGATGTAGAAAAACAAATAGCTGAAATCCTTCGTCAGAAAATGGCCTACGAGCGCCTACAAGCGAAAGCGGTGGCGAAAAATGTGGCTAAGGGTACTAATGACGGCGACCTTCCTACACCAGAATCGGAGCAAGCAAAAGTGATTGAAACGGAAGAAGATTTTTCTAAACTTCCTTTACCTGAGCTAACTGATGAACTGGTAAAGACACTTGGTCAACCAGGACAGTTTACTGGTATTGATGACTTCAAAACCAAACTTCGTGAACATCTTGAGATTGAAAAGAAGCAAGAAGTAGAAACCAAGCATCGTGCCATCATCACTGATGAAATTATCAAACAAACCACCGTGGATTTACCTCAAATCCTGATTGATTCGGAGCTTAACCAAATGTTTTTTCAGATGAACGAAGACCTGGAACGAGCCAATCTAAAAATGGATGATTACCTTAAACATATTAAAAAAACTAAGGAAGAATTAGAAAAGGAATGGACACCAGCTGCCGAAAAAAGAGCTCAACTACAGTTGATTTTAAACGAGATTGCCAAGGATTCCGATATTAAGCCTGATGAAAAACAGTTAGAAGAACAAGTTAAACAGTTATTGGAACAATTTAAGGACGCTGATGAACGTCGTGTGCGTATTTATGTGGCATCAATGATGACTAATGAAGCAGTTATGAAAATGCTTGAAGCCCTATAAGACCACAATCAATCCAGCGATTACCGCCAACCTTGTCATTTATCTCATCTGCTATTTTTAGTTTTCCATATTTTCTCTTCCCATAGATTTCCTTTTTTGTTCCAATTTGCTAGGATAGAAAGGTCTGATACTCTGAAATGATAATAAACAGACACCTATCAACTTAATCTTATTTATGAAACATACTGAAACAGAAGTTGCTCAACTTGTCCCAATGGTCATTGAAAAAACCCAAGGTGGTGAACGTGCTTACGATATTTATTCTCGTCTTCTCAAGGAACGGATTATTTTTATAACTGGCGAAATAGAAGATCACATGTCCAACTTGGTAGTGGCCCAACTACTTTTTTTGGAATCCGAAGATCCAAAGAAAAACATTTATATTTATATTAATTCTCCTGGTGGCAGTGTCACTGCTGGATTATCTATCATTGATACTATGCAACACATCAAACCAGACGTGGCCACGGTTTGTGTGGGTATGGCAGCTTCCATGGGATCGTTGATTCTTTCGCAAGGACAAAAAGGTAAACGCTTTATGTTACCAAATGCTGAAGTTATGATTCACCAACCAAGCGGAGGTACGTATGGACAAGCTTCAGATATTGATATTAATGCCAAGCATATTCTAAAAACTAGGGATAAACTTAATAAAATGCTTGCTAAAGCAACTGGTCAAAAATTGCCAAAAATTGAACAAGATGTTGATCGGGATTTTTTCATGGATGCGGAAGAAGCAGTCAAATACGGCATCGTTGATCAGATTTATAAGTAAGTGCTGGAGGGAGGATAACGTAAAGCGGAGGGGTGGTCAAAGACCACCCCTCCGCTTTACGTTATCCTCCCGTTTACATTATGTCTTAATTCTGATACTGTGGCTTTGATTGACTAACCACCCTGACAGCTTGTCATTACGTTGTTATTAACAAATTATTGTAGAAACTATGTCTTTTATTACCCTACTGGTCACTTTGGTGACCACGCTTGGGCTTGGCATAGTAGCTGGCTATTACCTGCGGTACATACACGCCCTTTCAAAAAAATCTTCGATAGAAATCATCAACAAAGCACGAATTCTCGAAGCGGAAGAACGAGCAATTAAAATACAGGAAAAAGCGGAAGAGAAATCAGCTGCTATTGAGCTTGAAGCAAAGATTGAACGGAAGGCCTTGGAAGAAAAATTGAGTCAAAAAGAAACCCGTTTAGAAAAACGAGAAGAACTGCTTGATAGCAGACAAATTGATGCTGATTCACAAAAGGAGTCCTTACAAAATAAAATTGAGGAAGTAAAAACTCTCAAAGCGCGTTTAGATGAACGAAAAAATGAGCTTGATACCAAACTGGAAGCTATTGCTGGAATTACTGCTACTGAAGCTTACGAAAGAATTGTTACCAAGATTGAGATTGAACGGACTGAAGATTTAAATGCCCGTTTACAAAAAATTGAGTTATTTAATAATGAACAAATGGAAGCCAAAGCCACTAATATTTTGCTCTCAGCCATTCATCGTATTGGTAATGTTATGCCGACCAGTGTCATGACCTCACACCTAGAAATACCCAGTGATGATCTAAAAGGTAAGGTAATTGGTAAAGAAGGTCGTAACGTTCGTGCTTTTGAAAGAGCCACCGGGGTTGATGTTTTAATTGATGAGACCCCTGGCTACATCGTCTTATCCTCATTTGATCCAATACGCCGTGAAATTGCTCGCGTGGCCATGGAAGCACTATTAAAGGAGGGCCGTATCCAACCAGCCAAAATTGAAGAAGCGGTTGATGTAGCCAGGAAAGATGTTGCTCAGATTGTCCGCAAGATGGGAGAAAAAGCCGCTTACGATGCCAATGTTCCTAATCTTCATCCTGATTTAGTTACCATTCTTGGCCGACTACATTTCCGTACCAGTTATGGTCAAAATGTTTTGTGGCACTCGGTTGAAATGTCCCATATTGCTGCCATTATTGCTGCAGAAGTCGGGGCTGATGTAGCAGTCGCTCGCGCTGGAGCCCTTTTGCATGACATCGGTAAAACTGTCAGCCACGAGGTTGCTGGTACTCATGTTGAAATTGGTATCCGTATTTTACAAAAATATGGGGTGAGCGAACCGATCATTCTAGCTATGCGTGCCCACCATGAAGAGTACCCTTACGAAACCCCTGAATCATTAATTGTCCAAGTAGCAGACTCAATTTCTGGTAGTCGCCCGGGTGCGAGACGAGACTCAATTGAAAACTACATCAAGCGTCTCACAGATTTGGAGGCCATTGCTACTACTCTGCACGGTGTGGAAAAGGCCTTTGCCATCGCTGCTGGCCGAGAGATTCGTGTGATTGTTAATCCGACTGATATGACTGAATTTGAGACACACACTTTGGCACGCACTATTGCCACCACCATTGAAACTCAGTTACGTTATCCAGGTGAAATCAAAGTCCACGTCATTCGCGAAACAAGAGTGGTCAGTTACGCTCGGTAAAATAATGCCCCGCCCACTCTGGTGGACGGGGCATTTTACCCCTAACCTCATACTTCACCGTGCAATGCTTGTCTTGTAAGTTTCAGATAACGGCTAAATATTGCCTCACCTTTGGTGATTTTGTAAACTGGGTTAGTTTTAAGTACACCCATTTTACAAAATTTATCTACCTCCTTTTTTTCATCTTCACTCAACTCACATCCACTATTATTCTTCTTGGCCAGGATCGCCGCTTGGTGGTTTCTCGCCCAGACATTATTGTCCGTTGAATAGACTTCATATGCTTGTAGCACAAGGAACACACCAAACATTAATGAAGAAATACCAAGTAATAAGTGTGATATAAAAGAAAACATGACACCCTCCTGCTTGCTAACTTCCCACTAAAAATAGTACAATGGAAAGCTTGAAAACACAAACTATCCAGTAGGTAACAAAATGCCCCATCTACCAAAGTGGATGGGGCAAGGCAACAATCTTGCTCTCTCATAAGCCACCATAATCTTCTTGTGACCATGTCTCAGTTATTTCTCTTCCAAATGTCCCGCTTAGCGAATACAGTCCAAATTAATATTCTGGAAACGATTCCCAAAAGAGCTGAAAGGAGAATATTGCCACACCCACAATTAAGGACAAAAAACCATCGCAAAGCTATTATAGTTCCAATAACCATGGTCAAAACCCAAAACAAAATAAGATAAATTGTTTTGAAAGTAAAGTTACCGGCTCTTGTTTATACACATAACCCTTAACACAATTTTTGAACTAAGCGTACTATTTATTATAGAAAGGAGGGTCCGATTATGTTTATCGGAAAGTACCACTGCTACCAGTGTTGGAACACTGGTTGGGTGCTGACATTTGTATGGCTATTCTTTATGCCACGTAGATGTCCACACTGCTTCCACCAACAGGAGGTATGAGGTGGTAACACAATTGATGAAGAAGGACCGCATCTATGTTTAGATCGCGGTCCTCTTGCTTGTTTTATTTAATTCTCTACCTATTCCTTATATGCCACCACAAATACCGTGTAATTAAATTTTAAATCCTGAATTGATTCCTCTAATATCTCAAGTCCATAGAGGGAGGCGCAACCGCGTGGAGCGATCACAGCGGTTGTGTCTGGTAGAACCCCAGTCGCCAAATCAGCCGCTGCTTTAGCGGTGTCGGCGTATGGCTTAATATCTGCTTCTCCCCAAATCCTCTTTAAATACATCCTACATTGCTTAAGAGCCTGATCATGAGATGATATGGCTGTGATATGTGAAGCGGTTATTCCCGCCTTAACTAACAACATATGGTGAACATCAATTTCAAACATTTTTTCAATAGCAAAACGATGTTTGGCCATAGCATAAACTGCCTCTAAAACAATTCCACCGTTACTATTTTCAATTGGGAAAATTCCCCGTTCTACTTGACCATCTTCAACCGCGCTCAAAACAGCTTCCGCTGAAATCAGCGGTAATATTTCACCAGTTTTATTAATATCATGCAAATACTTCTTTCCCGCTTGTTCGGAAAAACTACCATGCGCACCCATTACTCCAATTTTAATTCTTACTTCAGAATCCAGCTTATCTGGCATAAGCAATCAAATTAAAAACAATAATAATTATCTAAATTAAAAAAAATTCTTCTCCTTGATAAAACTTTATAAATTTAGAATTTAGCAATCGTAACATATTAAAAAACAACCGAAAAAATTACAACACAAAAAAATAACTTTTAAAGTCGTTGCACCATAGTGTCCTTGCTATATAATATCTACAAGCCATAATTAAGGCACGCAGCTGAGCGTTACTCAGCAAAATTTAATCGTCCTTAGAAAATAATTTCTGAATATGAATAAAGCAGATATCATAAACAAGGTCCATGAAGTTTTAGGAACCACCAAAGCTGATGCTGAACGTGCCGTTGAAACAGTATTTGGTAGCATTGAATCAGCCATGAAAGATGGCGTTCAAGTTTCAGTCGCAGGATTTGGTATTTTTGAAGCCAAAATGCGCGCTGCTCGCGAAGCTCGTAATCCTCGCACTGGTGAAACTGTACCAGTACCAGCGATGAAAGTACCAAAGTTTCGTGCTGCTAAAGGATTAAAGGATTCAGTTAAATAAATAACTGAGTTTAGTAACGGGCTGTCGGCAAAAGCCGGCAGCCCGTTACTGTTTTTCACCACTTACTTAAATTGTGTTTATTTTAAAAATCTCCATGCTATAATATGAATGTAGCGGAGGTAATATACGCTATGTGGAAAAGAAAGAGAAATCTTCGCTATTTCCCATCACAAAACAAA
>Ga0210021_1002717_pt1 | contig 14948 bp, 16 predicted proteins | sample CryGeymeta201517_FD_183981 | JGI IMG/M metagenome (GOLD analysis project Ga0210021, IMG submission 183981) | Groundwater microbial communities from Crystal Geyser aquifers in Utah, USA - Crystal Geyser metaG 2015-17 (SPAdes) (version 2) | ecosystem: Environmental > Aquatic > Deep subsurface >... | reverse complement strand
CAATCGGCAATCCCCCAGCCCTTCTCCGCGCCCTTCGCGTCCTTCGCGGTTCAAGCCGTTGCCCTTCCCAATCTGAAATCTCAACTCTCAAATCTGCGAACGGACGCCGTTCGTCCGCAATCCCTCCCGTCTTGCCTGCACTTCCGCCAGCATCTGCAACGACTTCAGCAGTCCCGTCTGGATCCCCCGCTCATACCGCCCCAACCGGTCGAACGAGTTCGGTCCTTCCGCATCCTTCTGGAACGCCCGCCCCAGCGCCGGAGCAGCCAGTCCCTGGAATCGCAGCGCCTCCCACCTCCGCGCACACTCCTCCTGCGTGTCCTCAGAGAACTCGTGGAAGGGCCACCAGTCCGCGAAGTTGACCGACTCGCCCCGGTGTTCCCGCAGCAGCGCCCTCTTCTCCTCGTCAATCGACTCCTGCGCCTCGTCTACCACGTGCTGCGCCATCTGCCAGCCCAGCACCCCCGTCTCGATAGTCTCCACCCGCCGCAACCGCCAGAACGCCGCCGCGATCCGCTCAACCAGTTCCCCTTCCACAGCCCCCACCGGCGCCAACTCCTGCCGAACCCGCTCCCGCAGCCCGTCGAACTGCTCCCCATCTTCGCACGGCAACACAGCCACCGTCGTCGCCGTCAAGCCATGCTTCAGAGCATTCGCGCACGACGCGGCCTTGCCCTCCGGCGTCCTCGGGCCGGTACTCATCAGCGCATTCGACTGGTTCGCTTCGATCTGTCTGGCACTTGTCATCAAGTCACCTCGCAGGGGAGCCTTGCGAGGGCGCGTCCTCGCACGCTGGGCGAAGGTCACGCAGGGCGAAGGTCTCCCGAGCACGCTGGGCGAAGGTCTCCCGAGCACGCAGGGCGAAGGTCTCCCGACCGAGCCCGCACGCTGGGCGAAGGTCTCCCGAGCACGCTGGGCGAAGGTCTCCTGACCGAGCCCTGAGCCTGACCGCAGGTCTCCCAGACGCGCACGAATCCGCAGGATTCGAGGAGACCTCCGGTCGCGGGCCGCCCTTCGGGCCGGCGCGCCGTGCGCACTTCAGGTTCCGCCACCCCAAAGGGTACCTCGTCCCCCACCAATCGCCAATCCGCAATCCGCAATCTGCAATCTGAAATCTGAAATCCCTCCGGGGGTGTGTAACCACAAGGCAACGTCTCTTGGCCCGAAACTGAGCGTCCGCCGACCAAAGGGTGGGGTGGGGGTGCCCCCGCACCACGCGCCCAACGATCCGCGCCCCTGGCACCTGGTACTTGGCACACGCTCCGTCACCGTCGCGGCTCGGAAGACGGCCACCTGGCACTTGACACCCTCCGCCCCTCGGCTATAATCCTGTCACCGAAGCCTCGCAGTCCGAACAGTCTCCGTATCGAGGCGTGCTCGCGAATTGCGAGATAGGCTGCGAGGCTGCCTCTCACTTCTCCGCGGGTCGCCCGAACTCCCAGACGTCCTCCAGGCGTGGCGTCAGTAGGTCCCGGTAGGCGTGTCGGTCCGGCTTCCCCTCCAGGTACGACCGTGCGATTGCCCCGGTTGCCATGTCCGCAAGCTGCAGGAGCGCGTTGTTCTCCCGCTTCGGCACGAACTTGACCTCCCGAATGACGCGCCGCCCCGGTGTGTTCAGTTCGCGCCGCAAGTAGGTCCCCAGCTCTTGCCGCAACAGCCGCCCCGCCTCACCGTCAATGAACACCTTCGCCTCCACCACTCTCCCGAAGGTGTGCTTCAAGAGCAGCTTCACCGTGAAGTTGTAGAAGTGCTTGGGCGACTGCCGCAGGTGCGTGCCCTCCCAGATCCGCTCCTTCCGCATCACCACCGCCCGCACTCGAAACGGGCAGGAACGAACTGCCCGCAGGAAGCCCACCCGGAACTCCCGGTTCAGGTTGGAGAAGTGAAACTGGAAGCCCCCGCTCTTGTGCAGCACGTTCGCTCGATGCTCGTCGATGCACCTCGCGGTCAGTTCTGCGTCCAGCGGTCTGTCGAAGAGGACGCCTGCCACCACCAGAATCGGCGACGAACCAGCGCCCACCTGAAAGCCCGTGTCCCCCGATTCGTCGAGATAGACCAAGTGTGTCGGCTTGCCGTCGCGGTTCGTCACAAGCCCGAGTGTACACCCGCCCGGCGAGACGAGCAACGAGCGGCCAGGGCTCTGAGACGCTTGGCTAAGGCGCTTTCCACAGCAGGTCGCCGTCTCTGCTGAACAGGCCCGAGTTCCACTCCTGCCGCTGCGCTGCCGACTTTCTGCGCTTGTACTGAAGGCTGCTGCAGCCGAGGACCGCGCTCCTTCCCGGCCTTGTCGTTCAGCCATAGGCTGGGCTATGCTACGGGAATCGCCCTGCAAAGGAAGGCAAGAAGATGCGTAGCTTCTCACGGGTCCTGCTGATAGTGGTGTTGTTCTCCGGCGTCGCGCGGGCGGATCAGGCTTCCGATGAAGGATACCGCGCGCTCGGCGCGTTGCTCGGCAGGTTGATCTATGGAAAAAGATCAACCGGGCGGCAACAGGACCTACAGAGACAAGCGCAAGAGCAGGAGTTGGCCCGGACCAACGCGGAGATAGCCCGGCTCAAGGCGGAGTTGGCGAGGCTCAACGCGAGTCCTACAATTGGCACCACTCAAGGCTTCGGGATGAATCCGCGGCCACTGCCAGTCCCTCCAGTTCCCACGTCAGCGCCGCTACTTCTACAGCCGAAGCCGAACTACCTTGGCACCTTGTATCCGAACGGGACGGCAGGGCAATACTCGCCAAATTCAGTGACGAATCCCTTCGGGACGTATGGCAGCCCCTACGCCGCGGACTCGCTCGCCAATCCCTACGGCAAGTACGGTTCGCCTTACTCGTCCTACTCGTGGCGGAACCCGTACACGGCGCAGGCTCCTATGCTGATCGGCGAAGACGGCGCCTACTTGGGCAGACTGTCCACGAACCCTTACGCCGCTGACAGCACCGCCAATCCCTACGGCAAGTATGGGAACCCGTTTGGCAACACGATCACCAATCCGTACAGCACCTACGGCAACCCCTACAGCTCGAAAAAGGTCTTCATCTTCGGCGACAAGTAGGCTCTTTCTCGGGCCCTACTATCACAGGCCGCCTGGTCACTGACTGGGCGGCTTTCGTGTGCGTGACACGCTCTGGCTTCGCCTCACAACGCCTTCGGCGTGGTCGCCTGGCCGCCGAACGCTCTCGCTTCCCTGACCCCGGTTCTCGTTTGGCACGCCAGGATGCCCCAGGACGAATCGGCAGGCACAGAACCTTGCCCGGTTCCTGCGTTGCGTGGTAGTGCTACTGTGCCGGCGTCGGTCGCGTTCCTGGTGTGGCGGCATCGACCTTGCGCATGACATCAAACCGGTCGGCTATCACGGCGTTGCCTGTCACCGTCTCGATCAGCCGCACGTTGATGGAGAACGAGTTCCCCTGGTCCAGGATGCTGCCCACCAGTACCAGATCGACGCCTGCGAGCTTCCCGACCTGCTTCGCCTTCTCCGCGTCCATCTCGCCCTCAGTGAGCTTGAGTTCGCCGAGGAGACGGTCTAACGCGCTGGGCTCCACAACCTGTACCTTCGCCTTGATGAAGCACGTCACCAAGTTCTCAGCGATGGCGTCCGCTACCGCTCCAGGGGCGATGTTCACCAGCCGGAACTTCGTGACGCCCGTCTTCCCGGTTTTGAACCGCTCCGCGACGGCCGGGTCCGCTTCTGCTGCCTTGATTATTGACGCTGCCATCTTTTCGATATCGGCAGAGTCGAACAGGACGGGGTTCCCAGTGGCTGCGTTCCCGCCGGCGCCGCCTGTTGCGCCAGGCGCCCTCTTCGTGGGGTCTACCGTCGCGTCGCCCTCCACATAGGCGGGGAACTCCGTCCCTTCCGGGACAACGACATCCCGCCCGTGGATGAAGACCGCCAGCACCGTCAGCACCAAGGCACTTGCAATCACTGTGGCGGTGTTCGATTTCCCACCTGCCTTCTCAACAGCTCGAAGTGCAACCTCAGTTCCGTCCACGGCGGTCACCGTGTCAACAGTGAACTCCAGTTTCCCCGCCTTCCCGAACATCCCGCGCTTCTTAGAGCGAGTGACCTTCCCTGCGCCTCTCGCTCCCTTTGCGATCAACACCACGCCATTCGGGCCAACAACGTCGGTCAGAACTGAGTACGGAACCAACTCGCCCGTCTGACTGGCCCCGGAACGCAGCTCCTTGAGCACTTTGAGCTTCACTATGGTCCCGTCCGCCACCTTTACCGGCTCGCCGTTTGCCGGCGTTGTCAACCTGCCGATCACCAGCAATGCAATGGGTACCGCGCCAGTCAATCGCCACATGAGTAGCCCTCCACCGCCACCACAACCTGCCAGACAGAGCAACAACGGTAGAACACCAACTGTCCTTCTCATGACGAATCCTCCATTGGGCTTGGTCGGCGTCCGACACGCTGTTGCCCACGGCCTTGCCTTTGGCCGTGGGCCAGCTTGCCACCAAGCCCCCGTTTCGCCGCTGCCCGCGTCCTTCCTTCCCGGTGGAAAATACCCGGCTCGGCGAGGGTCTGGGGTGCCCGCCGGGCCACCCCGTCGCACTGGTGACCGATAGGTCTCCAGCAGCTTGAGACCTCCGGTCAGGTGTTCCGGGGCGCGCAAACGCGCAGCGTTTGAGGAGACCTGCCCCGAGCGAAGTCCCGCAGCAGTGTTAGGAACCTTCCATGAACTCCGAACGAAGACTCGCGACCCGCGTAGACGTTGACTGGCCCGCCGTTGTCACCCCAGTGTTCATCTCAGTGGCACATCACTTCCCGGTCACCAGGAAGAACGGCACCGGGGGCTTCACCATAGAGTGGCACGATCTCCAGGCAATGCCCGAGTGCTTGGGAGTCGAGCAGTTCGGTTTCTCGCGCGATGATCGATCGCTGGACATCCAAGTCCCAATCGTCGGTGAGGACGCGAACCTGTAGCGCCTCCGCCTCCTTCCAGGATGCCACTTTCACCACTCCTGCGTAGTGCAGCACGACGTTGGCGAACGCCTCGACGCATGCCCGCTCAACGTCGGTCACCGTTCCGGTACCCCGCAACTCGGCGAACTCTGATCGCAGCATGGCGTTCTCTTCTCTCAACGCCCTCACTTGGCTGTGCAGCCCCGTTGTCGGCGTCCGACACGTTGTCGGCGTCCGACACGTTGTCGGCGTCCGACACGGCGTTCCGCCCGCAAACGACGCGCCAGGATGCCCCAGGACGCGACGAAACGCAGCCGGCAAGATCCGGTCAACCAGGGAGCCAATGTACTTTGCGACCCTCCCCGGTGGAGTTTGGGGAAACCGCAGGCGCGGCGTAGCCGCAGCGGCTTCCTGCTTGACGGCAATGCTCGGCGCCGGTAGAATCCGGTTGGTAAGCAACCGAGGAGGCGCTATCAGCCCGTTGAGGAATTCGATTCGCGCCGCTTTCCCGGCGGGAAAGCGCGTGTACGTGGCTGCAGCGAAGGCCCGGTGAGCGCGAATCGAATTCCTCAACGGGCTGCTATGGCAGTGCCTTGTCGGTTCTCGGAAGGTGGTGAGGACTGCGTTGAGACTCCATGAGATTGTCGAGGACATTCACGGGCTGGAGGCGGAACTCGCAGTGTTGGAAGACCGGTATGGGCTTCTGTCGCCGGACTTCTACCACCTCTACAAAACCGGCGAGTTGGACCAGACCAAGGACTTCATCCAGTGGGTGGGCTACTACGAGGCGAAACTGGCGCGGCAGAGCCTGTACCGTGAGGTCCTGTACGAGCATCTGCGCAGACTCCGGCAAGCGGAAGGACGATCGTCGCTGCGGCTTCTTCCCGAGGCCGTTCCCGCTGGAGGTGCGTAGTGTCGATGCCGGATTTCCGGGGCTACGGTGAGTTGGTCTACTCGCTGCCCGTCCGGTTTCCCCAGATCCTGCACTCCAACCTGGTCCTCGCTTCCATCGGCCGAACGCTCGCGAAGGTGGAGGGGCAAGTCACCTTTCGACAGGACGTGGTCTTGGACGTGTGGGAACTCGTTGACTTTGAGGCCGGGAGGCTCCTCAACTACAGCTACGAGGTCCACGTCGGTGGCGAGAAGGTACGGTGGTATGACCCTTTTGAGCATCCGGAAGCCGAAGAACTCGCCGGAACCTTCCCCCACCACATGCACCTTCCGCCAGACATCAAGCGCAACAGGGCGCCCGCGCCGGGAATCGGCTTCGAGGAACCCAACCTCCCCGGCTTGATCGAGCGGATTCGTCAGGAGTTCCTGCAGACCGAGAGCGCCTGACAACGGAGGCGGCTGGAACTCGGCCGCCTGCTTCCGGCCGCGCGTGACCGGGCCACGGTTGCACCCCGCACCGCCGTGCGCTCTCATCCGGCCTCACTCCCACGGATAGAGCACGACCTTGCCGCAGTCGCCGGTCAGTTGCAACTCAAACGCCTCCCGGACGCTGCTCATCGGGCAGGTGTGGGTGATCTGCTTGTCCAGCAGATCGCCGCAGCCGCGGATCACCTGCATGATTCGGGAGGCGTCGCCGAGGTTGTAGTGCCACGCGCCGTGGAGGGTCAGCCCCTTGCGGATCAGGTCCTGGCTCACGTTGAGGGTCAGCTCGCCTGCTTCGCCGACGAAGGCGATGTGCCCCTTGCGTCGCGCCGCGTCAATACACAGGCGCTGCGCCTGGGGGCTCCGCAGCAGTCGATGGCTTTGTCGATGCCGAGGCCGTCAGTCAGCTCCATGAGCTGCTCCAGCGCGCCCTCCTCCGCCGGGTCGATCACGGTCTCGGCGCCAAGCTCCTGCGCCAGGTTCGCCCGGAAGGGCTGCCCCTCGACGCCGATCACCCGGGCGGCGCGGTACACCGCATTCACCACGGCGCCCAGTCCGACGGGGCCCAGTCCGGTCACGAGCACGGTGTCGAACGCGTCCACCTGCATGAGCTGCATCGCTCCGAACGTCGGTCCCAGTCCGCAGCAGGCCATGCCGGCGTGCTCGTACGACATGCCGTCGGGGAGGGGGAGCAGGAGCCAGTCCTGCTTGAGCACATACTGGGCGTAGGTGCCGTTGCCGCCCTCGTAGCCGGTCGCCTCCGTCAGGTTCTCGAGGTACTGGCAGTGGATGTACTCGCCCTTCAGGCACAACGCGCATCTGCCGCACGGCAGTTGCGGCATGACCGCCACGCGGTCACCCACCTTTACCTTGCCCGGCTGCGCGACCTCCACCACTTCGCCTGCGGCTTCGTGCCCGATTCCCTGCCACAGGTGTCCCGCTCTGTACGCCTTGTATTCCGTGCACATGGGCGTCGCGTGGATCTTGACGACCATGTATTCCCCCTTCGCCTCTAGGTCGGGGAGGTCGATCAGTTCAGCCTGTCGTTCGCCTGAGATTCGGACGGCCTTCATTGTTGGGTTCACCTTTGGGTCGGGCGCACTTGCGTCTCGATTCAGGCACCACGGGTTCGCGGTCCGCACCGCCCACACCTGCACGTTCCTTAGAAGGGCACGCGAGCGGCGGTCTCGCGGTGCACGGATCCTCGCTCCGCGCCCGCCATGACCGCGACCGGAGGAAGTCGCCGCCACCGGCCGTCGAGTTCGCGCCGCAGGTCGTCGCAGAGGAGGACCGGGGCACGTACGTCACGCGGAAGGTCGTGCTCAACCTCACCGGCGACAGCCGCGTGCTGGCCTACATAACCGTGCCCAAAGGCGCTGATCCGTTCCCGGCGGTGCTGTGCCTGCACGATCACGGAGCGCGGTTCGACATCGGCAAGGAGAAGAGGATCCGGCCGTTCGCCGACATCGCTGAGCGAATGGCGTCTGCGCACGAATGGGTGGGGAAGTACTACGGCGGCCGCTGGCTGGGCGACGAGTTGGGGAAGCGCGGCTACGTGTGCTTCAGCCACGACGCCCTGAACTGGTCGGACCGGGGCGGCGCCGGGTACGAAGGTCAGCAGGCGCTGGCCGGCAACCTGCTCCACCTCGGCACGTCGCTCGCGGGCACTATCGCCCATGAAGACCTGCGGGCAGCCGAGTTCCGGCGACGCGCCCGGAGGTGGACCCGGGGCGCGTGGCGGCGCTGGGACTCTCGAGGGGCTGCTTCCGCACGTGGCAAGTAGCCGCTCTATCGGACCACATCCGCGCCGGCGTGGCGATCTGCTGGATGGCAACCGTGAAGGGTCTGATGACGCCCGGCAACAACCAGACCCGCGGGCAGTCGTGCTTCACCATGGTGCATCCAGGTCTCTCCAACCACCTCGACTACCCGGACGTGGCCAGCCTGGCGTGCCCGAAGCCGATGCTGTTCTACAACGACTTGCAGGACGCGCTCTTCCCGGTGCCATCGGTGAAGGAGGCATACGCGAAGATGGGAGCGGTGTGGGAGTCGCAAGGCGCCGGCGACCGGCTGGAAACGCGGCTGCGGGACGTGCCGCACGAGTTCAACGCGGAGATGCAGGAGGCAGCCTTCGAGTGGTTGGCGCAGCAGATGAGGGAGCCGCTTGCTGCCCGGCCGTGAGGGCACTACAATGCGGCGCGCCGCACCGCCACCGGGCTGGCCCCCCAATCCCAAATCTGAAATCCAAAACCCATTGGGAGTCCTCGTCATGCCAAGCCGCCCGCCCAACATCTTCGTGTTCATGTCTGACCAGGAGCAGGCGCAGGTCGTCAATCCGGAACATCCGTGCCTGACGCCGGTTGCCGACAAGCTTGCCCGGGAAGGGCTGCTGTTCCGTCGCTGCTACACCACCTCGGCGCACAGTTGCCCGGCGCGAGCGACCTACTTCACCGGGTTCTACCCGTCCGTGGCCAAGGTCTACAACAACGTCTGCAACGCGCAGAAGATCAGTGGCACCTACGACCCGGCGTTGACCCACTTCAGTCAGTGTCTGCGGGAAGCCGATTGGAACCTGGGCATTACAGGCAAGTGGCACTGCTCGGACACTGAAGACCCCGGTGAGCGCGGCTGGGACGAGGTCTACCCCACCGCCACCAAGGCCGCGCACATGGGCGTCCATTGGGAGCAGTGGACGGCCCTGGCCGAGAAGGGCTTCGATTTCGACACCCCCCGCAGTCCCGGCGAGATCGTCAACCCCGGCTACGGCCGCCACCTGGCCTACGGCGTCCGCCCCGGCGGCATTGAGGACACCGACGACTACAAGGTGGTCACCAGAGCCATCGAGGCGATGGAGCGGTACGCAAGAGAAGACAAACCGTTCCTTATCCACTGCGGCCCGACCAATCCGCACGATCCGTACGTCGTCCCGCAGAACTACGTCGACCGGTACAACCTGGCCGACGTGCCGCTCCCGCCCAACTACCGCGACAACCTGCGCGACAAGCCGCGCCTCTACCAGCGCCAGGCACAGCTCTGGGCGCAGCTCAGCGAAGACGAAGTGCGCGACTCCGTCCGGCACTACTGGGCAGACTGCTCGCTGGTGGATGAATTGCGCGGCATGGTGTACGACGCCGTCGATGCCTTGGGCCTCCGCGACAACACCGTTCTGATCTTCACCTCCGACCACGGCGATTACGTCGGCGCCCACGGGCTGTACTGCAAAGGCGTGCCCGCCTTCGACGAGGCCATGCGCCTGCCGCTGATCGTCCGGTGGCCGGAAGGCATCGCCGACCCCGGCCGCGAAGTCGATGAGTTCGTCACGCTGGCCGACTTCCACGCCACCTTTCTGGAACTGGCCGGGCTGGACCCGCTCCCCACCCACGGCCAGTCGTTCGCGCCGTTCTTCAGGTCGGGCGAAGTCGAGGGCTGGCCGCAGGAGTACTACAACCAGATGGGCAGCGTCGAGCTGTGGTACACACAGCGCTTCGTGCAGACGAAGTATGCGAAGTACGTCTTCAACGGTTTCGACTTCGACGAGCTGTATGACCTGGACGCCGACCCGCTGGAGATGGTGAACCGAATCGACGACCCGGCGTACGAATGCCTGAAGAACGACATGCTCAAACGCCTCTGGAAGCAGGCGCGCCGGACGGAAGACCTGATCGGCATTCGGTATCACACCTGCGCGCTGGCGCCGTTTGGGCCGGTGATTGGGCTGGCGGAGTGAGCGAGGCGACCAGCCTTCCATCGCAGAGACGCGAAGGCGCCAAGTCGCAGAGAATGGAGTTGAAGAGCTGAAGAGTCCCGTGTGCCTTGTCCTGATCCTCGCAGTTGTTCCCCTTCGTGGCGCCGAGCAGCCCGACGCGCCCGGCGTCAACTGGCCGGGTTTCCGCGGCTGGCGGGCGGGCGGCGTCTCCGAGGGGTATGCGACACCCGTATCCTGGAGCGTACCCGAGTCCCGCAACCTCAAGTGGAAGACGCCGCTCCCCGGATTGGCACACTCCAGCCCGGTCGTCTGGGGTGACCGAGTGTTCGTGACGACGGCGGTCAGCAACAAAGACGAGCCGACGCTGAAGGTGGGGATGTACGGCGACGTGGAGCCGGTCGACGAACCGGAGGCGTTCGCCTGGAAGGTGTACTGCCTCGACACGCTGTCCGGCGCGATCGTGTGGGAACAGACCGCCAACACCGGCGTGCCAAAGATCAAGCGCCACCCCAAGTCCTCCCACGCCAACTCGACACCGGCGACTGACGGCGAGCACGTCGTGGCGTTCTTCGGCTCCGAAGGGCTCTCCTGCTACGACATCACGGGCAAGTTGCTCTGGCAGAAGGACCTGGGTCTCCTCGATTCGGGCTTCTTCCGGATGCCTTCGGCACAGTGGGGCTTCGGGAGTTCGCCGATCATCCACGCCGGCCGCGTGATCGTGCAGTGCGATGTCCAGAAGGGTTCCTTCCTCGCCGCGCTCGACGTCGCCACCGGACACGAGATCTGGCGCACGCTTCGCGACGACGTGCCGACGTGGAGCACTCCCACGGTTGCCGTGCGCGAGGGCAAGGCGCAGGTCGTCGTGAACGGCTTCCGGCACGCCGGCGGCTACGACTTCGAGACCGGCAACGAAGTGTGGCGGCTGACGGGCGGTGGCGACATCCCCGTGCCCACCCCCCTCGTCGCCCACGACCTCTTCTTCCTCACCAGCGCCCACGGGGGGCTGTCCCCGCTGTACGCCATCAAGGCCGAGGCACGGGGCGACGTCTCACTTGCGGACGGAGCGGCAGCCAACGACGGGGTCGGCTGGAGTTACCCGCGCCAGGGCTGCTACATGCCCACGCCCCTGGTGTACGGTGACTATCTGTACTGCTGCCGAGACAACGGAACGCTCGTCTGCTACCGCGCGAAGACCGGGGAGCAGGTGTACGCGGAGCGGCTGAAAGGTGGCTTCTCCGCTTCGCCCGTGGCTGCAGACGGTAAGCTCTACTTCACGAGTGAGAGCGGCGACGTGCACGTCGCGAAGGCTGACCCCGAGTTCGCGCTTCTCGGCACCAACTCGATGGGTGAGACATGTATGGCGACACCGGCAATCTCCCGAGGGACGCTGTTCTTCCGAACGAGGCGGAACGTTGTGGCCGTTGCCGGTGACTGAAGGGGCACCCGTTGGAACTTGCAAAAGGAGACCCTCCATGCAACAGGCACTACTGATCCTGACCGTACTGCTCGCCGTGTTCTCGATTGGCTTCGCGGAACAGCCGGCTGCCGGCGCTGACTTCTACGTTGCCACCAGCGGCAACGACGGAAGCGCCGGCACGAAGGAGAAGCCGTTTGCCACGCTGACCCGCGCCCAAGAGGCTGTTCGCCAACGGGTGGTCGCGGGCCTGGGCGCCGACGTGACGGTACTCATTCGCGGAGGCACGTATGCGCTCGCGGAGCCGCTGACGTACGGACCGGACGACTCGGGGACAGCGGCCCACTCGATCACCTACGCGGCCTATCCGAAGGAGACAGTGATCGTCAGTGGCGGCGCCAAGATCGCGGGCTGGAAGAAGGGCGAGGGCGAGGTGTGGACAGCCCGCATGCCGGGAGTGGCGGAGGGCACGTGGTACTTCCGGCAGCTCTACGTCAACGGGCAGCGCGCTAGTCGGGCCCGGACGCCAAACGGCGACGCGGATCAGCCGTGTTGGCAACTGAAGGGCGCCAGCCTGAGCGACGACCTGAAGACGCACACGTACCAGTTCGAACCGGCGCAGGTGAAGCAATGGCGGAATCTGACCGATGTCGAGTGCGTTGTCTTCGGCAACTGGGCCACCACGCGCAAGCGGTTCGAGACTATCGACCCGGCAACCGGCACCGCCGAGATGGCTGGGCCACACGCCAAGCCGCACGACGCCATGGCACCAGCCGCGGGCCGGTGGTTCTACATTGAGAACGCCTTCGAAGAGCTGGATCAGCCCGGGGAGTGGTACCTCGACCGGCAGACCGGCACGCTCAGCTACTGGCCGCGAACCGGCGAGGACTTGACGACTGCGGAAGTGGTCGCGCCGCGCCTGACTCGGTTACTCGAAGTCACCGGAACTGCGGAGCGCCCCGTGCGCAACCTGCACTTCCGCGGGTTGCGCTTCGAGCATGCCGACTGGACGCCGCCGCAAGGTGGCTACCTGGGCATCCAGGCGTGTCACTTCGCGACGGGCACGGCTTGGAGCGGCAACCCGTGGGGGCGGATTGACGCAGCAATCTCGTGGAACTGGGCCGACTCATGCAGCTTCGAGGACGGCGCGGTCGCCCACCTCGGCGGCTGCGGGATCGAGCTTGTGGCGGGCTGTAGCAATGACACAGTCGAGGGCAATGAGGTCTTCGACATCAGCGGCAACGGCACGATGTTGGGCGGCCCCAGCGACGAGGCCGAAGTCCCCAAGCACTGCCGCCTCGCCAACAACCACGTGCACGCGTGCGGGCTCGACTACCACGGTGCCGTCGGCATGTGGACCGGCTTCGCCCAGCAAGCCGTGATCGCCCACAACCTGGTGCACGATCTGCCCTACAGCGGCATTTCGCTGGGCTGGCAGTGGAACCCCGAACCGACAGCCGCCAGGGAGAACACGGTTGAGTACAACCACATTTCTGACGTGATGAAGCGCCTGGGCGATGGCGGTGGCATCTATACCCTCGGCTTCCAGCCGGGCACCGTCCTCCGCGGCAACCACATCCACGATGTCGCCCGCAGCGGCTACGCGCAGGCGGCGCCCAACAACGGGATGTTCATCGACGAAGGCAGCAGAGGCTTCCTGTTTGAGGGAAACGTCATCTACCGCACCAGCGCCGAGCCGGTTCGCTTCAACCAGTGCGGCCGCGACTGGCACGAATGGAAAGACAACCACTTCGGCGGCGTCTTCCCCGCACCGGGCAGGCTCGGCTCCGGGCTGGCGTGCGACGGATCGAGCGCGCACCTCGAGGTGCCCAACGCACCGGAGCTCGAGCCGGAACAGCTCACCGTGGAGGCGTGGATCCAGCTCCCCGAGTTCCCCGCCGGAGGCGACGCCAGGAAGTGGATCGTCAACAAGAACCGGAACGAGTGGGAGCAGGGCCACTACGGCCTGGTGCTCGACAAGGACCGGGCGGGTGCTTACCTCAACATCGGCGGCGGGCAGGACAACAGCTACTCCGCGTGGGGCCCGGAGGGGCAACTCACGCCCAACGACTGGCACCACTTGGCGATGACTTACGACGGGGCAACGCTCCGGGTCTACCTCGACGGCAGCGAAGTCGGCTCGGAAGCAATCAACAAGCCGCGCGTCCCCGGCAGCACGCCGCTGGACATCGGTCGGCGCCAGGACGGCTACACCTACTTCAAGGGAGTCATCGACGAGGTGCGCGTGTACAGCCGCGCTCTCTCCACCGACGACCTGAAAGCACACTTCGCCCAGCCGGTCACGCTCACTGACCCCAAAGCGGAGAGCGGCCTTTCCGGGTACTGGAACTTCGACGACCTGAGCGACGAGACGAAGGCGCTGCAGGAGCTTGCCGCGAAGGCAGGGCTGGAGCCGAAGTACCGAGGCAGACTCCACGACGAAGCGCTGAGGGGGTGAGAGAGGACCCGCGCCCTACTCGAACAGCCGGTACCCAATCTCCTTATCCGTCAGGAAGTAGACGTTGGCCCCGTTCCGCGGGGCGATCTCGCGCCGGAACGCCATGAGCTTCTTTCCGGCGTCGGTCGCCATGATCTTCCCCGCCTTGAGCGCCTCGACCATCAGCTCGGCGTGGGTCAGCCCCAGTTCCACGTTGCGGAAGCGCTCGCGCTCCTCGGTTGACGCTGTTGCCAACACCGGGTCTGCCTCCGCCAACAGGGCATGGGCTTTGCTGAACGCCTCTTCCGTGTAGAGGGCGGGGTACGCTGCCTTCCGCTCGTTCCGCTTGTGGTCGGCGAACAGGGGGGCGCCGTTGAGGCGGGCGGTGAAGTCTTCCCAGTAGTCGTAGTAGGCTCTCACCGTTTCGCCCAACGGGCCGAACGCGGAGTAGAACTCGTTGAGCAAGTCCTCGGTCGTCGCGTCGGTCTCCCACAGGAGACGTCCCAGCACATAGTCCGTCGGTCCCATTACCGCCCAGTACCCCTGGAGACAGTCGTAGTCCGTTGCCCGCATCCCGTTGCGGATCTGCCAGCGGGTGTCTTCCGCCAGCGCGTGTGCGATCACGTAGGGCACGGACGGCCAGCTCGTTGTACCAACGGGCGTAACGGTCAGAGAGGCAGTCGGGCAGCGGCGAAGGCTCCAAGTCCTTGGAGTCGACGTCCACGTCGAAGCCGTCTTCCTGCTTGAGCGGCGTCGTCCCGCCCCCCTCCGGCGTTCGGGTCCGCATCCCACGCCCGGCACCGAGGACACACGCAGAACCCGCCGCTGCCATCGTTCTCGCAGGCGTTCAGGAACAGCTTCTCGGGGTTCTTCCGCAGTCCGCTACGCAACTCGGCAAGCTGGACCGCCCACAACTGCGGGTTCGACACGGACATCTTCACGAAGTCCGGCCGCCTGCTGTCGCGCGGGCCTCGCCGACCGTCTTGCGTTTGGGCACCACCCGGCCGAGGTCGCCCGGCCAGATCCAGCGACAGCCAAGCTGGTCCTGAAGGAAGTCGTACACCGCCCACAACGCCAGCCCGATGGCGCCGCCAAACTCGGGACCCAAC
>Ga0210021_1002709_pt1 | contig 14958 bp, 11 predicted proteins | sample CryGeymeta201517_FD_183981 | JGI IMG/M metagenome (GOLD analysis project Ga0210021, IMG submission 183981) | Groundwater microbial communities from Crystal Geyser aquifers in Utah, USA - Crystal Geyser metaG 2015-17 (SPAdes) (version 2) | ecosystem: Environmental > Aquatic > Deep subsurface >... | reverse complement strand
AAATGGACCAATCAGGGCTAAATTTAATTTTTTGGGTTGAAAAATATCTTTGGCTACTTTTAGAATATCATTTACAGTAACCCGGTCAATTTTTTTGAAAATTTCTTTTGGAGCCAAAATTTTCTTTTCCAAGAGCTCTTGACCGGCATAAAAAGAAGATGTGGCATCGGAAGATTCCAACAAAAGAGTTGTCTTCCCCTTTAAGTAATCTTTGGCTTTTTTTAATTCTTTTTGAGGAATTTCCTTTTGTGAAATTTTTTTGTATTCTTTCAAAATAGTTGAAATTCCCTTCTCCACATTTTTGTTATCCAGGCCGGCCTGGGTGAAAAGAAAGCCGGTGTCAGGGTCAGCTGTATTACTCGTGCTTATGTAATAGGCAATTCCCAATTTAGATCTCACTTCTTCGAACAACCTCGAACTCATCATCCCTCCAAGAATGATGGCTAACAATTCTTGGGCATATCTTTGGGGGTAGAAAAGATTAAAAGCCCTTACTCCCAAACATAAATGGGTTTGATCGGTTTGTCTTGAATGTAAAAGTAAATTAGGTTTGAGTTGCTCCTCAATAACCTTAGGTTTTTCCATTGGTTTTTTTGTTTTTATTTTTGAAAAATATTTTTTTACTTTTTGAATCGCTAAATCTTCCTCTATTTTCCCAGCCAGACAAATTATTGTGTTTAAGGCAATGTATTGGTTTTTTATATAATCAATCAATTTTTCTCGGTTGATTGTAGCAACACTTTCTTTTGTTCCGGCAATATCCCAACCGGCTGGCTGATCTCCGTATAATAATTTTGACCAGAGAATTTGAACATATTCAATGGGATGGTCCTGCCTCATGTTAATTTCTTCAATAATAACTCCTTTTTCCTTTTCGATTTCTTCTTCAGGTAAGGTAGAATTCAAAAAAATATCTGAGACCCAATTCAAAGCCAGCTCCGCATGAGAAACAGCTACTTTAGCAAAATAACCTGTGTATTCTTCCGAAGTGAAGGCGTTGTAAATTCCTCCTACTTTATCTAAGGTTTCAGCCACTGCTATCGTTGATGGTCTTTTTTTTGTTCCTTTAAAATACATGTGTTCTAAAAAGTGAGAAATTCCATTGATTTCTTTTTTCTCATATTTAGAACCTGTCCCAACTAAAACCAAAACTGTCACCGCCTGAGTGCTTTTCATTGGGACAGTAATAATCCTTAAACCGTTTTTGAGAGTGGTTTTTTTAAACATCGAAATAAATCGAAGATTTATTGAAGATTGAAATGAATCAAAGGTTCATTGAACATTTTCGCTTACTCTTTTAACTTCTTCTCCAAAACTTTTACTAAATCTTTAATTTTTACTCTTTCTTGTTTCATTGTGTCGCGATCGCGAATGGTTAAATCATCTTGTTTTAAGCTTTCAAAATCCACAGTTAAACAGAAAATGGTAGCAATTTCATCTTGTCGGCGATACCTTCGGCCGATTGAACCAAGCTCATCGTATTGACAAACAAAATGGGGTTTTAACAATTGGTAAACTTCTTTTGCTTTTTTGACCAATTCGGGTTTGTTCCTAACCAAAGGCAAAACCGCAATTTTAATTGGCGCAATTTTTTTATCCAATTTTAATAAAATTTCGATTTCTTTGGTCGCTTTTGTGGTTTTTGTTCTCCCACCAGCAATTTCTTGATAGGCATCGCATAAAAAAGCAAAAAGAGATCTTTCCACCCCAACCGAAGTTTCAACAATATGGGGAAAATACTTTTCTTTGGTTTCCTCATCATAATACCTTAAATCCTGACCAGAATATTTTGAGTGATTAGACAAATCCCAATCTCCTCGATTATGAATTCCTTCAATTTCATGCCAACCAAAAGGAAATTTATATTCTATGTCAATCTGCCTTTTTGCATAATGGGCTCTTTCTTTTTCTGGAATTTCCCTAATTCTTAGATTTTCCTTTTTAATTCCTAATTTTAAATACCAATTTATTCTTTCATTTAACCAATAATCAAAATATTTTCCGGCATCTTTTGGGTGGCAAAACCACTGCATCTCCATTTGTTCAAATTCTCTGATTCGATAAATAAAATCCTTTGGAGTAATTTCATTTCTAAAAGCTTTTCCAATTTGGGCTACCCCGAAGGGGATTTTCAACCTCATTGAGTTTAAAACATTCTCAAAATTCATATAAATTCCCTGACAGGTTTCGGCTCTCAGATAAGTAAGAGCCGCTTCATCTTCCACTGGTCCAACAAAAGTTTTCATCATTAAATTAAATTTTCGTGGCTCCATTAATTCCCCATTACATTCTGGACATTTTTTACCCTTTATTTCATTAGCCCTAAATCTTTTATGACACCCTTTACATTCAACCAACTCATCGGCAAATCCAGCGCTCAGGTGTCCAGAAGCTTGCCAGACCTTGGGCGACATTAAAATTGCGGCATCCAATCCCATAATATTTTCATGAAATTTTGTCATTTCATCCCACCAAGCCTTTTTGATATTATTTTTCATTTCCACTCCCAAGGGTCCAAAATCATAACCAGAACCAAAGCCGCCGTAAATTCCAGAAGAAGGAAAAATAAACCCTCTCCTTTTACAAAGTGATACAATTTTTGACATTAAGTCTTTCATATTACTGAACTCGACCCATTTCCTCAGTTATGGTTGGGTCGTCGGGTAAAGTGGTATTTAGAGCCTGGGCAGTAGATTGTAAGGTCATCTCTGTCCAACTATCTTCTCCAGTAATTTTAGCCTGACCAATAATTTCTGGAGTTTTACCTCTTTGTGTCTCATCGGGCGTGAACTCAACCTGAAAAGAAATATTAGGACCAGGAGTCAAAACACCCTTGCCTCTTTCTAAATCTCCTACCGACCAAACAATTTCTCTTGACTGAGAATCAAAGGTAAATTTTGCTAACTCTTCCTCAGGAAAAATTTTTCCAGTTAAAATCACTTGGGGAGGCAGAGTTGCTTTTACCTTTACATCTTTAATGTCAGAATAATAATTTTTAACCAGCCAGATTATAGTATAAGTAGTTTTTTCGCCGACTTTGGGCGGAATAGGACCTTGGTTACCAAAAACTTCGTCCTGGAAATATCCTTTTTGGACTATTTCTATTTTTGAACTAATTTTAGTCACAAATTCTTCCTCGACCTGGGAAATAAAAACATTGTTGCTTAAAACTGGATTTTTCACGTTCCCCAAATCATCTTTTAACTTTATCCAGAAATCCGCTTTTCCTTCTTCGGTCGGAGCTAAATATTGGAGTCTGGACACTTTGCGCCAGTCAAAAATAACTGAATTATCCCCGGGCTCAGATTGCCCCAAATCCGATTTTATCGTCTGGAAATCAAATGCCTCACCTGTAAGTTTGCAGACCATAAATAAATCATTTAAGTCATCGTCTCCAATGTTTTTAAAATAAATTTCATAATGGAGCCAGTCGCCAGGCAGAGCAACGTATTTTGGATTTCCATTAATTTCCTGGCGCAGGTAAATTGAGGGTTTTATAATTTCTACTCCTTTCTCTGCCTCTTTCAATAAAATAAATTCTCCCTCTTTCCAAATCCCCAGTTTTGCCCGAAAAACTCTCGCCTCGCCAACTTCTCCCGAAAGACGACCCGAAACCTCAATCCTTCCTCCCTGAGATTTATTCAAAACCGGAATTTCCCATTCGTTTTTTTCAATAGACTTTGGCGAAGACTCAACAAATTCAAAGCCGGAAGGATAATCCGCCTGGACCCTTAAATCAGTGAGAAGATAATCTACGTTTGAGAAATAATTTATCATCAATCTAAAATCCTTTCCTGACTCAATTTTGGTGGGTAAATCAAGTTCAAAGGTAAGAGGAACGGATTTAATAGTGGTGGTAAAAGTGGTTGATGACTCATATTTTGCTTTTAGATTTTTTGGCTGATAGGTTAAAGAAGCCTTGACGATTTTTGTCTCACCCTCCTTACCTAATATTTTCATTTTAAAAGGGAAAGTTTTTTCTTCGCCAGGATAAATCGCTTCTCCTAATTGGTCTTTTCCATAAACCTGCCTGCCCAAAATTTTTTCATCCCGGATAGAAGTTTCCGGCGGTTCAAAAATAAGTTCCGGATTCTCCAAACGAAAATTCCCATTATTTTTATATTTAACAATGTATTCCACTTCCTGAGCGAAATTGACCTCGGCCGGACCTAAAATCTCCAATTTTAAAACTTCCTTTGAATAAAGATTTCTCTGCCACTGATAGAAACCTACTGCACCCACCAGAGCAGCTAAAAGAATTAAGAAGATGATGAATTTCTTTTTCATAAATCAACGTTCGATGAAAATCAAAATTTTCATCTCACATCTCGATAAATTTTCAATTTATCTCGATGAATAACGAATCGATTACGAATAAACGAATTTACGAATACTTTTCTTTTATGAAAGAAAGATAATTTCCTGAAATTAACTCTAACGGTTTCATATATTTTAGCTCAATTTTTAATTTCGACAAAATTTGCCAATTCCTCTTTAAAATAAGCCTCAGTATTTTTATTATTTCTGGCTTAATCTCGCTCGCTTGTTTAGCACCCTTGAAACAATTTTGACAAATTACTCCTCCCTCTCCCTGGCTAAAATAGAGTTTTTCAGGTCTGAGTCTCTTTTGGCACAAAGCACAATTATAGAGTTCTGGCTGATAACCTAAAATAGAAAAGAGGTTCCAAAGAAAATAATAATAGATGAGGTATAAGGTAAAAGGTGTAAGGTGTAAGGTGTCCAATTTTTTGAAAACTTCCAGTATCAGTTGCCAGATTTTTTCGTCGGGTTCCTGGCCCTTTATTAAATTATCTAAGATTCCAGAAATTTTATAGGCAACAGATAGCGTTTTTAAATCTTTTCTCAAATTGCTGAATTTCTTGATTAAAATAGCATCGGTTAAAGTTTTATGGGCTTTCCCCTGAATAAATTCAATTTCTGATAAATAAAAGAGCTCCGCTCCCGACCTCAACTTTGAGGAGATTTTTCTTACTGCCTTTCCTAAAATCTCTAATTTACCGAAATCTTTTGTATAGATTGTAAAGAGCTGGTCGGTTTCACCTCGGTCATCTTTTTTAAAAATTAAACCTGTGGTTCGATAATGAACGAACATTAATTTCTATTTTCCTGTGAATTTATCAAAAAGACCAAGACGTTTAGTTGTAAATTTTTTCTTCGCGGGGGCCGAGATTCTTTGTTCTCTATCTAATTCTCTTCTTCGCCTTTGCAGTTCAAATTTCCCCGTTTTTTCAACATAGGCACCGACTGGTTTTGTCGGAAATATATCTTCTACCGCCCTTCTGGCTCTTTGCCAATTCGATTCGCCCGGCTTTTTAGGGTAAATCTTATAAAGATCGGGTTGTTTCATCATCCATTGGACAGCTTCTAGTCTACTGAGCCAGCCCTTTTTAACAAAGGCTCCTTTATCCACCGTTTTTGGAACAGCTACAGGTTTTAAAGGTTTTTGGAATCTGCTCTGAGGGGCTACTTGTTTTTTCTCAAGGTAAGGCATCTTTTACTTTATTTTCTTAATCGCTAAATATAATTTTTCTTGGTCGACCTTTGTCTCTTTTTCAAAAATAAAAATTTCTTCCGTTTTTTCTTTCAAAAGAAAATCTTTAGCTTTAGTTTCTTTTAGAATAATTTTTTTATTCTTTTCTAAAATCTCATTTAATTTTGGCTCGCCAAAATATTGAACTAAAATTTTATCTTTCGGTTTTAGTTTAGCTCTTTTTCTCATTTCCTGAATCTGACGAATCACTTCCCTAATCATTCCTTCTTCTTTCAGCCCCGGAGTAATTTTAGTATCTAATTTCAAGGTTTTTCCAAAACTAATTTCTTTTATATTAACCTCATCTTTGATTAGCTCCAATAATTCTTTTTCTTTTCTTAATTCATAATTCTTAATTCTCAATTCATTTAATGGTTGGCGAACTTTAATTTTGGCTTTAGCTCTCTCGGCTAAAGCTGAAGTAACTAATTCTCTTATTCTTTCCATTTTCTTATTTAATTTTTCATCAATTAATTTTTTATCAAATTTAGGCCAATCTTCCAAATGGACCGAAACCCTAAAGTGTTTAACACCTGGTGTTAAACATCGGTGATAGATTTCTTCGCTAAGGAAAGGAATAAAAGGAGCGGTTAATTTACTTAGAGTAAAAAGAGTGAAATTTAGAGTTTGAAAAGCTTCTTTAAAATCTTTTTTTAACTCAGGTTGATGAAATCTTTTTCTTGACCTTCTAATATACCACTGAGAAAGGTCATCAATGACAAAATTTTCAATAGCCCTTGCTGCCCCAGTAACATCGTATTTATCTAAATTTTCAGTAATTTTTAGGATTAATTGATTTAATTTGGAAATAATCCATCTATCTAAAATATACCCCTTTTTGGTTAATAATTTGCCAGATGGTGAAAAATGTTGCCCGTAAGTCTCAAGAAATTGATAAGAATTCCAAAGAGTAAGAATAAATCTTTTTAAACATTCCTCAACTTCTTTCTCAGAAAAAAGTTTGACATCTCCTGGTTGGTTAACAGTAAAGAAATACCAGCGAGTGGCATCCGCTCCGTACTTTTCAACCACCTTCCAGGGGTCAACTACATTTCCTTTTGATTTTGACATTTTTTCTCCCTTTTTATCTAAAACATGACCTAAAGAAATAACATTTTTATAAGGAGTTCCAAAACCCAAAAGAGTTGAAATGGCTAACAAAGTGTAAAACCAACCTCGAGTCTGATCTACCGCTTCGCTAATGTAATCAGCAGGGAATAATTCTGGCGGTTTTAATTTTTTACTTGCCCCGTAGGAAGCCGCAGGCTTTCCTTCGGGGTTCTCAAATGGATAATGATATTGAGCAAAGGGCATTGAACCCGAATCAAACCAACAATCGAGAACCTCCGGAACTCTTTCCATTAAATTTTGGCATTTTGGACAATAAAATTTCACTTCATCAATATAGGGTCGATGAAAATCTAATTCTCCATTTTGATTTAAAGGAATCCTTTTAAAATCGATTTTTCTGAGCTCGCCTACTTTTATATATTTTCCTTTAATTTTTCTCTCTAAAAGTCTTCTCTCATCTAATCCTTCCATTATTCCTTCTAAAAGCCACAAAGGATCACCATGGCTAATAATTAAAATGTTTTTATGATTATATTTTTTATCAATTTCATTTAAACATTCTATCATTCTTTTTTTGCAATCTGACCAGCTCTCTCCTTGAGGAGGTTTTCGATTAAATCTTCCCAGATTTTTAGGAAAATCTCGAAAAAATTCTTTCTTGGTCCTTCCATGATAAACTCCTAAATTTACGTCCCTTAATCTTTCATCAAAAATTATTTTAATTCCTAACTCTTTAGCTACAATTTCAGCGGTCTGACCAGTCCGAGGCATATCAGAAGAAAAAATCAAATCGATTTTTTCCTTTCTTAATTTTTTTGCTATTTTTTTTATTTTAGCTTGCCCTTTTTCAGTTAATAAAATAGGTTTCTTTTCTGGCCAGGGATAGGTTAATTCCCTCTTTTCAACTTGATAGATAGTCTCTCCGTGACGCAAAATGAAATATTTATTAGTAGTAAATTTCTGATTAATTAAATCTTTTTTGCTACCGATTACTTCTAAATTTTTACACGATTTACATTTCCAAACCGGTATTGGTGTCCCCCAATATCTTTCTCGAGAAAATGCCCAATCTTTAATTTCTCTTAACCATTCTCCAAATCTACCCTGTTTTAGGTGGCTGGGAATCCAATTTATTTTTTGATTATTTTTAATTAAATCTTTTTTCACTTTCTGCATATTGATAAACCAACTTTGTTTTGCATAATAAAGCAAAGGAGAATCGCATCGCCAACAGAAAGGATAATCGTGTTCATATTTTTCTTCTTTAAATAAAAGATCTCTTTTTCTTAAATCTTCAATAATTAAAGGGTCAGCCTCTTTCACAAACATTTTATCCCATTTATAACCTGGAGTTATCATTTTCCCTCGTTCATCAACTGGTTTTGGAATTTGGAATTTGGAATTTGGAATTTGCTCCTTCACAGCTTCCATATCTACTTCACCAAAAGCAGGAGCAATATGAACCAAACCCGTCCCTTCCTCTAAAGAAACGAAGTCCCCAGATATAACAAAATAAGATTTTTTCTCTACGCGGCCAGGTCGTGTAGTAAATAATGGTTCGTATTTTAGTTCTAATAATTCTTTACCTTTAAATTCTTGAAGGATTTTACCTTTTATTCCACAGGCAGAAATTCTCTCTTTGGCTAAAATCAAATATTCGTCGCTAACCTTTACCATTACATAAATAAATTTTGGGTTTACTGCCACAGCAACATTTCCAGGCAATGTCCAAGGAGTAGTAGTCCAAACTAATAAATTCGCTTTTGGAAATTGGGAATTGGAAATCGGAAATTTTATGTATATTGCTGGTTCTTTTATTCTCTTATATCCTAAAGCAACTTCATGGCTTGAGAGTGAGGTTCCGCAGCGACAACAATAAGGAACCACTTTGTAATCTTGATATAAAAGTCCTTTTTGATAAATTTGTTTTATAATCCACCAAACTGTTTCAATGTAATCAGAAGTATAAGTGATATAAGGATTTTCCAGATCTAACCAAAATCCAATTCTTTCAGTTAATTTCTTCCAATCTTTTTGATATGCCCAGACTGATTCTTTACATTTTTTATTAAATTTAGCTATTCCGTATTTCTCAATATCCTTTTTACTCTTTAATCCTAATTTTTTTTCGATTTCTAATTCTACTGGCAAACCATGGGTATCCCAACCTGCTTTTCTCAAAACCCTAAATCCTCGCATTGTTTTGTAACGGCAAACCATGTCTTTGAAAACAATTGCTTCAGAATGTCCCATATGTGGCTCCCCATTTAATGTAGGTGGTCCTTCATAAAATACAAAATTTCCAGCTTTTTTGCGCCGAGAAATACTTTTTTCAAAAGTCCTATTTTCCTTCCAGAATTTTAATATTTTTTCTTCAATTTTCGGAAAATTTAAATTCATATTACATTCTTTCTGGGGCAGAAATTCCCATTAAATCTAAAGTATTTTTTAATATTGTTTTTGTAGCTAAAATCAGGGATAAACGAGCTTCTCTCAGAGGCCCGTCCTCTGTAAGAACTTTACAATCTCTGTAAAATTGATGGAAAACAGTGGCCAAGTCTAGAGCATATTGGGGAATTCTTTGAACTTGATAATCTTGGCTGGTATCTTCAATAATTTCTGGAAATCTAATTAGCTGTTTAACAAGCTCTAACTCGCTCGGATGATTTAATAATGTTAAATTTTGAGTTGTAATTTTGCATTTTGCATTTTGCATTTTGCATTTTCTTAAGATGCTACAAATTCTTGCATGAGCGTACTGGATATAAAAAACTGGGTTCTTCTCACCTTGTTCTTTTGCCAGCTCTAAATCAAATTCCATCTGAGTATTTAAAGATTTTGTCAAATATAAAAATCTAGCAACATCCAAACCCACTTCATCTATTAAACTTTCGAGAGTAATAATTTCTCCTTTTCTCTTTGAAAGTTTCAACCCGCCTTTTAATCTGACAATTTGAGAAATTAAAATATCCAAGTCTCCTTTATATCCTAATATTTTGGCAACCGCTTTTATTTTTGAAACATGGCCTTGATGGTCTGCTCCCCAGATATTAACTATTTTTGAGAAACCCCTCTCAAATTTATCTTTATGATAGGTAATATCTGAGAGTAAATAAGTTGGTCCGCCAGTTTCTCGAATTACAACCCAATCTTTTTCATCGCCAAATTTCGAAGTTTTTATCCACCAGGCTTTGTCTTTCTCGTAAACTAAATTCTTTTTTTCCAGCCACTTGAAGATTTTATCAATTTTATTTTTTTTGTAAAAATCCTCCTCTGAAACCCAATTGTCGAATTTAATTTTTATTTTTTCCTCAATGAAATCTTTGTTATCCCTTTGAACTTCTTGAGCTAATAGATGTCCTGCCTCACCTTCATCTTTAATATTTTTTAATTTCGATTCTAAATTCTTAATTCCAAATTCTAAATTCTTCGTTAGATATGTTGTCCCTTTTCCTAAAGCAGTCTGACCTAAGATTTTTATTTGTGTGTTAACTCGGGCATCGTTAACATAGTATTCTCTTATCACCTTATATCCTGCCCGTTCTAAAATATTAGCCAAAGTATCTCCAAAAAATGCTCCCCGGCCATTTCCAATATGAAGGGGGCCCGTAGGATTTGCCGAGATAAATTCTACTTGGGTTTTTTGGCCTTTGCCGATTTCTAATTTTCCAAAATTTTCACCTTGTTTTAAAATTTCCTTAACCCTTTTTTGTAAATATTCTTTCGAGAGAAAAAAATTAATAAATCCCGGCTTCGCCACTTCAATTTTCTCAAAAATATTATTTTTTATTTTTGATATTTGATTTTTTATATTTTGTGCTATTTCCATCGGACTTTTTTTAACCTGTTTGGCAATCGTCATTGCTACATTTACCGCATAATCACCATGGGTTTTTTCTTCCGGATGTTCAACTTGAATTTCCAAGATATCAAATTTTGGAAGAACTCCCCCTTTTTGAAGTTCTTTGATTGATTTTTCAATTAATTTAACAATTTCTTCTCTTATCATTATTTACCCGAGCATTAGCGAAGGGTGGAGAAGAGGATTTATCCTCTTCGACTACCCAGTAGAAGAATTTCGACTTGCTTCGCAAATTTAAATTTCCATTTAGGAAATCTTGTCGAAATTTCTCTACTGGGTTTAGTTTATCTCAATTTTTGGTAAAATGAAAGAATGAGGATTCTTGCCGAGAATAAAAAGGCGTATTTTAATTACAAAATCCTGGAAAAATTTGAGGCGGGAATTTCTTTGATTGGCCAGGAGGTAAAATCGATAAAAATGAGGGGAGTGAATTTAGCTGGGAGTTACGTTGTTTTAAAGCGACCCACTGAAAGTGGGTACCCCGAGGCATTTTGGATTGGGGCAAAAATTTCTCCTTATCAGCCAAAAAATGCGTCTCTGGATTACAACCTGGAGCGCTCGCGGAAACTTCTTTTGAAAAAGTCGGAAATTAAATATTTGATTGGTAAAGCTAAGCAAAAGGGCTTGACCTTGGTGCCTTTGAAGGTATATACTAAAAAGGGGAAGATAAAACTGGAATTCGGAATAGTCAAGGGAAAGAAAAAATTTGACAAAAGAGAGCTAATTAAAAAGCGAGAGACAGAAAAAGAGATAAAACGAGAATTAAAAATAAGGGGATAATTTCGGGGATGTATACAATAGAATTGATGGAAGATCTTTCTAAACTATGCGGGATGAGTGTGCTAGAAACTCATTAAACTTCTAGCAAAGAATAAGTGCTAACTTATTTCAAAAACCTGCTTTGGTTTATGCGTAAGCTAAACCTAAAAGCAGCATCCTCTTTGCTGATTCTCGATAGGTAAAGAAGGGTGTCATAACATCGAGATAGATAGTTCTTTTGTCTCGCGAACTTTTCGAAAAAAAAGAGACAAATAAGTGGTACTAGATTTTGTCTGTTTGGTCTAGTATTCCAAAATTAAAACAGAATATGCCTGTAGAGTTAGTTTAAAAAGACTTTCAGACGTGGGAGCAAAACCCACCATCTCCACTAAATTTTGCTTAAAAGACCATTAGTCAACAATCAAATAAGGGCTCCCAAAGTTAGAGTCATTGATGAAACTGGAAAGCAGTTGGGAATTATGGATTTAGGAGAAGCGCTCCAGACAGCTCGGGAGCGCAATTTAGATTTAATTCAGGTTACTGAAAAAGTAGAACCCCCGGTTTGTAAGATAATGGATTATGGAAAATTTCTCTATTCCCTTCACAAAAAAGAGAAAGTGGCTAAAATAAAAATGACTGGTGAGCTTAAGGGAATAAGATTGGGATTCAATATCTCTCTTCATGATTTAGAAACTAGAGTAAATTTAGCAGAAAAATTTTTGAAAAAGGGAAATAGAGTTAGAGTAGAACTTCCGTTAAGAGGAAGAGAGAGAGGACTCCAGGATTTTGCCAAGGGAAAAATTAACCAGTTTCTGGAAATTTTAGAAAAACGCATACCAATAAAAGTTGAGAGAGAATTAAAAAAGGAATCAAGAGGTTTTACAATGATTGTTTCAAAAGCATGACGACGCGTAAATCAATTCTAAAACGTTTTAAAATTACAAAGACGGGTAAGGTTTTAAGAAGACCGACCGGTCTTGACCATTATCGGGCAAAAAAATCAGGGAAAAAAATTAGGAGAAGTCGAAAATGGATTAAGGTTTCAAAGGCCGAAACCAAAAAACTCAAAAAACTACTTAAGTAATTTATGGTACGGGTTAAGGGTGGGAAATTTTCTCAAAAAAGAAGAGGGCATTTGTTAAAATATGCTAAGGGTTTTCGTTGGGGAAGAAAGTCAAAGTATCGGGCGGCAAAAGAGGCCCTTTATCACGCTTGGGAATATGCCTATCGAGACAGAAAAACTAAAAAAAGAGAATTTCGGAAACTCTGGCAAATTCAAATTTCAGCTTTTTGTCGCCAGGCAGGAGTTTCTTACAGTAGATTTATTTACGGCTTAAAGAAAAACAAAATTGAACTTGACCGAAAAATCTTAGCCAATTTAGCTCAAAATCATCCAGAAATTTTTGAAAAAATAGTAGAGAAAGTGAAAAGTTAACTATTTATAACGAAACAAAGCTTCGATATATCAAACTTTGAGTTTGTTATTAAAATAAAGAGTCTCCACCTTCATTAAGTGGAGACTTTTTTGTTCAAAAATTAGGATACTTCGGGAATTCTCCGGTGAAACAACCTAAACAGATATTTTCAATTTTGATTGGATCCTCTGTTTTTCTTTTTTTGCTCTGAGTTGAAATAATCGCATCAGCAAAATCCTCTACGGTATTAAATCCCAAAGTCTTAACTCCTAAGATTTTCCTCATCTCTTCGATTGTATGGTGGGCAGCAAGCAATTCACCTCGGGGGGTAATGTCAAATGGGCAAGGATATTTCATTGGCGGTGTCTCGATCCTAAGATGAATTTCTTCTGCTCCCGCTCTTTTAACTATAAAAATCCTTGATAGGGTTTGATTGCCCTCAACGATTGAATCGTCTACTAGGATAATCCGTTTTCCTTTCACCGCCCAAGGCATTATCAGAAGCTTATTTCTTGCTCTTTTAGCTCTCTTCGCAGATAAAAACGGAAGAAAGCTTCGACCGCCAGCCTCGATATTGAAATCGAAGATGCTTTGATAGTCAACCCCCAAGGCTTGATGTAATCCTTCTGCTGCTGAAGTACCTGACATAGGAAAACTAGAGACAATATCGGCCTTGGGACAGTTAGAAGCAAGTTTTTTACCAGCTTTTCTCCTGATCTCGCCAACCCAAATATCTTCAATTATTGTAGAGGGTCTAGCCCAATAACCATACTCGAATCCACAGATTATAAGGCCTGGGCTAGAAATTCGCTCTATAGTTTTGAATCCGCTAGGTTCAATCGCAACTATCTCTCCCGGCCTAATGTCTCTAATCAATTCCATGCCGATGTGCTCCAAACAAGCCGATTCAGAAGCGACAGCACACCCTATTTTATCATTTCCAAAGAATCTACCAGAAATCATGGGTCGAATACCCAACATATCCCGAGCAGCAAAAATCCCCTCAAAAGTTAACAAAACCAAACTAAAAGGTCCTTTTACATTTTGATAAACGTTCTTCAGGCCCTCCAAAGGGTTTCTCCCCGTCGCAACAAGTCTTGCTATAATACCAGCCTCGGAACCAACAAGATAAGGTGATTTTTGTCTAAGCTCGTCTTTGTTAATAATCTTCCCATCAAAAGCTAAGGCAATTGGTCCTATTTCAGTTTCTTCGATTCTAGCTGGTTGAGGATTTTTGGGACTTTGGTTGACATGAATAATTATTTTTTGCGGGTCCTTTAGTTTTGAACTCTCTCTTTCTAACAGGGGCGTTATTTTGCCTTTGTCTGCCTCTCTAACAATTTCATTGCCTTGAACCACAGCAAATCCACCCCACTCATCTCCTCTGGGCTGAATAATACCTGCTGCATCTATCACTTCTTCCAAGCAGTCTCTATTAACATCAATTCCCAACACTCCGGACATTTCTTTTTACCTCCTTTTCCTTTATTTTTTGATATAAAAAGAGCATTGAAAACAACCCTCCATTTTGCTTTACTATTCTATTTTCCCATTTTTCCTATTTCAAGTCAAATGGGCCGAATGTCAGCTTCTTCTTGTAATTCTTTAATGTTTTTAAATCCTTGTTTTTGCAAACTTTGTTTTAGACCAATTATCAATTTTGGGATAAAATCATAGCCCGAGCCCCGATAAGGCACTTTGGTGACAATTCCTTCGGCAATCCTGATTTTTGTTTTATCTACAGCGTATCTCACCGCCGACCTCCTCTCCATTGCTTCTAAAGAACCCATTCCTCGATATTTTTTAACCATTCTATTTTTTTCATAATCAAATTCTTTTTCTCCAGGGGATTCATCTAAACCAGCCAACAATGAGCCCATCATCGCGGTCTGAGCTCCCAAAGCCAAAGCTTTTGTTATATCTCCCGGTTTTTGAATCTCAGCCAAATCAGGAATCTTTATTCCGCCATCGGCAATAATTGGTAGGAAGCCATATTTTGGTTCTAATTTTTTCACTTCTTTAGCACAGTCAAAAACTGCCGAAGCCTGAGCCCGGCCTGTGCCGAGTTCTTGCTGAGTAATACAGGCTGCTCCTGGCCCAATGCCAACTTTGATAGCATCACAATATTTAAACCCTTCTTCCATTATTTTTTTCACCATCTCGGACGAATCAACATTACCTACTACCACTTCTAATTCGGGGAAGTTTTGTTTTACCCATTTTGCAATTTCCAATTGTTCTCTAAAAACAACGCTGGCATCGATGATAATTCCGTCAACGCCAGCAGTAATTGCTTTTTT
>Ga0210021_1002704_pt1 | contig 14965 bp, 16 predicted proteins | sample CryGeymeta201517_FD_183981 | JGI IMG/M metagenome (GOLD analysis project Ga0210021, IMG submission 183981) | Groundwater microbial communities from Crystal Geyser aquifers in Utah, USA - Crystal Geyser metaG 2015-17 (SPAdes) (version 2) | ecosystem: Environmental > Aquatic > Deep subsurface >... | reverse complement strand
GCGCTCGAACCTGGGACTGATCCTGGCCTTGGTTGTTTTCGTCGGGCTGGTCTACGCGCTGGACGCGTTCTTCCACCCCGCCTTCACGCCCTCCACGCTTCTCTTGACCGGCGTGTTGCTGGCTCTCGTCCCGGCCGTGATCTGGCTGGGCGTTTTTTATCAGCAGGATCGCCTCGAGCCTGAGCCGAAGGGCTTTGTGTTGGGCGTGTTCGCGCTGGGCGCCCTGCTGGCCGCGGCGGTGGGTATGCCGCTGGTGGAGAACGTGTTCCACGTCTCCGACTGGCTGTACACCGATGCGCTGACCACTATTTTGGGCGGCATTCTCGTGGTGGGCTTCACGCAGGAATTCCTGAAATACGCCGCGGTGCGTTACAGCATGTACAACTCGGCTGAATTCGACGAGGCCACCGATGGCGTGGTGTATGCCACGGCGGCCGGTCTCGGTTATGCCACCGTGCTAAACGTGATGTTCGTCGTCCAAAACGGCGGCGTGGACCTGGGCGCGGGCATCATCCGCATGGCGGTGGTGGCGCTGGCGCAGGCCGGTTTTGCGGGCATCACCGGTTACTTCCTCGGGCGCGCCAAGTTCGAACACGAGCCGCTGTGGTGGATGCCTCTCGGCGTCACGCTGGCGGCGGTCGCGAACGGACTGTTCAACTGGGTGCGCGGCGAGGTAACGCGCGGGGGCGTGACCCTCTCGGGCGGCGCGGCCAACCCGTGGTCCGGCCTGGTCCTGGCGGCGGCCGTCGCGTTCGCCTGCCTGGGCGCAGTCAGTTGGTTGATCCGCCGCAACGTTCAATCCGCGTTGGCGGCGAAGTAGGAGGCAGGCATGATCCCTTCCAAACTTTCCCTGGGAGATCGCTACTCGGAAATCGCGGTGGCGCTCCTCACGCTCGTCGCTTTGCTGGCGGGCTGGCTGACCATGAACCGCGTGCAAAGCCGCGCATTGCCTTTCCAAGCGGACGGGGTTAGCGCCTCCGTCCCCTCCGGCTGGATCCAGTCCGAGCCGGGCAGCGACGTGATCTTGCAGGCGCGTGAACGCGCTTCGTCCGGTTTCCAGACGAACTACACGATCACCCGTCAATTGACTTCGGCGGACGGCGGACAAAACGAGGCCGTCAGCCTGCTCACGCTGCAATATGGGCAGGAACTGACCGCCTTCCGCATCCTCGGCCAACAGGCGGTAACTGTCAACGGACGCGAAGCGATTGAAATCGCCTATGCCTATGTCGAGTCCGACCCGAATGTTTCGCACGCCGGCCTGCCGGTGGTGGTGCGCGGCGCGGACACTATCTTTTTGACGGATCAAGGCGCGATCATCGTTTCGTATCGCGCTTCCGAGGCGGAATATGAAGGCGGCCTGTCTGCCTTCCGCCGCTTTCTCAACTCGATCCAGTTTTAAAAGGAGACAGCCATGAACAAGGGTAAATTGAATCGTATCTGGCTGGCCGGTATGGCGCTGGTTCTGGCCTCGATGGCCTGCATCATTGTGAGCCCGCCTCCTGTTACTCCCACCCCTGCTCCCACCCGCCAAACCCTGATCACCGCCACCGTGCAGATCTACGGGCTGTTCAACAAAAATGGACAACTCGTCCCGGGCTACGTTGGATCGGGGACGCTCATTTCCGCCGACGGCCTGATCCTGACCAACGCGCACGTGGCCGACCCGGCCGCGGTGGGCGACCCGGAATCCCATCCCGACGCGCTGGCGGTGGGGCTCGTCGCCTCCGAGGACCAGCCGCCGGTCTTCTCCTACCGGGCTGAAGTGGTGGCAATTGACGGCTACCTCGACCTGGCCGTGATCCGCATCGCATCCACGCTGGACGGCGGCGCGATCAACTCCAGCGACCTGCGCCTGCCCTACGTCCCCTTCGGCGATTCGGACCAGGCGCATGTGGGCGACCACGTTAACATCTACGGCTTCCCGGCCATCGGCGGCGAGACCATCACCTACACCGATGGAAACATCTCCGGTTTTACCTCGGAGGATCAGGTGGGCGACCGCGCCTGGATCAAGACCGACGCGACCATTTCCGGCGGCAATTCCGGCGGCCTGGCCGCCACCGACGAGGGTTACATCATCGGCGTGCCGTCGCGGGCCTCGTCCGGCGCGGGCGGCGACATCACCGATTGCCGCGTGATTCAGGACACCAACGGCGACGGCGTCTTGAACGACCAGGATTCCTGCATCCCGATCGGCGGTTTCATCAACGCGCTGCGCCCGGTCAACCTGGCGCGCCCGTTGGTCAACGCCGCGCAGACCGGCATGGCCTACACCAGTCCCTATGGCGTGGCTGGAACCGCTCCGGGGGGCGGGGGTGAGGCATTTGGCCCGGTAACCTGGTTCGAAGCGAACGCGAATTGCGAAAAGGGCAACCAAGTATCCGCCTTCCCGTCCGGAATTTCGGGCTTGACGGCCGTTTTCGACTACAGCGGCATGACCGATGGACAAGCCTGGGGCTCAACCTGGAGCGCGAATGGTCAAAACATCTACCAGAGCAACGATCCCTGGGACTCCGGCGCCAGCGGCTCCTACTCGTTCTGCCTGTTCAACAGCCAGAACCCCATCCCGGATGGCAATTACACGGCCCAGTTCTTCGTGGGCGCGGATCAACGCATACTGACCCAGGGCAATGTGGTGGTTGGGACAGGCGCCAGCGTCCCCACCCCGCCCAGCGCGAGCGGCATCACGCTCATCGGCACGGTGACGGATGCCAGCACCGGCAACCCGATCGCCAACGCCTATGTGTTTGTGCTCGTTTCGGGTGTGAACTACGATTCATGGGCCGCCGCTAACTATCCGGACGCGCAAATCCTGATGACGACCAAGACAGACGCGAATGGCAACTACCGCATGCCGTCCAGCTTGCCGCGTAACGCGCCCTACACCATTGTCATCAGCGTCAAGGGATACTACGACAAGTATGGCGACAACCTGGTCTGGAGCGACACGGATGCCTCGGAATACCGCCTCGACGCGCAAATGAATAAGTAAGCAGAAGGCGGGAGGCAGAGAGCAGAAGGCAGAAAGCAGAAGCCCGACGACTTTGGTCGTTGGGCTTCTGCTTGTTTTAGTTCTCCAGCAGTTGAATTGCTTTACGTGGATTGCCATGTCCAAACGACTGACCCACAGGGCGCTTCGCGGAGTCGTTACTACGTGGAAATGTGAACCATGTAGTGACGAATTTATTCGTCCCGAACGACTGACCCACAGGGCGCTTCGCGGAGTCGTTACTACGTGGAAATGCGAACCATGTAGAAATACGAACCATGTAGTGACGAATTTATTCGTCCCGAACGACTGACCCACAGGGCGCTTCGCGGAGTCGCTACTACGTGGTTGGGTTATCCACATTCATTCCAGCACGAAATTGTCAATCAGGCGGGTCTTGCCCATGAACACGGCCATCGAGAGCAGGGTCTTGCCCGTCACGGTTTCCAATTCCTCCAGCGTGTCGTAATCCGCGCAAGAGACATATTGCATCTTTGCCAGCGGCTCGCAGGCGAGAGTCTCGGCCATGATCTTTCGCAGGGACTCGGCGTTCCGCTCGCCGCGCGCGTAAGCGGATTTCGCGGCCGTCAACGCGCGGAAGAGAATCGTCGCGGCCTTGCGCTCCTCCGCGCTGAGATAACTGTTGCGGCTCGACATCGCCAGCCCGTCCGCTTCGCGGACAATGGGGCAGACCACGATCTCGACGGGGAAGTTTAGGTCGCGCGCCATCCTGCGGATGACCGCCGCCTGTTGCGCGTCCTTCTGCCCGAAGTAGGCTTTCGTCGGCTGGACGGCGTTGAGCAGTTTGGCGACGACGGTCGTGACGCCGCGAAAGTGACCCGGGCGGGCCGCGCCTTCGAGCGGGCGGGTCAGCCCTTCGACCTCCACCCAGGTCGCGAAGCCGGGCGGGTACATCACCTCGGGCGTCGGCGTCCAGACCAGGTCCACGCCCGCGGCTTCGAGCAGGCGCAGGTCGCGCTCCAGGTTGCGCGGGTAGTTGGAGAGGTCTTCGTTTGGGCCAAACTGCGTCGGGTTGACGAAGATGCTGGCGACGGCGTGGTCAGATTCCTGCCGCGCGCGGCGGGCGAGCGAGATATGTCCCTCGTGGAGATAACCCATCGTGGGGACGAATCCCACCGTCCCGTCGAGAAGGAGGCGGGCGGCGCGCAATTCGTCGAGGCTGGCGGCGATCATCATCGGTTTGTCCATGTCTCATCCTTGTGAAATGTCAGACAACCAGGAAAATTCCTTGTTGACGGATAGAAAATCTGTGCTACACTTTAGGCAGAATCAAACAAAAGGAGAAAAAATGGCTTACGCACATACAAACTCAAAAGGAAATACCTACTATCTGCACTCCAAAGGCAAGATGTTTTTCTTTTCAAGAGAGGTCAAAGAAGGCGCTCTCGATGCCCTGCCCGCAGGCTACAGTGTCGCTGAAATGAAGACCGGCATGTTGGTCTTGAAGAGAATTCCGGCGGAAGGCGAAGCGAAACCCGCAGAGACGACACAAGCATCTGCGTAAAGTATAACCCTGTTCGACACACCCCACCGTTCTTTTAGAGAAAAGGAGCGAAACCTCATGCCCGCGCTAAATCGCGTTCAACTGATCGGCCATCTCGGCAAGGATCCCGAAAGCAAGTTCACGCCCACCGGTAAGAAGGTCTGCCATTTCAGCGTGGGTGTGAACCAGCGCTGGAAAGCCGCCGGCGAGATGAAAGAATACACCGACTGGTTCAATATCGAGGCTTGGGGGCGCCTGGGCGAAGTCTGCCAGGAATATTTGAAGAAGGGCAGTCTCGTCTTTGTGGAAGGCCGCTTGAAAACCGACAAGTACGAGGACAAGGGCGAAACCAAGTATTACACCAAGGTGGTGGCCCTGTCCCTGCAATTCCTGGACCGAAAACCCGCCGAGGAACCCATGCTGTCGGTGGATGAGAATGCCGCGGAGTATGAAGCGTAGGTACAAACCCAGCGGTAAGCAGGAACAAACCACAACACGGAGAGAGAAGGCAGGGTTGCCTGCCAGCTATCTCCGTGTTTGTTTTTTTTAGTTGCCTTTCGGATGGCTGAACGGAACGACGCGAAATTACAAATCCACCGGTTTGCCTGCCTGCTTCCTCATCCTTCCAACTTTCCCTGTGTGTAGAGCGCCTCGAACGGCGCGATATATTTTTTGATGCCGTCGAGGTCGAGCCATTCGGTGTTGTTGTCGCTGGTGTACGAGAAACCTTCGGGCAGGGTAGGGAGCAGGCGGTCGAAAAGGGAGTTGCGATTCATATTGCCTCGCTTGTTTGAAGTCTTTTCATTTCAATGGGAGATGGAACAGGTTGATAATATCCTTCCCCAGCGCAAGCGCGGCAGAAGGTGAACCCATCTCTATGGATCTCGCGTTCGTTGATGACCTCCTCGCCACAGAGATCGCAATTGACGCGCACGCCAGGACGGGAGAGGATGGCTTCGAGAGGGATGCCCAGCATGACCGGTGTGGCGGTGAACATGTCTGCGTCGGGCATGATCTGATAGGCGCGCATTTGGGCGAAGTAATGACGCGGCTCATCGGGGGCGTAGATATAAGCCCTTTCGCGAACATCCATAACAGGTGCAATACGCACAACCTGTCCTGTAACCGTATCTACAAAGGTCGCGGCGGTCTTGCCGTAATCCTCCACGCGCAGGGTGCGGTGACCGATGGTGCAGTCGGTGGCGGCAATCAGGCCATCGGCAAAACAGCCGTTGCTTTCCGCGATGACCAGTAAACGCTTTTTGAGAGGCGGCTCATCAAAGCCAAGCGTTTTCAGCCCAAGCAATCCCAACCGCACGCCAAGGATTTGGCGCGGACAAAGATGGAAATGTTGGGAAGCGGATTTTTCGAGCAAGGTTTGAAGATTCATGTTGTCTCCAAAATAAAACGAGGCTGTCTCGCAGGAAAAGAGACAGCCTCGTCGAATCGGCGATGCCTGGCTCTCCTTTCCAAATGCGGGGGGCTGGAGCGTTTCCACGCCAGCCTGGACAAGTCGTAGTAAGGACTTGTCTGTCCTGTTGCCATGCAAAAGTATTTAGGCGATCAGGCTTCGGAGATGATTCAGTCTACAACGTTTTTAAGGGGCGGGTAATGGATTTACTTCAGGATTGGCAGGGACGGTTGTCATAAAATCCTCAATCCAGATGAAGGATAAGGCGATCGTCTTTAGAAATTTCCATGCGCAGGGAATGCAGTGATTTATCCGCCGGGCCATGGGTCACGTTGCCGTCCGCATCGAAGCGCGACGCGTGACACGGACAGGAAAAGCCATCCGAGTTATGCTCGACTGTACAGCCGAGGTGTGTGCAGACCAGGCTCAAAGCGGAGAATCCTTTTTTAGTGTGAAGCAACACAGCAGGAGGGTCCGAGAGAAACGTACGCGTGTTCAGTGGATAGTCCGCGGCCGGTCCCAGGTCAAATTCCGTTTTCGGCGCAGGGTTGGGATCAAAGTCGAGAAAACGGAGCAAACCGCCAAAGGCAAGCGCGCCGCTGAGATAGAGAAACCCAGCGCGGAATAATTTGAGAATATCGCGGCGAGAGAGGTCGGTCATGGTTTATCTCTCCACCGCATGGCACCCGTGACAATACGAGGATGATTGGTCTTCGCCCGTTTGGGTACAACTACTGCCCATCACGGGATTGAAGGTGAAATACTGGCTGGTGGCTTTGCCAAACATTTCATATGTGCCATCGGATAGGGCTCTAATGTTCCAGAGAGGTTCGCCTTTTTCAGTAATCAAAATTGTGTCGCCGAGTTTTAGGTCGATGACGGGATTGAGGAAGGCCAGCGTGAAGACAATGTCATTCGGGTCGGTCAATGTTTTGGTCAGTGGCAATTCGGTGGGCGTGCCATGACAGGTTTTGCACTGCACGTATTGAATGTCTTTCTGGTTGGCGTGAATGTCGCCATCGCCCATGACTTCGGCGCGCGTGTGGCAGTCCACGCAGTCGAGGGTGTATTCGCATTTTGTGAATTGCGCTATGGGTTGGTAGTAGTCTGCCAGTCGGCTGGTCGGATGGTCGGCTCGTTCGTCGAAGGTCATCGTCCGCAAGTTGTAGTTGCCGCGATTGTGGCAGGCGTTGCATTGGGTGTAAGGAATGGCAGTCGAAAGAGTATGAACCCCCCTCTGGCTCCCCCCATTTTCTCCGAAAATGGGGGGAGAATCAAAGAGGGGGGTGTGACAAGCCGCGCAACCCGTTTGACGCGCATAGACTTTGCCTTCGCGCGGCGTGGCGTTGACGTGACACGTCAAACAGTTCTGTCCAAATTTTTGGATGAACGGATGGCTCTCGGTTGATGGATCAAAAGCTGCCAGCGATGTGATGCCCGTTTTGGTATGCTCATCGGTAACCGCGCCGATTCCAAAATGAGCGGACAAATCCGTCTGCGCGCCAAACGTAAAGCGGATATTTGCAATCGCGCCCGCGTACGTGGATTGGACGCTGGTCAGCACGCGCTGGATGTGGTCGCGTCCGTCCGCTTCGCTGCCGCTGTGACAGTTGCTCCCGCCGCACGAGGTTTCCACCACTGACAAATCGGATGGGTTCGCGCCACCACGCATTGTGCTGTGCGCGAGATACGCGTCAAGTGCGAGACGTTCGCCGCCGTGACAAATCACACAGCCAAAAGTTTTGATGGGATGCGAAGCGCTGATCTCTGGCAAGTCCGCGTGGCAGGTGAGACAGTATTCGGGCCGGTTGGTCAATGTGGGAATCAATTCCACTGGCTGTGGCTGGCGGGAATTCAGCCACCAGGCGAGAGACAACGAAAGCAAAAGAATGCCAGAGGTGATGATGAGTCGAAAGTCAAAAGTCGAAGGTCGGTTAGTGGACATTGGCAAGTAAAGTCAGAATGATAACGATAAGAGATAGCAACCCAAGCGTTAATTGAGCAAGTCGGTTGGATTTTGGAAACCAGCGTCCGAGTTCGGATTCGGCGGGCTTGGGAAAAACATAAGGGACGAGGGCAAGAACGGTGAGAATGCCAAGCGGAACAAGTATGCCCCACAAGAACGGGTCGCCCCATTTGAGCATTTGCTGAACCCACAGGAAAAACCAGGGAGCGCGAGCGTCCACTAAAGTAGCGGTGATTTTGGTGATAGGCGCAGCGATTGGCGCGGGAGAAAAAACGGATAGGAGGATCAAGGCGGCGCTGGTTAATATCATCGCCAGGGATTCGCGGCGCACCAACTCGAAGCGCGAAATCCGCTCGTTGGTGGCACGCAGGCCGGGGGGCGGAAGAGCGATGCCTCCGTCGCGGCGGACGCGGAAGGCGTGCCAGCCAGTCAAAATCGCGGCGGCGAGCGTCAATCCAAATATATGCCAGGCATAAAAACGGATCAGCGTGGCGGGACCAGGTTCCGCGCCGCCAATCAAAATCGAGTAAAAATTGTTTCCAATCAGCGGAATGGTCTTGATCAGGTTCGTGCCGACCACCAGCGCCCACTGGATGCCCGTGTCCCAGCGCAGGATGTAACCCGTGAAGTTCAATAAGATAGAAAACACAAATAGCACAAGTCCAAGCAGATAATTGAAACGGCGCGGCGGAAGGTATGCGCCCGTGAAAATCACGCGCACGAGATGCGCCGCGCTGACGATCATCAGAAGTTGCGCCGACCAAAAATGGAGGTTGCGAATCAACCCGCCAAACGGGACAAGGTAGGCGATGGTTTGAATCGAGAGCGCGGCGTCGGCGGGCGTGGCGACGTAGTAAAACATTTCAAGCGCACCCGTGATGACCAAGACCAGCATGAGGAAGATGGCTGTCCCGCCTGCGCCCAAGGTGTAACGCCAGCGCGCTTGCGCAGCGGGGATGGTGGGAGGGTGGAGGTGATGGAAGAAGGAGGGGCGCATGGGGGGAAAGGATGAAGGATGAAAGAAGAAGGATGAACGAAATGCGTGTTGCGTTTTCCGTTTTTCCGTGTCTACGTTTTTACTCTCCGCCAAGTGAAAGCCTCCCGCTGATATTCGGGCGGGAGGCTTGGAGATGAGTGGAAGCGGGTTAGCCCGTTCTCTATTTCTTGAATGCTTGATGCGCTTGGGCGTAAATGCGCAGGGCGGCGGCGAGATAACGTTGATAATTCTCGCCTTGCGCCTTAAACCATTCCATGACCTCGGGTTCAACCTCCACTGTGACCGTTACCTTTGGTTTTGGCATTCGCCATTTTGCGGTGGCAAAAAACTCTTCAGTCAGCGGCGGAATTTCCGAAGTATCAATCATGTCATCGGTCATCGCATCAAAACGTTCCAAATTCGTCTTTGTAGGTTTGTTCATATCGTTTTCTCTCATCGTTTGTGGCTTTTCGGAAGGAGATGACTCGGATGGTGTTTTCTTTTGATTCAGTGAACGTGATGACTACAACGCGCATGTCCATCAGGCCAATCCCAACCCAACGGTCTTCACCATAATCTTTGCGGTCATCCAGTTTGACCAGCATGGGGGATTCAAAAACCTTGTGGGCATCGGCAAAATCCAATCCATGCTTCTCGATGTTGGTTTGACTCTTTCGCTGATCCCATGCGAACTTCATAAACGTAGTATAGCCCTTCCCCGACTGTCTTGCAAGTCAGATTATGTAGCCCCCTCCCACCTCCCCTAAATTCCAAGAGCAGGAATTTGGGGGAGGTGAATCGATTCAGCCCCTTCCCCCATTTTCGGTTTTTGAAAATGGGGCTGTTTCGCCCCGGTGTTCTTCCGGGGAAGGCAGGGGATGGGGGCTAACTTTGTGACAGGATATCATCAATTTCCGCCAGAATTTGTCCCAGCGTGGGCTGGTCGGTTGGAATGATTTTTTCCGAGGCAATATGTTTGTGATGTGGGAAAGTGGCAATTTCTGGATGATGGGGCGCGTTGTCATAACGAAAAACAGATCTGACAGCGCGAAAATACGCATATGAATAAGCGATACGCACAGGATAGCCTAATTCAGCGCTGACCACTTCGTAAATATCCAGAAAGGAGTCATCCCAAAAATGCGCCCGGCATTTGAGCAAGCCGTTGGCGTCATCCGAAATAAAATAAGCCTGCGGTTCATCCACACGTACAATGCTTGGATGTTGGCGCAGGCTTTTTTCGAGTTTCGAGAAGTAGTCGGTAATTTTCACCCGGCAAGCGACTCCGATTGCATGAACTGGCGAATGGGCAGGGAGGTCAGGTAAAGATGGTACAAGCCAGCCCACATCAGCGTGTCTGGGTCATCGCCCAGTTCTCCAGTCTGATAGCGCCGATAAAACTCAATCGTTGAAAAGCCGTATTTGGCTTCATAGACGCGCAGTTTTTCGCTTAGTTGTTCAAAAGTCAGACGTGTTGGCTCAAACATATCCGTAACTCCTGGAAGCATTGTAGCAAAGCCCAGAGATATTGTCAATTTTGAGCCAACACGTCCCTAGTCCTAATCACCCGCTGCGCGCGGATTTTCCTCTTCAAACACAGGCAGGTACTTTGCCGCCAGCCCAAAGGCGAGGATGCCCGCGGAGAAAATTCCAACCGAGACGGCGACTTCGGGCAGGGTCGGGAAGTAGTGGACATTGCTCATGAAGGTCGGCATGTAGGTCAGCGGGTCGGGGTGCTGGACGCCAAACCAACTGACATTAAAGCGGTTGAGGATCATGCCGAGCAGGAGGACGATCGCGCCTGTCAGCAAGCCGTTGGCGCTTTGACGCACTTTTTTGATAGAGAACAGAATCGTTGGGATGAGGATGCCGAGGATGATCTCAGCCCAGAATAAAACGCTCATCGCGCCGCTGGTGAAAAGATAGCCGAGATCGCCTGCCCAAGCCAGTTCACCAAATTTAAGTAAAGCGTAAATCACAAGCACAACGGGGATGGCTTTGGCAAGTTTTTCAAGCAGATGCGTTTCCAGTCCGCGATGGAAATAGCGGGAACTCAGCGATGACTCGAAAATGGTCATGGCTAACCCAATCGCAATGGCTGAGACGAAGAACAGCGGCGGGATCCACGGCGTCCACCAGAGCGGAAAAAGTTTGGTGGGCTGAATCAGCAGGAGTGAGCCGAGCGCGGCTTGATGCAGCGTGGAAAGCACCGCGCCGACGATGACGATGGGTTTCATCCAACGGTGAATCAGGCTGGCGGCTTTTGTCCAGTGAAATTTCTCGAAGACGGCAGGCGCAAATTCAGCCGCCATCACCGCCGAGTAGATCATCACATAAAAGCCGATGACCAGCAGGAACGAGTTGAAATTTTGGTAAACGAAGTAATGCCAGATGCGCTCAGGATGACCGAGGTCCACCATCAGGGCGATGATTTCCATGATGTAGCCGAGCAAACCTGTGAGCAAAGTTGGGCGCAGTAGCGGACGGAATTCTTCCAACTCGAAGATGTAAACGATGGACGCCAGAATGAACGCGCCGCTGCTGATGGCGATGCCCGTGAACAGGTCGAAACTGACCCAGAAAGCCCAGGGATAAGCGTTGTTCAAGTTGCTGATTGCGCCGATGCCGTAGATGAAACGCAGCATGGCAATCACGAAGGCGACGCCCGCCAGAATCGCCAGAACCAGCGGGAACAGTCCGATGCGGAAGCGGGGTTGGATGGTGAGATTAAGTTTCATTTTTTTGTCTCCGCTTTCTCGTCTGACTTCGCCTGCTTTTGATTGTAGGCATGGACGCCGACTGTAACCGCCGTCAGCGCCGCGCCCCAGCCGAGCGCCACAGGCAGAGTCAAGCCAATCGCCGCTTCGCTGACTTCGTTGACGGGCGTTTCGGGCAGGGTCGGCAGTCCCAACTCGCTGAACGGAACGTGCGAAAGAATCAGGTAGGATGTGCCGCCGTTTTCCTTCTCGCCGTAAACGTGATCCACGTAACGGTCGGGATGCGCGGCGATACGGGCATGGGCTTTGGCGATGAGTTCTTCGCGCTCTCCATATTCGAGCGCGTCTGTGGGACAAGTTTCCACGCAAGCAGGTTCTTGCCCATTGTAGATGCGCTGTGGGCAGAAGGTGCATTTGTCAATGAATGCGCCTTCGATGATGCCTTTGTCATAATCAAAATGCGGCACGCCAAATGGACAGGCGTTCATGCAATAGCGGCAGCCGATGCACAAATCGGGATTGTAGACGACGGGACCGTCTTCGCGTTTGGTGTACGCGCCGACGGGACACGCCGACATGCAATCGGGATGGTCGCAGTGCATACAGTGATAGACCATCGTCTCGCGTTTCAGGTCGGGGAATGTTCCCGTGATGCCGAGTCCCGCAACCCAGATGCGGGTCTTGTCCATCTCGATATTATTTTCCACACTGCAAGCCACCATGCAGGCGCGGCAGTCAATACAGCGCGTGGCGTCGAACAGAAAAGCCTTGTGTTTGATTTCAGTCATAGTTTCACCTGTAACGCAAAATTTATTTTGCGGTAAGTGCGAAATGAATTTCGCATTACGCCTTCTTGACCGTGACGAAAGTCTGGCTCAATGCCTGTCCGCCGCTGATGGGATCGGTGTAAGTGACGTGCAAAGCCGAATCGCTCGCGCCGACGCCGTAGGCTGTCTTCACACCCTTGGAGAGATGTCCATACCCAGGAGTCATGTAAACGCAATCGGGGCGGATGGCTTCGGTCGCCAGCAGGCGGGTGTGGATTTTGCCGACGGAACTTTCAGCCTCGACCCAATCGTCGGTAACGAGACCCAGTTTGGCGGCGGTCTGAGCGTTCATCCACAGGCGCGGCTCATCCGAATATTTATGAAGCAGTTGATTGTTCTGAGTCCCAAACTGCGTGGACTGCGCCACTTTGCCTGTCAGCAAATAGAACTGACCTTCGGCGGGTTGCGGCGGTTCTTCCCAGGTGGGTACGCCAGGGAAACCGACTTTGGCGAGCGTATCCGAGAACAACTCTATTTTTCCGCTGGGCGTTGCCCAACTGGGTTCAGTCTCTTCGTTGAGATGTGGCGTTTCAGGCACTTCGATAAAACCTTTGGCTTTGATTTCTTCCAGGCTGACGCCGAGCGGCGCAAGTTCCTGGCGGATGTAATCTTCTTCGTCTTTGTATTGGAAGAAATCTCCCAAGCCGAGACGCTCGCCCAATTGCTTGTAAATCCACAGCGCGGATTTGGCTTCGCCCTGCGGTTCGATCACGGGCTGGCGGATAAAGATTCGGTCGCCCATCGGGACGAGTGGATCGTAGCGTTCGAGATACGACGCTTCGGGCAGGATCACGTCCGAGAACCAGGCGGTGTCGTTCATGAGGATGTCCACCGTCACGATGAAATCCAATTTGCCGAAGGCTTCCAGCGTCTTGGCGCGGTCGGGGATGGACATGATCGGATTCTGGCGCGAGATAAACCAGCCGTGCGCCTGATACGGGTCGCCGCTGACGATGTTGTCGCGCAGTTCCTGAAAGACGCCAATCTTGAATGGCACGACGGGATACTTCCACGGCACGCCGTCGAGACGCAGCGCGGAGATACGCGGGAAGGGCGGCTGAGTTGGTTTGCCGAGCGTGGCGCTTTCTTCTCCTGCCGCTTTGGTGAGGGTCACATCCCAGTTGCCGATCAGCGCATTCAAAATTGAAATGGCGCGTTGCGTGTGGAACGAATTGACAAAGTTGGATGTGCGCCAGCCGTTGTGCGCCAGCGCGTGCGGCGCGGCGGCGGCGAATTCATGCGCGATGCGTGTGATCGTCTCGGCGGGGATGCCCGTCAGCGGCGCCGCCCAATCGGGCGTGTATTTGCTGACTTCCTTTTTGAGTTCGTCAAAGCCAATCGTGTTCTGCTCCACGAAAGCGGCGTTGTATAAATTTTCGCGGATGATGATGTTGAGCAGCGCCAGATGAAACGCCAGGTCGTTGCCAGGTTTGATCGGCAGCCACTCGCTGGCTTTGGCGGCGGTCTTGGTGAAGCGCGGGTCGAGATACACCACCTTCGCGCCGCGGTCAATCGCCGCGCTCAGGTCGTGCGTCTCGGATGTGGAAATCGCTTCCATCAGGTTGCGCCCCGTCAGCAAAATATATTCCAGTTTGTCGTCGTAGATGCGGGCGGGTTCTTCCATGCCGTAGGTCATCAAGTTGGCGACGATCATGGCGTTGAAGCACAGCGAGCGCTGCGTGCCGTAATTCGGCGAGCCGAAAGCGTACAATAAATTTTCAAACAGCGGCTGGCTCAAATTATGTGTGGATGAAAAGACCATCGCTTCCGCGCCGTATTTATTTTTGATCTCCGTCATTTTGCTGGCGACGAGATCCAGCGCTTCTTCCCACGACGCGGGGCGGAATTTCCCTTCGCCGCGTTTTCCCACCCTGATGAGCGGAGTCAGCACGCGGTCGGGGTCGTAGGTGTTCATCAGCCCCGATTGCCCGCGCGGACAGAGATTTCCGCGCGAATGCGGATGCTCAGGGTTGCCGTCCAATTTGACGACACGCCCATCCTTCACTTTGGCAATCAGCCCACAGCGCCAGACGCACATCTCGCACATGCTGGAAATGTAGCCATCGCCCGCCGCGTTGAGATGACCCGCTTCGCGCGCCGCCTGCGCCACGGGGGCGGGGAGCATTTGCCCCATCGCCAGCGCGCCCACAGATGCCGCGCCAATTTTTAGAAAATCTCGTCTTGAGATTGTTTTTGTCATAGTTTCTCCGATAAAAGAAATTTCAGAATGCGGAATGCAGAATGCGGAATAGTGATATGTATTGATTTATCATTCTGCCTTCTGCCTTCTGCCTTCTGCATTCATCCTTCATCATTTTTCTTTCCTCTGCCATCCTGCGCGGTCAATCAAATAAAACAGCAGGAGTGACATGAGCGCAAAGACTAGAACCGTCAGGAAGGGACTCAAATTCCACAGATCGGGAATGGTCGTGTTGCCATAATTTGCAATCGCAGAAATCGCGGGGAACACTTGTTGATAGGTGAGGCCGTAAAGTACTGCGCCAGTTAAGAAACCGAATAAACCAGGGACAATGTAATCTAATTTGCCTTCGCCGCCACCGGCAGCGCAAGT
>Ga0210021_1002654_pt1 | contig 15134 bp, 11 predicted proteins | sample CryGeymeta201517_FD_183981 | JGI IMG/M metagenome (GOLD analysis project Ga0210021, IMG submission 183981) | Groundwater microbial communities from Crystal Geyser aquifers in Utah, USA - Crystal Geyser metaG 2015-17 (SPAdes) (version 2) | ecosystem: Environmental > Aquatic > Deep subsurface >... | reverse complement strand
TTTGGAATAATTCCTGATAAAAAAATATCCGCTATATATACGGGGAGAGGTTTATAAGTATCCGCCTCATGAACCTCATTTTTTCAGTTTTTAAATGTTATAAGGCCGACGTTATGGATTAATTTAAGAAAGCAATTTTAAGGGGATTGAGAAAAAGGAAACGGAAGACACCGGCTTCATGTATACTTTCATATTTGGGGAGACTCTCGGATAAAAACCTCTTTTCAAATTACTTTTGGAAACGTTATGAAAAAATGGTTTTTAAGTGTGCTTTCTACTATTTAGCGAAGAAGAAAGAGCATTGACTTTAGATATTTCAAACTCATATATTTTATATAATTCCGTTTTATCTTCTGTGAGATATTTCTTTAACCGTTTAATATTTTCATGATATTCGCTTTCGTCTTTTAATAAAATTGAACATTTGGCCCACATAGAAAAAAGATTTATCAAGGGATAAGCTTTGAAATCCACCATAACACGGGCGTATCTTTCCCAAGCCCTCCTGTAAGCTTTTGAGGCTTCTTCTATTTTATTCATATGGTAAAGAATATCTCCTTTAATTTGGTAGCTTTCCCCCTGATTTCTATGCTCATTTTCGCCCTTATGCCATTCCTTGAGTATTAAAATTGCTTTTTTTATGTATTCAAGAGCAATGGTATAACGCAACAAATTCATCTCCCCCTTTGCCCTTTCCATATACAATCTGGCAAAGGCTTTATGGTCTAAAGCGACTGAATTTTCTAAAAATTCCTTTTCGATTTTTTCATTATTTGAAATTTGTCGGGAATATAAACCCAAGGCATTTTGGATTTTTAAAAAAAGTAATTTTCTATGAAAATAAACTTTATAGGGAAAGTTATTCGTATTTATTATATCGATAAATTTCTCATAATTTGAGAGCGCTTCCCTGAAATTGCCTTTATCATATGAAATCACTGCCTTAACATAATAATGGTTAGCTCTCGTATTAGGGTTTAATTTATTAAAGTTTACATTTGTCTTTGCTAAAGAATTATTTAAGGTATTCTCGGCCTTATTAAATTCTCCACGCAGAGCCTCTATATAAGCTTGGTATCTGTTTAATCTTATAAATTCCCGAGTATATTTAGGGTTTGATAAATCATTTTCTATTAAGCTCAAAGCCTTACGTATACAATTCAAGGATTTCGAATAATCATAACACCACAGAAAAAAATTAGCTTTATTCGTGTAGTATAATAACTTGTCCTCAAACAACTTTCCTTTCTTTTGTCTTAATTCTTGTTTCAGTTCATCAAGAATTATTTTTCCAAGATTATAATTTCTTAAACCCCGCATTGTATATTCAAGGAGTTTTATTTTTAAGAATATATAGCCGTCCTCCTCAAAGAACATATCTTTGTAAGTGTTTATTATATAAAGCGCTTGGTTATATATATTTTTATTCTTCGAGAGCAGTTTAATAAGTTCGGATTTAGATTGAGAAAAAATTTTAATCAAAGCCCGAAAAACTTGTAATGTAATTTCTTTTTTTTCTTCAACAGATAATAAATCCAAAGCAACTTCCCGAAACGAATCATGCATGGTATATGAGACGGCTTGGTAACTATAATTAGTGCCTTTTTCATATAAATCTCGATTAACAAAAGCATATTTAGCATTTATCAAGGAAATAGCTTTGTTATACTCTCCGGGAAATTTATTTTCTACAATGCGTTTAAGAAGGGTCTCGGGTATATTTTTGTTTGTAAATATTGCCATCGTTTTTATTAAAAAAAATGCCGCAGGCAATTCACTTTCAATATATTTATAACTATGAACAATTTGCTTATAAAGAACCTCCTTTTCATTATTTCGATAGATATTTTTTTGCTCTAAATAAAATTTAATAAAGCTTTCCACGTTCATATTAGTCTGACGGCGAAAAGACAAACACATTTGATTTATTATGATGGGGTATCCTGATAAATAGTCATTGAACTTTTTAGCTTCGTTTTTGTTAACCCCCGAAAGTTTCATGATAAGGTTGACGGAATCTGTTTCAGAGAGAAAATTTAAAGGGTAAGCATTATCCCATCCGACATTATTTCTGCTTGTAAAAATTGTATGTCCGTTCTTTCCCGCACAAATATAATCTTTCAAAGATTCCTCTGAAATGAAGTTATCAAAAACTAACAACCATTTCCTTTTTGTAGATTTAAAGAAAGACTGCACAAAAAATACCGGATTAGCCTCCAATATTTTTTCATTCGGGCTTTCATCCGGATATGAATAAAGCAAAATAGTACCTAAATCTCTATATTGTTCCTTAATATCCAGCTCCGAATCAATCCACCATGTGATATCGTAATTTTTCCCCTTCTTTTGTACAAAATTACGTGCCAATTGGGTTTTTCCAATCCCCAAACATCCTGTAATAGCAATACTATTTTTCTCCGTTAGTAAATCATAAACCTTTTGAATATCTTCTTGTCTTCCAACAAAGTTTTTAGGTGCAAGAAATACGTTTGAGATTGCATAAACACGCGTTACCGTAAGAAGCAGCAACAAAAGAATTTTAAAGGACAACCTCAACCTTATTGCTCCTTTTTTTTGAACTCTATAATTGAGGCTTTATATTTTTTATCCGCCGCGTTAATTTCAAGATTTCGAGAGAGCTCAAATTTTATATCCTGAGGATTACTTTCGTCATAAATAAGGGAGTAATGATAAAATCGGAGCATTTTAACTAACTCATTTTCAGATAAATTCTGCATAATATTATTGCTAAATTTTTTATGTATAAAATTAATATTCTGCGGAATATCAAAAGATGTATTCTTAATAGAAAAATATATAGAATTATACTTATTCACAGCTTCAATAGAAAAATACCCCTGATCACTTAAGCAAGATATAATTTTTCCAATAATATTAAAAAATAAAATATTTAAAATAGTTTGAGGAATTGCTATGCCTATTTCAGGTATGGAAATTGAGTATCTTATTTGCTTCTTATTCAAATCATTTTTAAGAAGAAACAAAGAATCTTCAACGGATTCTTTCAAAGAAACGACTATTTTTTCATCAACGAATTCACTCCCAAGAGGACTGTTAGCAGCTTCAAACATGTTGCCAACGAGCTCTTTCATTTTCTTGTCTTCTGCATTAAGGGATAGGTAATCTCCTAAAACTTTAAGGCCTAAAGCTATTTTTTCAATATGGCGTTTACGTTGATATAAAATTTTATCGTTAGCTTTGGAAAAAAAATTATTTTTGTATAAAAGGGCACTTAATTTTTCGATTTCCAACAACCTTGCCTGAGCAGTCTCCTTACTCTTATTAAAATTTGAAATCAAATAATTGTATTCTTTTCTGTTGGCATACAGAAAAACCAGAAAAATAAGAAATAGGACTATAGAATTAACAACATAAAAAAGAAAATAACGACCTTTTATGGTGCTTTCTTTTGGAATGAATAAGCTGTCGACATCTTCTTGAAGAAAATTAACGTGAATGGATTCGTCCGAATTTATAGCTGCCGAATATTTAACTAAATTCTTCTTTTTTAAGCTGTTCTTTTTTTCATAATTTTTTACACCAAAACGGTTGTAAATATTGTTATCAACCTTAGATTTTATACAAAGTGTATTTGGCCCTATTTTCAACTTTTCGATCATATCAAAATAAAATCTATCCAATTTTTTAGAATATTGACTTTTTGAAGTGCCTGAAAATAATTTTTTGTATTGGCTTAAGAACCCTTTTATTTCAGCTGAAATTTCCTCATTAAATTTTCTCTTATTCTCTATGTTTTTTTTTAGATCTTCAGAAGATATAAATTCAGTAACTAAATAATTAGCTGTAAAAAATGAGGTCAGTACTATTAGTGCATAACAAGAAAAATAAACTATTTTAATTCTTTTCAGTTTTAATAAATACATAAACTTTCCCTATTCGTATTATGCTAGAGTCGTTTTTACTCTAATAAGTGAACGCGTTCTTATTTTACAAACGCTTTTTCATAAAAATAATGCTTCATTAACTTGCCTTCAATTTAATCTAGCTTAATTTTTCATTTATAATCCATTTAGCAAAATTTCGGTCTATCGTTTTACTGTCGCTGCTAATAGAATATTTGTAAATCTGCTCTGCCAAATAGAAAAAATTATTGATACTGGTTGTTTTTCCTAAATCATTTGCCATTTTGCAAATAATATTTACGGATTGAGCAAGCAAATCAAAGTTTTCTATTTCAAGATCACAAGAAACTTGATGTGGTACCGGCTTTTCTTCGCCAATGTTATCTAATAAATCGTATATCGAGCAGTCTAAGACATGGGACAATTTTTGTAGCGTTTGGGCGCTGGGATTCCGAGACTGACCGTTTAAAATATTTCTAATGGCGCTCGTCTTTAGGCCGGCTTGGCGCTCAGCTTCTGCAACAGACAAGCTATTCTTTTCAAGAAGAAATCTAAGTTTTGTTTGAAGTTGATGTTCCATAATTTTCCGTACCTTTCCTTACCCTTATAGATTATTTTTAAAAAATTTGCCATACCTTTTGGCATACCTATTGACTAATTAATATTAACTATTATATATAGTAGTTTGAGTGATGCAATTTAGCTCCCTAAGGGTAATAACCGAGATTCGGGAGGCTCTATTTAAAGCATTAGGTGGAACAAAATGATTTCATATACAGAATTAGATAATAGCCAATCCCTATTAGATAATGCTTTGCGCCTTCTTTGTCTTGAACCGATGAGCGTTCTAGGGAGTGATGTCGTTAAAAAAGAGATTTGTAAGAGCTACCATTTATTTGCTAACGATAGTCACGGTATTTTCGGAACGGCAATGTTGTCCGAACGCCCTATAAGAACCCTAAGCGCCTTTCTTATATCTAATGTTAATTTTCAAGGGAAGAAGGCATACTATGAGCTTTCTCTTGTTTATACAAAACCTCCCCAAAATTTAGCTGAAGATTCGGTTTATGATAAAAATCTCAGCACTCGATATTCTTGGAAGTTCTATAATGAATTAATTATTTTTCTGAATAAGAAATTGACACAAAAGACTATTGTTGTCAGAACAACAAAAAAAGAAGCCGCGAACATGGTTGATTTGGGTCTGTGGCATCTTCAAGACGTAAGTTGTCAGAACACTGAATTTCTAGGTTTATTGCATCTTGTAGAAAACGCTCCCTCCGTCCTGCAAGAAAACAAAAAGTCCGAGGGATCAAGTTTGGGGTATTCCCCTTCCGTGGAAGGGGAATATATCTCCCCTACAAATCTTCTTTAATGATAAAATTAGTTCGTACCTCTTTAACGCCGTCAACGCTTTGAGCTATCTCTTCAGACCTATCGGCCTGTTGTTGAGTGTCGACAAACCCGCTGAGCAAAACAATGCCTTTATAGGTTTCAACAGTAATTTGAAACAACTTTATCAGCGCATCCGTATAGATTTTGGCTTTAATTTCAGCCGTAATTGTCGCATCGGAGGCATATTCCTTCATCGATTCCGTCCGTTCTTGATTTTTATGTTCCATTTTTCTATTCCTTCTCTTAAGTCTCGGGTAGGGATGTTCTCTTTATAGAGGGAGTGTTTCCATAACCGGAGGTTCCGACCGCTTTTCTCTTTGCAGCCGCAAACAGGAAACCCAAAGCAAAACACCCGTTACCCAATATTGGTTTCTCGGATAATAGGAGTTATTCTTCTTCTACACGTCCGATTTCTTTTCTAAGGTCGGTGACAGCCTTATAGACGTTATCGTCAAACTGTCCCAGAACATAGGCCACGTCATCCGAATCAACATCTTCTTCAAGAGGCTCAAGTAAATTATCTGTCATTTCGGAGAATTTGATATCCTCGAGATATTTTGCGCGCGCTGCAGGGCTTGCTTTGTGAACGACCCCGTGTCCCTCTTGCATTGACCCTGCGGCACCTTTATATGTTCCTGTCATAATAATATCCTTTCTTAAGTTATCAACTTAATATGATATTCAAATGAGTATCATATATTTACACGGTAAACTTTTATATTGTTTTTACATTCAGTGATATTTACCGATAATTGATGACTTCGTTACAGAGGAAAATTTTAGGTAACAAAGTACTCGGGGTTAGGTTTATCCACCTTTTACACAGGATTTTTTCAGGTCTGATTTTGCTATTTTCTAATAACAAGCCGTACAGGTAAGGCGTAACCTATATCGCTAATTTAAAAATAAATAAATTTATTTTATTTCTCATATTTGACCGAAGAGACATCCAGTCCGATTTTTTTACGGATATTTAAAATAAATAAAGACTATATATTAAAAATATAACAATCATTATAGGGAGACTAAAAAATGAAAATATTGAAGAAAATTAAATATTACCTAAATTTTTTCTTTGTTGATTTTAACGAAGACCCCAACGAGGAGTTAAGAAAATACTTAGATTTTTATTTATAAATTATTATTTCTTATTTCAATGAACTCCGGCGAGGGTGGCTGACTTTTCTATTTTTAGGAGTATAAATAATGATTGAAAGAATTAGATATTATTTATTCCCAATAAAAAAAGATGAGGTTTTATTTACGATAAAATCATCTATTTTACTATTTTTCTCAATCCTAAACAATTCTATTGTTAGCAATATCAAAGAAACGCTTATTGATACGACCAAAGGAGGGGGGGTCGAATTAGTACCTTATCTTAAGGGTTTTTTTGTTCCGATTTCGACCATTCTGTTCTTTGCCTTTTATAAAATGTTAATTAAATTTTTTTCTAGGAACTATGTTTTCTACATAATTTATTTACTTTTTTTATTTTACTTTATCGTCTTTGCCTTTTATTTTCATCGTCATTCTTCCCAAGAGCTTCCGCCTAATTTCATGGTTTTAGACGGCAGCTTCCTGAATGTCTTATCCTCAATTCATAATATCATTGATATATCAATATTTTTTGTAGTAGCCGAACTATGGGGAAATATCACAATATCACTATTATTTTGGCAGTTTATCAATAGTTCTATAAAAAAAAAGATTCCAAAAGAATTTACCCTATCTTAATTTTTTTCGGTAATTTTTCCCTAATTTTATCAGGAGTTTTAATAAAAACTATAAATGAAATGTGCAATAAATGGTATATGTCTGTTTATTTCATGTTATATATAGTTCTATTTGTTAGCATTCTATGTATCGCTATATATAAAAACATCAACAAGGACGAAAAATTTGAATTTCTTATAAGGGAAAGAGAAAAAGACATCGAAGTGAAAACAACACTTTATACATTTTTAATATTTATCTGCGTTTTTTCTTATGCAGCTTTGTTGCCGATTACCGACATAATATGGAAAAAGAATTTATCAATTTTATGTGAAGAAGACCCTATAAAATACAGCTCTTTTATTGCAACGGTAACCAAGTACACAGGGATTTCTATAATATTTTTCATCATGATTTTTAAACCTTTAGTTTTAAAATTGCGCTGGAAACACTTAGCCCTTGTAACGCCCGTTTCTTATTTATTGTTATTTTCTCCTGTTTTTATGGTAATCTTCTTAGATTCTTTAACATTTTTAAATATACACACTAATGTTTATTATATTATTTCCTATGTCGGAGCCTTCCAGGTCTCTATTTTTCATAGTTTAAAATACACCGTCTTTGATACGGTAAAAGAGATGGCTATTTTAAAAATAAATAAGAGCAACCAAGCACAAGCGAAATCATTTATTGATATAATCGGTTTTAGATTTGGAAATGCTTTCGGGGGTTGGTTGGTCATTATTTTATTTTCAATATTTCACACGTTAGAACTGCGAAAAATTTACCCCTACCTTTTTTTGGCCATACTACTCATATCTATGTTGTGGGTGCTTTCTACAATTTTATTAGCTAAAATTTATAAAAAAAATAATAAATTCAAATAATATTAATAAAAACAGGACTTTCATCTAACATTTTTTTGCAATAAAACCCCTGTTTCTTGGGATCTTTTTAACAAAAAATATATCACAAAGTATAAAAACCTCCGTTTTAATCCCTTATTTTAATAAAATAAGAAGTTGCTAGTCTATAAAAATAAGCTTTATCCATAGCTCGTTTTTCTTAACCGCGTTAAAAAAATAAAGGAGACATAAAATGCAAAAAGATTTCTCTATAAAAAAAGGGCGATCCTTACCGCTCTACAAAAAAGGATCCTCAACTATTGAATGTGTTATCCTTTCCGCTTTCGCACTGTGTTTATATTCCCCTAAGGCTTGCGCTCTCCCTTCCTTTGAAAGAGCGACTTATACAAAGCACGAAAAGGGGAGTTCCGCAGCCAAAACCGCAAAAGAAGCCGCTAAAAAAACCTACAGTTATATGAAACATAGCACCAAAGAAGCTTTGGGCATTGAAGTGGATGAAAAAACTTTAAGAGAAGCCTATGATTCGCTGGACTTAAGAGGCATGCCCGTTAGCTCAAAAGACGGCTACCAAGTGGGGTTTATCGAAGATTTTCTTATTGGTAAAAAGGGAGAGGGAATCTTGATTATTTCCCGGTCTTTTCCCTTGGATCTTGATGAACCGCGGCATATTTTATTTATAGAAGACGGTACTTTTTCAGGAAGTGACAGATTTAATCTAAAACTCTCAAAGGAAGAATTTAAAGACAGACCCACCGTAAAAATCAAACCGTAAGGATTTTAAGCTAAGCTTCAAAGAAGGGATAGACCCGGGCATGCTATTAACACGATGATTATTTATTGCCTTTTTTGAAGCTTTCGAGCGCCATGATAAGATAAGTACCATTAGTCGATAACTTTAATATTTACGCTTATTTAGAATAAAGGAACTCTTTATGGAAGTTTTTGAGTTTGAACAATACAAACTATTCCTTGAATCCTTGGAGCGCGATGAAACAAGAAGAGAAACAGTAAATCAAGTGTGGGTTGTTCTCAATTCTTTTGGTTTATCAGCTCTTACCTTTTTAAAAGAAACAAATGTCCCTATAGGTTTGAAAGATTCTATCTTATTCTTTATTGTTTCTCTTATCGGTATGCTGCTGTGTGCCGCTTGGATTTTATCGATTAATAGTCTTAAATACAAAATAAAGTACAAAAGGAATCTTTTAATTCACTTGGAAAATGCCTTGGGAGATAAATTGCAACGAAAAGCTTATATGGAAAAAAAACTTGAGAAGCAAGAGAGCATCCTTGCTTTCAGTGAGCTGATGGTTCCAAGCTTATTTTTCATTGCTTATTTGTCCGTAATGTTATTTCTCTTTTTGTTTAGGCCTCTTGGTTTTTTTACATAAAGTCTTTTTTGATTAAAAGAATCCGCTTTACCGAATTCAGGCTATTTCTACTCTTGTTTATGCTCAAAATACACGTAACCAATTGAACTCGGTGAATTTAAAGGTGAAGTGCAACACCTTTGTTGGCATTTTCAAGGTGTTGAAAGCTCTCTTTTCAGGGTTTCTGATTTTTCAGAGCGTCAATTGTCTCTCCTTATTAAGATAACTTTTTTGCCAATCTCTTTTATTTGCCGTCCCTTTAGTATAAACGTTTTGATGTCGGCGTTTGCCTATTAGGCAAAAGTATTGCCAAAAATGATAAACGATTTATGTGTTTTAATTCTTTGTTTTTGTTGACAGGGCTTTGTTAAGTGTGGCTATTGTTTTTGGTGCAGTGGCAAAAGTGTCTGTTTAAAAACAAAGAAAACAGAGAGGGAGGCCCTGATGAATTTAACAAGCACCCGAATACAACTTTTGACAATGGTGTTTTGAAAAAACTTAAAATAGGAAGTAGCTTAAAATGCGTAGCGTATCAGTTTTAAACCGGTCATTGTCAAAATACCTCTCTAAATCCGTCCATTTCTTAACGGCCTTTGTTTATCTCTTTACCTTTTTAGGCCCGAGCCTTGCCCTTGCAACGAGCACGACTACCTATACGATTCAAGAAGAAAGCCAAGTTCTTCAACCTCAAACTGCCCTTCCGACACCCACCGTCAATACTGTTTTTGCGGGAACGGGGCGCACGGTCGGCGAGCCTTCTTCTGCACGTCAAGAAGAGTACCGTCGTTTTAATCTAAAAATTTCGCCTTTAAGGGGCGGTATTCGGTTTCATTTGCAGGATTTTGAAGGCAATCACTCCCTCGCCGGCTATGTGAGACCCGATGATTCCAGAGACTCGCCCTTCAAAGCCCTTATGACGGGCGACCTTCACACAGGTTTTACCGTTGATGTGCCTGAGGTAGGACAAATTCAATGTGATTGGCAGGGCAATTTGAAACTCGTCGGCCTTCACACAACAAACCCCGAAACACCGGCTTTGGCTTTAACCCTCGTCACCAACGGCACCGTTGACGTTTCCGATGTCACTTTTAAAAACCTAAGTATCAAGGCAAAACAAGCGACTTTTTTAAAGGACATCAAAATCCAAGAAGAGTCTGTTTTTGATATTAAGGTTCTTGATTTAGCGAGTTCGGGTTTTGAGAACACAAAACCAATGACCTTTTTGTCTAAAACACGTTTTGTTTCACAGGATATTTGGCGTAATAAGGGCGGGATTGTCGGAGAGAAATCTCTTTCCTTTGACAGATTTACTTTTTGTAATTTTGGCACAGTACATAGTAAAAGGTATTTAAAATATTTTGGGGCTCAGTCTGATTGTTTTCTCAACAGCGGAGGCGTTTTTCATGGAGACAGAGGAACAACTGTTTCGGTGTCACCCTATTATTTTAGCAATAACGCCGGTGGGAAAATTAGCTACGGCGGCCTTACCCGCCTTTATATCGGTGAGGTCGGCCGAGGCTCTTTAGGAAACATCAGCGGACAGAACGTTGTTCTGGAAGACCGCTCCGACGCCGAGCATTTTATCCTACAGGATGGAGAAGTAACGGCTCAAGAGAGGGTAACTCTTGTGGGGAATTCCCCTGAAATGCCAAACGTTCGCTTCGTAACCCCTCAATTGGTTTTGGATGCGGACGGCTTTGACTTGGGCGAGCAAAACGACGTTGAACGCACGCTGATCCTGCGCTCAAAAGATCAAGATTTTACGCTGACGAAAGGCTATAAAACCGACGGAACCTTAGAAATTTGGCAGCGGGATCTCACCACACGAGACGCCGTTCAAGAGGCTATGGATGAGCGTTTTGGAGATGAAACCGGCGTTATGCCCGCCCCCGACTCTGTCATTGATCTTCAAGCGTCGATCAAAGCCGCAGGCGGGTTAGCGTTTTTCACGCCCCATGCCAAAGTGCGCTTGGGCGATGCCGCAAAAGAAGACCTCCTTGAATTCACCTCTCAAAACGGTTGGCTCGAAGCCTATGCCACGGTGTTTGACCTTGAAAAAGGCACCCTTGTCGCCGGAAACGCCCACGTTCATGCCCCCGGAGGGATTTTAACGGGTCGCTTGGATAAAGACGAGAACGAGGATCTTTTTTCGGAGAAACTTTATCGTCAAAACGGCAGCACGTTTCTGGTTCGGGGCACCGCAACCTTAAAGGGCCCTTGGCATCACCGAGGAGATTTCTTGAGTTCGTTTCTTGTTCTGGACTCGCCCAAAGACCATATCTTTGAGGCCGCAACCGGCCGAGTGCTCCAAGACTGCGAACTCAAAGGCGGAGGGGATTTGCATCTTAAAAGAAGGACAAGTGAGTGGCATGTTCCTTCTTCGAAACTCTGTTTTGTTAATAGCGATGGATCTGACTTGCGTATTTCAGGTTTTTTATCTGGCCACAGTGTTCTATTTAATAATGGTAGTGTATTACACGCCCATTCAATTTCAGAACATGTAAAAATAAGAGATATTTTTATTTACACAGTTCTTGATCCTGTATTATTTAATCCTAGGAATATTAAATTAGGATATCCTGCTTACACAACAACGCTCTCAGGTTTAAAAAGCTTATTATTATCTTATAAATTAAAAACAAAAACGTGTTCTACAATTGATAATCATTATGTTAACAAGCCCCCCGGAAGATTATTAATTTATTTAAGGGACGCTGAGAACCTTAATCTTGTATCTTCTAATACTTTCCCCGCCCAAACCAGCTTTGGTACAGGCACTACCGTCACGCCCGATGAGCGCGGCATAACAACAATCGGGGGAGATTTTCAAGCACCGGCGATTCTCGTCTTAATCGGCCAAGGGTCTGCCGAGGTCGGCAGTGTGCCGACGCTGGTCAGGCAAACAACCCCTACTTATAGCCCCTTGCAACCGCTGGTGCCCGAGACCTTTAACCTGACCGTGTTGACCATGTCGGAAAAACTCCGCCGCCTCATGAACCAAAACCCCGAGGTTGATACCTTCTTTAGGTTCACCCCCCGCTTTTGGTTTGAGGCCGATAAAGCCCAACGCTTCCATGCCGAGCTCCGCCCTTTTGTCCGGGTTCAAAGTCCCCAAGGCGGCTTTGAGACCCTCGACGGGCAAGCTCTCTTTACCTTAACCCCCGATATGCTCATTAAAGCCGTTCAAGACAAAACTTTAGAGGTTCTGGGCCGCGGGAACATCGAGGACAACCGCAAAATCGATGAAGAGCAACTGATTGAACTCCATCGCAACTTTGCGGAGTACCTCGAGGAAACCGGATTTGCAGGTTCTGATCTCACAAGGGCGTTAATGGATCCCAACAGCGCTTTACCGTGGCCTAAAAAGCCTTTCATTTGCTATACGTCTGCGATGAACGAAGAGGGCGTCCTCGAACTCTCTCCGGTCATTTGGTTGCCCCAAGAAATGCATAAAAAAAGCGGTATTCAAACGCGCCTTTTGCTCAGCATTCCCATGGCCATGAGCTTTAACGATCTCTTGAACTATGCGCAAAATAACGAGATGCTCCGGGACTCTCTCCAACTGCTCCTCACAAACAACGCCGAGATGATTCCCCAAATCAACCGCCTTGCCCTGACCTATCGCGAGGATAACGGCCTTGGCGACGACGACGAGCTGCCCCCGGCAGGCCCCATCGCTTTTAACGGAAACATCGCAGCCGATAGTTTTATGACCTTTAACACCGGAACGGTTATGAACCACGCCGACGTTACGTGCCAAGATGCCGTGCTGATGTCCTTGGGCGGCAGTGTTGTCATGAGCTCTCTTGTGGCGCGCGAGAATCGCGGGAACGGTAATTTCCAAGACAGAATCCTTGCCCAAGCGCGCCTTCATGCCGGCAATCTTATTAAGATGTTTGCAAAACAAGATATCGTGTTCCAAGGTGCCGAAACCATTTCGGAAGTCTCAACCCATATTTTGGCTCTGGCCGATATCTTGGACATTCCGGCCGTCCTTGTAAGCCAACGAACAGAGCAACTGAGCGGTAAATACTCCGGCACGGAAACATGGATGCATGTTCACAATCATGTCTCAAGACATATCTCGGGCGGAGAATTAACCAACGAAGCCGGCGGTAAACAAGAACTCAACGGCACACATTATGATGCCGGTAAACTCGTCCATCACGCCAAAAAGAGTATAAAATTTGCCGCTGTTCATGACCAAATGCACCACAGTTGGCAGGGTAAAAAGGGCTCAAAAAGTCGCCAAGAAAGCCTAAGCAGAACAACAGCACGGGGAGGCGTTCATAAATCTCGCGATTCACAAGCGACAATCACCAGTGAGGACAGCGATCTTATCTTTGAAGCCACGGCCTTTTTAGGCGGTCATGGTGCGGCTATCAAAGCCCTTAACGGTCGCGTGGAATTTCTCTTAGGCCGTAACACCTTGGAATCTTCCTCCATGAGCAGTTCTCAAGGCGCGATGTGGATGAAGAGCACGCAAAAGTCGGAAAATCATCTTACCTTTTCTGTGCCCGCAACCGATGGTCCCATTGAGGTTAAAAGCATTGAAACCCTTGTCCAAGAAATTGACGGCAAGCGTCTTGCCTTCTTAGACGACCTTGATGTGCAAGAAGGTTCTCTCATTAATCAAATCGTCAAAGAACTTCACGAAAGCCATTCAAAGACAGTCCAAGGCCCCGGGATGGCGCTTGCTATTATTGTGGCCGTTGTGGTGACATGCTGCACCGGCGGTTCTGGGGGAACTCTTCTTGCGGGCGCACTTGGCAGTCTTATGGGCGGCGGGGCTGTGGGGTCTACCCTTGGCGTTATCTGTGCAGCGGCCATTAATGCGGGAATCACCAACCACATTCTCGACACCATGTCCAACGGCGGGGATGTGTTTAAAGCCTTTGCCAAAGGAGTAAGCAAAGAGCGTTTAAAAGATGCCGCCGTTTCCGGCATAAGTGCGGGGATTACACACGGTGTTGATCAAGGCCTAACAAAGGTTTTTGGTGACGTTAGCAAAATGACAACCCTAGGTCAGCATGCTCGGAGCGCAACGAATAAGGTCGTTAGCCTTGGCGCCCGCACGGGTTTTGAAAGCCTTGTTAGAGGAACGGATTTTAAGGACGGCTTTGTTGACGGTCTAAAGCATATCGGCGCCGAAGTTGCGTTGGACGGCTTAATAGAAGGCGCTTCTTCTTTAGCCTCTAACGATAATGTGCCGTCTTCAAGCACACCGACTGTGTCCAAAAAACCCGAAGTCAAAGGCACTCTCGAGAGTTTTGGGAATCACGTTCAACAAAGCGGCGCCCGAATGGCACGCGGCCTGACCGTGAACCTCCTTGCGGGAGACAACCCCCGTGACGTTGTGATCAAAACCATTGCCGCCTTTGCAGCCGAAGTGGTGTGCTTTGGCGTCGCCGAGGGTTATCAAGGCTTTACGGGCATCCTCGGCGATGAGGACGATCATGAGATCGACGACCTCCCCGCCTCTGCGATGCCTTCCCCCCAACCAAACGGACGCTCCCGAGAGGAGCTCGTCGCCTCCCTCCACAGTATTATCGACGGCATCCAAGATGAAGGCGAAAACCCCGAAGGACAACGCCGCACCCGAGAAGAACACACCTGCTTTGAAGGAGAATCTGCGCCCCATTCCAATACACTTGCTTCTTTCTTTGAGGGGGTTGACTCAAGGGATTCTTCTTATCCTGTGGTTTCGTCCGTTATGGACGAAACGCCTTGGGAACAATTGGACGAAGATTTAAGAACCTCTCCCTTTGGCCTGGCATACAACAACCAGTTTCCTGTTGATCTTCTAGATGATTTCTATCAGGTAAACAATATTTCACAACCACTCGATGTTTTGGGGAATTTTTGCTATCTAAACAACCCTCACAATATTGGTAATCCTTTAGATG
>Ga0210021_1002621_pt1 | contig 15285 bp, 15 predicted proteins | sample CryGeymeta201517_FD_183981 | JGI IMG/M metagenome (GOLD analysis project Ga0210021, IMG submission 183981) | Groundwater microbial communities from Crystal Geyser aquifers in Utah, USA - Crystal Geyser metaG 2015-17 (SPAdes) (version 2) | ecosystem: Environmental > Aquatic > Deep subsurface >... | reverse complement strand
TTCGTCTCTTACTACGACTACTACCAGCCAGAAGCCTATGTGCCATCGTCTGATACTTTTATTGATAAAGACGCCTCGGTTAATGAGCACATTGAACAGATGCGGCTGTCGGCCACCAAAGCACTGATGGAGCGTCGTGACGCCATCATTGTCGCCACGGTATCGGCGATTTACGGTCTGGGTGATCCGGAATCTTACCTGAAAATGATGCTGCACATCGTGCGTGGCGATCATATTGATCAGCGCACCGTGTTACGCCGTCTGGCAGAGCTGCAATACACCCGCAACGATATGGATTTTCATCGCGGTACTTACCGGGTGCGCGGTGACGTGATTGATATTTTCCCGGCTGAAAGCGATGAAGAAGCGGTAAGGCTGGAGTTATTTGATGACGAAGTTGAACAGATCAGCAGTTTTGATCCGCTGACCGGCGAGGTGTTGAACCGTCTGGCGCGCGTGACCATCTACCCGAAAACCCACTACGTGACTCCCCGTCAGCGTATTCTGGATGCCGTTGAAGGCATTAAAGTTGAACTGGAAGAACGCCTGCAATATTACCGCGACAACAATCTGCTGGTGGAAGCGCAGCGGCTCGAACAGCGTACCCGTTACGATATCGAGATGATGCAGGAGCTGGGTTATTGTTCAGGCATCGAAAACTACTCGCGTTATTTATCCGGGCGCGAAGAAGGCGCGCCACCGCCAACGCTGTTTGATTATATTCCTGATGACGCGCTGGTATTTGTCGATGAATCCCATGTGACGATTCCACAGATTGGCGGTATGTACCGCGGTGACCGCTCGCGCAAAGAAACCCTGGTGCAGTTTGGTTTCCGTTTGCCGTCGGCGCTGGATAACCGGCCGATGCGCTTTGAAGAGTGGGAAAGCATTGTGCCGCAGTGCATATTTGTTTCTGCCACGCCGGGGAACTATGAAAAAGATCATCAGGATGCGGTGGTTGAGCAGGTTGTACGTCCGACCGGTCTGATTGATCCGGAAATTGAAGTACGCCCGGCGACCGGTCAGGTGGACGATGTGCTGCACGAACTGCGCGAGCGCGTCAGCAAAGGCGAACGTATTCTGATTACCGTGCTGACCAAACGCATGGCCGAAGACCTCACCGACTTCTTGCTGGAGCAGGGTGTGCGTGTGCGCTATCTGCACTCGGATATTGATACCGTAGAGCGTGTGGAAATTATTCGCGACCTGCGTCTGGGCGAGTTTGACGTGTTGGTGGGCATTAACTTATTACGGGAAGGTCTGGATATTCCGGAAGTCTCGCTGGTGGCCATCTTTGATGCCGATAAAGAAGGCTTCCTGCGTTCAGAACGTTCACTGATTCAGACCATTGGCCGCGCAGCACGTAACCTGCATGGTAAGGCCATCCTCTATGCTGACCGTATTACCGATTCGATGCAGAAGGCCATTGATGAAACCGATCGCCGCCGCGAAAAACAGGTCGCGTTTAATACCGAGCATGGCATTACACCGGTCGGTGTGACTAAGTCGGTAGCCGATATTATGGATGCCGCGCCACCGCCGGGCAAAAAAGGCAAAGGCAAAAGTCGCGGACGTAAAGTGGCAGAAGACAAAGCCGGTTACGCCGCGGACGATTGGCAGGCATTGTCAGCGACTGAGTTGGTCAAGCGGGTCGGCAAAGTGGAAGATCAGATGTTTAAAGCCGCCAAAGACCTTAACTTTGAAGAAGCAGCGCGCCTGCGCGACCTGCTGCATCAGATGAAAAACAAAATGATTGAGAACAGCTGATGCTGTTCTCACATGGTGTTGATTTTTGCAGTGGACGGCCGTTGAAATGCACAATTGTGAAATGATCAGCCACAGAAACGAAAAAACCGGCCAGAGGCCGGTTTTTAAATTTTGGTAGGACTAGCCAGATTCGAACTGGCGACCTCTACCATGTCAAAAAGACACTCTTTCTGCTCTAAGTATTTGAATTAAATAGATTTTATAAAATAAAAGGGTGGGTTTTTAGACCTTAAAAACAGCTAATGTTGCCTCATTTTGGGGTTTATTTTGCTGTATATTGCTATAAAACAGGTTTTGGCGTCTTCCGTCTGGTCACTTTGCTGGTTACTATGTGACCTTGTTACAACGGACGTACTCATTAATACATGGCCAAGTTCCTTAATACCACCTCGCTAAATTTCTATTTAGAAGAACTGATCAAAAAATCGACAAAGAATCTTATCCTGATCAGTCCGTACCTGAAGATAAACACCCGCCTGAAAGAACTCCTCGCGTTCAAGGCTGACTCTGAATGCAAAATCCGTATTGTGTACGGCAAAAAAGAAATGGCTCCGGCAGAACAGGAGTGGCTGGCAACTCAGAAGCATATCCGGGTGCAGTTCTGTAAAAATCTCCATGCCAAGTGCTATATGAATGATCGCTATGCCATCATTTCCAGCCTGAACCTCTATGAGTTCAGCCAGGTTAATAACAACGAAATGGGCCTGCTGATTGATCGTACTGCTGATACAGATGCCTTTATCGATACCTTTGAAGAGGTATCCCGAATCTTCAGAATCAGTGAAACAGTGTCATTTGGCGACAACGTAGAAGAGCCGGAAGACAATGCCTCTCAGGATGATCAGGAAGAAGACAGTTCAGACCATGGGCAAAAGCTAACAACCTCTAAGTTGGCCAAAAAGTACAAAATGAAAACACCAGAAGCTCTTATTCGCTTATGTGAATTAGGGTATTTAGAGTTGCGTGATGATCGTCATTATTTGACGGATAAAGGCAAGGATGTTGGTGGTGAGTTCCGAATGGGGCGTCACTGTATTTATTTTCTTTGGCCAGATTTTTTCAGTCTTAATTAGGAATTTATATGCTAATAAAATATTTTTCGTACTTCGTTAGTAATGTATCTACTGGAGAAAATGTGAGGTTTGATCTCCGGGATTTTTTTTCTGCTTATGACCGGTATCCCTCGAATGAATTTAAAAATCAATTTCGCGATGGGGATGAAAATTTATTTTTAATAAAATCTCAGGATCATACATATTTTTTTGTTAATACGAGAGATAGTAGGTTGCTTAAGAAGATTAAGACGAGTGATCTTAGTGTTTCTGAAATACAAGATATGCTGGATTCAGATGAGCGAGTTGGTTATTCGTCGTATGTTCATTTTGAAGAAGATTTCTTGGGTTTCGCTTCAACCTTTTATGCTCCTAAATTTGATTCTTTTGTTAAATTTGTGGATCAACTATTTGTTTCTATTGGGCTTGATAATTTCCGACTTGTTATTCGACAAGTTAGCAGTAAGGTTACAAAGGAAGAGGTTCTAGATCTTCCGATTATGGGGAAAACGATTATTCAGTTTCCTCATGAATCCAGTCGTTTTGAGCATGTAATGGGCTTTTTTGGACATGCTGGTTCTGATTCTGATTATATTGATTCAATTGAAGTTATAATTAAGCCAAAACTAAGGCAAAATGTCAGGGGATATGTTGCCCCGATTTTAGCTGGGTTGCCTTCAGATGATGCCGCAAGGGTAATTGTTAAAGCAAAGAGTGAAATGTCGTCTTCTCTTGTCGATTATTACATTAGTCAAAGTTCTCAGGTTTCTGATTATATTAATCCTAAGAGTTTGTCGGTCTCTATACATGATCAAATTGTTTTGAAGATTGAAGATAATTCAATGTTAAGTGAATTGCTTCACGAGATTAGGAGTGAATTTTATGATCAGCAAAGTCAAGCCGAATTTAAATTGGTCTCTTCTGCTATTGGTAATTTTCATCACAAGCATTCCTGGCAGTTTCATAGTCATTTCTTATTGGGGCGTGATACAACTGGCGCCAGAGTGGACTTTGAGCCTGTACTCGATTAAAAAGGAAGTTTTGTCTGCGATGATTGCAGTAGTTACTACTTTGATGGGTTTTCTTGCTGCTTTCGTGACACTCTTTTTTGGGCTTAGAGGAAGTAAGTTTTTTCTAAAGTATGAAAAGGCTGGTTATTTGGAGATTTTTAAAGCGTACTATATGTTTACTTTAGTCTTTTCACTGTTTTGTGTGTTTTTGGCGCTTGTTGCAATGGGGGAGAATAGTCAGGCTTGGCTTTTTCGTATGGCTGTATTTTTCTTTATGAATTCTACTTTTTATGTATTGGCTAGCGCTTATGCGATTATGAATGTAGCATCTAAATCCGGTCTTAGTTGAGCGGTAGATTTATTAGATATCTTCTCAAAGAAGCATTTTTTGTGCTCAGTAGCCATGAGCAATTCTGTGTCATGGCTACTATTTCTTCCGGTTTTCTTCTTTTTATTATGCTTGTGTAGTCCTCTGTTTCTTCCTTGGCTTTTTCCTGTTCATTCTGATCGTAGCTGTTGAATATTTCCATATATAACCTTGCGAAGTGTTTGTTCTCTTGGGCGTGCTGTTCCAGGAAATCCAGATCATCTAATTTGTATTCAATGGCTGCTTCGAACATTTCGCCGTATTGTCTGTGTGTCTCTGCACAGACCAGAATTTGAGAGGGGATGGTTTGGAAGTCGGTCAGTTTCACATCACCTGCTATTTCTTTAGTACAGGCTGATAGAAGGATCATTAGTGATAGGGGTATGGTAATATTCTTTGGTCGAAACATTTTAAAAGTCCTTTTTTAAATGTCTTTTCAAGCCGCTACCATTTCCATCTGTCAGCGGCTTTTTTGCGATTAACCAGCCTCTGGGGTTGGCTTTAAGCTTGTTTGTGCCCGTTTGGTCATAGGGCTGATCTGTCCCGCTTCCGGTATTTCTTTACCAGTTGTTATCCAGAGTGCGTACTCTGGGAAAAGACTCAAAACAGCGTCAAGTTCTGACGTCCTCATTACCTTCCTTTGTTTTATGTTTCTCCATCGTGTCGCTTCTATGCCGGTTTTTTCTTCTAGCCAAGGGGCTGTCATCCTTTCTTCTGCAAAAAGAATCAAAAACCTATCAATACTGGAATCCATATAGATAAATACAATTGAATCATTATGATTAATTAGTTGATCATAATGATTAATTCTCCTAAAGTTCTGTTGTCGGGGGTGTTGCAGCACCCGCTTAAAAGTTCGTAACCGCCCAAGCTATCGGAAAGCGTACCAGCCGTAAAGCGCTGATAGGTGGGCAAGGAGCCAGCAATGGACGCTTTAACTACTCAGGCCATACAGCCACCAATCCCCACACAAGGGGAATTGCTCTCAATTTCTCCTGCGGTCGTCATTCAGGAATACGTGAATGCCGAACGTGACCAGTGCTGCCATCTGGCAGAAGTGGCACTCCGCTACCTGATCTTTCAGATCATTACCGACAAGCCGAACGAAGAAATAAAACGCTTCGCAAACCAGATACGTCTTGACCTGAACGACGAGCGTCAGCAACGAGCGCGTGAACGCATTCTGAGCTTTGCAGCCTCCTGAATTTTATTCCTGATCCCGTTAATCCTGCGCGGGGTCAGTTCATCAAAGCAGGAAACACAGAGGAAATTATCATGGCAACAATTAGCGAACGTACCGTTTTTGGCTTTAAGAAAACCATTGTAGATGGGGTTGTGTATGCCTCTATCTACGTGGGCTTTCAAACAGACGAAACTGATCATGCTGAAGGCATGGGCGGTTATCAGATCACCCGTATGTCTTGCGACCCTCATGTCTGCGATGCACTCGACCCACGGGCAGCGTATCCAATTAATGTCCGGCTTTCAGTTCGGCAAAAAATCAAATCCGGAACCATGACAGAGTTTGCGCTGAAGGTGCTGCCGGATGCGTCTTCACCGGCTCCAGCCCCGAAGAAGACAGCGTAAATGAAAATCCTGATTTGTGATCAGCCAGTAATTGACGGCTCTGGCTATGTCCAGTGCGCCGCCTGGCAGATGGCTGATTATGAATCGCTCGTACAGATGTCGGATTTTAACCAGCTGGTAGACCTGCTGCATTTTGATCCGGCGCTGTTCGCAATGATTACCGGTGGTTTGTTGCTCTCGTTTATCGGTGCTCATGTTACCGGTGTCATTGTGAAAACTTTAAATCGCACTTAGTGCAAACCATTAAATCAGGGGAAACCTTATGAAAAAAATCACTCAACACCTGAACGCATCCGCTCGCCGTGCTGCGTTCGTAATCACCGGTACTGTTGCCAGCTCTGCTGCATTTGCGGATACCGCGACTGACATCACTGATGCCTTTACCGCTGGTGAGACCAACTATCAGCTTGCTGTAGGCGGTCTGATTGGTCTGGCAGCTATCGGTGTGGCTGTTGGCTTCATCATCAGCATGCTGCGTCGTTCGTAATCATGCTGGTAACTGTCCTGCTCTGTTTAGCCGTGCACAGCTCGTTTGTATTCGGGTACTACACGGGCAGGATCAGTTAAGCGACTGGGCGTCGTTAAGGGCCGGTTATCCGGCCTTTTCTTTGGCTAATATTCCGGGTCGTTGATATGAAATACCTGTTTTTATTGTTTGCTGCATTCTCTTCTGATTTATTTGCCGAACAAGCTTGTCCATACGGTTTTCGTAATGATGCTTCATATGTTGTCGGTTCTTGGGATGCTTCTGAATGTAATTTGAGTACTCTTCCTGCTTCTCGTATTGCTGTTTCCGCCTGTGTTAAAAATGACTCTTATTATGCCTGGACTGTTCAAACCGTTAAGCCTGAAGACTGTGCTTCTACTCCATCTGACGATTCTGGTGAGAATGGCTGTTATGGCGATCAGTTAAATAATCCTGCTCATACATGTTCTGGTGAAGAAAATCAGCAATGTACTTCACCCAACGGCACCGTTTATTTCATCGAAAAATCAAAAAGCTGTTCTGATTATTGTCCCGGTTCTGGTTCAAATATTGACGGTAAAATAGGTCCCGGAACTATTCATAAATGCGATGGACCTTACGGCGATCCGAATTCGCACGCCGAAAACTCTTGTTTAAATTATTTAGCTCAAAATCCTAACGGCATTTGCCAGTCTTCTACCGATGATCCGTCAACGTCTAATGATGAATCTAAAAACTGTTACGACTACTCTCCTACTTCCGGCGGTGCCGTTGAAGTTATGTTTACTGCTTGCCGCAATCTCGGCGGTAATGGCACAGAGCCTGGTGATGGCACAGAACCGGGCGACGGCACAGAACCGGGCGATGGCACAGAACCGGGCGATGGCTCAGAACCCGGCGATGGCTCAGAACCCGGCGATGGCTCACAGCCTGGGGATTCAAATAATGACGGTGTTCCGGATAACTGCGAGTCTGCTGTTCAAAATTTTCAATGCCCAACAGAGCAAGGCTACAAAGTTATTGTTCAGGATGCCGCTACCTGTTCTCTGATTTGTCAGGCTCCATCTACTGAGCCGACTGACCCTACTGGGCCAGGTACGGGGAATGGTGATGGCGGCGATTCTGGCGGCGGTGATACCGGAGGTGATGGCGGCGGCACTACTGATCCGACTGATCCGGGAACGGGTGGTGGCGGAGACGGTAACGATCTGACCGGCAATCTACCGGGTAAGGTTGCCACTAAAGGTAAATCCTTTGGTGAGATCGGGGCCACTTTCAGGAATAAGATTTCTCAAGCGCCGATTGTTTCTATGGGTGAAGACATTGTCGATATTTTTGATATCGGGTCGGTGTCTTGTCCACCGTTATCTATTGATCTTCCCAGACCGATTAATCAAACGGTAAGCACGAGTATTCACTGCAGTGTTCTGGATTCCATAAAAAGCATTTTATCTGCTGTGATGCTCATCGTTTATATCGTGATGGGCTTCCGTATTGTTTTCTCTGCATAGGGCGATTCGTTATGGCTGATCCTACATATACACCTGACATTATCGCGACTGATCCGGTACCTGATTCTGAGGTCTGTTCTATCACAGACGTTGGCTGCCTGGCTGATTGGTTTCTGGATCAGGTGGCCGCGCTGGGGCTCTGGTTCTTCGAAAAAATATTGAATGGTCTTGCTGCTGTTGTTGAATCAATTCCCGTGCCGTCATGGGCCAGTAATATCGGCAGTCTCCATATTCCTGCGGAAATCGGCTGGTTTGCTGAAGCCTTTCAGCTAAATAACGGTGTGGCGATCTTAGTCAGTGCTTATACCCTGCGCTTTATCATTCGACGTATTCCGGTGATTGGGTAATGAGCATAACCGCTTATGTGGGGCTTCCCGGTCATGGTAAGTCTTATGGTGTCGTTGAAAATGTGATCGTTCCTGCATGTAAGGCGATGCGCACCGTCTTTACCAATATCCCCTGTAATACAGAGCTGTTCTTGGATCGCTTCGGTATTGCTCCCGTCCAGCTGGATGTTGAAGACATCCGCGCTAATGAAAATTGGTGGACTGAAGTCTTTGAACCGGGCGCCATTCTTGTTCTGGATGAGTGCTGGCGACTGTGGCCAGCCGGTATGAATGCCAACCGGCTGCGGGAAACAGATAAATCATTCTTTGCTGAACATCGGCACGTGGTAGGGGATTCCGGTCACTCAACCGAAATCGTGCTCGTGACTCAGGATTTAAGTCAGATTGCTTCGTTTATGCGCAACCTGATTGAAACAACATTCCGGGTTACCAAGCTTTCTAAAATGGGTACGTCAAAGCTTTATCGTGTTGATGTGTACAGTGGGCCAGTAACCGGGCCCGTTCCTCCTGTTTCCCGTCGTGAGCGGGAAATACCTGGCAAGTTCAGTAAAGATATTTATGCGCTTTATAAAAGCCATACTAAAAGCGAAGTGGGTGCAGGTAATGAATCCCGCGCAGACGGCCGCTTTAACATTCTGAAGGGCTTTCAGTTCAAACTGATACTTGGCGGCCTGTTTGCTGGTTTATTCGTTGTCTGGCTGACAGCAGGCTCTCTGTTTAACTTTAACGGTGCTAAACCGGTACCTGAAAAAACTCAGCCTGTTGTTCCAGCTCCTCAGACAGCAACTAAAAACCCTGTTCGTGAAAATAGTTACGAACAAAAAAAAGATCATTCGGATGACTTCATCAGCCAGGCTGACCGGGTATTCATTGCTTATAACTCTGGCCGCTTCCCGCAAGTTCAGTATTTATTCCGCGTTATTTATGGCGATGGCTATGCCGACTTAACTCTCCCTGATCTGCAGGGGCTGGGTTATCAGGTTCAGCCTGTTGCTCAGTGCTTAGTAAAAATATCCCGCAATAACCAGTTTTACATGGCCGTCTGTGAGCCAGCCCGTAGCGGTAAGCGTGATTTTATTTCTGATTTAACTAATGAGTCTGACTCGTCTGGCGTTCGGGGTTCTGAAGGTGTGTGAATCAAAGATTGTACTGATTAACCGCTGGGGTAGGCCTCTGGCCGTAGGGGACGCAGTACCCCTCACTTCCGGGGGTATGGGGGCGGTAGCGCCCCATGTTCACTCAGGCGCAGCCTGGCATGTATTACGGCGCTCTGCCGGCGTGACCAGCGTAGCGCAGTTATGGCGGCAGAGCGCCGCCCATTACGTGCCTGTAACACGTAATTTAAAAGGGGGACGAACTGCCCGGAATGCTGCGGAGTTTCGTCAACGTCATGTTATTGGGGGTTTTTAAATGGCACGTTTTGAAAACAAGAAAATGAAACGCTTTTTTGATCCGCTGACCGGCGCCGATACCTACGAAATGGAAAGGGGCAGTGTTGAATATGATCTGTCCGGACTCCGGTTCCTGCATACCGGCGTGGATACCATCCGTCAGTTGTATAACTGCACCCTGAAGTCTGAAGTGCTGCAGCAGATTGCAAGCCACTACGACACGAAAACAACGGACGTGATTGAAATCGCCGGTATTGAGTGGAAATTATCCAGCTCCGGCAAAAAGTCCGGGTATCAATATATCCTGAAAAATTTAGACATCGGCATGGTGGTACTGCTCAAGTCCTTCTACAAAGAAGCCGACCAGCAAGGGCCACACATGAAAATCGAAGTAACGCCCCAGCTGATTGACGAACTGGGCCTTGAGCAGCTCACAAACCGTCTGCGTGAGGTTGGGCGTACCTTCGGTGACACTCTGGAGGCCTCAGGCATGGCTGTGCACCTCTGTGTCGATATGAAAGGGCTGGTACTGCCGGAAGACTTTGAAAGCATGTTGGCGACACGCTCAAAGCGAAACCTGAAGGTAAATGCGATCAGTAACGCCCACTTCGAAGTTGCCGAAGCCTCATTCGTGTATGGCCGCGGTCAGACGTACCTGTTCGGCAATTCCAGCTCTCTGCAGATGTGTCTCTACAACAAATCAGAAGAGGCTGTAAAAAGCGACAAGCTGGACTTCTGTGAGTCTCAGTGGCGTGCCACTCCGTCTCTCGACGATCCGTTCACTCCTGAGTACAAAGATGGCCGGGACGGCGGGGAAGTGGACACTGTGCACCGCTTAGAATTTCGTGTGCATCACTCGGTGTTAAAAGAGTTTGAAAACGGCAATTACAACCGCTCTGCAAAGTACAACGAAAAAGGGGAAATGATTGAGCCTGGCAAACTGATCTGCATTCGCGAACCTCGCGACTTAAAACCCCACCTGCAAGCGCTCTGGGATTACTGCTTAAACAATTTTCGCCTGCATCACAGCTCAACCTATATTCACCCCATCTGGCAGAAGCTGATGGAAGACGTGAGTTGGTTTAATGTGCATCCCACGTTCATCTATGCCCGTGACCAAAAAAAGTCTGCAGGCGTGGCCGGTCGTCGTAATGTCGCTATGTGGCTCGGTAATCATCTGCGCTTAGCAGCCCGCAAAGGTTTCACCACAAAGCATGTAGTTCAGCACCTGCTGAGTTCTGGCTTAGAGTCTGATCTCGCTGACTACTTCGGTTTACTTTATTACGGTCACAGCTCAGAGCTGTTCCTGTGCCTGACGGATTTCGTTGATAAGCGTCTCCGCGATCATCGTCTCAATGGGGTGGCTGCCTGATCCATGATTGACCCGGCACACACACGCTTATCCCAGCTGGTAGACCTCTGGTTTAAGGCTCACGGCAAAACCCTCAAAGATGGCAATTATCGCTATTCGCGTATGCTCGCCATTGCTGAGCGCCTGGGTAATCCGCTGTTGTGTGATTTTACGGCCGCCGATTTTTCAGATTACCGCGTTCGTCGTGTTACTGAAGTTAAGCCGGCAACGGTTAATCATGAGTTGCGCTACATGCGCGCACTGTTTAACGAAATGGATCGTCTCGGTTTTTACGAAATCGATAATCCGCTGGGTAAGATCCGGCAGTTCAAAGAACAAGAAAGGGAAATGGGATTTCTGACAAAAGAACAGATCCCGATTTTATTGGATGCATGCGCAGACTCAGAAAACAGGCACTTACTGCCGGTGGTGAAAATCTGCCTCAGTACAGGGGCCAGATTCGGTGAAGCAGAGTATCTGTTAAGAACCGGGCTGATTGCCGGTGAACAGCCATCAGTACGCTTCACAGATACAAAGAATGGCAGATCGCGAAGCGTGCCGATAACACCAGGTCTTTTCAGTGAAATAAAATTCACCTCTAACCCGCCAACACACCGGAACCTTTTCAACCCATGCAGGACCGCTTTCCGGGGTGCTGCTGAACGCTCAAAGATTCAGTTTCCGGAAGGGCAGATGACCCATATTCTGCGTCACACATTCGCAAGCCATTTCATGATGAACGGCGGGGATATTCTCACGCTGCAAAAGATACTCGGTCACTCTGATCTGAAAATGACCCTGCGCTATGCCCACCTCTCGCCAGATTATTTAAATCAGGCACTCGAGTTTAACCCTCTGGCTAATCTGCTTCTGCCTCAACGGGTGGCGGTGTGCAATATCTTGGATGGTCTGAAGTTTTAGAATTCAGGATTTATGCGGGCTGTAGAGGTGTTTTTTACTGGCACCCCCAGAAAACGAAAAAAGCTAGTAGATACTTACCTACTAGCCTTTAAAATTCGTGGTAGCTATGACTGGACTTGAACCAGTGACCCCAGCATTATGAATGCTGTGCTCTAACCAGCTGAGCTACATAGCCACATTGTTACCTGAAAGAAGTTACCAGTGCTTGCCGCATTGCTCCGTTCAAGTGGCGCGTATTATGCCAGCATTCTTTTACCTGTCAAACATTTTTTTCTGAGATTTTTCAAAGAGTTACTAATCTGCGCGAAAGCCCGCGCTGTGGCCTTGTGTTGCAGTGTTCGCCGCAGACTGTCGCGCTCGGTGTGGTGTGCCGATGATGGCAGCAGTGAAGCGGATATTGTCTGGTGGCCAGGTTGGCAGCAGCTACCCGCAGCCGATAAAAAAAGCCCCGCCGTTTCCGGTGGGGCTTTTTTGTCAGCGTTTCAGCCTGCGGGCAGGGGTCAGATAACCCCTTGTTCCTGCAGGTCGGCGATCAGGGAGTCGAGACTTTCCTGATCGGCGGCGAGGCTGATGTCGGCGCCATCGGCACCACCGGCTACCAGTACCACCAGGCCTGCGTCTTTCAACAGCTGGGCGTGTTCGTTGCTGGCAATGGCCGCTACGCGTCCCATTTCAAACAGACGGCGGTCGAGGCCCTGAACTACTTGCTCAGCATTCACGGCGTTAACGGCGATGATGGCTGGCTTCTGGTTAAAGCGACGGGCTTTTTCCGCAGCGGTTACCGGGGTGTTGTCGTCGGAGGCGCTGGCTGCGCCGACGATCATGCCGGCACCAATGGTGACGTTGCTCAGGCGGTCGATGATGATGAATGCGCCGGTACCCGGAATTCTGCTGTAGCAGTCAAAAGGTACGGCTTTATCCAGCGAGACTTCCACCAGGGCGATTTCGTTCAGGTTGACCTGATCGGCCAGGCTCTGTTCCAGCGTGTTGACGTCCACCAGATGGTGAATCTTGCTGACGGTACCGGCGGTAGAGCTGGAGGCAAATTTCAGGTCGTAGGGTTTTCCCGGAACCAGTGGGTTTTCGGTCATCCATACGATGTCGGCGTTGAGTTTTTTACCCACGGTTGGCAGGTCGTTGAGCTTAACGATAACGTCGCCACGGCTGATGTCGATTTCGTCTTCCAGGGTCAGGGTAACGGCCTGACCGGCGAAGGCTTCTTCGAGGTTGCCGTCGAAGGTCACGATGCTTTCAACCTTGCTGGTTTTCTGTGATGGCAGCGCCATGATGGTATCGCCGGGTTTGACGATGCCGGAGGCGATGGTGCCGCAGAAACCACGGAAGTCGAGGTTCGGACGGTTAACGTACTGTACTGGCAAGCGGAAGTTTTCCAGGTTTTTGTCCTTGGCAATTTCCACGCTTTCGAGAATTTCCATCAGCGTCTGGCCGGTATACCAGGCGGCGCGCGTGCTGCGCTCGACCACGTTGTCGCCGTCGAGGGCGGACATCGGGACAAAGTGAATGGCGCTCAGTTCCAGATTCAGGTTTTTGGCGAAGTCGAGGTAGTCTTCGCGGATCTGGTTAAAGCGCTCTTCGCTGAAGTCGAGCAGGTCCATTTTGTTAACCGCAACGACCAGGTGCTTAATACCCAGCAATGAGGCGATAAAGCTGTGGCGCTTGGTTTGGGTCTGCACGCCATAACGTGCGTCGATCAGAATAATCGCCAGATCACAGGTGGAGGCACCGGTGGCCATGTTGCGGGTGTACTGTTCGTGCCCCGGTGTGTCGGCAATGATGAATTTGCGCTTGGCGGTACTGAAGTAGCGGTAGGCTACGTCAATGGTGATGCCTTGCTCGCGCTCTGCCTGTAAGCCATCGACCAATAAGGCGAGATCGGGGCGGTCGCCGGTGGTGCCGACTTTGCCGCTGTCTTTGGTGACGGATGCCAGTTGATCTTCGTAGATCATTTTGGAATCAAACAGCAGACGACCGATGAGGGTCGATTTGCCATCGTCAACGTTGCCGCAGGTTAAAAAGCGCAGCAGTTCTTTGTTTTCGTGCTGCTTCAGGTACTCAAGAATATCGGCAGCGATCAGATCGGATTGGTGTGACATATCAGAAGTACCCCTCTTGCTTTTTCTTCTCCATCGAACCCGATGAATCGTGGTCGATAGCACGGCCCTGACGCTCAGATGTCGTGGTCAGCAGCATTTCCTGAATAATTTCCGGCAGGGTTTCTGCCTCAGATTCGACCGCACCGGTCAGCGGATAGCAGCCCAGGGTACGGAAGCGAACGGATTTCATTTCCGGTACTTCGTCTTCTTTTAAAGGCATGCGCTCGTCGTCGACCATAATCAGCATGCCGTCACGCTCAACCACCGGACGCTTGGCGGAATAGTACAGCGGTACGATGTTGATGTTTTCGAGGTAGATGTATTGCCAGATATCCAGCTCGGTCCAGTTCGACAGTGGGAAAACGCGGATGCTTTCGCCTTTGTTTACTTTGCCGTTGTAGATATTCCACAATTCCGGACGCTGGTTTTTCGGGTCCCAGCGGTGCTTGCTGTCACGGAAAGAATACACACGCTCTTTGGCGCGGGATTTTTCTTCGTCGCGGCGTGCACCGCCAAAGGCGGCGTCAAAACCGTACTTGTCCAGCGCCTGCTTCAGGCCCTGGGTTTTCATGATGTCGGTGTGCTTGGATGAGCCGTGGGTGAACGGGCCAACGCCTTGCTCTACGCCTTCCTGATTGATGTGTACGATCAGATCCATGCCCACTTCTTTGGCCATTTTGTCGCGGAACTCAATCATCTCCTTAAACTTCCACGTGGTATCCACGTGCAGCAGCGGAAATGGCGGTTTGCCCGGATAAAAGGCTTTACGGGCCAGATGCAGCATCACGGCAGAATCTTTGCCGATGGAGTACAACATCACCGGATTGTCGAATTCAGCGGCGACTTCGCGGATGATATGAATACTCTCCGCTTCCAGCTGCTTTAAGTGCGTCAGGTTGTAGTCAGTCATTTTGGTCTGATGGCTCCCAAAAGGTAGGTGTGGGGCAATGTAAATTGCGCGAAATATACCAAGTTGCCAGATATATAAGAAGGTATATTCAATAACATTTAGCTATATGTATATGGTGAAGAAGATGCTTTGGTTTGGCTGGCTCAGTGCCTGCCATTGCAGGCTTCAGCCGTTGCGGATAGTTATCGGACCAATGAGGAAAAGAGCCCATGGCGCAGGAACAGAAAGTCAGTATCACAGGCCCGGCCGGAATGCTGGATGGCCGCTGGCAGGTGGCAGAGCAGACGCAGTTGGGCGTATTGATGTGCCATCCGCATCCGCTGTTTCACGGCACGATGGATAACAAGGTGGTGACCACCGTAACACGTACGGCGGCCGGGTTGGGGTTGCCGACGTTGCGCTTTAATTTTCGCGGTGTCGGTAACAGTGAAGGTGTTCACGATAAGGGGGTGGGCGAGCAGGGTGATGTGCTGGCGGCGCTGAACTATGCG
>Ga0210021_1002618_pt1 | contig 15319 bp, 8 predicted proteins | sample CryGeymeta201517_FD_183981 | JGI IMG/M metagenome (GOLD analysis project Ga0210021, IMG submission 183981) | Groundwater microbial communities from Crystal Geyser aquifers in Utah, USA - Crystal Geyser metaG 2015-17 (SPAdes) (version 2) | ecosystem: Environmental > Aquatic > Deep subsurface >... | reverse complement strand
ATCCGAACTCCACCTTTTTTGACCTTCTTGTAATTCTTGTCCAAAACTTAAATTCGAGCAAATTACACTTACTATAATTCCTAAAAATATTCTATTCATTTCTTTTTTTCTCAACTTGTGGGCAACGGTCAAGTATAAGAGCAGTAGCGGATTTCAAGGCGATTACCTGTCCGATACCACAAAAGTTTATTAAATGCACAGACCTTGATTTTACGACTACACCCGCTATTGCTTTTATACAATGTTGTATGCCCGTGCTTTCTTTTCGTCCGTGCGTTAGGGCAGACACACTCTTTGACAAGCTTTGGATTGAGCATTGGCTTTGAGCGGCTTGGCAATGTGTGTGGCTGTTGAGCGTTGGAATTAGTCCAAATCAATTTTAAGTTCATTTAATAATTCTAATTGTTTTTCCGAGAGTTCATTGTTAAGGTAGGCTCTCTTTGTCCTAGTTAAAGATTGGTAAAGGTTACTTTGAGATTTGTCGGTTCCTGCTTTAGGGTAATGTCCGTTTTCTTTAATAAAAGTTGATATTTCATGTAACCTATTCGCCCATTTAGTAAAACCGTCTCTTTTTGAGCCATTCTTTATTGAAGAAAGGTCTATCCCAATACGTTCAAAGGCTTTTACTCTTTCTTCAGCAAGTTCTCCTTTTTCAAAGGCTATCTTTTGATTCATCCACCACGTATAAAGAATATTTCTTTCTCCATTTATAGTAGATGGCATTATAAGTCTACCATTTGGCATAATGTGAGATTTAAATTCAGCAAAATTTTCTTCCCACGGTTGACTAGCTTTACCTTCTCCAATCCATGAAAAATTAATTGAATCTAGTAAGTCAACACGTTTTTTGGAAAGAGGTTTACGATTTCTGAGGTTGCCTGCTTTTGCAGCTCTCTGAGATTGCACCCATATATATAAATCTTTTTCATTTGCTGGCCCTGGATATCGTCCATTTTTTTCTATAAATGTCTTAAGGTGATTAAAATACTCCAACCATTTTTGTTCGTTTTTTTCTATTCCTTTAGCATCGAGGTCATATCCGATTGATTGAAGTGCTTTAATTTGTTCGTCAGAAAGTCTTTCGTTCTTATATCGTGACCTTTGAGAGCCAAGCCAAGAATGATAGTCTTTTTGAGTTGTTCTCGTAGGTAGTTTTCCATCCTTCTCAACCCATTCTTTGATTTTATCATAGGTTTGTTCCCAAGTTTCAAAGAATCGGTCAAGTTTAAGTTCTTCTATTTTTTTGTTCTGGTAATCTGATAAAGTCCCTTCTTCATAGCTCTTTCTATGTCTAAAAATCCATGAGTAAGCATTTCCCCCAAGTTCTTCCACAGAAATGGAATTGCGATTTTCTAATTTATCCTTTATTTCTTGCCAATATTGAGTCCAATTATCTGTTTTGCCTTCAAAATTAAAATCAAGTTCAGCCATTTTTTCAAACCAAAAGTTCCCTAAATCATTTTCTCGGTATCTGGTTCTCATTGTTTGGCAAAAAACATAAAGTTTACTTTCAATAGACTTGCTATTCTCCCTATCATATTGAGGCCATTTTGTGGGATTTTCTTGTCTGAAATTCACAAGTTGGTTGTATGGTTCAAACCATTTTTTTCTACTTGGCGGGCCTTCAAATTTTTTATCAATTGCAAGAAAACGTCTATTCTGTTCTTTAGAAATGATTTTGTTTTCCCTTATACAGGTAGTTTGATACTTATACCATTTGACTAGCTCATCATCATCAATTCCTTGGCATGGTGGAAATACATTGTCATTTGCATATTCCTGAAATTGCGAGTACATCCGTTCCCATTTCCATTCTACGATACTCCAAACAAAATTTATAGAGTGTAATTTGCGAAGTTCTTCATTCTTGAGCGTGCCGTTTTTCTTTCTATTTCTTTGGTTAGCAATCCAATTGTATAAATCTTTGTCGTCTTTTTTACTCGGATATTCTTGATTATTGTTTTCCAAATAGTTTTTGAGATTCAAGAACCATAAATCCCAATTGTTAGAAGACTTCTCAATGATTTGGTCAAAAAGAGAATTCCTTAACTTTTCTTCAAATCCTTCTAAAATGATTTTGTCTTGCTCTTCTAAAAAACTAGAAGAAATAATGTCAATCTTATTTGATTTTCGTTTGCCTTTCCCAAATGCGATAAAATTAATTTCATCTTGAAGTCTTTCATCTTGGTCGCACAAAGAACGAATAACTTGAAGCAAATTTTTAAATGAGCCTGAACTGATTGAATTTTCTACTTCATCCTTTTTTGAATGATAAATTGGAACAACGATTAGACCTAATTTCTTCCCTTCCTTCTTCCGTAATGCTCTTCCAACAGCTTGAACTATGTCAACTTTGGAGTTTTTGGGGTCACAAAAATAAACTAAGTCAATTGTTGGCACATCAACACCTTCTGTTAAACATCTGGCATTAGACACAATTGCCTTTTCTGAATTTTTAAATTCTTCAAGAACCAAGTTTCGATAACTTGTAGGCTGTTCTCCGCTAACTGAGAAAGTTTTTGTGTTTGGAAATAACTGCCCATGTCTATTTGCAAATTCTTGAGCTAATTTTACTCTTGAATGAAAAGTCAAACCATGATTTGCATTGTATTTTTGCATTACATGCTCAAGGGCATAATTATTGGCTAGCTCATCAATGGAAATGTTTTTATCTATGAATCTTCTTTGCTCAATATATTCTTTGAGTTCGTCACTATTTACACCGATAGCCACAATTTTATAGTCAACAAGAATTTCTTCTTCAATTGCATCTTTAAAAGTCATTCTATGAAACTCATAACCAAACGTGTCTGGGTCATTCATGTCATAGGCATACTTTAAATCATCTCCAAGTTTCTTTTTTAATGATTCTTTTACAATTCTAGGTGTCGCAGTTGCATACAATCTATATTTTGAAGGAATCCGATTATTGTTATGAATTAGGCTGAATTTATTGTTGCCTACACCTGCCGTTTTATGAGCTTCATCACAAAAGGTAAAATCAAATTCAAAACTTATCTCTTTGATTGCATTAGCTATAACAGGAAGTGAATGGTATGTTGAGAAAATTACTTTCTCTCCAAACGGTTTTAAAAGGAAAGATTTTACATGTTCTGAATCGGTTGTAACTCTTGTGTCTATTTCATATGTATGAGTGACTAAAGTATCGGTAGTGTCCTTATCAATGTCTGTTTCAGAGCATACACATAGATACTGATAAATATTCTTTCGTTGTTTTGACCACTCATTTTTTATTTGCCTTAACAGAGCGAGCGAAGGAACAAGTACTAAAGTGTTTTTGCTTTGTAATTTCTCTTTTATCCAAAGTGCAGTAAATGTTTTACCTGCACCGCATGGCAGAATCAATTGTCCCCTAGGTTCTTCACCTTCCGTGAACCATTGTGTACACTCATTTATTGCTATCTCTTGATGAGGAAGCGGGTCGAATAGTTTTCTTTCTGCAAATTGATTTTTAGATAAAAGACTGTAAATAGAACTGAATGTCTCTTTATCTATTTCATTTAGGTTGGCTACTCCGTAAAAAGTGAAATTGTCATGCCTTGTTTTCGATACATTATCTAAATCTATTGCATTCGAAAAAACTATATAGCCATTGGCACTAGGACAAAAAGCAAAAAGATTGGCTATTTTGTCTGCTGACCAATTCAATTTGCTAGACTCATCATTCTTGTATTTACATTGAACAACAAAATATTGGTCTTCTATATCTTGAAGAACCAAGTCAACTCCGTAATCTTGATTTCCTAAATTGAGTTTGTTTCGAACTTCAAGCGGAGTTTCTTCAAATAGCCATACATTTTTAAAATTGTCTTTTTCAGTTGGAGAAACAAGGAAGTAGAGTTTCGTGAACACTTCAAAAATCTTACCTGCCCGGGTGTCTTTCTCGGTTATTTCTGTTGAATGAACATTATACTTTGAGATTTCTTGTTTCAGTTCTCTCCATGTAGCTTTGTCTTTAATCAGTTCTGTCAATATGTTCTTGTACTCTGTCATTTTCTTTTTTGTGCGTTGGCAAAAAACAGCTCTTTTGGTTTTTTCAGCGTTGGCTCATGTGTCGGCAAAAACCAAATGTGCTGTTTGTGCGGTTGGCATTTCAGCATGGCATACAACGGTCAAGTATAAGCGTAGTGCGGGATTTCAAGGCACTTCACTTTCCGTTTACCGATATGTTTGTTAATAATCAATTAGTTTCAATTTAACACTTCAGCCCGCATTACGCTTATACAATGTTGTGCGGTCGTACTTCATTTTCGTTCGTCTGTCAGCGTTGGCAAAGACATACTCTTTTGCAATTTTTGGCTTGTGTGTCGGCTGGTGCGAATTGCAAATGTGTATGGCTTTTAGCGTTGGCTTTTCGTTCTATTCATAATCAAACTTCCAATTAATCCAATTCCGACAATTACGTCAATGATGTTCCACATTTCCCTTCCAAGTGCTATTTTAAAAAATGGTTGAAAGAGTAGGGCAAGTCCACCGTAAACTATCATTTCAGTTTTCTTATTCTGTTCATTTGCTTTGTATGCTAAAATTCCGAAACCAATTAGGGCAACAAAACGGACAAATTGATAATATCCGTATGGCATATCCAAAAGGCATAGAAACAACAGAATTGCTAATATAATCTTTATCAGATCCACACTATTCTTCATTGTTGTCTTTCGTGTTCTCAAATATGTCATTATCAATTTCACTTATCAGCTCAAATTCATTTGAAATATGCGTGTCAAAAAAGTCGTCTTGCAACCTTGTTAAGTATGAGTCAGTTATAATGTCTTGTTCCAAATAGTCTTCAAAGTCAGGATGTTTTTCAAGTATTGGCTCATTGTCAATTTTCAGCTTTGAACGAATCACCTTAAAAAACTTGATTTCGCTGTATTCGACTTTTTCGTCTGCTTTAATTGTGTCAATTGCAACTTCAATCAACTTCAATTCATTTGCTTCTGTCAATTCAGAAGTAGAAAGTTCATTGAAATAACCTTTTAAAAATTGATGACCGTCCTTATTGATAGCAAGTAGCAACGTGTCTAATTCGGCATTGATGTCAATTTCTCCAAAGGTTTTATGTTCCTTTTGCAGTTGCTTAATAAGTTTGACCTCACGTTTGTCAATATCGCCATCACAAGCCATACAAGAAAATGCAGTCTTGAGCAATAGTTTATTAAAATGTAATGTTTCCATATCTAATTGTTTTTAAAACCGATTCTTGGACGGTCATTATTATTTTCTGATAAACCTTCCATTTTTGCTCTTATTGCGATATAGCTTTGCAACTCATTTAGCTTAATTGAAGGCTTATTATTGTTTATGGTATCAAGTAAAATTTCCTTGGAAATTCTTGATTTCATTTTCAGTGCTTTTCTTGACGCTTCATCACAAAGGAATTTTATATCACTTGAAACATAGTTTTCTGTTGCTATTGCAAGTTCAGAGTAGTTTAAACCAACTTCTCTTGGTCTTTTTTCCAAGTAAAGTTTAAACATTAACTCACGAGCTTCAAGGTCAGGTGGTGGCAAATAAATTACTTTGTCCAATCTTCCTGCTCTCAATATCGCTGGGTCAATCGAGTTGGGTCTGTTGGTTGCTCCGATAATAAAAATGCCATCATCTCCGCAATTATTCATTTGTGCTAAAAACTCATTTACAGCACTTGTATTCATATGATTTACATTCGAGTTGTCACGATTAGGAACAACTGCATCCAATTCATCAATGAAAATGATACTTGGTGCATTTTCACGAGCTTCATCAAAAAGGTTCTTGATTTTTTCCTGTGATTCGTTTACATACTTGCTCTGAATATCAGATGGCTTTAACTGATAAAAATTAAACCCTATTTCTTCTGCCATTCGTTCTGCAAAAAACGTTTTACCACAACCTGGTGGGCCATAAAGCAACATACCGTTTGGAATAGTCAAGCCATACTCTGCATACCGCTCTTTTTCGTTTAATGCATCTATAACATCCAATTGGATAGTGTCTTTCAGTTCTTGCATTCCTGCAATTGCTGAAAATCCTTTTCCCTTTTTTATTTCCTTAAGTTTCGGTTTTGACACTTCTTGCGGTGATGAAAGTTGTTGAACTTCCATTTCACCGTTTATTGATTTAATAAAGTCTTTAACACTCTTAAAACGATTTTCAGCCTTTGGCTGTATTGCTTTGTTGATTATGTTTTGGGTTTGTTGGTCTGTGATTGTAGAAAATTTTAATGGCTTTTTTCTTTCTTCGATAACGGCATCTTCCAACTTTATGGAATCTGACTTGTATTTTGAAATTTCTACGAACCAAGGTGGCAATCCTTCTAACAAGTGATAGTATAATGCACCAACCGAAAACACATCACTTTGAACTGAAAATACTTTGTTGAAAGCTTCATTGGCTTGGTAAAATGGATTTAAACCTTCCTTTAGAAAGTCCTTATTCGATTGACTTAAAAAACGAGCATATCCAAAGTCTATGATTTTAGGAATCGCAACTTTACCTGATAAATCTAACATCACATTTAAGTTCGTAATGTCGTTGTGGATAATTGGATTATCAAGAGCGTGTAAATAATTTAATCCGTTCAAAACACCTGAAATAATGTCTTTAGCTTCATAGACATTAATGGTTTGTTCTCTTTTTAATTTGTCCGCTAAGGTTTCACCACTGATGAAATCAAGAATTGCGTAAGCATATTTTTGACCCCCTAAAAGAAGTTCGCCACTATCACAGTATTTAACCAAATTGGGATGCTTGATTTTCTTTAAAACCTCAATCTCTAAAACATCACCATATTCATCAAATTGAGTTCTATCCAATTTTGAGAACGCAAATAGCTTCAATAACTTGGTTTTCCCTTCTTGGTCTTTTACACGATAAGTTTCAGCATAGCTTCCTTTTTTGAGGAAGAAAGTCACTTTGAACTGCTCGTTAATGGATTGACCTTTGGATAATATGTGTTTCACACTTTTCATTTATTTCCTGTTCCAAATATATCTCGGTCAGTTTCATTTATATCTTCTTCTACCATACAATCAATAACTGCTATTACAATTGGATGCAACTCGTCTGTTGTTGGATTCTCGCTAATCACTTGCAAGCCTTTGTTTAAAAGTGTTCTCGCTCTACCGCTGTCTTTCCAATTGTAAGAATTGAAATTGTCATTATGTTGTCTAATAAATCCTACCAATTGATATATTAAGGTGAGTTGAACGAAGAAGCCACTAATTTCTTCTAAAAGGACGTTTCCTAGCTTTACGTCTTTTGCACGAATCACTTCATCCAACTGTGAACGAAATTGATTGACTACTTGTGTGGTTTTTTCATTTCCTAACTCGTTATTTGCTTTTTCAAGACGATAAAATTCCTCTTTCAAAGTTTCCTCTAGATTAGGCCATTCATTCAATTTTTCGACTTGTTCAATTTCTCTGGCAACTTTCTGAAGTTCTGAACGTGTTTCTAAGCGACCTGCTTCTGTGTTCTTGCTATCAAAAATGTTTTTAACCTTATTTAGTTTCTCCTCGAATTCTGAACTACGCGGGGAATCAATATTTTTTAAGCTATTTTCAGTTTCCTTGATTTGTTGTTCAAGCCATTCTTTTGTTACTTCTGACTCATTGCTATTAATTTCCAAGGGCATTTCAAAATCAATATCAAGGAAATTTATTTTACCTGAAAAATCGCTGCCTTTTGTAAAGTTTAATGTCAGATCAGCAATACTACCTTCTGGTAGAAGCTTTGGGATATCATCGCCTGTTATCCGAACTGTAGTTACGTGATTATTACTAATTGCTTTGGTTTCAGGGATACCTTGATAAATTGGAATATCAATAAAATCGTCCATTCCTGGGCGAATTTGCTTTCTTGTTGTCAAACCGTTAGAAACACCTTGTGCAGGAAGGGTTTTGTCTTTTTCTAGACCTTTAATAGCTTTCAATAATTTCTTTCCTACCTTTTTATCAAAAACCTCAATGCAAATTGTGTGAGTTAAAGTTGCTCCTCCGAGAGCTGTATCAGGTTGAATTGAAAATTTATTCGGTTCGCATTCTAATTTGTTTCCTTTTTCATCGTAAAGCAATATTGTGAAAGTATTTCTTTCTCCTGATTTTAGATGCAATTCGATGACTTCGCCTATGTTATTAAGCTCAACCTTTTCACTTTTGAAAGCGTCATCACCTCTCGCTATTTCTGCAAATACTATTCTATCCGCATCTTTAGTTTTCACTGTAACAAAGGTTTCATCACTAGCCACCATTGAATCATAGTCTATATGCAACTGAACTTTTGATGCGTCTGCATTTTCATCTTCGATAGTGTTGTTAATTGTAGAAGCATAAATCGCAGCTCCTTCGGCTACAACAGTCATTGGGTCAACACTTGTATTTGGTTTTTTTATTTCTGCTTCAAGCATTTCTCTGACAATTGGCGAAAGTGTTGGACCACCAACAAGAATCAATTCACCTAATGAGTTGCCATCTAAATTATTTCTTTTAAGAAGAACTTTACAATAGTTAATTGCTTTCTGAATAAATGGTTCTATGACTTCTTTAAGTTGTACCCTTGTGATAGTTAAGTCAATTTCAAATTCTTCACCTTCATCATCTTCTCCATATTCATCATATAAATTTGTAAGAATTGGATATTCTTCTTTGTACGATAATTGATTTTTGGCATCCTCAGCGAGTGGTTTCCACATTTCTTTGAATGCAGTGAATTTTTCCTGATTTTCAATTATTGAATCAATGGTAAAACGTTCTTTGAGGTAAGGAATGAAAATATTGTCAACTATAGCTTCATCAAGATTTTTACCACCTAAAAAGTTATCGCCTTCGGTATCAACAACTTTAATAATACCATCAGAAACTTTGACCAAGGCAGAATCAAATGTTCCACCACCAAAATCAAATACTAACCAAAAACCATTTTTATTAGCGGACTCAACTCCATAAGCGATTGCAGCAGCGTAGGGTTCTTGAACTAATTCTACATATTCTATTCCTGCCAATTCAGCAGCTTTTTTGGTTGCATTGATTTGGTTTATTTCAAAGGCGGCAGGAATTGTGATAATGGCGGCCTTAACATCTTCATCCTTAACATAAGACTTTAGTGTTCTTAAAACTTCCGCAGATAAATCTTCCGAATTCAATTCACCTTTAAGCGTGGTCAAGGTTATTTTATTACCCATTGTCCTTTTAAACTCCGTGAAAATATTTGACTTGAAATCAGGGTTCTTAAAAACTCTTCTCTTATCAACGGGAAGTTGAGCAAAAGATCTTGCACCAACTTGATAACCTTTCTTTGTTACAGTAACAGAAGAAGGTGTTGTTTCACCGTTTAGCTCATTTTTGAAGACTTTTATTTTGCCTTCATCCATAACTGCGATTGCAGAATTGGTTGTTCCTAAATCAATTCCGAAGTCTATCTTTAATCTTGCCATTTTTACTTTTTTTATTCGTTAAACGCCACAATAACTTTCGCAGCTTGAATCATTTTTCCATTGTAGTTGATTTGTGGTTTTATGATTCTTTTAATTATTTGTTTTCCCTCATCAATACTGTCGTCAAATTCCAAGTTAGCAACCATATTCATTCCTGAATTATAGTTTTGACCAATAAGCTGTGGTATTTCGTAGCCATAAGCTTTAAGATTGTCTAGGATTGACTCAGAGTATTTTTTAAGATGCTTGTAACCCTTTATGTTTTTGTCCATTACTTCAAGATTCATCAAAATCCGAGTAACTTCATCGGCAACTTTCAATACTAAAGAATGGTCTTTCTCACCGTTTTCGGGATTTGCTGCTTGACTTAGGTCTTTTAATTTAAGTTGAGTATCCAAAACTTCCATTAGTTTACTATCCAATTTCACACTTTCTTCTTCAAGTGAAGCTTTGGTGTTTCTGATTTGGGTTTCGACATCTGTCTTGCTTGATTTTATGCGTTTGCCCAATAGCCAATAAACCAAACCACCTAATAAAAGAGTTACCAAAGTGGCAATAATCCAATACAAGCGGTTTTTCTCTACACTACTATCCAATTGGGCTATTTGGGTGTCCGCTTTTTGTCCTGTTTCTTGGATTTTAGTTCCAAGCTCTTTGGAATTGGTTTCAATGTTTTGGCTGTTGGTTCGAATTAATTGACTTAAACTATCAATTGAAGTATTTAGGCTACTATTCTGTTCCTGCAAAGCTGAAATAGTCTGGCTCTGCTTTCCAATTGTATAATTTTGGTTGACTAGCTTTTTAGTCAAAGCATCAATCTCTTGCCGTTGCTGAAATACGTTGTTTTTTATGGTTGGAATTTCCTTAACCAAAGTTGAATCCTGTTGCTGTTGAGCAAAAAGATTGGTTGCTCCCAACAAGAGCGATATAAGTAAAATTTTCTTCATAGTTAATATTTTGCTGCTGAAAGCTCCATTTTTAGTTTGTATATTTTTTCTTCCTGAGTTCGGATATCTTTTTTCTTTTCCTCTTTTGATCGATGAATTAGCTTGTCAATTTTAGTCTGTTGTGCTTGAATTTGACTTTGCTTTTCCGAGCTTCCTCTAAACAATTTGAATTTTTGAATTTCGCTCATTTCGTTTTTGGCAGACTTGATTTCGGATTCGTAGTAATCAGTCTGATTTATCTCCCTTAGTTTCTTTTCTGCACTAGCTATTTCTTTCTCTAACCTTTCAGATGGTGCTAAATCAACTGTGTACTTCTTGGTGTGAATCAAATATTCGTCTACATAAACTTCTATTCGATGCTCTCCAATATCGTAAGTACATTCATCGGCATTTCCCCAACCTGCAAATGAGATACTTCTTGAATTTTTGTTCAGATTTTTTGTGTCTAAACGAGTGTAACCGTTTGGGGAAGATTTTTTGTTCCGATTAACTTTACCTTTTGGATTGATGTATTTAAGATAAAATGTGACAGTGCTTTCTTGTAGAACTTCTATATCGACTTTTAAACCAATGTATCGTATATACTTAGTGTAAAGTGGTTTGCTATCGGTGTTAGTTATTTCAGACGATACAATTTTGAAGGATAGTTTCGGTGGTATTCTTTTGTATTTATCAATGATTCTGCTAATCAAAGAATTACTTTGAGAATACTCTTTAAGCCAATGAGCTAGTTCTGTAAATTCAGATTTGAGTTCGTTTTTGGTACTTGCTTTAATTCGTTCTAAACTATCATCGGGTAAAATTTCTTTTAGTAATTCATTCACTTTACTCCAATCAATAGAATTCTTGATATTATCTTCAACAGCGGACTGGTTAATAGTTCTATGGCCAACTCTTATCAATGGATCACTCTCTTTCAGTTCTTTAACTTGTTGTCTTATTTGTTGCTCATTAGTTTCATAAGCATCTTTTACGGATTGTAATAAGGCAATTGCTTGTGTAACCTCTCGGTCTTTCATTTCTTCAAGAGTGGCAAGACTATCTTTTGCTCTATCTCTTGTTAACTTTCCAACCGCAATTGACAACGCTGTCTCATTTAATTCCTGGGCTTGCTTTAAAAAATCTACACTCGAATCATTCTCTTGACTTTCATTGAAGTAATCAATTCCACATTGCATTATTTCATTTGCCAATTGGTCGGCAACGGCCTTGTATTTTAAGTCGCTCGTACTAAGTAATGATTTGAGAAGTGATAAATCGTCCTTTGTGTTTGTGAATAGTTTTAAACCAAATTCATAAGCTCTGCCTTTGTCGGCTTTTCGTTTCTTTTTACAACTCTCAATTTGGCTTTCGATTTTGTGTAATGGCTCTTCTGTAAACTTTTTGGAAAGATACTTTTGAGTAGTTCCGTTGCATCCGCTGAACAATTGCAATGTTTCCGAACTTGAATATTGATTTTTGAATTGCGTCAGCAATTCATCAATCAATTTTTCAGATTGTTTTTGATTGTCAATTGTATAAGTTTCATCTGCAACAGAATGTACGAAGCTTTCAAAATAGTCTGATTCAATCAGTTTGATTTTAGCTTCAATACCTGTTTTAATATCTGATTTATCCCTGCTTAAGAGTTTGTAAGTCCCTAAATTATTGAATGCAGAGAAATTTTTGGAATTAACATCCTTGTCAGTAGTTACTTTTTCCCAAATTTCAAGTGCTTTTTCTTCATCACCATTTTTCAGATATTCAATTGCGGTGTTGTCAAATGGACTGGTATTTAAGAACCAAAACAAGGCATAATTTACTTTGTCTTGGTTTTGCTCAACATTTGAAAATGCCTTGTTTACAGAATCTTCCGTTCTGTCAATACTCCCGAGAATTTGAAAGTCAAAGTCTGATTTGATTTCTTTGCCAACCTTTGTGTAGGCTTTGATTTTGGTCTTTTGCTTTTGTAGTTCTCTTTCCGTTGCGTTTGAGAGAATACCTGCAATTCGATAAGGGTTATTTTGTATTAACTCCATATTTCTTCGGTTGGCTTTAAGTTCCTAAAAATACTATTCATTCTATTTCTTTTTTTACGGTTTCCCGTATTCTGTTCAATTTTCGGTCGAGCGTTGGCAACAAAACAGGCTCTTTTGGTTTTTCAGTGTTGGCTTTGCGTGTTGGCAAAACCAAATGTGCCTGTTTGCGCGTGGGCTTTCTTTGTATGCCGCACAACGTTTTGCAGCTACACGCAGGTGGGGATTTTTAGCACTGAACTTCATTAAAAGTACTGAACTTTGATTTAACACTTCACTTTCATAGGAGCACTGAACCCCCACTTGCGTGTAGGTGCTGTTATGCCTTCGTTGTTCTTTGTTTGTCAATATGTTACACTTTACAATGTTAATACATCTGTCAATACCTTAGTTAATAATTCAGTCCTTTTTTCTACAAAAGTCGGGAAGTCTGCAAGGTCTAACTCTTTTGGCAAATAGTATTTTTTCAAAGTAATAGAGTTGTCCGTAACCCAAACTTTTAAGTCTTTAGCATTTTTGGATTTATTTTCATTTCCGTCTAGCATTTGTAGGTTTATAATGGAGTTGAAATAATCCCAATCTGTAAAATATTCTTTATTGTCGTCATTTAGCAAAATGCCTTTTGCTTTTAGTTTCTTCTCGTTGAAATGAGATAGTGGATGGCAATGGTCTAAATGAAAATCTCTGTTTTTGTAATCTAAATGTGGAAAAAGCAGAGCTAGAATTGGGAAAGCATATCTACTGTCTTTACTTGTATATAGAAGTCCTTGAATGAATTCTTCGTCAACTGTTATAGACTTGTTGGTCTTAGAAAGTCTATTAGCTATTGCACTTGCTGGAAATTTGTCAGTACCTTTTGAAATTTCCTTTTTAATAGTGTCTCTAATAGCTTTCAAAACACCTTCAGCTTGTCCACCAAAGATTTGATGCAAGAGAACAACGTGTAACCATCTTTTTATTAATGCTCTGTCTTCCTTATATCCTACTTTTTGACAAAATCCTTTAACCCTGTCAGTCTTGTAGAGATAGTAAACAATTGGAAGTAATGCATTCATTGATGTCAATGTACTTGGAGCATAACCAAAATCACTTACTAGCTGAAAAACTTCCTTAATCGCTTGTTTGATTTCTTCCCAATAAGTTTCAAATTCCTTAGCATTTTTTATACTGAAATTTTGAACTCTAAATTTTATGTCATCGCTGTATAGAACGAGATACGTACGTAGTATAAAGTCTTTATTTACTGGGAATCCGTACTCCTTGACTAATTCATCTACTAAACCATTTATTTCTTTTTTGGCATCAAGTCGCATCCATCCCATAATTGTGGTAGACATTACCAAATCGGAATAGCTGAGTGAAATACCGCCTGAATTTATTCTGATGAAAATATTTAATGCTCTTGTGAAGTCAGAGCTTTCTTCTAGATAATAATGAATTAGTTTTTCCAAATGGACTATGTCGTGAAGTCTGCTCAATATTTCTTGTGCTTCTTCGTCAACAATGTCATTTTTTTTGAAGCAGGAATTTAATTGTGCTGTCCCCTTAATTCCTAATATGTCACCTACCTTAAACCATTTATTATTATCATCAGAATTAAGTGCTTCTTCTGGCTTTAGAAAAGTGAACTCGTACATTCTGTCGTCATCACTGTCATTCAAATCATTACGTCTATTCTTTTTGTACTTTAAATTTAGATATAGGTATCTTGTAGGAATTGAATACTCGGTATCTTTCCAAGCTAAGTTGTAACCTTTATAAGCATATGACCCTTTGAGTCCTAAATAAAGAGCTGTTAGTCTTTGCTGTCCGTCCAAAACAACTTCAAAGCTTGGAATATTTTTGGTTGATATTTCTTCCGACCTTATCAAATAACGTTCCCGATACTTTTTAAGAATTCCGTAAAATCTTTGATTTTCAGTATTCTTCCCATTAACACGCCAAAGTAGCATTGAACCAATTGGATAGCCCTGCATTAATGAGTCAAATAGCATTTCAATTTTACTACTCGACCAAACAAAATCTCTTTGAATAGCAGGAAGTAGATATTGATTGTAATCTATTTTGTCGATTGCGTCTGCAACTGATAGTGGTGGAAAAAATGACATATTGTTTATTAATTAGTTTTCAAATTTATTGTTTACTCGGTGTCTGTTTTACAATGAGGCATAACGTTTTGGCTATGAGCAGTAGCGTCCCGCAGGGCGCTATTGCTTATAGGTTTTGTTGCCCACAGTTTTTATTTAATTTCTTTCCTTATTTTCTCTATGTAATCATTTACAAATTCGTCCAAATCAGAATGAACAGGAGTTTCCATTTTGCCTATTTTCTCACTTGTTTGTTTCCATGTGGATTTACTTATTCTTCTAGCGATTCTTTCAATGTTGTCATCTAAATCTTTGAGTAAATCTTGAGTTAGTTTGGGTCTAAACCAATCTTTAAAGTCAAAAGGCATCTGGTTTATCCATTCATCAACTTCAGATAAATTGTTCTCAGCCAATTTGAGCCTTTCTTTAATTCTATGTTGTCCACTAAGTTCATAGGCAAAAACAGGAAATACTTCAGCAAGGTCAATGATAACTGTATCAATGTTTTCTTCAAGAAAAGCTATCTGATCATCATCTTGAAAATTCTTTTGCAAAATTTGTTTCACAAAGGGTTTGTACATTTCTACTCCGATTTCCACTTCAGTCCCAAATTCTACTTTTAGCTTTTCAACCATTGTTTCAAGGTAGTTGTCTATATCCTTTTGAGCATTTAATTCTCGGCTGAAATGGAAGCGTAATTCTAGTATGAAATACAAAAGTCTCTTAAGCTTTCGACTATCCTGACGTTTATCCGCCCAAAGTTTAGCTTGTTCTGAAAGACCCCAACCTAAAGCAACTCCAATTAACGGTATAATTAATTCAATCCAATTCATA
>Ga0210021_1002604_pt1 | contig 15365 bp, 19 predicted proteins | sample CryGeymeta201517_FD_183981 | JGI IMG/M metagenome (GOLD analysis project Ga0210021, IMG submission 183981) | Groundwater microbial communities from Crystal Geyser aquifers in Utah, USA - Crystal Geyser metaG 2015-17 (SPAdes) (version 2) | ecosystem: Environmental > Aquatic > Deep subsurface >... | reverse complement strand
CCACCGCGTAAAAGGGGATGTCCAGTTTTGCCGCGACGCGACGCGCCTGCGCCATCGAGTCGGGCGTGCAGCAACGGTTGGACTCCTCCTTGCCCGGCTCGGACCACAGTCTCAGCATCATGCCAATGACCTCATAGCCCTGCTGTTTGAGCAGGGCCGCGGCGACGGAGGAGTCCACTCCTCCAGACAGGGCGATGACGACTTTGGGCATGGGGATCAGAGAGTAGAGAGAAGAGAGAAGAGAGTAGTAATTGGTAATTGGTAATTGGTAAGTGGCGAGAGGATGGACGAATTATTTTAGCGATCGCGCTTTATCAATTAAAGATGGCAAAATCTTGAGAAAAGAGTCGATGTGTTCTGGGGCAGAATCTTTGCCAAGGGTGATACGCAAAGAGCCAAGCGCCCAATCGCGCGCGAGGCCGAGAGCGGTGACGACTTCACTTGGTTCGGGGTTGCCCGTCTTGCAGGCGGAACCCGAGGAACAGGCAAAACCATTTGCATCCAGCAGTTGCAGGAGCAGGTTGCCGTCCACATTCTTGAAGACAAAGGAGGCGTGGTTCGGCAAACGATTTTCGGGATGGCCGGTCAATTGCGAATCGGGAATCTCTTCAAGCACGCGGCCGATGATCTGGTCACGCAAAGGCTGGACGTGCGCGACCCGCGCTTCGCGCTCCTCCTGTGCCAGCCGCAACGCCTCGGCAAACCCGACGATGTACGGCACGTTCTGCGTCCCCGCGCGCAGGCCGAACTCCTGTCCGCCGCCCGTCAGGTGCGGGACGATTTGCGTCCCCTTGCGGACGTACAGCGCGCCGACTCCCTTCGGCCCATAGAATTTGTGCGCGCCGAGCGAGAGCATGTCCACGCCGAGGGTTTGCACGTCCACATCCAGATATGCGGCGGCCTGCACCGCGTCCGTGTGGAAAAGGATACCGCGCTCGCGGCAGATGGCGGCCAACTCAGCAACCGGGTTGATCGTGCCAATCTCGTTGTTGGCGAGCATCACCGATGCCAGCGCGGTCGCGTCACGGACGGCCGCGCGCATCGCGTCCGGCGTGACCATGCCCCGCGCGTCCACGGGAAGCCATTCGACCTGGACACCATAATATTTTTCGAGTTGTTCGGCGGTCTTGCTGACGGCGTGATGCTCGACACGCGAGGTCAACAGCCAGGTGCGATTGTTTTTCCGTCCCGCGAGCGAAGCGAGCATCGCGCCGCGCAAGGCGAGGTTGTCCGATTCGGAGCCGCAGGAGGTGAAGACGATTTCGTCGGGGCGGCAGTTCAGCACGGAGGCAACCGTCTCGCGCGCGGAGTCGACCGCGGCTTCGGCAACCTGTCCGAAACGGTGAACAGACGAAGGGTTCCCGAATGAAGCGTGGAAGTAGGGAAGCATCGCCTCGAGCACGCGCGCGTCCACGGGAGTCGTCGCGGCGTAGTCCAGATAAATTGGGGCAGTCATGTCTGAGATTATACCGCCTGTGTAACAAACAAATCCCCCTCAGTGACGATCCACTGCATCGCCATGTCAAGCTGGCTGTGCGGGATGGCGTCGAGCAACAGTGCGCCAAAAACAACGCCAACGCTGACGCCCGCAAATTTTTGGAGGAAGCGGTCGAAGTAGCCGCCGCCGTAGCCCAGCCTCCATCCGTGACGGTCGAAGGCGAGGCCGGGGACGAGGGCGAGTTGAATCGAGTCGGGCGGGACCGCTGGGAGGTCCGCGGCGGGTTCGTCCATTCCAAATGGATGGCACACCAGCCGCGTCGCGTCGTATGGATGGAAAACCATGCGATGCTCTTCTTTGGGAAGGATGCGCGGCAGGAGCCAGCGCTTTTCGGGGTGACGCGTCAAGAGCGGGGTCAAGTCCACTTCGCTTTTGATGGGCATGTAGGTTAGGATGGATTGGCTTTGCCGAAAGATCGGCCAGCGCTCCAGTGCATCGCAAATGGACTGGCTGGCGCGGACGCGCGTCCCTTCGCCCAGCGAAGCGCGCAGTTTGCGGCAGTGCTGGCGCAACTGGGATTTGGTTTCGGCGAGGGAATCGGACATGAAAGTGACCTATCCATTTTGTGTTTCCACAATTGTAACCGTCTGAGAGACAACTGGCAAACACACTCCAATGGTTGACAATAACAATGAAAAAGTTTACAATATCGCCACTAATCGTTGACAATGTTGTCAGTAAGGAATTCTCAATGACCAAACAAAAAGATGCTATCCACGATTTTATTATTTCCAATCTTGAAGAAGGGTCGAGCAATATAACAACCCTTACAGCAGAAAAATTCTCAATTTCCCGCCAGGCCGTACTGAAACATATCAACAAACTCATAAAAGATAATACCCTTCTGGTTGAAGGGAAAACTCGCGATAGAAAATACTCCTTTAAGCCCATCATTGATTTAACGATGGAGTTTTCTTTGGCCGGCCTGGAAGAAGATACCATCTGGAGAAAAAATATTCTGCCGCTGCTGGATGAAGCCCCGTCCAATATCACCAGGATTTGTTACTATGGCTTCACTGAGATATTGAATAACGCAATTGATCATTCGAATGGAAAAAAAGTAACCATCAACGTGGAACGCACTTTAAGGGAAATCCAAATTGTCGTAAATGATGATGGGATCGGAATTTTCAATAAACTCCGACAGGAACTCGGCCTGACCGATAATTTACATGCCATCCTTGAACTATCAAAGGGCAAACTAACCACAGACCCGAAGCGGCATACCGGCGAAGGCATATTCTTTTCTTCGAGAATCTTTGACGCGTTCTCAATCTCATCGGGAAAATTGTATTTTTCCCATTTCAGCAAATTAAATAGCATTGAGGGAAGCGACTGGCTACTTGAGGATACGAACGATTCCATTCAAGGAACCGTCATAAGAATGAAAATTAGATTAGATTCGACGCGTACGACCGAGGCGGTATTCAACTATTATTCAGGAAATGATGAGTTTGGATTTACCAAAACACATATCCCTGTTTTATTGGCACAACATGGCGCCGAGAATCTTATTTCCCGTTCGCAAGCCAAGCGCTTATTAACCCGTTTTGAGAGATTCAAGGAAATCATCCTTGATTTCAAGGATGTGGAGAATATTGGGCAGGCCTTCGCGGATGAAATTTTCAGGGTATTTAAAAACGAGCATCCCAATATTAATTTGCAGCCCATCAACGCGAACGAACAAATCACCAGGATGATCGTGCGCGTCCAAAATGTATTGTAGAAAAGCATCCTGTTATAATTTTCCCATTCTTTCCTTATGGAGAATCACATGACTTTCAAAATCACATTCGGCACAGACGGTTGGCGCGGCGTGATCGCTGAGGAATATACCTTCGATAACGTGCGTCGTTGCGCGCAGGGATTTGCGAACTATCTTTTGAAGCAGGGCAGGCAGGGACAATGGGTTGTGGTAGGACACGACAAGCGTTTCAGCAGTGAACATTTCGCCGCAGCAGTGGCCGAGGTGCTGGCGGGCAACGGGCTGAAAGTTTACCTGACCGACGGCGCGACGCCCACGCCCGTCATCGCCTACGCGGTGGTGGACAAAAAAGCCGCGGGCGCGGTCAACATCACAGCCAGTCACAACCCGCCCACGGATAACGGCTTCAAGGTCCGCAACGAAACGGGCGGCGCGATTGACCCGCAGGGGTTGAAAGAAATTGAGATTGGAATCCCTGAGGATGTGAAAGACGTGTTGCGTGTTGCGTATTCCGTAGGAGAAGCCGAAGGGAAGATTGTGAAGTTCGACGCCGCGACGCCGTATATTGAACACCTGACGCGGGATGGGCTCATTGATTTGCAACCCATCAAGGATGCAGGCCTGACCGTGATGGTGGACGCGATGTGGGGCAACGGAGCGGGCTGGTTCACGCGTCTGCTGGCGGGCGGAAAGACGCGCGTCATCGAAATTCACGACACGCGCAACCCGTCCTTCCCGGAGATGAAGCGTCCCGAACCGATCCAGCCAAATATTGACGTGGGCTTACAAGCCACCGTGGATAACAAAGCCGACATCCTGCTTGTCACCGATGGCGACGCCGACCGTTGCGGCATCGGCGACGAGAATGGACAATTCATCAATCAATTGCGCGTCTACGCCCTGCTGGCCTATTACCTGCTCGAAGTCCGCGGCCTGCGCGGCGACATCGTGAAGACCTTGTCCACGACGGGTATGTTGAACATCCTCGGCAAGATCTACGGCGTACCCGTCCACGAGACAGGCGTGGGATTCAAATTCGTCGCGCCGAAGATGACCGAGACCAACGCCCTCATCGGCGGCGAGGAATCGGGCGGCTACGCCTTCCGCGGCAATGTCCCAGAGCGCGACGGGATTCTGGCAGGGTTGTACATGCTCGACTTCATGGTCAAGACGGGCAAGAAACCGACCGAGTTGCTGAAAGATTTGTTCGCCAAAGTGGGCGGGGAATATTTCTACGACCGCGTGGACAGTCCCTTTAGCGGCGATCCTGCCGCGCGTAAGAAGATCATCATGGATAACAACCCCAAGACCCTCGGCGGACTCAAAGTCACCGAGCTCGTGACCGTGGACGGCTTCCAGTTCCGTCTCGAAGACGGCGGCTGGATGCTGATCCGCTTCTCTGGCACCGAACCGATCCTGCGCGTCTACTGCGAGACGCGGCGCGGGGATAAGGTCAAGGCGATTTTGGAGGATGGGTTGAGGGTGGCGGGGATCAAGTAAAGTGGTTGTATAATCGAAATATGGCGCATCAAAGTCGTCTGCAAAAATTCATGAAAGTCCTCCGCGAGCAACTGCCGATTCTCGCAGAGCAATACAATGTTGCCACTCTCGAGGTGTTTGGGTCCTACGTGCGCCAGGAACAACAGAAGGACAGCGACCTCGATATTCTGGTTACCTTCAGCAAAACACCCAGCCTGCTAAAGTTTGTCCGCCTTGAGAATTATCTTTCAGATACTTTGGGCGTAAAAGTGGATTTGGTGATGAAGGATTCGCTCAAACCCGCCATTGGCAGGAGCATTCTGCGCGAGGTCGTTCCCGTATGAAACGCGTGTACATTGATTCCCTGCGGGATATGCTGGACAACGCGAAACGCGCAATTCGATTCGCGAAAGGGATGAATTACAAAGCATTTGAGAAAGATGAAAAAACCATCTATGCGGTAATACGTGCAGTTGAGATTATTGGCGAAGCCGCAGGAAATATTCCAGAAGAAGTTCGCGCCAAATACCCTGATATTCCCTGGCGGGACGTAAGAGGCATGCGAAGCAAACTCGTGCATCAATATTTTGGGATAAACATGGAGGTTGTCTGGCAGACCGTTCGCGAAGACATCCCCGCGCTGATCGCCGCTCTTACAAAGATCGTAAAACAAGAAAAGAAAGATGAAGACAAATAGCATCCCCGAAGACGAAGATGATGACATGCTTCCTGAATATGATTTTTCAGGGAAAAATGTCGTGCGCGGAAAATACTACCGCGCCATGCAACAGGGATATTCGATACGCATACATAATGAAGATGGGACGGTCACGGTGCAACGCTTTGGTCCCACCATCAGACTGGATGCCGATGTGGCGGAATATTTTCCAGATGCTGAAAGCGTCAACAAGACATTGCGGATACTGATCTCGCTTATCCCCGTCAAGCAATTGGGCGAGGAAAAAGCAAAATACACCGCTCGCAAAAAACCATCCAAAAAAATTGCCGCCAGAAAATGACCTGGCGGCGTTTTTTATCAGGAGCGTTTGCGACGCGAAATCCAAAATACTCCAGCCAGCGCGGGGAAAGCCAACGCGGCCGATCCGCAGATGGGATTCGCCACAGGCGACTCCGTCGGTGGGACGGGTTCCGCGGACGAGGCAGATTCAACGAGTGCGGTGGGAGGAGCTGATTCGGTCAGCGTGGGCAACATCGTCTCCGTGGGATACAGCCACGAGGTCGGTGGAAGCGGCGTAGCAGTCAAGCCCAGGTAGACGAAACTGTCCCCGTCCACCTGAACTGCCCCGTCAACAGAATAACTGATCTCCGTCAGCAGGTCGCGAGCCTGTTGAGTATTTGGATCGATTTTCAGCGCGGTCTGGAGGTGCGACAGGATCAGCGGCAGAATCCCCTCGGGATCGGATTTCCCCGGCCCATAGAGTTCAAAATAATATTTTGACCACAGCAGGTCCGCGTAACCGTAATGCCAGACCGGGTCATTCGGCAGGAGGGCGAGGCATTTCTCGTAAGCCTCGCGGCTGAACTGGAACATCTCAAGCCCAACGGGGTCTTCGCGCAAGTAGCCCTTCGACATGCGGACGACTTCCTTGTAGGCCTTGCCCAGCCGCCCCCAGGCTTCCCCGTCATTTGGATTTTTGGTGACCGTGCTTGTTTCCTTCAAGACAGATTCCCACAGCGACGGCGCGACAAGGAGGACTTGAATGTTATTCTCCCAAGTCGGTTCCAGGTCTTCGAAATGCCAGCGGACTTCCTTCCCGCTCAGGACCCCGCCCGGAGTTGGATCGCCGTATCCAGCGTAATCGGCTTCCTTCATCCAGACGTTTTTCTCGTTCACATCATACGGGAAGCGGACGATCACATCCGCAACGCCGATGGCGCCGTTCCAGCCCGCGCCCGTCTCGAGGATATATTTGAAGACCTCGTATGGATAGTATCCGTACCCATTGACGGTGTACGCGACTTCGATGGTCACATCTTGCGCGGGAGGGAAGGTCACATCGAACACCGCCCAGGGAATCTCAGCCTGCTCCTGATAAGACCGTTCCTCTGTGGCAAGAAAGGGCTGGAGTTCGCGCCGCGTCGAAACAGCCTTTCCATTGACCCTCACGGCAATATCGGCAATTTCAGGAAAATTTCCAAACCCGTCCGAACTACCGTTGAAGAACGTCAGCGGGAAACGCGCCTGCATTTTTTCTTCGGCACTGCCGAGATTACGCATGGTAAAGGTTGCTTCCGTGCGGGCGATGGCGCCCTCTTTGTCAGCCGGATCTGCCGAAACAGCCAGAATAACCGTCTCTGCCATCATGCGGACCTGGGTGGATTCGCTCCCCGGCACTAGATTCGAGCCGGGAGGCGCTTCGGGCGGCGCGACGTCCGCGCGGGCGGACTTGGCTGAAACCAGGGCTACAAGGAAAACAGCGATGACAGTAAAAAGGGTGATCGTTTTTTTCATGGGTTCCTCTCTTTGACACGCACACTATAACATTTTCCTGCCATGAAAGTTAAATTATCCGCCAAATCAAGGCTGATATAATTTGCCTGCCATGCTCCTGACCGACACCCATTGCCATCTCGACCTCAACAAATTCGACGCCGACCGCGAGGCTGTGATTGCGCGCGCGCGGGCCGCGGGGGTGATCCGCCTGCTCGTGCCGGGACTCCACCTCGGGTCGAGTAAAGAAGCGGCGCGGTTGGAAGGGTCAAACCCGGGGGTGTTCGCGGCGGTCGGCTTCCATCCAACCGATTTGGACAAATTCTCGGAGCGGGACTTCGACCAGGTCAAGGAATTGGCGCGGCAACCCAAAGTCGTCGCGATTGGCGAGATCGGGCTGGATGATTACTGGGTCAAGGACGCGGCGCGGCGCGCCGTTCAGCGTGAAATCCTGAAACGACAACTCGCCTTCGCCGAGGAGATCGGCAAACCCGTCATTCTGCACATGCGCGAGGAGAACGACGCCTGGTTCGGAGGCGCGTCCGCCGACCTGCTGGACATCCTGGCCGCGTGGCATGGCGGCCTGAAAGCAAAAAACAATCCGCTGGCCGAACGCCCTGGCGTACTCCACTCGTTCAACGGGACGCTTGAAACCGCGCAGAAGGCCATCGCGCTCAACTTTTTCATCGGCGTGACGGGGCCGGTCACCTACAAAAACGCTGAACAAAAGCGCGCTGTCATTTACCAATTACCAATTACCCAATTACTAATCGAAACCGATTCTCCCTTTCTCGCCCCCGTCCCCCATCGGGGCATTCGCTCCGCTCGCAACGAACCTGCCTTCGTGCGTGAAATTGCTGATAAAATTGCGGAAATAAAATCCAGGAACCTGGAAGAGGTCGCCGCTGTGACAACCGCCAACGCGGCGCGGCTCTTCCTGTGGTGAGACTTGAACAACGCAACTTTTTTTGCCCCCGTACAAGAACAAATTCTGTTGGTCGAAGATCGGATGCGCGCCCAGGGTGCAGATTGCAATCAGGACTTGCGTGCCGCCCTCGAACACCTGCTGACCGCGGGCGGAAAACGCATCCGTCCGAGCCTGGTCCTGCTGGTCGGCAACATGCTGGACGGCAAATCCGAATCGCTGGTCACGCTCGGCGCGGCCGTGGAACTGCTCCACACCGCCACCCTGGTCCACGATGACCTGATTGACGGCGCGCTCCTGCGCCGCGGCGCGGAGACGTTGAACGCGCGCTGGTCCTCCGCGGCCACCGTGCTGACGGGCGATTTCCTGTTCGCGCGTGCCGCCAAACTGGCCGCCGAGATTGACTACCTGCCCGTCATGCGCCTGTTTGCGGAAACACTGGCCGTCATCGTCAACGGCGAACTGACCCAGTTATTCTCGGCGCGCGGCGTCATCAACCGCGACAACTACTACCAGCGCATCTACGCCAAAACCGCCTCCCTCTTTGAAATGTCCACGCGCTCCGCGGCCATGGTCAATACCGAAAACAAGTCCACCATCGAGACCCTGCGGAAATTCGGCTACGAACTCGGCATGGCCTTCCAGATCGTGGACGACCTGCTCGACTTCACCGGCGAACCGTCCGCGGTCGGCAAGCCGCTCGGCTCGGACCTTTTGCAGGGACTCGTCACCCTGCCCGCCATCTACTACGCCGAAATGAATCCCGACCACCCGGATGTCCGCTCGCTGGCCGCGGGCGGCTGGGGCGACCACGAACGCATGGAGCGCCTCGTCCAGTCCATCCGCGCGAGTGACGCCATCCCCAAAGCCATGCGCGAGGCCGGGCAGTCTGTGGAACGCGCCATCGCCTGCCTGGCGCCCTTTGAAGAAAGCGAAGAACGCATCGCCCTCGAAAACCTGGCAAGATACGTGGTGGATCGAAAAATCTAACATGACCAACCCTCGCAAACCCCTGCGGCTCAACGCCGGCTTCATCGTCAGCGGTGAAGTCGGCTTTAGCGCTGATTTTCCCTTTGACTTCGACAAGCTCAAAGTCGCGGACGACCTCGAACTGCGCGGCTTCCGCGGGAGCGCCAACGTCGGGCGTCTCCCGCAGGGACTGCTCGTCACAGGCCGGTTCGAAGCCGCGTTCAAGGTCGAGTGCGTGCGCTGCCTGTGCGAGTTCGATCACACCGTCTGCTGGGAAATGACCGAGTTATTCGCGTTCAACCAAAAGTCCGTGACCGACTCGGGGCTGATCCTGCCCGACGACGCGCAAATAGACCTCGCCCCCCTCGTCCGCGATTACGCCCTCACCGAAGTCCCCATCAGCCCGGTCTGCAAGCCCGACTGCAAAGGCCTGTGCGCCGAATGCGGCCAGAACCTGAACGAGAAAGACTGCGGCCACCGCGCCGAAACGAACGACTCCCCCTTCTCCGTCCTCAAAAACCTGCTCAAAAACTGAACGCTGGAACCGCCATGACCGCCCGCCCCCAACGTCGCCCCCGCTCGCGCTCCGCAGCCCTGCTCGAGCAGGCTGGACTGCGGGGCAACCTGTCTGCCGGCGATCCCCTCGAATATTTTCCTGACGCCGCGCTGGACGCCCTGCGACGGCGCGGACGCGCGCGCCATCCGCGTGCCTGTCCACATGACGAAGCGCTTCCGCCAGCTCAAGTAAAAAATAGCGGAAGCGCTGGGCGACCTGTCGCCCCGCGAAGCCCAGGTGCTGCGCCTGCGCTTCGGTTTGAACGACGGCAACGAATACACGCTGGAGGAGGTGGGACAAAAGTTCGGGGTGACGCGCGAGCGCATCCGCCAGATCGAGGGCCATGCACTGCGTCAACTCAGGCATCCGCGCAGGGCAAGAGAGCAGAGTCCCCTGAGAAAGGGAACTCTGCGTTATTATTTTCTTCTCTCTTGAAAACGTTTGTACACTCGCTTCCACGCCTCCGTTGGATTTTCGGGTTTCATCTTTTTATGAGCATCCTTGCTCATAAAGAAAGCCAGGTCTTCCAGGAAGGCGGAGGCAGGCTCGCGCGGTTTTTCGAATAAGACAGGCTGTCCGCGGTTGATGGCGTCCACGAACACGTCCGGGTAATACGGCATGGCGGCCATGGCAGGCATTCCCAACGCGGCCTCGATCTTTTCGCGGGGCAGGCCGGAGCGCGGGAAGGTTGCGTTCAGGAGCAATTTTATCTTTTCCTTCGGGTAACCCAGTTTTTCGTACGTGTCGAGCGCGGCAGTGACCGCGCGGATGGAAGCCATATCCGGCGTGGCGACCATCAGGATCACATCTGCGGCATCCAGCGCCTGGAGAGCAGGATCGCTGAAATCGTGGGGCAGGTCAGCCACAATATATTCAAACTGATTTTTAAATAATTGAAAGGCAGAGGCGAGCAGTTCGGGAAGAAGCGGCTCGGCTTGCGAAGGCAGGGTTGGCGCGGCGACAAAAGCCAATCCGCTTTCGTGGGAGCAGACAATGGAACTGAGCATGTTGAAGTCCAGTTCGCCCGGCTCGAAACGCGCAATGTCCGTCCAGGTTCGACGAAGGGTCATATTCAGCATGAGCGCCACCTGCCCGGCCGTCATCGTCAGGTCGAGCAAAATGGCAGGCTTCTTCCATAAGTGGACAAAACCCACGCCCAGGTTGACCGCCAGGGATGAACAGCCCGTGCCGCCGCGCAGGCTGTGGATGGCGACCATGCGCCCGCCCTCGCGGGCGGGATGAAAGCGGGGGATTCCGCCTGGAAAACGGGAACCGCTTCCTCCATCGCGGGGGAGGCGGAAGGGACGGATTCGCCGAAGAGTCCGCTTTCATCTTCCGCATGGAAAAAGTCGGATAAGCCGTCCACCTGGGGATGGTCAACCGCCGGACGATTCGCACCGGGCGAGGGCGCGATCCAACGGTCGAGCGCGTTGAAAAGGACTTTCGGTTCGAGCGGCTTGGTGAGGTAATCATCCATGCCCGCCTCGAGACAGCGCTCGCGGTCGCCCTGCATGGCGTGCGCGGTCATGGCAATGATTGGAACGCGCAGGCCGGCCTGCGCCTCGCGCGCGCGGATAAGACGCGTCGCTTCGAAGCCGTCCATGCCGGGCATCTGCGCATCCATCAGCACCGCGTTGTAGGAATTGTCGCGGGATTTCTCAAGCGCCTGCCCGCCCGTTTCCACCGCGTCCACCGAAAAACCTGCTTTTTGGAGAAGAATGACCGCCAGTTTTTGGTTGATCAGATTGTCTTCGGCAATCAAGATTCGCTGGCCGAGTTTTCTCTTCTCTTTGAGGATGTGGCGCGTGATAAACCCGGGGCCTTGATCCTCTTTTTGATCGAGGGCCGCCAACACGGCGTCGAAGAGCATTTGCTGTTTGACGGGTTTGAGCAGATAGCCCGCGCATCCCAATTGTTCGAAGCGGGTTGCGTCGCCGCGCTGGCCCATCGAGGTGAGGATGATGATCTTGACTTCCTTCAGCGCGGGATCGCTCTTGATGGCGCGTCCCGCGTTGGACGCGTTGCGCGGCCTCCCCGCGCCGCTCATCCTGGACCTGGCAACTGGCACGGGACGATTACCTCTCGCCCTGCTGACAGAGTCCGCGTTCGCCGCAGGTCACATCACCGCGGTGGACGTCTCGCAGGGAATGTTAGACCAGGCCGCGCAAAAACTGACAGATTACGAAGGCCGCGTCACGCTCAGGCAAGTGATCGGTTTCCCGCTCCCCTTCCCCGACAATTCGTTCGACATGGTTGCCTGCATGGAGGCGCTGGAGGTGATGCCCGAAATGGACACGCCCCTGCGCGAGCTGTTCCGCGTCCTGCGTCCCGGCGGATTCTTTTTGTCATCGCGCGGCACTGAGGCTTCGGGACGGAAATCGAAAGTGATGAGCAGGGAACAATTCAAAACTTTGCTGGAAAGCAAGGGCTTCGAGCGAGTGGAGATCGTCGCGTGGTGGAAGTGGTTCGACCGCGTGACGGCGAGGAAGCCTGGATAGTTCTGCCCTCACCCCCAGCCCCTTCGCGAAGCACCCCTGTGGGGCTCCCGATTACGGGAGAGGGGGGAACACAATCAACCTTTTATTTTCCTCTGTTATCGCTTGTCAAAAGCAAGATTCTGGTTATGATTGGGGAAAACAACCGAGCAAACTGATGAAAACCATAACGCTGACCGAAGCAAAAGGCAACTTTCCCAAGTTCCTGCGAATGGCCGAAAAAGAGACCATCGTCATCACGCGGCATGGCAAACCTGCCGGCGTGCTGATTGGCTTTGAAGATGAGGATGCCTGGTTTGAATATAAATTGGAAAACGATACGCGTTTTCTTGCACGTGTGGAACGCGCGCGTAAAGCTTTTCGCGAAGGAAAAGGTATTTACCTGGAAAACCTGAAATTTGAGGATGAAACGAATGAGTCAACTTCCATTGACAAACCCTCCCCATCCGCCTAAAATATCGCCCATGTCTGACAAATCCGCCTCCTCAATGGTGACAATGACCATGGCCATGCGAATGGAGATGTCCTGCCGCGTCTGGGATAAATGTTAGTCTCGCTTCTTTTGAAATAAGAGGCTGTCCCAATTACGCGGACAGCCTTTTTGTTTTGTTAGTGAGTAGAGAGAAGAGAATAGAGAACAGTGGCTCTCCTCTCGCTACTCACTACTCTCTGCTCTCTTGTCTCTAATCTCTGGAGTCCGAATGACCGAAAACATCTTAATCGCAATCGCCTGGCCTTACGCCAACGCGGAAATCCACGTTGGAAATATCACGGGTTCCCATCTGCCCGGTGACATCGTTGCGCGCTACCACCGCCTGAAAGGGAATAACGTCCTGATGGTCAGCGGCACGGACTCGCACGGGACGCCCGTCGTGATTGCCGCGGACAAGGAAGGGGTATCTGTCGAGGAAGTCTACAAGAAATATCACGAGACCTTCCTGGAAGTCTTCAAAGGCTACGGCATCACCTACGACCTGTTCACATCCACGCATACCGAAAATCATTTCAAGGTTTCGCAGTCCATTTTCCTCGCCCTGCAAAAGAACGGCTTGCTGTTCAAGCAGTTCAACAAGCAATGGTACTCCCCCAGCGCGGACAAGTTCCTGCCTGACCGTTACGTGGAAGGGACGTGCTACATCTGCGGCTTCGAGGGCGCCCGCTCCGATCAATGCGACAACTGCGGCAACGTGCTGGAACCCGAAAAATTAATTAATCCACGCGCCAAGACAGGCGACGGCGCACTCGAACTGCGCGACACCGAGCACTACTTCATCGACTTCTCCAAACTCGAATCCGAAGTCAAGAAGTTCCTCCAAGAACGCGCCGACCACATGCGCGACACCGTCCTCGGCGAATCGCTGAGGAAGATCGAAGCCGAGGGACTCAAACCGCGCGCCATCACACGCGACCTGGATTGGGGCATCCCCGTCCCTGTCAGTGAGGCGGGTTGGGAAACGAAAAAACTCTACGTGTGGTTTGAGGCCGTCATCGGCTACCTCTCCGCGCCGATTGAGTGGGCGCAACTCCGAGGGTCGAGTAGCCGCGAAGCGGCATATCGAGACCCGAATGCGTGGCGCGAGTGGTGGACGAATCCCAACGCGAAGCAATTCCACTTCATCGGCAAGGACAACATCTTCTTCCACACATCGTTGTGGCCCGCCGAGCTGATGGGAGTCGGAAGCGCGTTCATGGAAATTTTCGACCCCCACCCCGTCCCTCCCCCAACGGGAAAAACACCGTTGGGGGAGGGGGTGAAGTTGACCCTGCCGTATGACGTGCCCGCTAATCAATTTATGAATCTCGAAGGCAAGAAGATCAGCGGCTCGCGCAACTGGGCCGTGTGGGGACGCGACGCCCTGACCCGCTACGATCCCGACGCCCTGCGCTACTACCTGACGGTCAACATGCCCGAAGCGAAGGACAGCGACTGGGACTGGGCCGAGTTCGTGGCGCGCAACAACAACGAACTGGTCGCCACGTGGGGCAACCTTGCGAACCGCGTGCTGACGTTCTGTTATAAGAATTGGGATGGGTACGTGCCGGGGGACATGGGCGAGCCAATGTCTCTACGATCTGCGGATTTGGAATTACTCGCCACCATCGAAAACGGATTCAACACTGTGGGCGCGGAACTCGAAGCCGTGCGTCTGCGATCCGCCCTGGGTGAAGCCATGAAACTCGCCACCGCTGTGAACGTGTATCTCGATGTCAACGCGCCGTGGTCCGCCATCAAAAAGGACAAGGCCGAGGCGGGCAAAACCGTCTACACCGCGCTCAAAGCCATTGACTCGCTCAAGGTGATGTTCGCCCCGTTCCTGCCGTTCACCTGCGAAAGACTGAACGGTTTCTTCGGCTACGAGACTCCGCTGTTTGGGGAGCAATATACTGAAACGGTCAAAGACTCACTCGGCGAGCATACGGTGCTGAGATACCGAGTAGAGCGAGATAGTATCTCGCCCTACTGGAAGCCAAGCGAGTTACAGCCCGGGAAAAAGTTGAATCAACCAGGTCCGCTGTTTAAGAAGTTGGAGGAGGGGGTGGCAGAAGAAGAAAGAGCGAGACTCGGAAAGTAAGGCTTCGTGCTATAATTTTCCAAGAGGTGTCCCATGAGCGTTGAAACTTTTGAAGGCGTTCTCGAAAAAGGCAAAATTCGCTTGAAATCTGGAGCGAAACTACCCGATTACGCGAAGGTATTCGTGATCGTCACTGAGGAAGTGATTCCTGTGACGATTGATGGAAAGAAACCCATACAAATTCTTTCGCCTCATTTCGCTCGGCGTGAGGATGCGGCTCGTTTTGAGCTAACTGTCACCGAGGAAAAAACCAATGCCTGAGTATGACGCTGAAAATTACAACCCGCCCGCGCCAGTTGCTCATGTGACTCTTCGGAATCCAGCAACTGGCGCTATTTTACCCAATGTGCCCATGTTAATTGACACAGGCGCAGACGCAACGCTTTTGCCGTCTAATGCGATTGAACAACTTGGAATAGCGGTTGGGGAAGATACCAACATTGAAGTGCAGGTTTTTGACGGCGAAATCAAACGCCTGAAATTGGTAAAACTGGAATTATATTTTCTCGACAAAAAATTTACGGGGGAATATTTGCTGGTTGATCGGCCAATTGGTATTCTGGGAAGGAATGTTTTGAATAATATCCGTATCCTGCTTGATGGTCCGCGTGGGGAATGGGAAGAGCATAAACACTAATCGTCCAGCCGGGGCTCACAAGTAATCGCGATAATTCATTCAACGCAGTGGCGGTCACCCTGGCCGCCTTTTTATT
>Ga0210021_1002596_pt1 | contig 15386 bp, 12 predicted proteins | sample CryGeymeta201517_FD_183981 | JGI IMG/M metagenome (GOLD analysis project Ga0210021, IMG submission 183981) | Groundwater microbial communities from Crystal Geyser aquifers in Utah, USA - Crystal Geyser metaG 2015-17 (SPAdes) (version 2) | ecosystem: Environmental > Aquatic > Deep subsurface >... | reverse complement strand
AAATATATATATATATATATATATAAAGTTGAATATAAGAATAAGCTTATTGGATTAACTACTAGGTAATACTAGAGATTAAATACCCAAACCTATTTAACCTCAGGAGGAGAGATACTGTCTACAGATTCAGTAGCACCAGTTACAGGTAGTGTGTCTTCAACACCTATAGAAGTTGTGGTGACTTCTTCTGGAGCGATACTACTTGTAGCTGAACCATCATCATTAGAAGGTTTATTTTGCCCAGCTTTATTTAGTACCCAACTATTGTACTTTTTAAGTAGTAACTTAAGTAGTATAAACAGTAGTGTAATAGACAATAAAGCGACAACGATTAACTTCCAAGGAATAATCCAAAAAGACACCACATCTATAGTATTCTGTTTAATATCTGTTCCATAAGTTAAATTAAGAACAGCCTGGTATTTACCAATTAAAAACTTTCCCTCGGGCTTCCAAGTTAAGTCATACCTTCTGGTACTATTAGGTAGAATATTCGAGAGTTTTTCATTAACAGGAATATTATCTACTACCTTGCCGAACATATTTTTTAAAGTTATCTGCCCTATGGGCTTTAAATGAACAGTACCCTCATTTTGAATTCTAGAAACAATATTAACAGGAGCAGACTCATAAAAGGACTTGTCCGAGACAAATTCAATAGATTTTAAGCTTTCGGTTACCTCACCAGTAACAGTTATAAGAATTATGGGCCCAGTTCTTGTTTGTATTTTCGCACCAGTAACGTCTAAGTTGTCGGGCGTCTTAGAATCAAAAAATAAGGCTGCGTATCGGCCTCCAGGAAGAGCATCTTTTGGAACATTTATAGTAAATTGTCTAGCGTCACTTTCTTTGGGCCTTAAAGTTAAAGGCTCCGAGGGAAATGTTATCCATTTAGAAAGAGTGTAAGTCGTGTCACTTTCATCAGCAGAAATAAACTCTTGTCCACCTGTTTCTCCTACTGGTAAAAAGTCGTATACCGCTGGATAAAATGTTTGAGTTGTTGTAGCTCTGTTTTCTAGCTTAATTATATCGGTAAAAGTTTCTCCGGGATCTAAGGTAAGTTCAATTATCGGGGGTGAGTAAGCCAGATTAACAGCTCCTGCTCCAGAGGCATCTGTACCCGAAGTTTGGGCTTGAACATTGCCTACAAAAGCAAAAAGTACAACAGAAATTAAAAGAGAGGATATTATATTTTTTTTAGTTTTGCGTGGCAGGCAGTTCATTTTATTTATCTAAGTTTATACTATTTTAAAAACTAAAGAAACAAATTAATAAGTTGCTGTAACAATTATAGTCGCTACCTGAGAATACTCACCAGCCTGAGTTCCCGTGTCAATGGCAGCTGCGTGGCAAAGGGTAGTAACGTCACTATTAGCAACCCCAGCGGCCCCTGCAAAAATTTGCGCCGTAGTAGTTAATGCTTTTGCCTCTTGGGTATCTCCTCCAGTTGCTCCGTCATTACAATCTGTGTAAGTAACTATTTCATTGCTACCAAATGAACTACTTGTAGATGCACCATAAGCCTCAACCGCTGTGGCGTCAATAATATTACCTACACCTACATCATTAATATCATCAGATGCAGGACTTCTAAGGTTACCATCGTCTAGTATAGTGGCAACATATCCACCGGAGGAGTTAGAAGTGACAGTAACATTATAATTACAAGTTTCTATTGTTGTAGTAGAAAGAGTACCCAAGGTACAAGTATTAGAGGATAGGGCAACAGAAAGAGAGGGAGAAACCGAGGCGGAAATTGTAACTTGCTCATTGGTTAAAATAGGAACATTCATAGTACCGGAATCTCCAGCAGCAACTATTGGTAAAGAGTAAGCGGTAGCACTAGCTGGGTTGGTTACTATATTGGTTCCACCAGCAGCTACCCCTACCTCGATATTAATTGTGGCATTCGCTGCACTAGAAGTAAAAGTACCGCATGCCGTAAAGGTAACCACACCCGTCGTATCATTCATTTCCACGGCCACATCATTAACACCGGAGTGTCCAGTACAATCTCCGTCAACTCCAACTATGGTTCTTTCAGTACCATCGTTAAAACCGTAGTCCGCTATAGCATCCGTGGAACCAGCAACTACAAAAGCGCCCCCATCTTCGTCAAAGTCTACTATAACAGTTTCGGTTGCATCTAAAGCTGTAGAAGCACCTAGAGTGAACTGGATTGTGTGAGAAGACAAAACACTTACCTTTTGGCGAGTCATTGTGTCAGACAAAGAAGTTAAAGTTGCGGAGTTAACATATTGTGCAGGCAAAATTATATAGAAGAAAGGATACAAAAGTATCAAAGAGCTGGATATTAAACTTTTTATTAGTGATTTTTTTATCAAAATTGGCAGTAAAATTTATCGTATATTTTGATGATAGTACGCTTAAAAATTTTAATCAAGTATAAAACCTAGAAGGTTGCCGTCATAGTGTAGGTTACAATATTCTGATACTCCCCATTTTGCTGTATTGGGTCAACATTTAACTTATAAGTAACGGAGACTTCGCTTTCTGGAACTGCACCATTATTGGACATTACCGTAATAGGGCTTTCTAAAAGGCTGGAGTCAGAGAACGAGCGGTAACCACTAGTAAATGACGCATCGGTACCGGTTATATTTGACAAAGTGTAGCCCAAACCGTAGGTATTAGTATTAACCCATACCCCCTGTACTGTAGGAGTAATAGTAGCACTATCACCGACTGTATTTGGCATATAGATTCCCGAATAATCTTGATTTTCAAGTCTGTGGTTTTGAATCGAAGTTACTTTATAACCAAAGGCAGCACCGCTTGTCACGTTAATAGAAAGGGCGTCAGTATAAAAGGTTTGAGGATTTATCGTACCAAAATCAATATAGTTTTGAGACAGTGTAAAACTAAAGGGAATTAATGTTCTAACATACTCAAATCCGGATTTAACAGTGTAGCTCGCCGAATCGGATTGCCCAATTGCTAACTCGCCACCTGTTTCGTGTAAGTCGTAACTAGAACTAGAGGTACTGCCCGACAAGAAATTAAAGTTACCCATTTGCATTTTGTAACTGCTAGAGGATGCCTCAAAGGCTTTAACAGGGGCAGAGATGACTAAAAATGTTAAAAGCAACCATACTGGCAAGAGTCTCATAAAATTAATTATACAGTAGTTGGTAGATTGTAGTCAGTAGGGAGAGAATAAAAGATAACGAATTGAATTTACAATTTACAGATCTCAATTTTCAAATTTCTCTAGTTGGAAATAAATTTGAAGGCTAAAAAGAATGAAGGTAATAAAGTAATGAGATTGGTGTAAGAAAATAAAATGGAGTTTTCGAGAATTGTGTGTGTTTAGGTTTTTTGTTTTGGATTTATTTTTTGGGTTAGTTTGTCCAAGGATGTTGCATTGAGCAATCCTCAGACAGAATGAATCGGTATTGATCCTGAAGTTGAGGACTGCAACCAAGACTTTTGGCCTCAATCCAATATCGAGCCAGGTCGAAACGGCCTGTCTCGATGTCTGCCCCACCGGGACTCCCATCAGTGAATGATGGAGCCATAGGGGCTAGATGCCACCCAAGATAGTCCCCTTCGGACATCGGGACAACAACCCACTTTCCTTTTTCACGAGGAATGTTAGGAGCTATGATTTTCTTATAGCAAGTAGTGTTGTCGGAAGTCCAAAGGTCCAAAACTCCATTTGAGGTCCAGAAGTTGGTGGAACACCCCGAAGCCTGAGCCTCGTAATACTTCTGAGCCAGGGCTTCAGCATCCTTGCTCTCGTATCGTTGAACAACGACGAGTCCTGGAACGTACTGAACCTCCGAAGTTACTTCAAAGATAGGCTCTTTGGGTGAAACCGGAGTCTGACTACTACATCCAGCGATCAAAAGTGCAAATACCAGACCTAGCGCTACAAATAACTTCTTCATGTTTTTCTCCCTGTGGGTGATTGAATGTTTAATACAAGCCAACTTAATTTTTTACTTTTAGTACCGACAAAAGCTAACAAAATATTATAGTAAGATTGCCCTGCTATTCCTGCAATGACAACTAAAAATAAGTAAAACCCTAATTGGCTTGTATTTACTAACGGCTTTTAAATGTACATATCAAATATACCATACTATAGGTCTTTAGTCAATCTATAATGCTTTAGATAAAGGAAGTTTAGAATTTGATGGGGGGTGAAAGATGGGAATATTAAGACCCAAGATCGGAGTCGGGGATGACGCATGGGCTGTACATGACTAATGTATGCCGAATACGGGCTACTACCCTAAAACTTTCTAGGTTTTACGTAGTTATTTATTTTTTTAGGTTTTAACCTTTTTTTATATATTCTGTAATAAATGTATCCACCAAAAATAATTAGTATGCCAATTATAAATTCACCGGGTATATAAATAAAAGAAACCTTAGACACTAAAGGAGCATCCCCCTCATTATTAGGGTAAATATTTAAATAAGCAGTGTAGTAGTTGGGGGATACCCTAGTCGTAGTGGCACCTAAAACACTTTTATTTTCCGTAGGATCGGCAACAACCTTACCCGGTTGTAAATTCGTTTGTAAAAATCTAGCAGAATTTTTTAGTATATTTATTGGAACTAGATTTGAATCAGCTACTTTAGTACCGCTTGCATTGTAAACCTCTACGTTTCTGTATGTTTTAAAATAGGTATTACCTTTATTTTCTACTTTAGCAGTAAAAGCAAAAGGCATATGGGTAGTAATAATAGGGGCTTTAAATTCAGTAATCTCAGGTTTTGGCTGTAATTCATTTTTATCACTTTTAATAGTTAGGACTAAATTAGTTCCAATTTTCGACTGGTGCTGAGTTTGACCCTGCACACTGCCTCGAGCCTTACCTAAATTTGTTGCAAACAAAGTAACATAGTAATCACCAGCAGGGGCTTTACCAGGGATAGCTAACTTAAACTCAACTTGTTTACTAGTTATAGTAGAGGTATCGGAAGTTTTATCCAAGATAAATTGATCTCGCGAGAATTTAAGCCATTTTAAAGGGGAGTTTAAATATAAGAGTAAGTCACAGGGAGTTTCTGTGTTTTTACCATCTTTAATTTCATTTTGACCCTGATTTATACAATATTCGGGTAGTTTATAGTAAGGATTGATATTAAAATTCTGAATTTCACCTAAGTTTCCACTTGGAGAAAAATACTCGGCAGATAGTTTAATTAAATCACCGGCATCGCCATACACAGTTACACTTTCTTTTATCAATGACCCAGGATCGGCCTGTATCTCCATTATGGGAGGGTCTATCCCCAAATTTAGCTGTTGGGCATAAATAGGGGAGGTTGAAAAGCTTATAAATAGTATAGACAGTAAAGGCAGAGTAAGCAGAAATTTCATTGTTTAATTTTAGCAGTAATTAGTAGTTGGTAGCTAGGGGGTAGATTGTGTATAGAGTGTGGCTATCTAACGTCGTATAATATTTAGCCCCCACGGGGCTCCCTTAGCACGACGTTTTGTCATATTTTTGATTATTCAGGGGAGTCTAAAAAATTGTCCACTCGGGGGAGACCCCGAGATTACCCCAGACCTCGGGGGTACAAAAATTGTAGCTAGGCTCACCTACTTGGATAAAAAAACAAATTAAATCATCAGCATGACAAAACTTACGTCTGAGAAAAAGAGGTCGTAATTTATTTTTAATACTTATTTTATGAGGGTTAAAAATTAAGGAAAAAAATAAATCTAACCCAAGGGTATATAGGGTTATAAATACTAGCAGCTAAAAGCCCTTGTTTAGCTCAGGTGTTCCCTACTTTGTCAGGTGAAACGGATCTCCACCCTACCGACGACCAGATGTTAAAACCCGAATAGCCTTAAATTGCTAAGACTTAAGGGCAGCAAAATGTATATTGCTTTTGTGTACTAACAAGAGATAACATCAAAATATGTTTAGAAAATTTTTTGGAAAACCTGAGGAAGTTAAACCCCCGGTAGATTTAAGTAAAGAAAGAAATTTACAAAAACATGGAGACGCTGTAAGTTTGGCGAAAAGAATCGGAAAGGGAAGGGGCAATCATAGCTATATGATTGGGGCTAATATTAGTGATCAAGGAGAAGAAGTAAACATTTGGGGGAAAGGCCGTATCAGGGTAGTCAAACCGATCAAATAAAATTCACGCTGAGATCAGTTAAGGAGGAGGATGGGGTTAAACAAACTGCTTCAGAATCTTCAAGATTGGGCGGAGATAAGACTTTAATACCCAGTCAAGCTTTTTCTTAATTTAACTACATTCTTGAACAGCTAAAATAATCTTTATATTTGAATTAAGGGAAAATTTTCTGACCACAGTTTTTACAAGTTACTTAGTACTTACTAACCGAGCACTGTTCTAACAACATCATTTAAAGTTTTGTGCGTTTCGGGGGTAATAACATTTTTAATTCCCATTTTTTTAGCCTCTTTTATTCTTTGCTCCGGCATATTAACTGGTCTCAATTCACCGTTTAGGCCTACCTCAGCAAAAAAAGCAGTAGTAGAAGAAATTGGCTTATTACTTACGGCCGAAATTAAAGACATACAAACGGCTAAATCAGCTGCAGGTTCAATTAGCTTAATACCGCTAGCCACATTTAAATAAATGTCATCGTTTAATAGGCTAAATTTGGTTCTTTTACTAACAACTGCCGCTAAAAGCTGCAGCCTATTTAAACTAAACCCGTTACTTGTTCTTTTTGGATACCCAAAACTAGTTTTATTTGTTAATGCCTGAACCTCTACTGCAAAGGTTCTACTCCCCTCGCTAACCACACTAATTACCGAACCAGAAGCTTTATCTACCTTACCCTGTAATAAAAATTTACTAGGGTTTGTTACTTCAATCATCCCGTTTGACTCCATAGAAAACAAACCAACCTCGTTTATACTGCCAAACCTGTTCTTTGTGGCTCGCAAAACTCTAAAGGCGTGGTTGTTGTCACCTTCCATTGTTAAAACAGTATCAACCATGTGCTCTAAAGTTTTTGGACCTGCAATTTCACCCTCTTTATTTATTTGACCTACTAAAACTAAGGGAAAACCATGCATTTTAGCAAAGGTAACTAATGTTTGAGAAACTTGCTTAATTTGAGATATAGAACCCTGGGAAGACTTGTATTTAGAGGAAAAACCGCTGTTAATGGAGTCAAAAATTATCAGTCCAGGATTTTTTCTGCTAACGTATGACTCTATGGTTTCAACAAAGCCATTTTCTATCAATTCAAGATCGCTTTTTGTCAGTGACAAACGTGTGTATCTTTGTTTAACCTGGTAGGGTGATTCCTCCCCACAAACATAGTATACAGGTAATTTAAAGCTGTTGGCAACCTGCAAAAGTAAGGTAGACTTTCCTATTCCCGGCTCGCCACTTATTAGCACAGTTTGGCCTTTTATAAACCCACCACCAAGCACTCTATCGAACTCCTCAATGCCTATTTTAGTTCTTTCGTTTTCTTTAAATTTGATATCTTTAATTTTATATGAGCGAACAGAACTTGAACCTGAACCTGAAGGGATTGAAGAATTTACCGCAGAAGGTGCGGAGCTTGTAGGCCCCGTAACACTGGGCTCTATGGCCTCTAAGGTATTCCAGTTTCCGCAGTCAGTACATTGACCTTGCCAAGTACTGTGCTGTGCTCCGCATTTTTGACATTCGTAGTATGTGGGATTTTTAGCCATATTTTATTCTACAACCACCTCTTTGCCTTTTTTTGTAGCATGTAAAGTTTTAGGGGGCTTTTTACTTTTAAGTAAAGTGTCAATAACTACGTCTACTAGATTACTTTCGACACTTCTTTTTATTTCTCTTGCACCATACTCTTTTGAATAGCCCTTTTTAAGTAAAAGGTTAATTACAGGGGACGAAACTTGTAATTTAATGCCATGCTCTTTATAAACCTGGTTTTGAAGCTGGTGTATATTTAGCTTAATTATCTTTCGCGCATCACTAGTTGTTAAGGTATTAAAAACAACTATGTCGTTGAGCCTATTAAGAATTTCAGGCTTAATTTTTTCTTTTAAACTAGCCATTAAAGTATCTTTTACCTTTTGATTTTCTATATTAAAGTCTTTATTAATAAAACCAATTGGAAGTTTATTTAAGTTTTCGGTTCCAATGTTACTGGTTAATATAACCACAGCCTTTTTAAAGCTAACTAGTTCCCCTTCTCCTGAGGTAAGTTGACCTTCTTCTAAAATTTGTAGCAATATGTTTAAAACATCTGTATGTGCTTTTTCGATTTCATCAAATAAAACTACGCAGTTTGGATTTTCGGCTACAAAATTGGTTAGTTGTCCCCCTTCACCATACCCTACATATCCAGGAGGAGAGCCTACCAACCTAGCTACTGTGTGTTTTTCCATAAAATCCGACATATCTATTCGAATTAAACTTTTTTTGCCATACAAATATCTAGCTAATTGTTTAGCTGTTTCTGTTTTTCCAACCCCCGTTGGGCCTAAAAATAAAATACTGCTCATCGGCTTTGTTTTAGAGCCTAAACCTAACACGGATCTTTTAATAGTTTTAACCAAAGCGTTTATTGCTTCTTTCTGCCCAACAATGTTTTTAGATATATTTTGATCCAGTGTTTTAAGATTTTTAACAGAAAGGTTAGGGTCGATAGAAAAGCTAGGGTAAAAGGTTTTAAGATGTTTTAGCACAAAGATGTCTGGAATAGTAATACTGTGCATGTTTGTACTAACTTTACTGTCTTTATTGTACTCATCAACCTCGAAAGAGGGCATTTTAGACTTATTTCTATAATTTTTTGGCCTTTTGGTTTCTAAATTATACTTTGCATAAAAGGTGGCAAAGATATCATCCATAATAGTTACGGCCTGGTAAAGCCTAGAAGAGCTTGAATCCGAAAATCCCTTTAAGTTTAAATCAGTAGAATTAACCAAATTTAAAATATCTTTTATAGCCCTTTTTGTTAAGCGCAAATTAAAGTGACTTTGAAGTTCGTTTGCCTTGTATTCTAATATTTTTAAAGTATGTTTGTCGGAAGGGTTAGGCAATTTAAAGGGCTCCCAAAGCTCTAGTATTGGCCCTTCAAAGACTCTTTCTGAATGCTCTTCGTTAATTGCAGCAATAAAGGCCACGTTAGAAAAAGTACCTAGGTTAGAGTTTTTATCGCTTACAAAGTCATCTTGCACCGGTGGACTAAAACCAAACAAACCAATGCTTGAGATAAGGTGTAAATCGTCGAAAAAGAATATAGTAAAACGATTTTGATTAGCGGATTTTTGTAAATGCTCTTTTATAGAGTTATCTAATTTTTCGCGTAAGTCACCAGAATGTACTAAACCCGCTAAGTTTACAGAGATAAACGAGGCATTTTTTAGTTTTTCGGGAACATCCCCCCTACTTACTCGGTGAGCTAAAGACATAATCAAAGAAGTTTTACCACTTCCCTTTGTACCAACTAATAAAAGAGAATTTTTATACTTTCTGTGTAACATAGAAAGTATTCGATCTTCAAGTTTTTTATTACCAACAACCGGTTTTAACTTACCTGTAACTGCTAACTTAGTAAGGTCTTTAATAAAAAAGGAATTAAAGTCAGAAGGCGCACCTACAGGTTTTTTGCTTTTAGTTCTGTTATTTTTAGTACTGACGCTTTGTTTATAGGGCTTTTCGGCTAAACCAAGTAATTGGATAACTTGCTCTTTTACAGGCAAGTATTGGGGTGAATTTATTATTTTTAAAAACCCAACAAATAAATGAAGAACCTCTAAAATGTTGCTATTAAAACCTTTAGCCTCGTTTAAAGAAACCTCAATTAGGGTATCTACTGAAATATCTATAGAAATAACGCTATCTAAAGCATTTACCTTAACTAGCAAGGAAATAGTTTTATCCTCTTTTAAAATAGTAAGCAAATCGTTAGATCTAACCGTTCCATTTGTAAAATCCCAGTTTAAATCTGAGAGTATTTGTTTAACCTGGGTAGATATCTGCTTAACACCAGTATTCATATAGAATTATTATAACATTGTTTAAATAAAAGAACTGAATTTAAAAGGTAGTAATCGGATTTATAGAGTCAGACTAAATTTAGGTTGCCTTAAATTTATTAAAAAAGATTTAACCTAAAAAATAGGCAGATAAAAGATACTACTTAAAGGTAAAAACAATTTAAGGCTGTTTAAGTAAGTTTTATTTTTTTAACAAGACACAAACCCCCTCTTAGAACAGGAAGCCCTACAAAAAATATAAAACAAGTATATAGCAGAAATTTAGATATTAATATATTGGTATGTTGTACAGTAGGTTAAAAACGACACTAGAGGAATTTAATACAGTAATTTATTAGTATGTATTTATAACTAACACTACATATCTTAATCAAAACAAAAGTAATATAGTTTTAAATACCACACCTTTTATTAGCTTGTGGATAACTGTGGATAAGTAATTCACCTATAAATTAATTAGAGAGAGAGAGAGAGAGAGGAGAGAGGAGAGAAAGAAGCCAAAGGGGATTTTTTTAAAGTTTACAGAAAACAAATAAAAAGCGAAACACCAATACCCCACCAAGAATCAAACTAAGGAAAAAAGAAGAACAAAACTATGGGATTATTATTTTTAAGTATAATTACTGCAGCAGTTATTTAGTAAAATAAATTTGTATTTTAAGTATTTTAAAGAGGCAAAACGCTACCCATAAGCATAACAAGGCAGGTATGTTGAACTGCAAACTTGTTTTACCCTACCCCGGCCAACTATATAGTTTATAGAACAATAAAAGTATACATTAAAATGCCCTTGCCAAGGCCTGTAAAATGCGGATAGACCTCGTTAAGGCGAAACGTCGCGTTTAAAGGTTAATTACTATACGAACATTTTTAAAAGCTATAGGGTTTAGGGGTAATTAAGTAATTACTTTTATCGGAATAAAATAAAAAGTTAATGTGTGCTATTTAGAACGATACTCAAAGTAGTTTTAATATTAGTGTTTAAATTAATATCAATAAATAAAAGCTTTTAAAGATTAAGGGTAGAAAAATAACAAATTTAAAATGACCTAAGAGAAGTAAGATATTAATTAGTGGCCTTAAAACGAACGCAATAATGATTTGCTTTTGTTAAAGGGATATATTTACTTACTCCCATAGTGAGGACGAAATTTTTAATAAAGTTAATTTTGTTACTCAGAATGTTCAACCAGCAATTGATCGAGAATATCTAACAACCCCTGTTTTTCTTGTTTAATTCTACTTTTTAGATCAGCTATACTGTGCTGATCTGGAAAATGGTGTAGATAGTGGTTAGAAAACTCGAATGCCAAATCTCTTCTGCTACTAGAAGTATCTGACATTATAGGTATCACCCTTCCCCTCAAATTTGATCTCCATCTTTTAAATTCTTCGATTAGCTTATTAGCTTGATACATTTCTATTTCTTGGGCCTGCTTTTGCAGCCCGTCTACAATGTTTTGGTACTTTTCTACAATATCAAAATAATGTAGTTCGGGATGCTTGTTTACTTCATCTATAAATCTTTCAGTTAGATTACGAATTTCGGTATTTATTTGTTGTAAACCCTCGCTAGAAATCTTTGAACTTAAAGATCTGTCTACTAAGGTATAAGAATGCATCAGATTGATGGACTGCTGGAGCTCTTGTATCTTTTGCATTTCTAACACAAAGCCGGAACTCTCCAACCTTTTGTTCCAACTAGACATAGGTATTTGCATTAAAAGAGAGGTAAACAGCTGGGCTCTTTTTGGGAAGGCAAGAATAGGGGTACTGTAATATCTTCCCATATACATTTGAGACATTTTAAGGGCTAGTTCAACCTGTTGGTCTAAAAGGGTGTGGTACTCCAAAGTAAGGGATTTATAAAGCTCTGAGGAGGGATCGATACCTAAATTTTGAAAGTAATCGTAAACTCCCCCTTCAGTTTTTAAGGACACTAGGTGCTCGTCAAGACGTCCATAAGGATTATCCTCTTCCATGGCAGCTAAAACTTCGTCTTTAGCCCTACTTAATGCATAGGTTAGTAGATTTTGTCTTCTTCGACCTAAACTTTCTTTCATCTTATCAGTTGAAACGGGATCACCCCACCAATCTTTAAGAATTGATGCATCGTTTGAGGGGCTAAAGATAATTGACTCGGAGGGGATCCCCCAATATCTTTTTACAAACTTTTCTATACCTTCGGTACTTTTAGACTTGTTAAACGCACAACCTAAAGCATATAAGGAGGTGATAAATATTTTATTTTTTGCATGCCTGTCCTCGTGTTTTTTTATATCATCTACAGAATAGTCGATATCATCTCTTACAAAAATAAACGGAGTAATTGGGGTTAATTTTAATTCCTCTATTACACTGCCGGGTTCTTTAATAGAAGTAGTTACAAAAAACCCTGCGAGGTTTTCTTTAGGGTCGACCTTAATAAAATCATCGGGGTGTAAATAGACTGTAACTGCTAAAGAATTTGGGACCAAACGAGCCGGGTGTGTAGGATACTGACCATCAGAGTAGCCGGCAAAAATTAATTCTGCAGGACTTTTTGAATCACTAGAATTTGACCACTCTTGTACTAGATTTAATGTTTTTAGTACCGCGTGCTTTTGCCTCATAACAGAACTTATTATTTTTTCAACAGCCCTTGAAGATGCGACAGATTTTAGTTTTTCTGTTAGCTCAATATCTGTGGAATTTGGGTCTTGTACCATTAAATCAATTAAATGATCCCAGAGAAAAGCTTTATTTAAAAGACTATCCATACTTAATTTAATCCCCTCAAACCTTTTTTCTTCGACCTCCTCCGGGGTGTTAGTGGACATCAGTTTAAGAGCACTTAATCTTCGAGCTAAGGGATCTTCTGATGTGTAAAGTGGAGTTTCTTCCTGGGGGCTAGAGACAGAAATCTCTTCTGTTGAAACCGAACTAGCGGGTAACATTTTTAATTACTATTCACCCTAGCAAAGTTTTTGTCCTCAGCCTCTTTAAAAGTACAAAGCCACTGGTCTTCTTTATTTAGGTTAATTACTATAGAGTCGTAATACGGATCCCCTGGAAGGTAGTAGTATTTGTTTCCATTTTTATCTACATTACCTTTTATAATACATTTTCCTAAATCTTCTGTATTACCACAGCTACCCCATAGGCCATTTGAGTTTTCTTGCGCTAGGTTAGCTGCTGCTAAAAATTTTTCTTGATACTTAGTATTTACCTCACTAATTGAGTACCGTGCATGTCCAGATCTTAATAGTAATTCATTTACCATTTCTTCTTTAGTTGGATCAATAAGGGTTTGAGCTCCTTTAGGTGTAGAGTTGGATCCGTAAGGCTTAATATAAACGTAAGCTAGATCTCGACCAAATCTATCTATAGTATCTCGATCGTATTCAAGACGTACCTTTTTATTTAACACTAAATTTGTTAAGTACTCAGTTGCCTCGTTTTGGTAACATTCGTTTCTCCTTACCTCGGGAGCATCTATTCCTACTAATCTAACTGTAATATCCCGGCCTTTTCCCTGAACAACAATTGTGTCCCCACCGGTTACTTTTGTTACCAGCAACAGGTTTTTGTCTTTAGAAGGAACGAACAAACCAATGACAAAAACTACAATTAATAATATGAATGTTGCAAAGGCGGATTTTAAAATAACTAAGAGTGATTTTGTGTGTGAAAAAATTTTATTTATTGGCATTAAGTTAATTCTAAGAGATCAGAGAGTAAAGTACAGACCTTGCTTAGAAATACCCCGAGGTCAGTTAAGCACCCGGGGTAATATTAGTTATTCTCCAGTGCTAGTACCATCATCTCCAGGAGTTATGGGATCGTACACATCTCCCTCAGAAGGATCTGTATTAAACTTTACTATATTTTTTAGCATAGTTTTAAATAAATTTAGTACAATAAATTTATTGTACGCCTACATATGAGCTATGTAAAACTCAGATGTTAAAGCTTTAGTGCCTTTAAATAATCTTTAAAGTCACTTCCTAAATTTTTATCTTTTAGACCAAAGTGTACCTGGGCTTTTAGATAATTTAGTTTATCTCCTGTATCCGTAAAGTCCCCGCCTTCTATTTCTTTAGCTATAAATTTTTGCCCATCAGCTATTGCAGCCTCTATAACGTGGGTATAAATAAATTCTTTATCTCTGTGTTGTTTTTGTAACTTTAAACCTTGTTCAAAATAATTTAAAATTTGCGGGGTATAAAGCTGGCAAGATACTCCCCCTAAATTACTTGGGGCATTAGTTTTACCTGGTTTTTCAATAAATTTATCAACTAATATTTCCCCTGGTTCCAACTCTTTCCCAGAGGCAAAACCAAATCTATTGTAATCTTCGTCGCTTTTTGCTTTAACACAAGCTAAAACACTAGCATTGTATTTTTGGTAAGTAGATATTAATTGCTTAGGCATACTAGGATTTTCGTTGGTTTCAAAAAAGTCGTCAGCCCATTTATATAAAAAAGGCTCGTTTCCAATTAAGTGGGCGGCATTCATTAGGGGCGTAACGTTTCCTTTAGGACCTTTTTGCCTAAGGTAGTAAAAATTAGCCATTGAGGAAATTTTTTGTACAGATTCTAACTGAGCCTTTTTGCTTTCACCCCCTGCGAGTAAAGTTTGTATTAAGCCTTCATTAGGGGTATCAAAATGATCTTCTATACTTCTTTTGTGATAACCAGTAATAATTATAATGTCGGTTATTCCTGCATCTACTAGCTCTTCAACAACGTGTTGTAAAATTGGTTTATCTACCAAAGGCATCATTTCTTTTGGCATTGCCTTGGTTTGAGGTAAAAAGCGTGTTCCAAACCCAGCTGCGGGTATTACTGCTTTGGTTACAGGTTTTGTGTTGTTTTGTGTAGGCATTTTATATTTAAAATTGGCAAAATTTTAGGATTAGTACAAATTATAAAGGAATGTTAGAGTTATGTCGCTAAATTGTTACCACAATGGTGTGGATAATTAATGGTGATTTAAAAATAAAAGAATGGGGTGAATAATGGAAGTGGGGGGTTTTTCTGGTTGCGTTTGCAACGTTAGAGAAACCCCCCACCGAAGGACCTAAGCGAAGGACCTAAGCGTAAAGCCTAGGCATCCATTGGATCCTTCTTTTTACTCAATTTTTGCTAACGACGCTGCATTAGCCTGAATCCAAGCTGAAATTCAGTGATCACGTCACCAGGATCAACCTGAAAGGTGTATCCAGTGAAGGAGACGCCGTTGATCTTCAGAGAAACTTCTTCGTTGTACTGCATTTCTGCAGATTTCAGGAACAGGAAGACGTTGTATCCCAGCGCTTCATTTCCGCAGTTGGCATAAGCCACACTCATTTTGCCGCAGTGAATCTCCCCAACACTGTTGTTGATGACGAAGTTTTTTTGAGGTCCGCTTTGCAGCAAAACCTGAAAA
>Ga0210021_1002592_pt1 | contig 15400 bp, 11 predicted proteins | sample CryGeymeta201517_FD_183981 | JGI IMG/M metagenome (GOLD analysis project Ga0210021, IMG submission 183981) | Groundwater microbial communities from Crystal Geyser aquifers in Utah, USA - Crystal Geyser metaG 2015-17 (SPAdes) (version 2) | ecosystem: Environmental > Aquatic > Deep subsurface >... | reverse complement strand
CACGACAAAAATAGTCTTACTTTTTTTGAGAACAAAGGTATTATGCAGATAATTACAACTTCAGATGGTTCGCACACCCTCTATTTGCCCGAAATGGACGAACATTACCATTCGGTAAAAGGGGCCATTGCCGAATCACAATATGTTTACATCAACAAGGGATTTAATTATTTCCCGGGGAAAAATCCACGGGTTTTTGAAGTTGGTTTCGGAACGGGGTTGAACTGTTTGCTAACTGCTTTGCAGGCCGCAAAAAACAAAAGGACAACAAATTACATTTCAATCGAAAAAAATCCGCTCAAAAAAAATACAATTGAGGAGTTGAATTATGGGAATTTAATTTCATTGGAAGCCCAAACTGTTTTCAATAAAATTCATCAATGCAAATGGAATGAATTTGTATCTATTTCAAAATACTTCAATCTGCACAAAATCAAAGGCGATTTAATTGAAATTGATTTAAATCCATTTGAAAATTGCGATGTTATTTATTTCGATGCATTCGCACCCGATAAACAACCCGAAATGTGGACACCACAAATATTCAGTAAAATTTTTTCGGTAACATCATCGGGGGGAATACTGGTCACATACAGTGCAAAAGGCGAGGTCAGGAGACAAATGGCTGCCTGTGGTTTTGTGATGGAACGGCTTCCCGGCCCACCCGGAAAAAATGAAATGTTGCGCGGAATAAAAAATTGAGCAAGGATTTAATTGCCAAAAAATTGCATTATATTCGCACCCTTTAAAACCAAAGCATTAATGTCAGAAAAAAAATTATACGGCGAGCTCGAAAACTTTAGTTATTCATTGGGAATGAGTATTGCCGGGAACCTGATCCAGTCTGGTGTAAAAACAGTTAACCCTGAACTTTTCTTAAGCGGGTTTAAAGATGTTTTTAAAGGAGAAAGAACCCTTATCCATCCCGAAGATGCCAATGTTATTCTCGAAGAATTTATTTCAAAAATAAATCAGAATAAAGGCGCAGGAAACCTGGAGGAAGGATTGAAATTTCTATCTGAAAACCGGAAAAAGCAAGGAGTTGTTGAATTACCAAGTGGCCTGCAATTCATGATATTAAAAGAAGGAGACGGACAAATACCAACCGCAGCCGACAAGGTAAAATGTCACTATCACGGAACTTTAATCGATGGAACAGTTTTCGACAGTTCGGTAGAGCGTGGACAACCAGCGGTTTTCCCGGTAAACGGTGTAATTCAGGGTTGGGTTGAAGCGCTCCAGTTAATGTCAACCGGTTCAAAATGGCGGCTTTTTATTCCTTCGGAGCTCGCTTATGGTCAAAATGGCGCAGGGGGCGCTATCGGGCCAAACTCAACACTCATTTTCGATGTGGAATTATTAAAAATTATTTAAATATTTTAAAAGATGAAGAACAGTATTATTTATGGGCTGGTAATCGTTTTGGCGCTCAGCGCATCGTGCCAGCAAGGTGGTAAAACCGTAAAACTGGAGTCAAATGTTGACTCGGTAGGATATGCAATTGGTATTCTGGTTGGATCCAACAACCTGAAACAACTTGATGCTGCCCCGGATGGCGCTTCAATTAATAAAGAATCAATGGCTGCTGCTTTCAAGGCCGCATCAATGGGAGAAGAAGCAGTAATAACAGAAGAACAGGCACAGGCAATAGTTCAGAAGTTTTTCGAAGGCGCCGGTGAAAGAGAAGCTCAAAAAAATCTGGAAGAAGGAAATGCTTTCCTCGAAAAAAATAAGGCCCGCGAAGGCGTTACAACAACCGAAAGCGGTCTGCAGTATGAAGTACTAACCGAAGGAACAGGTGAAAAACCAGCAGCCACTGACCAGGTGCGAGTAAATTACCACGGAACTTTAATTGATGGAAAAGTTTTCGACAGTTCTGTTGATCGTGGAGAACCGGTTGTGTTTGGCGTAAGCCAGGTTATTCCGGGTTGGACGGAAGCCCTGCAGTTAATGCCCGTTGGTTCGAAATGGAAAATTTATATTCCGGCGGAAATTGGTTATGGCGAACGCGGTGCTGGTGGCGATATTGGCCCGAATGCCGCTCTTATTTTCGAAGTTGAGCTATTGGAAATTGTAAAGCAATAATCATTAAAAATTTCGGAGAAAAAACCCTTTGCAGATTTTTTTGCAAAGGGTTTCTTTTTTACTTTTAACCGGATTAAAAAACTAACATAAATTCAAAAAAAAAAATCGAAAAATGGCATTAAGTGTAAAAGGCAGAATTAACCAGATTCTGAAACCTGAGAATGGGGTAAGTAAAGGTGGAAAAGAGTGGAACAAACGTGAATTTGTGATTGAAACCGAAGAGCAATTTCCACGAAAGGTGTGTTTCACTTTGTTTGGCGATAAAACCCCGTTAATCGATGGTTTGTCGGTTGGCGAAATGGTTGATGTTTCGTTCAATCTCGAATCAAGAGAGTACAATGGAAAGTGGTTTCACAATATTAATGCATGGAAAATAGACAAACCATCGACTGGTAATTTACCCGATGGGCCTCCTGAATACAGTATGAATGATATTCCACCTGAACCTGACGAGGATACAGCAACGGATTTGCCGTTTTAATTTACTCTTCCCTTGTAAATACAGGGTTGTCGGGTTTTGATAAACGTGAATTAAAGGCATACCCTTCAGAATTAAAAGCCAGCAAATCCGAGTGATCCGTAATGTCATTTTCAAGGATAAACCGCGACATTAAACCGCGGGCCCTTTTGGCAAAAAACGAAATCATTTTGTAATTCCCGTTTTTTAGATCTTTAAAATCGGGGGTTACAATTTCGGCTTTCAGCTTTTTCCTGTCGATGCTTTTGAAATACTCGTTAGAAGCAAGGTTTATCAAAATCCCACTGCCCGATTCGGCAACGGCTTCGTTTATTTTTTTGGTAATCAGCGGATTCCAGAATGTATATAAATCCTTCGATTTGTAATATTTCAGTTTTGTTCCCATTTCCAAACGGTAAGGCTGAATGAGATCGAGGGGTTTTAAAATGCCATACAAACCCGATAAAATGCGCAGTTTGCTTTGCGCCAACATGAATTTGTCTTCCAAAAGTGTTGCTGCATCCAATCCCTGGTAAACATCGCCATTAAATGCCAGAATTGCCTGCTTTGCATTATCGGGAGTAAACGGGGTTTGCCATTCCTGGTAGCGCTTAAAATTCAATTCTCCCAAATCGGCTGAAATGTCCATTAATGCCGAAAGTTGTTTCGGGCTCATTGTTTTAAGGCGGCCAACTAATTTTTCAGATTCATTCAAAAACTCAGGTATTGTGAAATCCTGAAGTACAGGGGGAGTTTTAAAATCGAGCGATTTGGCAGGTGATATTACTATTAACATATTTATATATATTTCAAAGATACTGATTATTTCTTTTGTGATAAAGTAGCCATAATCAAGAATTACATACTCTGCTGCAATATTAGAATCGACTGCCGCATTGCAGCTTTGTCCTGTTCTGAAATTCCTTCAGCTTTTAATGCCTGCTGATAAACATTTACAGCCTCCCGGGTTTTGCCGTCTTTCATGTAAATATCGACTAAAAAGCTAATTGCAGTTATATATGCCGGATTTGTTTTAATTATTCCCTGCAATGTCTTAACCGCTTCGTTTTTCTGATTGTTTTCCATTTGATAAAACGCCAGGGTGTATGCATATTTTGTCTCTTCAGGTGCAGCGTCCGCTGCTGTTTTTGCGTATTCAACAGCTTCTATCATATTTTTTTTGGCGGTTATTACACTCAGATTGTAAGCAGCAACAGCCTGCTTGGGATTTGCCAGAAGTACGGTTTTTAAAGCCTTTTCCGCTTCATCCAATCTTCCCAGTTCAGCCATTAAAAGTCCAAGATTCAGATTGGCTGCTTCATTTACAGGGTCAACCGCAATAACTTTTAGCAGGTTTTCTTCTGCTTTGGCCTGATTGCCAATGTACGAATAGAGTACACTGCTGTTAATAAGCGGCATTAGCGATTCGGGGTACAAACGGGCAGCATTTTCATACGATTCGAGCGCTTTGTTTGCATCGCCCTGGTTTTGGTAGAATATTCCGAGGTTGTAATGCGAACTCCAGTCGTCGGGCCGGGTTAACATCGATGCCAGGTTTTCTTCCATCGCTTTTGCAAGTACCTCGTTTTCCTGTGTTGTAAACTGCTCCTTTGGGAACACAGCCAATGAATTTGCCGCCGAAATCCGAACCAGTCGGTATTCATCGGTACAAGCCTGCAACAAAACATTTTTAGCTTCCGCGCTAACGTTTCCCATTAAACCATTGGCAGCAGATGATCGAATCAGTGGTGACTTACTTTTTAACGCGCTGATAATCGACGGCCATTTTTGTTCTTTATTACAATTATCCAACGCACGGATAAAAGATGCGGTAACCACTTCGTTTAAATCTTCCTTTACAATGTGGTCAACTATTTTATTCAGTTCACGCCACTCACCCAAACGGGCGCTTCGCAGCAATGTAGCCCATTTTATGGTTTCGTCCTGGTAATTGCCATTTTTTCGCTGCTTAACTATTTTATTGGCCCATTCTGCCGATTTATCAGTATGGCACATATTGCAAGCGTTCGGCGAATCGAACTTTATCGTTGCCTCGGGCATTGGCGGCCTGAATGAATGGTCGCTGCGGTTCATACTCCCGAACATGGTTTTTGGCATGTGACAGTTTACACACAGCGCGCCCGGGCTGCCTTCCTTGTGTCCGGAATGGTTCACAACATCGGCAACCCGTTCGGCATGACAACTTTTGCAGGCATCGTTCGGGTTGTCTTTAAACCTGTCACGTCCACTCGATGTGTGGCACATTACACAGTGAAACTGTCCGTTGCTGTTACATTCATTCATCATCCAGCTTGTGTAGGTGTAATTTTCTCCTAAATCGCGGCCATCAGGATAAAAATCAGAATTATTCAAAACAGTAAGGTCATAGTTATCAAAGAACCTGTCACCAGGCATGTAACCTGCTGTAATTGGCCGCATTTTCGCATGGCATGGAGCACACGACCAGTTGTGCTGGTCGGGAGAAAAGACAGTTGTGGAAATCAAACCCAGCTCTTTTTGCACCTCCCCTTCTTTTGCATTTCTGAAAATACGGACATGATCGCCACTTGGCCCGTGACAAGTTTCGCAATTAATGCCCGCCTCCTGCCAATTGGTTTGATATGAATCGCTGGCCAAATCGAAGTTCGTTTCCAACTGACTTACATGACAACTGTAACACGAAGTATTGAAATTATACATCCTGTCTTTCCAGGGCAACGCCTGGTCTGAAGGTCCTTCCGGAAAATGACGAAGGGCAGATTGCGGGTTATTATACCAGGTTTTACTGTTTAAATTGTAAGCCAGCGGAATGGTTTGAAGTTTGCCTTTTTCGAGGTGAGTTAAAAAATAAAACACATTTTTGCCGCCTAAAACCCAAACCACCTCATAATTTTTAATATTCTCACCATCTTTTTCTATCATCGTCATGGTTGAATCTCCAAGCGTAATTTTATAAAGTTTATCTTCAAGGGCTATATCCTCACTTTCAGGCAGATTTTCGTTTTTTAAAAACTCAGATGTAAGTGGTTGCATGGCTTTTCCGTGATGAGATGTTGACCACAATTCGTAAAACTTAGCATGACATTCAATACAACTCCCCGACCCCACATATTCGTTATCCGCATTTTGAACGGATTGTCGTTTTGTGCAGGATGCCGCTAATAAAACGAATCCTGCTACGAATAAAATCAACTTTGGCATTTTAATGATTTAAAATTTACTCCACAAATATTACTATATTTTGGTAAAGAATGAATTTAATTTACCAACAAAGTGCGATAGAATGACTATTTTAGCAAAAACCATTTAAAAATCATCTGACATGAAAATTGGTATTCTTCGCGAAAATAAAACCCCGCCAGACAAAAGGGTTCCATTAACTCCGGAGCAATGTGTCGAGGTTCAACAACAATTTCCAAATGTAAAAATCATGGTTCAACCCAGCGCCATTCGCTGTTTTGCTGATAATGAATATACAGAACTTGAAATCACTTTAAACGAGGATTTGAGTGATTGCGATATTTTAATGGGTGTAAAAGAAGAAAGAATTGAGGATTTAATTGAAGGAAAAAAATACCTGATTTTCGCGCATGTTATAAAAAAACAACCCTACAACCGCGAATTGCTGCAAACGATACTGAAGAAAAACATTCAGTTAATTGATTACGAAGTGCTCACCAACAGAGAAGGGTTCAGAATTATTGGTTTTGGCAGGTTTGCCGGACTGGTTGGCGCATACAGCGGTTTGCGTGCTTTCGGAATCAGAAACCAGTTTTTCGATTTAAAACCGGCACACGAATGTGAAAATCTGGCGGAAATGATGATTAATATGGACACCATAAATCTGCCGCCATTAAAAATTGCCGTTACCGGCGATGGCAGAGTTGCAAATGGAGTGCTGGAAATTTTAAACTACCTGAAAATTGCGCGGCTGACCCCGGAGCAATACCTTACAACAGAAAAACCCAATTTGCCGGTTTACACCCAATTATTGCCCGAAAATTATGTCAGGCGAAAAAATGGTTATGAATTTGACCTTTTTCATTTCTTTTTAAACCCGACCGAATACGAGAACGCATTTCTTCCTTTTACCGAAACTACTGATTTACTTATGGCTGCCGCCTACTGGGACCCAAAAGCGCCGGTACTATTTACAACCGATAACATGAGGTCAAAATCTTTCCGCATTTCGGTAATCTCCGATATCACCAGCGATATTGAAGGTTCGGTTCCATCAACAAAACGTTCATCGACCATTGAAGAACCTTACTATGATTACAACCCCGTTACCGAAGAATTGGAACCTGCATTTTCCTCGAAAGAAAATATTACTGTACAAGCGGTTGACAATTTACCTTGCGAACTTCCCAAAGATGCTTCTCTCGATTTTGGCCGCAATCTAATTGATAAGGTTTTCCCAAGCCTTTTGGGAGAAGATACAGATGGAATTGTTGAGCGGGCCAGCATTACAAAAAATGGAAAACTTACCCATAAATTTTCTTATTTACAGGATTTTGTGGATGAAAATGCCACAGATTCACAGATTTAATTAATAGGCAATAATGCTGATTGCAATTTAAAATCAGTGAATCTGTGGCTTAAAATCTTGAATTGCTGATGATATCTATTTTATCAACTCAACACTTCTTTTAACAAATTTATCCAAATCGGCGCCTTTCAACATTCCGTTGGCAAGTAATGCCAGGTCTGTCAATTGTTTAGCCAGTTTGTTTTCTTTTCCAAAAGCTGTCAGACTCTCGCGTTTTGTTTCTTCGAGTTTCGATAATTCCTTGTTCAAATCATCGAGTTTTTCTTTGTCAGCCTGCGGAATTTCATCCTCTTTTTTATCTTTTTTAGCTTTCTCCAAAACATCAACTTCAGCTTTTTTAGCTGCAATATCGGCGGCCAGTTTTTCGAGTTTTGCCCCAATTTTTTTATCCTTGCTTTCGAGCACTTTTTTCACCAGCGGATGGTTCAGATTTACCACCAGGTTCAAGCTTTCAGGAAGATCTCCGTACATGTTCATTCCGCCCTGTGTCTGGCTCATGTCTTTCATGCGGCGCATAAATTCGCTGCGGGTAATCACAATCGGAGAACTGTTTTCTCCCAGGTTCTGGAAATCTACAATGAAATAATTTTCCTTACTTTCCGGGCAAACCGCCTGGAAAATGGGCGAGAGCTCCTCTTTTTGTTCCCAGGTCAAATCGTTTTTCGACGAATCATCTTTGTGTACCAGGTTTTCAACCACATCGGAATCAACCCTCACAAATCGTTTTTCGGTATATTTTTCTTCGAATTTGTGAAGTAAATGCGGTGTAAGCACATCGTCAAGCAACAAAACATCGTATCCTTTATTTTTGGCAGCTTCAACAAAAGTATATTGTTCAGTGGCATCGGTAGCGTAAATATGAACCAGATTCTTGTGCTTGTCTGTTTGGTTTTCTTTGATAAGTTTTTCGTATTCCTCGAATGTAAAATATTTACCGTCGATATTTTTAAACAAGAAGAAATTCATGGCCCGGTCGTAAAATTTCTCTTCGGTTAACATTCCGTATTCGATAAAAATCTTCAGGTTGTCCCATTTTTTCTCAAAATCTTCACGGCTGTCCTTAAAAATTTGTGCCAGTCGATCAGCCACCTTTTTATTGATGTGACTGCTGATTTTTTTCACATTCGAATCGCTTTGCAAATACGAACGCGAAACGTTCAGTGGAATATCAGGAGAATCCAAAACGCCATGCAACAGCGTTAAGAACTCAGGTACAATTCCTTCAACTGAGTCGGTAACAAACACCTGGTTGCTGTATAGTTGTATCTTGTTTTTCTGAACCTCGAAGTTGTTTTTGATTTTCGGGAAATAGAGAATACCCGTTAAATTGAAAGGATAATCGACATTCAAATGAATATTGAAAAGCGGCTCATCGGCCATCGGGTACAACTTCCGGTAGAAGTTTTTGTAATCTTCGTCCTTTAAATCAGCCGGGGCTTTTGTCCATGCCGGCGCGGTTTCGTTAATTTGTTCATCCTCCTCGGTATCAACCTGTTTTCCATCTTTCCACTCCTTTTTCTTTCCGAATATTACGGGAACCGGTAAAAACGAACAGTATTTATCGAGAATTCCCCTGATTTTTGATTCATCCAGAAATCCCTTTTCTTCCTCGCTGATGTACATAATAATATCAGTTCCAACTTCTTCTTTTTCAGTTTCATCGAGCGTAAATTCGGGACTTCCGGTACAACTCCATTTTACAGCTTTTGAACCTTCTTTGTATGATTTGGTAACAATTTCAACCCTTTCGGAAACCATAAAAGAACTGTAAAATCCAAGTCCAAAATGGCCGATTATTGCATTTGCATCGTCTTTGTATTTTTCGAGAAAATCGTTAGCGCCCGAAAATGCAATCTGGTTAATGTACTTCTCAATTTCTTCGGCAGTCATTCCAATTCCACTGTCGGAAACAGTAATGGTCTTTGCCTTTGTATCCAATTTCACTTTTACTTTGGCGTTTGTAACATCGCCTTTGTATTCGTCTTTTGACGCAAGCGTTTTTAATTTTTGTGTTGCATCAACTGCATTCGAAACAATTTCCCGTAAAAAGATATCGTGGTCTGAATAAAGAAACTTTTTAATAATCGGGAAAAGGTTTTCGCTGGTTACTCCAATTTTTCCTGTTTGCATATTCTATGATTTTTATATTAATGTTTGCGGGCTATTTTCAAACAACATGCCATTTAACACTTTATGACTATTTGACAGAAGTATAACAATAAAGGATGTTAACAAGACCCAACTCAGTTTTGTATCTGATGTTTTTATTCTAATTTTGAGTTATTCAAAAATGGAATTTGCTTTTGAAGCAGAAACAGAAGTACAAAAAGAATTAAAAGGCTAAACCATGGATATAAAGATTGAAAACGGAAAAATATTTGCACCTCTTAAAGAGAAATGGTTATTTCTAAAACCGGAAGAAGAGGTTAGGCAAAAATACATTGCAAGACTTATTGAAAAATATGGTTTCCAATTAGACCAAATGGCGCAGGAAGTCCGGGTAAATAATGCACAACGAGGACAAGGCCGGGCAATGGCTGACATTGTTATTTGGAAATCGGCAAAGGACAAAAATGAAAATAACAGTCCTGCAATTGTTGTGGAATGTAAAGCTGAACATATTACCGTCAGGGAAGAAGATTATTTCCAGGGATATAATTATGCTTCCTGGGCTGGCGCTGATTTTTTTGTAACAACAAATCTGAAAGAAACAAGAATTTTCAAAGTACTGAAAGGTAAAATGCCCAAAAAACTTGAAGAAGTTATTAATATCCCTGATGCCGAAATAATAAATAACAGCAAAAAAGTTGATGAATTATTAAAACAAACAAAAGCTTTTACCAGGGATGAATTTTCCAGGCTGCTTTTTAAATGCCACAATATTATTCGAAACAACGACAAACTTTCTCCGGAAGCAGCTTTTGACGAAATAAGCAAAATCTTATTTATAAAAATCCGGTACGAACGGGATAATACCGGCGCACAAATATTTTCGACAAAAGAATTCAAAGATGCGCGGGCCAGCTATGAAAAATTTAAGCCCAAAGATGGAATTGAGTTTTATCAGTTTTTATTTCAGCAAACCAAGGAAGATTTTAAAGACGATGATTTATTCGACCCGAACGAAGTCATTCGAATCAGAGAAAACAGTTTCGAAGCCATTGTAAAAGAATTGGAAATTTATAACCTGTCAACAACTTCTGATGATGTGAAGGGTATTGCTTTTGAAAAATTCCTTGGCAAAACTTTCCGTGGCGAGTTGGGGCAGTTTTTTACTCCCCGAACCATTGTTGATTTTATGGTTGAAGTTTTAGACCCGCAGGAAGGTGAAGTTCTCTGCGACCCTTGTTGCGGAAGTGGCGGTTTTTTAATTCGTGCCTTCGAATATGTACGCGAAAAAATTGAGAATGAAATACAGGCTGCCAAAGAAAAAATCAAAAACGAAACATTTACCGCTGAGTATGAAAGCCTTCCGGAAAAAGAAAAAGAAATGACGGATGAAAAGGTAAACGCGCAGTTTGCCAAACTCAATTATGAACTGGATATAAATAACCCAAACAGCAGGTTAAGAACATTAAGTTACGACTGCATTTTTGGAACCGATGCCAACCCAAGAATGAGCCGGACTGCAAAAATGAATATGATTATGCACGGCGACGGGCATGGCGGCGTGCACCATAACGACGGACTGTTGAACGTGAACGGAATCTTTGAGAACCGGTTCGACATTATTCTAACCAATCCGCCTTTTGGCTCAAGGGTTGAAAAAAGTTTAAAGATTACAGAGGCAGACAAATACACCGACATTGAAAGGATAAAAAAATACCAGAAACGTTATGGCCCCGCTTATGACAAAGCGTTGGAACAGGTAAACCGAAACATCGGAAAATCGCTTTTGGGTTTATACAAAACAGGTTCGATGAGTTCTTTAACCGAAGTACTGTTTATCGAGCGATGCCTCAACTTATTGAAACCAGGTGGCAGAATGGGGATAGTTTTGCCCGAAGGCGTTTTAAACAATACCAATTTGCAAAAAGTGCGCGATTTTGTTGAAAGCAAGGCAAAAATAATCCTTATCACTTCCATCCCGCAGGATGTTTTTATTGCTTCGGGAGCCACTGTAAAACCAAGTCTTTTGTTCTTCAAAAAATTTACTGAAGACGAAGCAAAGCGATACAAATCAATTGTTGCCAAAGCTATAAATCAAATTAACGGAAAATATAAACCAAAAGAATTTAAGGCTAAAGAAGCGGTTGAAAAAATTGAGCGCGAATACAATGAAACGGCAAAAACATTAAGAGATAGTAACGCATTAAAAAAACGAAGATTCAAGTTTGATGAAACAGAATACAATAAGTTGGTTGCGAAAGAAAGCCAGTTAAAAACAAGCCTGGCAGAAACAAAGAAAATATACACAAACACAATCAAAGAAATTGAGCAACAAAAGGAATCGGAAATAAAAGCACTGGTTAAAAAAGATTTTGATTACCAGATACCCATTGCCGAGGTTGAAAAAGCCGGAATCAGCACTACCGGCGCTGAAATTGAAAACGAACTGATTCCGCTAAGCAAAGAGTTTGCTGAATACAGGAGGCAAAACCAGTTGTGGGAAAGTAAATACCATGCAATAAAGTATGAAGTAATGGAAGACGGGAAAATGTTTCGGATTCCAATGGCTGGCGAACCACAGGAAATTTATGGGTAATGGAAGTAATTGAAAAAGCATTTTTAAAATCGACCTCGTTGCAGCTTTTGCAAAACTGGAGTGTTCGCTATTTACTTGAATCTCTATTTTCATATAATGAGAAATTTGAGCTTGTTCCAATCGGTTCATTTTTAAAAAAATATAGAAATAAGATTGTTATTGAGAATGGGAAATCATATCAAAGAGTAACTGTAAAAATAAATAACGGTGGCGTATTTCCGCGTGACATTGAAACTGGAGAAAACATAGGTACTAAGTCGCAATATGAAATTAAACCAGGTCAGTTTTTAATGTCGAAAATTGATGCCCGTAATGGTGCTTTCGGATTAGTACCTGCAAACCTTGACGGTGCAATTGTTACAAACGATTTTCCTGTATTTGACATTGACAACACTAAAATCATCCCTGAATTCCTTGTTTTAATTACAACAACAAAAGAATTCATTCATTTTGCGCAAAGTTGCAGCGGTGGAACTACTAACAGGCAAAGAATTGATATTGAAGCATTTTTAAACGTAAAAATTCCGCTTCCTTCCCTTTCTGAGCAAAATAGAATTGTTAAGGCTTATAATGAAAAGATAAAACTTGCTGAAGAACTTGAACAGAAAGCGATAAAAACAGAGAATAGTATTAGTGAATATATTGATAATGAACTTGGCTTAGAATTTTCTTCTGAAGTTAAAAGTCTTGAATCAACTTCATTTCTAAAGTTAATTTCATACTCTCAATTTCATAAGTGGGGAGTTGATAAACAAAAAATGGAAAAAGTTTGGTTTAACAAGAATTTTGAAACAAAACGGATTTTCGAATTATGCAATGTTTCAAGTGGTGGAACTCCAAGTAGGCCAAGAAAAGAATACTACACTGGAAATATTCCTTGGATCAAAACAACTGAAGTTAGAAATGACATCATTTATGACACAGAGGAAAAAATTACAGAAGAAGCTATAACTAACAGTTCTGCAAAATTATATCCAAAAGATAGTTTAATTATTGCTATGTACGGACAAGGTGCTACAAGAGGAAGGACTGCTAAATTGGGGATTGAAGCCTCTACTAATCAAGCTTGTGCAGTTCTGTTTAATATTAAAAATTCAATAATTGACACAGACTATTTGTGGATATATTTGATGAATGAGTATGAAAGGTTAAGAGCTTTAGCAAGTGGCAATAATCAACCAAACTTAAATGCTCAAATGATTAAAAACTATAAAGTTGTGATACCTCCCTTTGATATCCAGCAAAAAATTAAAACTAAAGTTCAAAAAATGAAAGCTGAGATTAAGAAAAATCAAGAAAAATCGGAAGATGTAAAGCAACAAGCCTTAAAAGAGTTTGAAAACGAAATATTTAAGCCATGCAACTAAAAAGGTTATACATAAAAGAATATAAAATTTTAAAGGACTTCACCCTTGAATTTCCTTATGATTCGAAAAAATATATTTCGGTATTTATCGGCGCAAATGGTTCCGGAAAATCGACGGTTTTGGAAGCGGTTGCAGAAATTTTTAATTGTGTTTTTCTTTTCAAACAGTCACCTTTTGATTTTGAAATTGAATACTCAATTAAATCAGATGATATCTTGTCTGTATTTTCAATATCTAATCCTAAACTTAAGCGTTTACCCATTAAAATAACCGGAGATTCAGGTTATTTGCCAAGAACTGAAATAGATTTTAAGTCAATACCAAAAGAAATCTTTGAATATGGTGATACAGACATAAAACTTAGTTTTGCACAAAGGGATTTCAGAAATTTAATGCCTGAGAATGTTGTAATTTATTATTCGGGATTATCTGATATTATGAAAGAACTCTGCAAACCTTATGAAGACAGACTTTCGGAAGCGTATCGAAAAGGAAATGCCAATATTGACAGAGGTTTCTTTTATTACAAACCCGAACATTTTGGCATCATTCTGCTAAGCCTTCTATCTTTTGAATATGGCGATATTCCTGAATTTCTGAAAAGAAAAGCAAAAATTGAAGATATTGAAAGTGTTCAGATTCACCTAAAGAAACCAGGCTGGACCAGAGATTCAATCGAAAACTTCTGGGGTGCAGAGGGAGAAGTAAGGAGGTTTTTGGATTTTCTGAGAGAGCAGTCGAAAACGGATAAAAGTATTGGGATTAAAACCGGCAAAGGAGAAAAAATCGCAATCTCGTTGAAAGGGAAGGAATCGCTTTATAAAATCAGGGATTTTTTAATCGAAGAAAAGAAGCTGTTTGAAATCCTGAATATCATGCTGGCTGATGGTTTACTGGACAACATTTCCTTTTCAATGGTTAAAATGTCAGACGGGAAACCGCAGGTTTTTAGCATATTGAGCGAAGGAGAACAACAGGCCATAACCATAAAAGGATTAACAGAATTACTTTCAGGTAAAAACACATTGTTTTTATTTGATGAACCTGATACATACTTACATCCTAAATGGCAACGTCAATTTATTGCTGAAATTGAAAAAACGATTGAAAACGCAAATGAAGCTGAAAATTCGTATGTAATAGCAACGCATTCTCCACAATTATTGAGTAATGCAAAATCGGACTTAAATTTTGTAAAAATAATTGAAAACGGTGTATTAATTGAAAATACCCCTAAATTTTATGGCAGAGAAATAAGCTCCATCCTTTATAACCTTATGGGAGTTGAAGAGAGAAATAAAACTATCCGTAACGATTTAAGCAACTTGTTTACCTTAATTGAAGATGAAGAAATTGAAGAAGCGGAAAAGGAACTAAAACGTTTAACTGAGATTTTAGGAGAAACCGATCCTGATATCAAAAATATAGAAATCCAACTTAACTATCTGAAAGAGGATGAAGCAGATAATAAAGAATAAAGAACCACGCTCGTTGACAGAACATAGAGCACAAGGAGGATTCTATTATAATTTGAATAGAAATGAATTAAGAAATTCACTTTTGGAGGAGCAAGGCTATATCTGTTGTTATTGTATGCAACGAATTCCTAAGATATTAAATGAAGAAGAAATAAACAAGCACTTCCCTGATTGTAAAATTGAGCATGTTAAATGTCAATCTGAAAATCCTGAATTGGAGTTAAATTATCAAAACCTTCTTTTAGCTTGTAATGGAAATCATGGTTTTCCAAAAAAAATGCAAACCTGTGACACTTTTAAAGGCGAACGGGATTTATCATTTAATCCTGCCGCTACCACCAGAAATATCGAAAAGTGGGTGAAGTTTAGAGCAAATGGAGAAATTTTCTCAGACGATAAAATAATTGACCAGGAGTTAAATGAAATATTGAATCTAAATACGAAAGATTTAACCGATATTCGAGAAGTTTTTTATAAAGATATTCAGGAACGAATAATTAGGGAAGGGAAAAGACGTCAAGGGAAAGATATACAAAAAAGATTCTATGTAACTGAAAGACAGCAATTGTTGAGCCTGAAAAGTGGTAAATATATGCCATATTGTATGATTGGTATCTATTTGATAAACAAAAATCTAAGTAAATTAAGATAGAAACATGATCCACACAACCAAACACATTTGCAATTCTCTCCGGCACTCCTTAATTTTTATGATTTTTCCCTGATATTATTTCCAACTAAAGTCGTTTAATTTGTGTC
>Ga0210021_1002590_pt1 | contig 15408 bp, 19 predicted proteins | sample CryGeymeta201517_FD_183981 | JGI IMG/M metagenome (GOLD analysis project Ga0210021, IMG submission 183981) | Groundwater microbial communities from Crystal Geyser aquifers in Utah, USA - Crystal Geyser metaG 2015-17 (SPAdes) (version 2) | ecosystem: Environmental > Aquatic > Deep subsurface >... | reverse complement strand
ACTACACTCACTTAAGCAAAAAACACATTTCAAAACTCGGGAGTAGTTGAAGAAAGGTTGAGAAGAAGGTAAAAATAGGGCAGGACCCTTTAGGAGGTGACTGCCCATGAAATCAATAGTACCTGTTTCTCAATCTGTTTTCAACAATATAGTTGAGTTTTTCCCTGAACCACGTCAAAAACAATACGGTCGTAAACGTTGTACAAAAGAACCCTTGGTGCAAGGTATTTTACAAGTTCTGGTCATGGGGATAGGATGGAACAATGTACGAGTCGAAGGTGCATCAGGATCAAGTTGTTGGAGGTATTGTGACGATTTACAAAAAAGAGGGTTGTTCAATCTCATTTTTTTAAGACTGAGTCAGAGTATGGTAGACATTTCTGAATGTGCTGTTGATACCAGTAGTATCAGCTCGTTTAGGTTCGCATCTTGTGTCGGTTGGGACGGAAAACACAGAAAGATCGCAACCAAGATTTCACTAATTACTGATAAAAAAGGGCTACCGGTAGATGTTGCCTTTGGAAAAGGATCGGCACATGACCTTGCATTTCTACCAGCTCACTTCGGAAAACTCCATCTGACGAGGATACGGACGTTTAATGCCGACAAGGGATATACCTCAATACAACTAAGAAGATACCTACGTACAAAGGGTGTGTTTATAAATATGGGAATTCGTAAAGGGGATTACCAGAAAAAAAGAGGACCTCGGTTCAGGTTTGATGAGGAAAAATACAAGGTAAGGTTCGAGATTGAACGAACGTTTAGCTGGCTAAAATCGTTTAGAGCTATTAGAATACGGAGAAACCGACGTCTATCTATGTTCAAAGCTTTTATATTTCTCGCACTTATTATTGTCCTACTGCGAAATATTGAGTTTTGAAATGAGCTTATAGAAAGAGAGGAGGGCGGATATACTTTTAATGATTCAAAAATGAATATAATAAGAGAATTAAGTAAGGGGTTGGAGTCTGCCAGTAGACAGTTGAATACCAGCATCTTGCTTTTGAAAGAGCTGAAACAGCCAGCACTGAATGTGAAGGTAAAAACCGCCATTATAGGGCAGAATCAACAATTTAATGTAAACATGCAGGACAGCCAACAACAAGATGAAATCATTGAACCCAAATAATTTAGGACTTTTAGTTGAGGAGTGTCAGAAGGTCAAAATCTCTGACTTCTTGAAAAAAAGTAGAACAGGTTTGAGAGAAGTTATAATTAAATCCGAACTAGAAGTGGAAGGATTTCACATAGAGCTGACGACATCAAAAACTGGCTACAACGGCGTACGATTTTGGTTTAAGTGCCCTTTATGTAACTCGCGTGTTGGTGTGCTTTTCAGACATCCCACTAGTAATGCGATTGGTTGTAGGCAGTGCTTAAGGTTAGAATACCGAAAAAGGCGATATAAGGGTATGATTGAGGGTGAGTTGCCTGGCACATCAGAGGAAAAACGATGATAAAAAGTTGTTACTACTTGACATTACTTAACACACTAATTACGATTAAATTGTAGAATTACAATGACACAAAACAATACAAAAATTAAATATTTCATTTACGCCAGAAAGTCATCAGAAAGTGAAGATAGACAAATCCAATCTATTGATGACCAAGTAGATCGGTTAAAACAGCTCGTCATTGATTTGAATTTGGATATTAAGAAAGTTTATATCGAGGCGAAATCAGCTAAAAAACCAAATAACCGCCCTGTCTTTGACGAAATGATACAGCGAATCGAAAACGGTGAAGCAGATGGCATATTGTGTTGGCAAATAAATAGATTGTCCCGAAATCCTGTTGATAGTGGCACAATAAGCTGGCTTCTCCAAAGAGGTATCTTAAAATCAATACAAACAATAGACCGCCAGTATCTTCCAGAAGATAATGTGCTTTTGTTTAATGTAGAAAGCGGAATGGCTAACCAGTTTATCTTGGATTTGAGCAAAAATACAAAACGTGGGCTAATATCCCGACTAGAAAAGGGTTGGCATAACGGCCTAGCGCCAATGGGCTACCTAAACGACGAAGTTAACAAAACCATAACCAAGGATCCAGAACGCTTTAACCTTGTTCGTAAAATGTGGGATTTGATGCTTACTGGAAGTTACACACCGCCGAAGATTTTGGACATTGCAACAAAAGAGTGGGGTTTTAGAACAAAAAAATATAAAAGAAAAGGTGGCGTTGAAATGTCAAAAAGCGGAATTTATAGGATTTTTACCAATTTGTTTTATGCGGATATTAACTTACACACGGCAAGCGGCGTCCAGTATCAAGGAAAGCACGAGCCGATGATATCACTTGAAGAATATGACAGAGTACAGATTATTCTGGGTAGGGAAGGCAAGCCGAGGCCAAAGAAGCATAAATTTGCATTTACTGGAGCTATAAGGTGCGATGAGTGCGGGTGTCTTTATACGGCAGAAAACCATACCAAACTTATAAAGAAAACTGGCAAAATAAAAACTTTTACACATTACCATTGCACCAGAAAGAAAAAAGGGGTTCAATGCTCGCAAAGAAAAAATATTCCGCGTGATAACTTGGAATTGCAGATTGAACAAGAAATTGAGAAATACACCATCCTGCCAGAATTTTTAGAGTGGGCTTTGGAAGGATTGAGCAACAAAAACGACACTGAGATTGAGGACCGAACCAAGATATACGAAATGCGGCACGAGGCTTTAACCCAAGCTCAAAGTGAACTGGATGAATTGACAAAAATGCGATATAGGCAACTTATTGATGACGAAACATTTATAAGAGAGAAAAACACTCTGAGTGCTAAAACAAACGAGATGAAGGGTAAGTTACGGGAAACCGAAAACCGAGCAGAGAAATGGCTGGAGCTTACGGAAAAGACATTTAGTTTTGCGACTTACGCCCGTAAAGCGTTTTTGATGGCGAAAGGAGAAGAAGGGTTAGAACTGAAAAAAGAAATTTTGCTGGCACTTGGGAAAACGCCGATGATTAGGGACGAAAAGCTCTTTATTGAACCAAACGACTGGTTTGTTCCTATCAAAAACGACTACCCAACCTTAGAAAAGGAATTCGTAAGGTTAGAACTGAATGAAATGCCTATAACCAAGGCAAAAACAGAGGCTCTTTCCTCTATTCGTGCACAATGGGGTCCTTGCAGAACGTTGATTTGAATCAAATTCTAGATGGTTTTTCAAACCTACTAAGACTATCACGTCAATATCCAGGGAATAATGTTTATTATTTAGTAAAATAACAGCATGGAAATAAACGGCATTACGTATAACATCGTTAGACGATTGGAAGACCGTGGTGTGCAAAAAAGCATTCTGGACTACCGAAAACAAGTTCACCTAGTTGCTCTTGATTCTGGCAAGAAAGCGGTATTGGTTGAAATTAAGGATGCAAAGTACAGGCCTATCTACAGGAAAAACGTCCAGGGTTTAATCATTTGTAGCGAACAAAATATCAATGCTCCGCATTTACTAGCAGATGATGATGTCGGCATGCAGTTTTTGATGTCGTATGTTGGTGAAAATATCTTGAATGAAGATTACAGTACAAATGATCTGCTAAAATTGGGTATGTCGGAGCTAGAAAAACTCAATCGGGTAAACCAAACAAGTGTTGAATTTAGGTTACCGAGATACCTAGCTGATGGGTTAAAAGTCTATTTAGACAACGGGATAAAAACGATTATTCCAAACTATGAGCAAGCAGTTGGGTTCTTGAATAATCAAAACGACACTTACAAGTACGGGTTTGGTTTAGAAGACCCCTCACCAAGTAACTTCTGCTACGACGGTCAAAAAGTATCTCTAATTGATTTTGATAATTTCAGTACAACAGTCAACTTTGAATACTCGATTGGATTTATGATTGCGGATTTGTTGGTTCGTAGAAACCAACACTTTGGTTCGATTAATACCTTAAGGAACGCAACAACTTCAATTCTTGGATTTGAAGGCTTTGGTTTGCAGTTCTATACTGGTATATTGTCACTGTTATCTACTTTCATTTTAGATATTCGGGTGGATGAGGAGAGAGCAAGCGGAAGTATTCAGCAGTGGAAAAATGAGATAAATCTAGTTGCTTATGAACTCGCTAACACTTTTCCATAAATTCGGTCATAACTATTACTCATTTGTTTGATTGAGAACTGATTCTCCACATGGTCACGACACGAACGGTTTGATATTGTGCTAATATTTTCAACCGCCTGACACATTTCATCTATATCTTCTACAATAAATCCGATGTTTTCGTTTATCACTTCAGGTACTGACCCTTGATTAAAAGCAATAACCGGTGTACCAACTACTAAACTTTCTAACATAACTAAACCAAAGGGTTCCTGCCATTTAATGGGAAAAAGCAATGCCTTGGCTTTGCCTAGGAAATCGTTTCTTTGGTTGTTATCAATTTCTCCAAAGAACTCAATATTTTTGTTGTTTTGAATGGCCGGTTTAACTTCTCGCTCAAAAAAATCTTCGTCACCAGCTCTAATTTTCCCGGCGATTTTGAGTTTATGGTTTGTTGAGGTAGCTACTTTAATTGCTTCAAGAATACCTTTTCTATCCGATATTGCTCCAATAAACGCTAGGTAGTCGGATTTTTCTGATTGTCCATAGAACGGAAATTTGGAAACTGGAAGTCCATAGGGTACAACCTCAGCATCGGGAATCCATGGGAATTGTTTTCGGTGAGATTTTGAGAGAAATACGAAGGTGATGTTTGTATTTTGTGCTAACTGTGCAAGTATTTGCCCTTCATATTTTGGTACAGAATGAAACGTGAAAACAAGGGGTAAATTAGTCACTGAGGCTAGGGCAAGCATTGGATCGGTTGAGTGTGCATGAATAATATCAAATTTTAATCTTTTCACTTCAAGCACTGCATGCAATGTTTGGGCCAGTTCAATATTACGATCGAATCCTTTGTCTCCTACTCCCTCGTCAAACAATGAGTTAAGAATAATGCCCCTGGGAAGTTTTGAGTTTCCAGGGGCAAATAATGTTACTTCATGGGTTTTGATTTGTTCGGCAATCAAAAACCCTAGTATTTTCTCAATTGCACCATATTTGGCTGATGGAACAGGAAGCCATGGTTTTGATACATGCGCTATTTTCATAGTCCTAACAGCCATTCTAGCTTAGTTCTGCTAGAGGGGACAAGCCAGTCCAAAAATGCTGAACAGACTATATTCGATACTTCACCAAGCTCAGTTACTACACAATTGCGGTCACGAGGTCGCCACAGGCCATTTCTGCCCTTGAATTCAACCTCGACTTGACTAAGAGGTAGTCTGTTCTGGGCAATACACAAATCGGCACTTACTCCATAGTTGGAGTGTGTTAGCGAGTTCGTGACGTAGAGCCAGGTTTTGGTGCGTTGCATAGTACCAAAACAAACCACAAGCTGACCGAATTCATCAGACAGTCTTTCCAAAAGATCCGTAAATTTGGTTGGGGAATGTGGCTTTGAAATAGACTTGTCTTCAAGGCGAACCATCGAGTCTTGAATTTGGTTTTGTCCAGGTGTTGAGACCTTCATAATGGGTACTTTGAATTTACCGTTTGGGTCATGTACCGCCATTAACAACTGTGTGACTAAACCCTCGGTCTTAAAACCATAAAAGGATATCAGGTACTGCCACATCTGAATACCACTCGGTTGATTGCCCATTGCAAATTGGCGGGTTAGCGGTCGTAAATGCTGGCAGTTCAAGAAGCTATCCAGCCGGTAAATGAAACCTGTTGGGTCAAGGGTCAATAGCCCAAATTTATTTTCCAGCTCATATCCAACCGCTTCTTTCGTGAAGTATTCACAAGCTAGACTAGTTGTCATAAGAACCACCTCATATTTGCCTTTAGAACTTTCACGATATTGTTAGCTAGTTCAGGAATACCCTGGTCATTCGGTATTTCGACCACCTCAGAATGTGAGTATGCTTCCTCCAACGATAACGTCCAAACTTTTGTCTGAAAATTTGGAAAGTCATCAGGTGTAGTAAAGTACTCGTACCTAGACAGTGGTTTTCGCTTGCGCTGGTAAGCAATTTGGGGGTCGTTAACAATCGCAATTGTTAATGCTGGCGATGGAAGCGAACGCATAATATCGTAGCACCAGGACTCAGCTACTCCGTAAATCAACTCCTTTGCAAGAATTCGGTAGTAAAAACACTCCGATATTTGGGGTATATTCAAACCAAGTCGTGGGGCGATATTAGCCTCATACATAAGCGTGGTAATCAAGGTGACTGCGGCCGCTCTTGATTTGGGTGGCAAGGAGTTAAGAACAACCCCTGCATCCTTGTGTACAGAAATTCCTGGAACTTGTGCCATGTGGCGGAAGTTTGACCAACAAGAACTTTCAAACTCCAATTTAAGTTCATCTCTCATGTATTGTAGAGTGGTAGTTTTACCTCCTCCGTCAATACCTAACAGACATACAAAGGTATTCATTGCTTATCTCCTTGTGATAGTGATTAATTATAAACGTTCAGACGGATACTATATAACATACGGCTTATCCAATGTATATAGTTTATACTAATAGCATGGCTGGAATTTTGACACATATTATTTATGCAGAAAAGGTTCGACCTAGAGATGGAGACTTTATTGTTGGAGCATCATTGGCTGATATTGATTACTTGGGTGTAATAGAGCGTAGTAAAACGCATGTGGATAAAGATACCTATTTACATAACCCTCAGGGTGAGTTAAATCGACTGCACAATGAACTGACCGAAAATGCAAGTAAGTCATTGTTTGACGGCCTTATATTTCATTCCTTGACCGAACATCTCTGGGCAAAAGGTATTTGGGTCGATTCTGACTCTAAGTATTTTAGCAAGGCGTTAAAACTATGGGGGGATGAAATTCTGTGGGATAAATTAATTGATTCAGCGTTTATTTCAAAGGCATTTGCAAAGTACGAGAATAAACAACTATTGAAGGGGGTTGATATGGAGGCACAGCGTAAATGGTTTAAAGTGCTAGATATCTATTTGACACAAAAGTCATCAAAATCTTTTCGTGAAAAATTAGCAAATATGATCGATATGCCAAAACTAGTAATTGATTCAATAAATATAACGATTGAGAATGAGCTTGTAAATAACGAAGGGGTAAAGGAACAATTGCTCAAAAACTTGGAGAGCTCTAATTCAATCAGTATAGACAGCTTAATCCCTCAAGCACAATAGGCTCCCATTTTTACTGGTATAAACTATGGATAGTGTCGATAATTGAGGTCACGGAAAATTTATGTGGGTTTTGCAAGCCTGTCGTGGGATACATTTTTTACTTTATTACCTGGAAAGTTAGATTTCTTTGACATATATATGTTCGAATCCTTTCTTGTATATTAGCGCACCCTAACAGATCTTACACATTGTACTAAGTTACATAATTGCACTTCATGTCTTCTGTGAATTAATGCTTCAAATGAAACTTCTTGTGGGTCAAATGGGGTCCTTGCAGTGCGTTGATTTGAAACAAATCCTTGTGGATTTAGAACGCGTTATAGATTTGATGACAATAAAGGTTAACCAAAACTACAATTACAGTTAGGATTATTCATTTTCTGAATCATTGTTCTCAAAAGGCAAAGTTGTAGTGTTTAATGAGCCAGTACCAGAAACAGACGTGCTTGTAGTTCTTGAAGGCATCTGCAACGAAAGTGAAGCTCCACTGGCTATTGAGCCTAGATTAGTTGCAGACGGTTTCAATATCAAATCGGTTAATACTGATTGACCAGAATTTATTCGTGTTTCCAATTCATTGAAAATCATCTCTGAATCTTGTGAGTATGAATCCGCTAGACTACGAATTTTCCTCTCTGTTCTTTCCATATTATTCAAGAGTTCGCTTTTAGCCTGGTTCAAGTATGATTTCTCAAAATCCCAATAGAAAACAACACAATCCATTATCAACTGTTTATTCTCGAGATCTAAAAAGAGACTACGTCTTGTGTTTTTTGTAATCTGTATACCGTGTTTTGATATGAATGTATGAGCCAAACCATGCCGTAATAATTTGTAGAAAATTGATGCAAGGTGAGAGTAATTTTCATTAACTTCACTAAGGTAGTTATTCCAATACTCTTTAAAGTATGCGAAGCCAGCACTGTAGTTATATTCATCTTCATTTGGAATTAGAAGGTAACCTAGTATCTCGATTCCAGAGAGCACCGTCATTACCATAGGGTAACCTGCTCCACCGGCCGTATCAGCTTCATCGGGTTGACATTTTGCCATTTGTTTCAAATCGCAAAGCAAATAACCATCTATAAATTTATCCAAAAACTCTGAGGGTTTCATATTATAACTATAATTTTACAGTATCATTGAATTCACTAAATCCAACCTTTTGTTTTGCTTTGTTACGGCGTAGACGCATGTTCTGCGTATAGGAATAAAGCATGGATCAGGTTTTGGAGATGCTGGAGCATTCGACGCAAAAGCTACGGCAAGCAAGTTCTTCATGACACCTGCGAGGACATTCAAGGTCTCTCTACATTAATTTTTTATCCAGATTCCATATAGAAAACCTTACAGAGAATTATAGACCAACCGCGGTCGCGCCGTATTCCGCTTGTTCTTGTGTAAATTTCTCATACATTAATTGCTCAATTAAACTACCCTGCGAATATGCTGACAGATCCAAATAAGATTTGGCCATTTTAGCTGCTTGTTCATTCCAATTACCGCCAGAATTATCTGCACCATAAACTGCATCTTCATGAGAAAACTTTTCGTACTCTAATTGATCTACCAGTCCATCGTGAGAAAATGCTGTGTAGTCCAAATAAGATTTAGCCATATTTACTGCATTTTTTTGACTAACAGTCTCATTTGAAACAGGGGTAGGTTGTTCGAGTTGAATTGGTGTAGGTGTATTCGCCTTTTCAGGAATTTCTGTTTGTTCTTGCGTTTGCTCTTCGGGAGAAGCCGTTGGTTGAGTAGGCATTTCTGTCACTGGGCTAGCCGTTGGTGTACTCTTTTGAGTGTTTGGAGTTGTTGAAGATGAGGTGTCTCCATTAATAGCATTCACAAGAATCAAGAAGGCAAAAAAACCAGTTACAGTCAGTTTTATTGTTTTGTTCCAAGTTGCGTGTTTCCACATTAAGTACAAACCAACAGGGAAGAACAAAATTAGGAGAGCAATTATTCCTCCCGTGCTTTGATACCATTTTCTTTTTGTTTCCATTATGTATATTATATGTACATAGTTATAACTGTGCAAGAAAGCAAAACTGGCCTGGTAATTGGGATAAACAGATAGATACCGTTAATTTTATTAATCAGGTATGGCGTTACTACTATCATCAAAAACCCTTGTTTCTGTGAGTAATTTTGCCCTGACCATTGCTGACCTTAAAGTATCGTTTGTGTCTTTTGGCATTCTCCAGTTCTTGAATTTTTCCAATTGGCTCGGGTTTTGAATAATCTTTTGATCGTATTCTGTAATAAGCTCCTTAATTGCATCGCTATAACTACCATAGATAGTTATTTCTTTAGAAATGGATACTAGCTCATCTATGTCAATATATATGAGTAGAGAAGTGTCATGTATAGAGGTTGTCTTCAAATCATCAACATCTTCAAAGTTGGGTTTATAGGGTAACTGTCGAAGGTAGTATTCAATAACCTGTGGGTACTCCCTAAGCCCCTTTAATGTAGAACTCTTCATATTATCAAGCTCAATTTGGTTATGTGATTTACCACTCCAGTTTTGATATATTACGTAAGAAGGACTTTCTTCATGTTCGTATAAAACAGCTCCGTCTCTGATATATTTCGTATCAATGCCATTAAAGACGGTTTGTACTAGAGAAGGAAATGTCGGATCCAACTCTTTAATAGTTTCTAAACATTTCTCAAATCTAAAGTCGATATCACTCTTTTGACGCTCACGATTAAAAAATGTACTAACTAATAGTAGTTTTGTTTCGGCAGGAACTGTAGGATCAGTGAATACTTGATGAAGAAGATTGATCGCATCGTTACTAGTGTTTTTGTCCTTGGTGTCATTTTCAATGATTGAAAGTATATTAAACATGATTTCGTAGCTTGCACTATAGATAGGACCTTCCCATGATTTTGTAATATCTGGTTTGATTTGTTTCGAGGAGAGTCTGTTTACTAATTCTTGAGCGACGTAGAAGTTAGCCCTTATATTTATTTCGTTTCTGCTCCTAAGAAAGTTGGCATGGTTATCTAGTTTATCGTTTTCAAGATCCTCAAATACTTGTTCCATCTTTTGGTTATTATCTTGGTTATTATCTTTGTAATTTAGGTAAAGTTGAAGATTTTCAACGTCTGTATTGCTGTTTGGTGTTGGAGAGAATGAGTTTAAGTATTCTAACATTCGAGCGGGATTGTTTAAAGAAAAAGACCATAAAAGATCGGGGAGACGTGCTGAATTGTGCCTGTCAGTAAATAATAGATAATTAGCAACGATACCTAGAATACCAAGGATTTGATCCGCATCTCCACTAGGCAATTGAAACCCAACTACTTCATTTATCCACTCGGTTAACGATTCTTTTTGATCTTTGTCTTTGAATCGCTTGTTTAATTCGTAGTAATCTATTGATCCTCGCTTATCTGTAAAATAATTAATTGTTTTAATCAGGAAGCTAATTATAATTGGGTGTTTAATTCTCAATAAGGTGACTAAGAGAACTTCAATCAGCCTAAAATCATTGTGCCTGAGTGTTGGGTATGTTTTTTCACATTCGTTAACTACACGATTAATTATTCGAGGGGTTTCTTCAGCAAATATGGATAAAGCATATTCTGCTGCTTTTTCTTCGCTGTCTTCATATTTCGAAATAGATGCATATCGATTTGGTTGTACGTTTTTCAGCATTTCTGTTTTAACACCAAGGTTTTCAGCTAAATTAATGAATTCGAGGCGAACAACATCAACTCTTTTCATGATGGTTGCATTTGGAACAAACAGGTTTTTAGTTATATGTTTGGGGTCATTGAACAGGAAGTTGCTTACTAAATGTGCATTTTCTGCATGAATAGTAGATTTAGACTCCAAGATAAGTTCCCGCATGTTGTCTTCTGCCATCGGTAATAGAAAAACTAGTTTTACTGGAAGACCATCTCTGCCAATAATCTTGAATCGCTCAATAATTTCAATCACCCTATAAATTTCGCTTAGTTTAGACCGTTCGATCTCATCGATAACGATTATCCATATTTTTTCTTCAATTTCATTTACATTTGAAAATAGTTGTGCAACCCTATTATTTACATGTACGGGTAGTTTGTCGTTGGCGCTGTCGTGTGTTTTTGCTTTGGTTTCAAAAATTGGAATTTTTAGCCAAGGTGTGAATTCTAAGAGATAAGAAGATAAGTTTGATTGGGTGAACCCCTTTACTATTTCACCAATAATTCCAACGCTTTCAAAATGATTTATTTTAGGATATCTATTTCTAAGTGTTTCTTTCCATCTTTTAGAAAACAATATGGAGAATCCCATATCTTCATTTGTTTCTGTAAGTGATATGTATGTATACAACCTTTCTTTTGGGTCTATACTTTCAAGGATCATCCGTGCAAGACTAGATTTACCAGTGCCCACTGCTCCCCATAAGGCAACTACCTCAACGTAATTGTTGTAATTTAAAAAACTATCGGAGATGCTCTTTGCAGTAGGGTTATAGTCAAGAGTATCTGAGTTAATACCTACGGAACCTGGGGCATGCATTTCATCTATATCGGATATGGTGGTGACAAATTTCGATTTAAGAAATTGATGTAATAAAAGTGAGCCTAAGAGAGCGGCAAATATAGTCAGAAAAACGTACTCTGGGTTAAAAGCATACTTAAACGCGATAATCTGTGAACAGGCAATGTTTGAGACAGGGTCTGAACACAAACCCCAATTAATCAATAACCCCATTAAAACCGATATCACCGGTGCAGAGATTAAACTTTTTTGATAATAGTAAACCCATGATCTTTGGTTGTGAATATTTTGAACCCTAAAGCTGTCTCTAAGCCACCCCCAATTTAATAATACAAATAGCCAAATTGCATATACTAGAACAAAACCCGATAAATATATATATTTTGCAACATCTGATAACGCGGCATTAAGGAATATCAATTGAGCTAGGAATGCATTGGCAATAATAAGCATGTAAAGACCGTGACAAAAAGAAATAATCGAGAGAAATAAAACATTTTTGAGTTCTGAATTAAAATGTATATTCTTCTGTATCATTGGCTGCATTGTAACCCATTATTGAAATGTTATCGGACGTATCAGCACTAAATGGATGGTGAATGATTGTTTTGTTAATCGTCTCTGTCGGATTGGTGGTCCTCATTACTAAAAGTGATGATTTTAACTTCATTATCAAACAAAACACTATCGTCGCTTTGTATCGTAATTACTGCTTTGCCTTCTGTACGATCAGCTACTTCTTTGAAGTCTTGGAGGCTCTCTGTGGCTTTTTGCACTCTTGAATATGCTAAGTCAGCTACAATTGTACGTTCTGTATCAGGCGTGCTTTCCTGCCAGTTAGAAAACTCTTTTACGGTCATACTCTTGAATTTATTCATCCAATAGGTAAGTGACTCACCTCGAGGGTATCTTCCTCCGTTGTTTCTATTTTCGGGATGGTCAGAAAACCCACCACGACCTGAAGGGTTTGGAACATTATTAACTTGCTCTGTAGTTAACATAGTACAATTATACCAACGCTGAATAAGTAAACTTTTTTGAGAAGTTATCAAGAATCATAAAGATATGCATATAAATTTTGTTATGGTTACCATTAGTGATAGTTCTACCCCAATCCCAGATGTTAAATATACATTTATTCCAGATATCAGCCTAGATATGGCAAAATCTGAAGTCGGGGAACATCTTATAGATAAGAAGACCCACGAATTCATAAAGGCTTTGGAAAGAAATGTTGACTTTGAGACTGCAGTGAAAGAGGTTAGGGGGGATTGTAAGATTCCCGAGGCTGGTTTTGAATTTGAAAGGTGGATTGAGCTCGACAAAAATGGACTTGAGCACGCAATAGGTTTTGACAGATCAAAATATGATCATTACTATCGGAGAATTCTTCTTAATGGGGCTTTTGAAGATGTGATTCACAAATTTAAAATCCCTAGTGTTTTACGTGCAAGTATTCCCCATATTATTGCTATGAACGCCATCTATGTTCCTTTACACAGGATTGAGCTGGCACTTGATGGCCAAACTCATTCCCTTTATCGTGGCCCAACAATAGAAATTTGTCTCCGAGATTTTGTGTCACGAAATGAGCTTAAGGAATTCCTTGATTCAAACTGGGAACTTATTCAGGAAAAGATGGAAAACTTGGATCGCATGCAATGTACGCACATTTCTAAACGTGATTACGAAATTGTAGATCTTCGAGACAATAAAGGAATGAAGTTTAGAGAGATCTCGGAATACATTGGGGACAAGTATCAACTAGATGGGTTTATTGAGGATAATGCAAAAACAGCTTATCACGAAGCCATGGAAAAGATTGAAAAGCTTAAAAAGTAAATACCTTATAGACATTTCTTTAGCGTAAGTAAAAACTTCTAAACTTTTAATCACATACTAAAAAGAATGCAACCTGTAAAAAGGTTTGCATGAGAGATACAAATAAAAAATACGAAACGCAAAACCTTAATTTAGCTGGTGCTCTACACACCAAGGGTTGTACCCTTATCGACTTCACAAAAAATCCAGACAGCAAGATTACCTTCATTTTTGATCACTACGTAGACTGCAAAGAATATGAAAAGCAGTGGCTTCTAAATACACTCGAAGTAAAAGCGTTTGAATACTCACAATCCCTTAAGTTAATGAAAGGAGTGTTGTATGGAGACAGGTGACACACAAACAACTCAAGAAACTCAGGATGTAGTGGTTCTCATGGCAAGGCTCATTGCACGTCACTTATACGAAATGAAAGGCAAATCAAGGCGGATAACCCTAAATATACAAATATAATACATGGAAAATCAGAATAGTAATCTATTAACCAACGACGAGAAACGTTTTTTTCAACTTAAGTACAGTATCAAAGAGGACTACTTTGGAGGCAATCTGACCACAGATGAGATGTTTATATTTATTTGGTTACAATGGCAATCCAATCCGGTAAATGGTAAGTTTTTTACTAGTTATACAAACTTAGAATCCGAACTTAACGGTAAGTATAGTAAGAATCTCATAAATAAGGTTATGCTTTCGTTGAAGTCGAAGAAGTATATATGGTTTGTCGCTCACAGAGGAAGCAGAGGAGTAGTAGAGGTTGTGACAAAAGATTTCCCCCTAACTAGCGGTTCGTTCTTGAATATCAATAAGTACTTTGAGCAGAAGTCAGATGGTAACAATGAAGGGGATCAGGACAGTACTACAGCAGAACCCTCACCAGAACTCGAACCTATAAATCAGAAGTTTGAGGTGGCAGATTATCCTTTAAGAGAGGATGAAAAAGCGGTATTTGATATAGAACCTGGCAGAACTCCTAATACCGATACTAATACTCAAACTAAAATAGAAAACGATATCGATACAACCTCTACCACAAAAGGTAGAAAAAAGATTAACCCAATAGAGTACATTCCTAAAACTGAGGAAGAACAAAAATGCTTAAAAATAGCATTGGAGCTAAGAGAGAATGATTTTCAGTTTATGTTGTTTGTGTTGAAAAAATACGGCATCGGAGTTGTTGAAGAAGCATGGGGAACTTACCAGTCTAGACCAAGTCACTTAGTTGATGACCCAAGAAGATATTTCAATACATTGGTACGAGATCTTGGTGAAGCTAAATTAAAAAATGACTTGAAAGGCAATGGGAATTTAGGGTAAGCTATAGGTGTGATTGAAGAAAAAGAGGGTCTAAATGAGTAAACCAAAAGCAGTAATATACACCAGAGTAAGTTCAGCCGAACAAGTTGAAAACACCAGTCTTGATAGCCAAGAAAAATCATGCCGTGCATATGCTCAGCAACAAGGTTATGAAGTAGTTGGTGTCTATCGAGAAGAGGGAGAAAGTGCAAAAGTTGCTAACCGCCCTAAGTTAATCGAGATGATGAATGTTTGCCTTAGTAAATCCAGTGAAATAAAAGCCGTAATTGTTTATAAAATTGATCGACTAGCAAGAAATCAGCTTGATCACTTAACTATTCGAAAAAAGTTACAGGATAATGAAGTACGGTTTCACTCAGCTAGTGAACCTATTGGTGATGATCCTATGGGAAAGGCGATTGAAGGTATTTTAGCCGTTTTTGCTGAATTGGACAACGCAATAAAATCTGAATGTAGCGACGAAGTGATAATGTCCTGTTTGGGCGAAGTAGAAATGTCCTCAATTAGAATAAGGTAGTACACGAAAAGAAAGGAGGTGACTACCGAATGAAAA
>Ga0210021_1002564_pt1 | contig 15515 bp, 9 predicted proteins | sample CryGeymeta201517_FD_183981 | JGI IMG/M metagenome (GOLD analysis project Ga0210021, IMG submission 183981) | Groundwater microbial communities from Crystal Geyser aquifers in Utah, USA - Crystal Geyser metaG 2015-17 (SPAdes) (version 2) | ecosystem: Environmental > Aquatic > Deep subsurface >... | reverse complement strand
ACGACCACCAGGTGCAACTGGTGACGGGTGAAGAGCTCGCGGCACAGCTGTTGAATCTGCGCGGCGTCGATCTTGGCGATGTCCGCTTCATCCTCGGCACTGGTGCGCAGACACTTGGCCTGCAAACCCCAGCCGTAGCGTACCGCCATGGCTTCGGGTTGATCAAGGGCGAAACCGACATCGTAGGTGTAGCTGGTGCGCGCCGCTTCAAAGGCTGCGGTGTCGGCGAAACTGTGACCAAGTCGGGCGAGTACGCCCAGGGTTTCGGCGACCGCGACCACCAGATTCTGGGGCGCAACCGCCAGATCAATTGCGAGATAACCCGTATCGGCCAGCATGGAGCAATTGGCTTCAACTGCGTAGGTCAGGCCGCATTCTTCGCGCAAGCGTTGGGGCAACAGGGCAGAGCCGCCCCAACTGAGCAGCCGTCGCAGCAGGCTGAAGTGTAGCGGACGTGGATCCTTGCGTCCAGCCATGGGAAAGGCCAGTTGCAGGCCAATCTGTGAATCTGAATCCTGAACCCAGTTTTGATGCGGCCCCGGCTTTGACGGCGGGGCCGCGGGAAACGGTGGTGGCGCCTCGCCTTGCCAGCTACCAAAAAACTTTGCCGCCGCCGCAACAAATTGCCGCCGATCGATTTTGCCACAGCAGGCAATCAGGGTGTTGGGCGGGGTATAGAATTTTGCGTGCCAAAGGCGCAGGGCAGTAGAATCAATCGCGTTCAGTGACTCTTTGCTGCCGATCAACGGTTGCCCTAAGGGGTGATCGGGCCAGAGCAGGGCTGCCATCAGGTTGTCGGGGTTGGTTTGCTCACCCTGTTGGTTGAAATCTTCCCGCGCTTCTTCAAGAATGATCTGGCGCTCGATTTCGACCTCACCCAGGTGGGGATGGCGCAGCATCTGAGCAAAAATTTCAATCCCTTTGCTCAGGTGATCCGGGTGGATCCGGCTGTGAAAGCAGATGCTTTCATCGTCCGTTGCCGCGTTGACCGCACCGCCAAGCTCTTCGAAAGCCAGTTCCAGTTCGCGGCTGTTGGCGTAGGATCCGGCACCGCGAAACAGCATGTGTTCAAGAAAGTGCGAAATGCCACCGAGTTCCAAAGGCTCGTGGCGGCCACCGCTGCCGACATAACACACCAGTTCAGCACTGTGCAGATGCGGCATGGCCACGCTGACGAGGCGCAAACCGTTGGGCAGGGTATCAACAAAATATTCAGACATAGGTTAAACCTATTCCCTCGGGAAATTCTCTAGTACCCTGTAATCCCTAGGCTTTCGTAAGATTACGCGGAGTTTTTTCGTGTCAGCAAAGCCCGATGGTCGCTGCCTAGCCAGCGCGAAACAGCGATTATTCCAACGCCGCTGACGCGGAAAAGAACCAGCAAAATGCGAAAAAATTATGTCGCATAAAAGTGCGAGACCTAGGACAAAATAGTTTACGCCCGGCAAGGTAAAACAGCTATCATGGAAAAGCCAGCACAAACAGTGCGCAGGATACGGCAATTCATGGGAAAATCCAGGAGCCCTCAATGGTGAAAAACCGCAAGCACATCCGTTTAAAAAAAGAGCTCGGACTCATGGATGTTTACGCTATCGCCACGGGCGCCACCCTGAGTGCCGGTTTTTTCCTGCTGCCCGGGATTGCCGCCGTTCAGGCCGGGCCGGCGCTGGTGCTTGCTTATATGATCGCGGCTATTCCCCTGATCCCGGCGATGTTCAGCGTGATTGAACTGGCAACGGCTATGCCGCGTGCCGGAGGTGTCTACTATTTTCTCGATCGCTCCCTGGGGCCTTTCTTTGGCACCATCGGCGGCATTGGCACCTGGCTGGCGCTTATTCTTAAGGTTGCTTTTGCTTTGGTGGGCATGGGGGCCTATGTGCGTCTTTATTTCCCGGAGATGCAGATTAAGCCCCTGGCGGTGGTTATTGCTTTAATTCTGGGGGCTCTGTGTCTGTTTGGGGCGCATAAAAGCAGCAAATTGCAGGTGTGGATGGCGCTGCTGCTGCTGGCGTTGCTGGGTTTATTCTTTGGTGCGGGGGTGCTGGAGTTTCAGCCTGCGCATTTTGAGAATTTTTTCGCCAGTGGTTTTGATGCCATTCTGGGGACAGCGGGCATGGTGTACATCAGCTATGTTGGGGTGACCAAGGTCGCCAGTCTTTCTGAAGAAGTGAAAAATCCCGAACGCAACCTGCCCCTGGGAATCATGCTGGCCCTCGGGACATCGCTGATTGTTTACTGCCTGGGAACCACCCTGATTGTTGGCCTGGTGCCTGCCGCGGAGTTACATGGAAGTTTAACTCCGGTTGCAACCGCCGCCGATTATGCCCTGGGCCCGACGGGGAAGATTCTGTTGTCTCTGGCCGCCTTGCTGGCGTTTGTTTCGGTAGCCAATGCCGGCTTGCTCAGCTCTTCACGTTATCCGCTGGCCATGAGTCGTGACCACCTGTTGCCGCCGCGCTTCAGACGTTTAAGTAAATTTGGAACCCCGACCAACGCGATTCTGGTGACTTTGGCCAGCACGATTCTGCTCATCGTTTTGTTTGACCCTATGCGCATTGCCAAGCTGGCCAGTGCCTTTCAATTGCTCATGTTTGCCCTGGTGTGTCTGGCGGTGATTGTGATGCGCGAAAGCCGGATTACCTCTTATGATCCGGGGTATAAATCACCCTTTTATCCCTGGATGCAAATCGTCGGCATGATTGCGCCTTTTTTGCTGATTGCCAAAATGGGCCTGTTTTCCATGCTCTTCTCCGGGGGGATGATTCTGGTTGCGACCCTGTGGTTCGTTTTTTACGCACGCCGACGGGTTGAGCGCGCGGGCGCGATTTACCATGTTTTCGAACGTTTGGGCCGCCATCGCTACCAAGGGCTCGATCCCGAATTACGGGGTATTCTGCGCGAAAAGGGTCTGCGCGCCAGCGATCCCTTTGACGAAATTGTCTTGCGCAGCCTGGTTTTCGATCAGAATGAATCCTGTCACTTCGAAGGTTTGCTCCAGGTCGTGGCCCATAAGTTGCGCCGGGTGATTCCTCTCAGTCCGGATGAAATCATGGCTCAAATTATGGAAGGCACCCGCATCGGTGCAACCCCGGTTTCACGCGGGGTTGCGCTGCCGCACTTTCGCACTCAGCGTATCGATCAGCCTGAAATGGTGCTGGTGCGCAACCGTCAGGGGATTACCATGACCCTGTATGATCCCTTGACCCAGCAGAAACTTGATGATGTCGTCGTGAATGCGGTTTTTTTTCTCATCAGCCCCGAACGCGATCCGGCCCAGCATCTGCGCATGCTGGCGCGGATTGCTGAACGGGTCGACGAGGAAAGTTTTGCCACCGAATGGCAGAATGCCCGGGATGAACATGATATCAAGGAAAGCCTGCTCCACGATGATCAGATAGTCTCCCTCAGTATCGGCAGGGAAGGTTCCAGCGCTGAACTCGCCGGACAGTTGCTGCGCGATAACACTATTCCTGAAGGCTGTCTGGTCGCAATTTTAAGTCGCGGCGGCATTTCCTTTGTTCCCGATGGGAAAACCCTGCTGCAGGTCGGCGATCGCCTCACCATTATCGGTGATCAGAAAGGGCTGGCTCAATTGCGCCAACGCTACGGTCGCGCCGAAGACGCAGCGCGAGAGGGATGAAACATTCTTGAACCACGAATGAACACGAAGACACACGAATGACGTTCAGATTACTCGTTGCCTACTTATGCTCGCTTGGGGTGATGGCACGGTTAAACCTTTCCACCCACACCCTTAAATTTTTCCACAAACGCGGCGATTTTTTGAAACACGCTCTGCTTTTTGGTCAGATACTGCGGATTCAGCGGACTCATTTTCGGCAGAATAGCATTGAGTTCCGTGCCATTCTCACTGGCGAATTCACGTTTGAGTGAGTTGGTGATGTAACGTCTAGCTGCCTCTGCATTAAGGTTTTCAGCGTCGATGATCTCATTAGCTTCTCGCCGTTGTTCGGCTTGGGCATATGCAAAGAAGGCTTCTATTACGCTGGCTTTATCACCAATCTGATCCAGATCTGTTTGATTAATGAAGTCCACCAACAGGCTCTCTTTGGCGCGGTTACCCAGACTGGCGCGAATCACCCGGCGTACTTCGTCAACCAGGTCGGCCTTACACTTGGTCTTTTTGTTATGCTCAAAGATCAGCTCCAATATGTAATCCAGGTTGATCTCTTGAGATTTCAGCAGATCAACCTCAAAAACCACATCATCCCAATCAATGGTGGAATTGTCTTGTTCAGCGGCGGATTTTTCACGGCGTAGCCAATCACGAATGTCGTTGTAGGTTGAGCGGTAATCTTGAATTTTACGCTCGGCTGGGATCTTAATGGCTTGCAGTGCTTTAAAGTCTTCATCGCTTAAATAATGCTGAGCTTTAAATGCCTCAACCGCCTCAGGATCGTTTATATCGATGCTTTGCAAGGCTTTCAGGCTGGCAAATTCATCGTAGTTTTGCAGTATGTTTTCAACGCGCAAATATTCACCAAACAGTTTCGCGAAGGCTTTTTTATCGGACTCTTTTTCAATTTCATCGGGGTTGGGGAATCGCTGCTGCAATTCCGTCACCACCTCCAGATAACCTCGTCGGGCTTCACCGGTGACCACATCAGTAAAGCCTTCCATGTATTCCTTATAACTCTTTTCCAATACCACGTTTTTGGTGTTTTTATCACCAAACAGGGTAATGGCATCCACGGTGGCCATCTCTAAATCCCGGAAGGCAACGATATTGCCAAAGGTTTTAGTGGCATCATAAATACGGTTGGTGCGTGAATAGGCCTGAATCAACCCGTGGTAGCGCAAGTTCTTATCGACAAACAAGGTGTTCAACGTGGGGGCATCAAAGCCGGTTAGAAACATGCCGACCACAATCAGCAGGTCGATTTCCTTGGTTTTAACACGCTTGGCCAGGTCTCGGTAATAGTTTTGAAAGCCGTTGCTATCCACACTGAAGCTGGTTTTAAAAAAAGCGTTGTAGTCGGAAATCGCGGCGCTTAAAAACTCTTTGGCGCTGCTGTTCATGGCCGACACATCAAAGCTCTCGTCCTGAATGTCACCCAGCGCGTCCTGTTCTTCATTGGCGGCAAAGGAGAAGATGGTCGCTATTTTCAGCGGCTTGGCACTCTCTTTTTGCAGTGTATTCAGCGACTCATAATACAGTTTGGCGGCATCCACGCTGCTCGCTGCAAACATGGCGTTAAAGCCCCCGCTTCCAGGAGATCCTCCGGCTTGCAGGCGGTGGGTTTTCTGGCGGAAATTATTTAGAATGTATTGTGAAATCTCCCGAATACGCTCAGGGTGCAGCAAGGCCTGTCTGTTTTCTGCCGCGTTGAGCTTTTTCTCGTCCTGCTCGGTTTCAATCGCCTTAAACTGTGGACGCACATCGTTGTAGTCCACCTTGAACTTCAAGACCTTTTCATCGCGAATGGCGTCAGTAATTACGTATGAATGCAACTCGCGGCCAAATACGCTGGCGGTGGTTTCGGCACCCAGCGCGTTTTGCGGAAAGATCGGCGTACCGGTAAAGCCGAACTGGTAAAACTTTTTAAACTTCTTGTTCAGGTTTTTCTGTGCTTCACCAAACTGGCTCCGGTGGCATTCATCAAAAATAAACACCACCTGCTTGTTGTAGATGGGAAGAATGCCTTCACCTTTCATCAAATTGTTGAGCTTCTGGATGGTGGTGACGATGATCTTGTTGTCGTCTTTGTCCAGATTACGTTTTAAACCTGCGGTAGAGTCAGAACCATTCACGCTATCCGGTGAGAAGCGTTGGTATTCCTTCATGGTCTGGTAGTCGAGGTCTTTCCTGTCTACGACAAAAAACACCTTGTCGATGAACTCCAGCTCAGTCGCCAAACGTGCGGCTTTAAAGCTGGTCAAGGTTTTACCAGAGCCGGTGGTGTGCCAGATGTAGCCGCCGCTTTCTGGCTTGCTCCAGTTTTTTGCTGCATATGAGCTGTTGATCTTCCACAAAATGCGCTCAGTGGCGGCGATCTGGTAAGGGCGCATCACCAGCAAGGTATCACTGACATCAAAAACCGAATAATGCAGCAGCACATTGAGCAGGGTGTTTTTCTGAAAGAAGGTGGCGGTAAAGTCTTTTAGATCTTTAATCAGGCTGTTATCGGCTTTCGCCCAGTTCATGGTGAAGTCGAAACTGTTTTTATTGCGTTGGGTGGTATTGGCAAAGTAACGGCTGTCAGTGCCGTTGGAGATCACAAACAGCTGCAAATACCTATACAGCGAATGCTCGCTGTTAAAGCTCTCCTTGCTGTAGCGGTGAACCTGATTAAAAGCTTCACGAATCGCCACGCCACGCTTTTTCAGCTCAACCTGCACCAGCGGCAGGCCATTGACCAGGATGGTCACATCGTAGCGGTTGGCTTGGCTGCCGGTTTGTTCAAACTGCTTGATGACCTGCACTTTGTTGCGGGCAATGTTCTTTTTATCGAGCAGGTAGATGTTTTGAATGCGACCATCGTCAAACACAAAATCGTGAATATAGTCATCGTGGATCTTGCGGGTTTTATCGACGATGGTGTCGCTCGGTTTATCCAGAAAGGTTTCGACAAAACGCCGCCACTCGCCATTTGAAAACTGAACGTTGTTGAGGCATTGCAACAGCACGCGCACATTGGCCAACATGGCTTCAGGGTTGGTGAGATCAGGCAGGTATTCATAGCCCTGATTTTGCAAATCCTGAATGAATTCACGCTCCAGATCGTATTCGCTTTGGTAGCTTTCAGCGACTTGCCACTCTTTAGTGTATTTATCGAGAACGATAAAGTTCTTGGATTCGGCAATGGTTTTGTAGTCAGTCATTCCTCTGCGCCCTTTTTTTGCATCAGCTTTTTCACTTCGCGGTCAAAGTCGGATTCGATGCGCTGCTGCTTGTTGAACTTTTCATACTCGGCAACGGCTTTCAGTTCCGCCTGCTGTCGGCTGACGGTGCCGTAGCCTTCCAGAATCTGATATTCATTAAACGCAAGAAACTTGTTCACGCTCTCGGCAAAGCTCTCCATCGTGAAGGTATTGCGCCGCTCGATGATGCCTTCGATGTAATCAAAAAACCCGGAAACTCCAGCTTTCTGGTGACCTGACGTGCTCCCTCTTGCTGAACTGTTTCCAAAATGGAAAGAGTTGCGTCGCGCTGCAATTCGCCTGCTTCGTAAATATTTTCAAGGTGTTTGGAGATGGCCGCCACGCCAACCCCAAACAACTCTGCCATGCGTTTTTGCGTCAGCCAAATAGTTTCCTCGCTGAGCAGCACCTCCACTTTGACTGTGCCGTTGGGGGCGGTGTAGAGCAAGAACTCTGTGGTCTGGTCACGCAGGCTCAGATTAGGCATGGCATCCATCTTTTGGAAAGCTCAACAGAAGATTGCGATAATATTCGTATTGCTTTTGGCGCAACACGATTTCGCGGGGCAAGCCTTCGCTGATGGAGTTAGTTAAGGCGTCGAATTTGTCGAGGATGGCGACGATGCGGGTTTGCTCTGCGAGGGATGGCACAGGTATAGGTAAATTTAAAAACATTGGCCTACGAAGAGACGTAACCGATGAGCTCACTGAAGTTTTTTGTATGTATGCGTAAAAAATTGCAGATATGTAGTGAAATACAAATCTCGGCTCCATCTTCTCGCCAGGAACGATACGATACGCTCGCTGATGTAGCGCATATTTACCTTGGGCATAATGAAAAACTTTACCTACGCCAGCACCATCTCCAGCGGTGATAATTGCTGTTTCGTCGAAGTCAAATACGTTCAGCTTTAACGGCTCACGACCACGGGCATAAAAAATATAATCGCCATCCCCTAAGGCATCTTGCGTATCATGACTTCCCGTACCGATGACAGCAACTTCCCCCAGCGTCTTCCACTCCACTTTCCCTTCTTCAAAGCTCAACAACTGGTCGCGATAGTAGTTGTATTGTTTTTTTCGGGCGGTCAGCTCGGCGGTCAGCTCGGCGGTCAGCTCGGTAAAGGTGTCCAGAATGCGGACGATTTCGGCTTGAATGGCCAGCGATTTTTTTGGGTATTCTGGGCAGGGGATGGGGATTTTCAATTTATTCAATATTGTTTGAGTAAGGCTAGGTCTTCCTGACCCGGTATTCAAAGCCATCAAGTCAATCGTTTTAATAAAATGGTAAAGATATTTTGAGGACACTTTCGAAGTGTCGATTTCTGTATAGTAAATAGTGTCAACATTCCAGAATGGCGTTTCGACATAGAAAATATTTGTAATCGAGCCTTTCCGAGGTATAAGAACAGTTGGTTTGTCATATGAATACGTATCGACATACCCCATGATGCCGCCTGAACCGTAAACCGGAACATCGCCAGCTCCTAAGCCTTTCCAATCTTTCCCATGTTTTATTTTCGCGACCTGCTCCAAAGGTTGCCATTCAACCTCAACCCCATCTAGCAGCTTTTCCATAAAACTCATTGCGCTCATTGTTTACGGCTCTCTTTTCTTGCCTGTTTTTCCAGTGAAGCAATGGTTTTCAGGTAGTCTTTTTCCACATTGTCCAGTGTTTTGGCTTTGTATTTCTGGTATTCCAGCTTGGCTTTGTTTGCTGCTTGGGAATGCGAGATGTTGCCAGCATTGTCCAGTACCTTGCGCCCGGTGGAGTTCAGGATGTTGTCCAGCTCGCGAACATAATCGGCCATACGCATTTCTCGCTCTTCAATGGCGTTCAATTCAGCCAGATCAAAATACGCAGAAACCAGGTTGTTGAGCACCCGCAATTCCTGCTCGCTGAGATAGTTTTTGGCAATCATGGCTTCGGCCTGTGTGGGCTGGCTGCCTTTGAAACTGCTTAAGCCCGCAAAGGGTTTATCGCTATCCACGCGCAGGTAGATGACTTCGCTGGCGGTATGGCCGTGAGCGGCATAGTGCAGTTTGTTTTGTACGATTTTAAAAAACGTGAGGCTTTGCTCGCTATCGGGGGTGTAGTCTGTTGCGGTGGCGTAGAGGTCGAGCACTTGACGGTACATCACTTTTTCACTGGAGCGAATATCGCGAATGCGACCCAGCAATTCTTTCCAGTAATTTCCACCACCGAGGTTTTTCAGGCGCTCGTCATTCAAGGAAAAACCTTTTTCCAGGTATTCCTTCAAAACAGTGGACGCATAGCGCCTGAATTGCACGCCACGCACCGAACGTACACGATAACCGACTGCCAGAATCACATCGAGGTTATAGAGTGCAATCGTGCGTGAAACCTCGCGCTCGCCTTCTTTTTGAACTGTCAACTGCTGGTTGACAGTTGCTTTTTCGTTCAGCTCCTGGTCGTCAAAAATGGCCTGAACGTGCTTGCTGATATTTTGTTTGGTAGTTTGAAAAAGCTCTGCAATTTCTAATTGAGATAACCAAACCGTGCCGTTTTCCAGGCGTAAATCAATTTTGGTCGTGCCGTCTTCGGTGGTGTAAATAATGACATCGCTCATGCCTTAAGCCCCCTCACCCTCAATCTCCGCCACGATGGCATCAATATCCGCCCGCAACTGGTCAATTTTGACGACGGTGGTTTTCAGTTCGGCATTGAGCTGGGAAATATCCACTATTTCGCGATTGTCTTTGGCTTCCACATAGCTGCTGACCGACAGGTTGTAGTCGCTGGCAGCGACCTGCTCAATGGGCACGGAAAGGGCGAGGTGATCGATATTCGCTTTGCTGTCGAACGCCTGCATGATCTGTTCGATATGGGCATCTGTGAGGATGTTGTTGTTGGTCTCTTTTTTAAACAGGCCGCTGGCATCAATAAACTGGGTGGTGGTATCGGTTTTGTGTTTGGAGAGCACCAGAATATTCACCGCGATGGTGGTGCCAAAAAACAGGTTGGGCGCGAGGGAAATCACCGTTTCGACATAGTTGTTATCCACCAGATATTTGCGGATTTTGGCTTCAGCACCGCCACGGTAAAAAATGCCGGGGAAGCAGACAATGGCGGCGCGGCCTTTGCCGGAGAGGTAACTGAGGGCGTGCAGCACAAAGGCAAAGTCGGCTTTGGATTTAGGGGCAAGCACACCGGCCGGGGCGAAGCGGTCATCGTTGATCAGGGTGGGGTCGTCGCTGCCGATCCATTTCACCGAATAAGGCGGATTGGAGACGATGGCATCAAAGGGTTTGTCGTCGCCAAAATGCGGATCTCGCAGCGTATCACCCAACTGGATATTGAACTTATCGTAGTTGATGTTGTGCAAAAACATGTTCATCCGCGCCAGGTTGTAGGTGGTGTGGTTGATCTCCTGCCCCCAAAAGCCGTCTTCAATAATGTGGGCGTCAAAATGCTTTTTGGCTTGTAGCAGCAGCGAGCCAGAACCGCACGCGGGGTCATAGATTTTATTGACGCTTTTCTGTTTGTGCATGGCCAGTTGGGCGATCAGCCTGGAAACGTGTTGCGGAGTGAAAAACTCACCACCAGACTTGCCGGCATTGGCGGCATAGTTGGAGATGAGAAACTCATAGGCATCACCGAACAGGTCGATCTGGCTGCCATGAAAGTCGCCAAAGTCGAGCCCGGATACACCCTTGAGCACAGCGGCCAAGCGAATGTTTTTGTCTTTAACCGTATTGCCCAGGCGGTTACTGGTGGTATCAAAATCGGCAAACAAGCCTTTGATGTCGCCTTCGGAAGGGTAGCCATTAGCGGAAGATTCAATCGCAGCAAAGATGGCGGCCAGATCGGTATTCAGGCTTTCGTTGGTGTTGGCATCTTTGGCGACGTTAGCAAACAGCTGGCTGGGGTAGATGAAGTAGCCTTTGGTTTTAATGGCATCGTCTTTGATCTCCGGGGTGATAACGTTGTCGCCTAACTTTGCATAATTGATGCTGTCGTCATCGGCCTCGATGTAGCTGGAAAAGTTTTCGCTGATAAAGCGGTAAAACAGAGTGCCGAGTACATACTGCTTAAAATCCCAGCCATCCACTGAGCCTCGTACATCGTTGGCAATTGACCAGATTTGGCGTCGCAGTGCGGCGCGTTGTTGGGTGCTTGTCATTTCATTTTTCCTGTCAATAAGTGATGGCGGCGCAAAAAACTCACCAATCGTGGCGCCAGGCTGTGAATAGTCGCAATCACCTCACTGCTTCGACGGTCTCATTGTTCGGCCATTGCACCTTGTATTTGTCGCTTTTCTTAGCCATCCTGGGGTAGAAAGAGGTCGTCCATAAACATACCCGCTTCGTAGGTCGGCAATGGGCTGACATTATACTGGGAAATGGATCAGCATTTTTCTATTTTTTCGCTAATGGCCGATAATCCCGCTTCGTTCAGGGGTGAAACCCCGATCCGTTCATGGATCGGGTAGCTTTGGCCGCCTGGATAAATGACCCACAGATAGTCGAGCTCCAAGCTCTCAAGGGCACTTAACATTGAGCGGGTCATTTTGGGGGCCTCGCTGAATTTGAATTCGATGGCATAGTTCCGGCCCCCTGCAACAAAAAAAAGATCGACTTCAGCGCCACTGTGTGTTGCCCAGAAATAGGCATCTTTCGGTCGAACGATACGCATGACCTGTTCTAAGGCAAACCCTTCCCAGGAAGATCCCAGCGCAGGGTGGCCCAGCAGCTGATGGTAGGTTTCGAGTCCGAGCAGACTGTGCAGTAATCCCGTATCACGGAAATAAATTTTTGGTGACTTGACCTGGCGCTTTTTGAGATTAGCGTGCCAGGGTTGCAGCTGGCGCAACATATAGGCTGAGGTCAGGATATCGAGATAATGACGCACTGTTTTGTCGGATAAACTGAGCGAACGCCCCAGTGCTGAGCCATTCCAGATCTGTCCATGGGTATGGGCTAACATTGTCCAGAACCGGCGCATGGCCGTCACCTGAATATTAATGCCGAGTTGAGGCAGGTCCCTTTCCAAAAAGGTTCGGATGAACCCTTCGCGCCAGGCCAGACTGTCAGCTTCGTTCTTCGCCAGAAAAGAACGAGGAAACCCGCCCCTCAGCCAAAGCTGCTGGCCTGCTGAACTTGCCGTTTCGAGCAGATCAAAACCACCCAGATCGATGAATTCGATGCGCCCAGCCAGGGTTTCAGAAGCGCCCTTGATAACTTGCGGTGATGCGCTGCCAAGAATCAGATAGCGGGCCCGATGTTCGGACTGGTCGACCAGAACCCGTAAGATACTGAAAAGTTGGGGCATCAGCTGTATTTCATCGAGCACGACCAGCCCGTCAAGCGATGAAAGCAGCAATTCGGGATTCTGTAGCCGTTGTTGATCCGATGGAGCTTCAAGGTCGAAATAATGTGATACCTGATTGGTAGAAAATGCTTTTGCCAGGGTGGTTTTACCGCACTGGCGTGGCCCGAGCAGCGCGGTCACCGGCGACCGTGTGGTTGCAACCGACAGAGCATTAAGATAGTGAGAGCGCGTCAACATAGAAGAGCTTTATCATTGAAAATTCGGCGTGTCAATCCGAAAATTCAATGATATTGAATTGACTGGGTTCGGGTATTGCGAGACGGGAGTGGAACGAGGCAAGGCACCCTCTGCGGTTTAAAAGATCGGTCTGCCTACCTTTAGTTTTCAATGCGCCAGCAATTATGAATGCGGGGGTTGCGGGCGAAATCGGGCGGCAGGGTGGTGGCACTCAGGTCTTCAATTTTCAATGCGTCCAGCTGATCAAAATCCATTTTGAAACTGCGCAGGTTGTTGGAGAAAATCAAAAGGCCCCCGGGGGTCAGCAGTTTTATCACCGTTTGCAGCAGGCCAACATGGTCACGCTGAATATCGAAATTGTCGCTCATGCTCTTTGAGTTGGAAAAGGTCGGAGGATCGAGAAAAATCAGGTCGAAGGCCTGGGCTGGCGCTTCTTTAAGCCAGGCCAGACAGTCGGCCTCAATCACCTGATGTGCCGTGCCGCTGAAACCGTTAAGGGTCAGATTTTTGCGTGCCCATGCGCAGTAGGTGTGCGACATATCAACGCTGGTGGTTGTTGTGGCGCCACCGGCGGCGGCGTAAACGCTGGCCGTGCCGGTATAGGCAAACAGATTGAGAAAATTTTTGCCCTCGGCCAGTTCGCCGATAAGTTTTCGGGTCAGGCGATGGTCAAGGAAAAGCCCGGTATCCAGGTAATCACTCAAATTCACCAGAAAATGGAGCTGCCCTTCGCGCACTTCCTTGAGTTGCCCCCGTCGATTTTGAGGTTGGTACTGATTTTTGCCTTTCTGCCGCAGGCGTTGCTTGACGTGAATGGCACTCTGGCTGACATCAAATACTTGAATCAGGGCTTCCAGGGCTTCGGCCAGGCGGCGGGCGGCTTTTGACGCCGGAATATCTTTGGGGGCCTGGTATTCGGCGAGATGTAGCTCATCTCCATAGACATCAATCGCCAGGTTGAATTCGGGCAGGTCGGCATCATAGATGCGATAGCAAGCAAGTTTTTCCTGTTTGATCCATGACGCCAGTTTTTTGCGGTTTTTGCGGAGTCGATTGGCAAGCATTTCGGCCTCGGCGGACAGTTTGCGCTGCACCGGTTTGCCCGCGCCATCGGCCAGAGATTTCCAGTGGTTGGTTGCGTCGAGGTGAAAATGGAGTAGTTGGCATTTCAGGGCGCCGTTGTAGAGGGGGGTGCGCCGGGCAGCGCGCAGGCCGATCGCCCGGCCCAGTTCGACCTGGCTGGTGATGATGCCGGCCTGCCAGCCCTGGAAGAGGGTCATCTTTTCACCGAGTCGATTGTAGAGCGAGGGCAACGCGGCGACCTCTCCTAAACGCTCACCGTAAGGGGGATTGGTGGCCAGGAGCCCGGTGGTGCAGGGTGGCTTTTCGACCAGATCCAGTTCGCGGCGTTCAAAATGCAGCCAGCGTTCAACCCCGGCGGCGCGGCCATGCTCCCAGGCCTGGCGAATGGCGCGACTCTGTTCATCGTAACCGATCATCGGCGGCTGGCGACGGGCAAGACCAGCGGCCTGGCGTTGTTGCGCTTCCTGGCGCAGCTCATCCCAGCCCTGACCATTGAACTGTTTCCAGCCGGTGAAGCCGAAGTGATCGCGCAGCAGGCCCGGTGCGCTGTCGGTGGCCATGAGGGCGGCTTCGACTGCCAGGGTTCCCGAGCCACACATGGGGTCGACAAAGGCACCGCCGGCAGCATGAATGTGGGGCCAGTCGCAGAGCAGCAGAATAGCGGCGGCCAGATTTTCCTTGAGGGGCGCGCCCAGGCCGTCGCTGCGGTAGCCGCGCTTGTGCAGGCTGGAGCCACTCAAGTCGATACTGAGGGTCGCATGGTTTCTGAACAGATAGAGGTTCAGGCGCAAATCAGCCTGTTGGGGAGCGATATCCGGGCGCCAGCCGCAGGAGTTGCGCAGCTGATCGACCACCGCATCTTTGACGCGCAGCAGGGCAAAGCGCGAATGGTCGAGGTTTGATTGGGCAACATGGGCGTCGACGGCCAGGGTGCGACCCTTGTCCAGGTGCTGACGCCAGTCAATTTGCAAAACCTGGGCATAGAGCTGATCAGAATTGTCGGCGGGGAATGCGGCAATCGGCATCAGAATCCGACTGGCGAGTCGTGACCAGAGACAGGCGCGCAGGGCAAGCTTCAGGGGCCCGTTGAAGTGAACACCACCCATTTCTTCAACAACCTCTGCGGCCCCCATGGCGGTGAGTTCGGCGGCGAGGAGTTTTTCCAGCCCGTGAGCGGCCGTGGCAAAAAAAGTTTGTTCTGATGACATGGATGAGTTCTCAAAAAATGGGTAGGGGAGCCCCCCTGTGGGCTCCCTCGGGAAAAATTCCAAACCGTTCAAAAACCGGGCAGGCACGGGGGCCCGTCGTCCCTACAGGCGTTTTAAAATCAGTTTCTGCTCGGGGTGGCTGTTGTTCCAGTTTTTGAGGGCCTCTTCGCTGGCGAGAACACAGCTGGCGTTATGGGTCGATTCGACCAGCCAGCGCTGGGCTGCGGCCATGAGTTGTTTGCGGTCGACGGCGAGCAGGCGTTGACGCATGCGGTTGCGCATTTCCAGGCTTAAGCCCTGGCGGCGGTTGGCGAACTCGCGGCTGCCGTTGCCCGAGGGCGACAAGGGTTGATCCAGATCGCTGAATACCGCCAGAATCGCTTCCTTGATGCTTTGGTCCTGAAAGGCCCCGCGTGCCGCCCAGGCGATGGCGTCGGTGTAAACCTTGAAGGTGCGTTCGAGGTGCGGGTCGCGGTAGGACAGCAGGGAAAAGAGCCCCGATTCGGCGTTGTGACCGGCCATGCCGCCATAGGCGCCACCTTTTTCACGGATTTCGCGGTGCAGATATTCGGCGCGCATCAGCTTGCCCAGCACCACCAGTGGGGCAGCGTCGGCATCCTGGTAGGGCGGCGCCATGAAAACCTGGGTGACATAGTTGACCGGCACCGAATAAATCCAGCCCTGATGTTGTTCTACCGGCGCCGGCAATGCCATTTCACCCGCGGATTTTGTCGCTGGTGGAAGTTGCGCCAAGAGTTGCTTCAAGGGCGTGCGGAAGGCGTCGAACGCCTCGGCTTCCGCAGTCAGCAGCAG
>Ga0210021_1002533_pt1 | contig 15626 bp, 12 predicted proteins | sample CryGeymeta201517_FD_183981 | JGI IMG/M metagenome (GOLD analysis project Ga0210021, IMG submission 183981) | Groundwater microbial communities from Crystal Geyser aquifers in Utah, USA - Crystal Geyser metaG 2015-17 (SPAdes) (version 2) | ecosystem: Environmental > Aquatic > Deep subsurface >... | reverse complement strand
ATGTAATTATGCGCCTGTATCAATCGGTAAACTGTGCGCTTTTTAAGTCCTTACTTTCTAGCAAAAACCTTTCCAAAACGCTTTATTAAACCTAAGGGACTTGGTTTTGCTACTTATTTAATTTTTCATTTCTTTAAAAAGTCTTTTCTTGATTTCAAGAAAGAACTTGTAAATGAGCTTTTGCTTCCTGTAAAGACATAATCAAATCCGTTTGCTTTTCCATTTAAATCGCCTACTTTTTCGGAATTTTCGTTTAGAAACACTTCTTGTTTTAATCCATTATCTAAATGAATCACAACGCGATAGTTTTCTTTTCCGAATGTTTCTGGACTTAGAGAATAGTTAAAAGCAGTGGCTTTAAAATCTGCTAATTTCGCAATTACACCATCAACTTTTCCAGCATCTAAACTGTCTAAAGCTGACATCCACGCATTATCGCCCACTTTACGAATTGAAAACGAACTATCAGCAGGATATCCGAAATCGATTTGTGTTACGCCTTTACTATCGAATTTTAGCACTTGTTTGTCTCTCCAAGAATCAAGGCTTTTATTAAAACTTGCGCTAAGAAATCCATTCACAGAAACCACATCATCAGATTCTACCGATTTTACATACGTATTAAACTCTTGCTGACTCACGAATTGGAAACGACCAACAATGATTCCAGCTAATTCAGAGTTTCCATCAAAAAGACGCACTTCTGTTCCAGTTGAATCTGTTTGATAACGAGAATAATCTGCTTCATTTCTTGTTAATAAAGCTTTGGGTTTTAAATCAACAATCTGATTTAATGCCACATCAACAGCGGAAGCATCTGCAGGATAAATAGTTGTATCGCCATCTTTTTGGACCGTCCATCCTGATATTTTTTTCTGTAAAGTAACATTACCTTGTTCAGGATTTTTGATATCCAAACGAGTAACTTTTGCTTTATCAAAACTAATTACCGTTCCGCTTAAAGCTGCACTTGTTCCCGTGCCTTTAAAAGCAAAACGCAAACCTACCGCTGCCACTGAAATGATAAAAAGTAGTCCTAGAGTTTTGGTTGCTTGTGTCATAATATTCTTTGAATTTGTTTGTTTACGAGACGTTTACTTTTCGAAATTTCATGCTCAAAGTAAACGCTGTTCGTTTTTTGATCCTGTTAAATTCCTTTTTCAAACCAGTTTCTACGCTGTTTTTTTCTGCGTTGCATGCGAAAAAGACCATAGAAAATAACTAACAAAATAGGTACAAATACATTGACGTATTTAATCATCATTTTTGTTGACTCGTCCACATTATCCAAAGGTCTGTTCGTTACCGATTTCGTTCTTAATGTTAGTAAACCAGTGTCATCAGCTAAATAATCGACCGCATTTGCCACTAAGTTGATGTGTCTTCAGGCATCATTTGCGCTTCTTGACCCGTTCCATTCACCACTAAATCGCCATCAGCAATAACAACAAACGCAGTTTTAGAACTACGTTTCATCGGTGCTGAGATGGAATCACTGTTCGCAAAAGCTGAATTAAATTGACCTTCCACTAAAGCAGCGACAGGCAGATTTCTTTCTGTAAACTGATCATCTTTCCATTCTTGGAAGGGATTGATATTAAACACGCCACGGCTAGTTCCAGAACGTTCAGATGAAAACGCCAAACCTGTAACCGTAACCGAAGTATCAGCCAAAGTTAAATCTAGGGTTGAAGTAAAGTTCAACATTACACTTTCCAAACCTTTTGAAATCGGATGATCTCCAAAATTAGAAATTAGAGGCAAATATGGATAACGAACTTGATTCACATATTGGAACATTCCACGTTGTTGACGAACACCAATGGTGTTGCTATTTACATCACGTAATAAATCTCCATTAATCGGAGTTTTATATCCCGCAAGCAAGGTTTCAATTCCTGTATTTAACAAATTCGCTTGAGATTGCTGAATAAGTGTATTTACTCTGTTCACTGCAAAAACAACTTTTCCACCTCGCATTAAATGCTGATCAATTGCTAACAATTCATTGTTTGAAAGCTGTTCTTTCGGTCTGATTACCAAAAGCACTTCAATAGTAGCTGGAACATCAGCAGTATCTAAACCTGCGATTGGCTCTAGCGTGTATTGCTGTGATAAGGTTTGCACTAACTGTTGCATTACTTCCAAGCTTGCACTTCCTGCACCGGAATAAACTCCTAAACTTGGTTTTGCCGTAGCAATCAAACGTTTAATAGTACTTGAAATCGTGTATTCCATAGCTGCACCCGGTTGGATGTAAGGAATAACTTCTTGTTTCTCGCCGTATTTGAAAATGGCGCCCAAATACACACGCTTTTGAGAAACTTGATCACGCTCACGCACATCAATCATTAAAGGTTGAATTCCTTTTTGCTGGGTTTTTCCTTCGTCCTCTTCACTTGCGTTAGGATTTACAAAAGTATATTCAACATTTCCACCAGAATACGCACCGTATTCATCTAAGAAATCTCTGAATTGACGTTGAACCTGAGCGAGTTGTGGCGGCAAACCATCAGAAAAATACGCTTCTACTGTTATAGGATTCATAACAGAACCTGCAATATCTTTACTTGCTTTACTTAAGGTATATTGTTTATCGTCGGTTAAATCAAGACGAATAATGAAACTATCGGCTAGCCAATTCAGACAGATTAAGATTCCTAAAATCAAGGAAATCTGAATGATACCTTCACGTTTTGTTTGTAAAAATCCATTCATCATGACCACACTCTCCTTTTCAACGAAGCGGTTGCCAAAATAATTCCAATTGCTGTTACACTTACAAAGTACAAGGCGTTATCAAGAGCAAAAACTCCACGAGACATGATTTCAAAATGTGATGAAAAACTTAAATAAGAAGCAAAATTTGATAAGCTTGAAGGTAAAACAGGCGCTAAGACATCAAATAACAATTGAAAAAAGAAGCTAACAAAAAGCGCTAAAATAAACGCTACAATTTGATTATTTGTTATGCTTGAGGTGAAAATTCCAATAGCTACATAAACAGCACTAATTAATAAAAGTGCTACATATCCGCCCCAAATTCCACCGTGATCTACATTTCCTAAATTCATTAGCGTAATGTAATATATCAAGGTTGGAGCCAAGGAAAGTGCAATTAGAATCCAACTTGCCAACCATTTTCCCACTACAATTTGTAGTTCTGTAATAGGTTTAGTTGCCAATAATTCAATCGTTCCTGTTTTCTTTTCTTCTGCCAAAGAGCGCATCGTTATGGCTGGAATGAAGAAGAAAAGGGTCCAGTAAGAAATTCCGAAAAAGCTAAATAATTGTGCTTGCCCGGTAAAGAAAATATTATTTGAGGAAAGCCAGGTAAAAAATCCACTCAATCCCAAAAACACTACAATAATAATGTAGGCCATGAGCGAATCAAAGAAACCGCTTAACTCACGTTTAGAAATTACCCAAATCGTATGCATAGGTTTTTTGCTCAGTTTTTATTGGTTAATTGGCGGAAAATATCTTCGAGTGAAGTATGCACCGGAGTCATTTGCATTAAAATCCAGTTATTTTCCACACAAAGTTTGAAAATTTGCTCACGAACAGGTTGATTCGGTTTAGAATCGATTACCCAAAGATCTTCTTTTGAATCGTGATCACGTTCTATTGCTGAAACGCCAGGAAGAGCTAAGAGCGCATCACCAACCGCAGAACCATTTGCTGCAATTTGAACACGAACACGTTCAGCACCACTTGCACGTCTTTTTAAATCCGCAGTTGTAGCATCAGCAGCAATTTTTCCTTGATTGATAATGATGATTCGATCACAGGTTGCTTCCACTTCTTGAAGAATGTGAGAACTCAACATAATCGTTTTTTCTTTTCCAATTTCTTTGATGAGCGAACGAATTTCAACGATTTGATTCGGATCCAAACCTGTTGTCGGCTCATCCAAAATGAGTACATCCGGATCGTGAATTAGCGCTTGAGCCAAACCTACACGTTGCCTATACCCTTTTGATAACTCACCAATTAATTTATGACGTTCTTTGGTAAGTCCTGTTATTTCTATCATTTCACGAACGCGTGAGTTGATTCTATTTTTTTCTACTTGATTTAAAGCTGCTGAATACGCAAGGTAATCAACGATGCTCATTTCTAGATAAAGTGGATTATTTTCAGGCAAATAGCCAATTCGGCGGCGAACTTCATTTGCATGATCTTCAATATTGTATCCATCCAAATCGACTGAGCCTGAATTAGGTCTCAGATAGCAGGTAATAATTTTCATGGTTGTACTTTTCCCGGCACCGTTTGGACCAAGAAAACCCAGAATATCACCTGTGCGAACCTCAAAGCTGATATCGTCAACAGCGCGTTGCGAACCATACTCTTTTACAAGGTTACGGACATTAATTCCCATAAATTGCAGTTTTTGTTAGCAGTTTTTAGTTTTTAGAATCGGCCTGAAAATAAAGCTTACAACACGAACTTGAAAGGCCTTTTTACGACGTGAGTAAACGAAGAGATGTTTTTTTTAGTATAAATAAATTTTGAGGCGGAAGAAACTCTGGCAAAGTCTTGGACTTTGCCAGAGTTAACTTTGTCAAAGTGCCTCACTTTGACAAAGTTTTTAATTGTTAGTCCAAAAATTGATACAACAATTCAGCAGCAAAAAGAGCACTAATTCCATCAACATCGCACTCTGGATTTAGTTCAACAATATCTATCGATCGAACTTTTCCTGTTTGAATCACATTTTTGATTAATCGTAATCCTTCATTTTTGCCAAAACCATTTCCATTTCTAGCGCTAACTCCTGGCATAACTGAACAATCAAAGACATCTAAATCAATTGTCAATAAAATGCTGTTTCCTGTTTTTGGCAAACCGATTTTTTCGTCGTTATAACATAAACTTCCATTTTCTTGAACATAAAGTGCATGTTCTTTAGCAACGCGATTTCTTTTAGCGCCAATAACGTGATATCCTTTTAAAGCTTCAGATTCGTGCTCAATAGCTTGTCGAAATGGTGAACCTGAATGAGCTTTTCCATCAACGAGTTCTCTTACATCGGTGTGTGCATCAAGATTAATAATATCAAGTTCTTGATTTGCTTTTACATAACCTAAAAAGTGACCAAAAGCTGTTTCGTGTCCACCACCTAAAATAATTGGGAAGAGATTTTCTTCTAATAATTCTGAAATTAGGGTTCCTAATAATTCCTGAGCTTCTTCAACGGATTTTCCTTCACAATCAATATCGCCAATATCAGCAATTTGCTCATTCAAAGCAGATTCAGTTGCGATCATTTTGCCCAATTGTTCACGGATTGCTTTTGGGCCATTTTTTGCGCCAGTAAAACCACCGTTAATTTTTACACCTTCATCAAAGGGGAAACCGATTAATACAAGTTTTGTTTTTTCTGTGATTTCTGAAGTGATACAATGAGCCAAACGAAGATCGTGAGCTTCACGAATTAATATTGTTGGATAAGAAAAGGAAAGTAGGTTTTTACTTGTCATAGAATAGGATTGATGAAACGCATCAATCAAACGAATTTAATTTTTTGTTCGATGGAAAATACCGGTTTTAAAGCTGAAGAGTTTGCAAAGTTCATTTCATAAAGATGAAACTACAAATTATATTCGCTCAGGTACAATTTCACTTCTAAATCCGTAAATCCACTCTTCTATGGAATCTACAGCTAATAATAAAAACTCAGGTTTATAACCTGTTTGAATTTTTCCTGCATCATGTAAACTTAGAGCTTTTGCAGCGTGAGTTGTGACTCCTAACAGGACTTCATCTGCTGTCATTCTTTGTAAAGTAACCGCCAAATTCATGGCATACAACAAATCAAAGACAGGTGCACTTCCAGGATTAAAATCTGTCGCCACTGCAACAGGAATTCTAGCATCTAATAATTTTCTTGCAGGTAATACGGGCCGATTTAAATAGGCCGTAGCCGTTGGTAAACTAACCGCTACCGTTCCCGCTTGTTTCATCATGTTGAAATCATCTTCAAGAATATGTTCTAAATGATCAGCAGATACCGCCGTTAATTTTAAACTCAACTCCGCTCCTCGTTGATGGCTCAATTGATCGATATGAAGTTTTATTTTGAAACCATATCTTTTTGCTACATCACCTAATTCCATGGCCTCATCAAATGAAAATGCCCCCATTTTCAAAAAAATATCAAAAAAGACAGCTAAGTTTTCGCTAGCCACTTTTGTGATAATCTCATTTTTGATTAAATCAATATAACCTCTTCTATTATTTTGATATTCAAGGGGAATTGTATGCGCTGCTAATAGAGTCGAAAAAAAGCGAATATCCTGATTTTTAACAGCCAAATGACGATAAACTCGTAGTAATTTTAATTCTGTTTCAAGATTTAATCCATAGCCTGATTTACACTCTATGGTTGTAATTCCTCTTTTTTTGCACAAATCTATACGTTTTTGTGCTTCTTCTTCCAATTCTTCGAGACTTGCTTCTCTTGTTGCTGCAACTGTTGAGCGAATTCCGCCACCACTTTCGGCAATTTCTAAATACGACTTTCCTTGAATTTTCAAAGTCGTTTCAGTCCAACGATTTCCCGCAAAAGCGAGATGTGTGTGGCAATCGATTAATCCTGGTATTACAATTCTATTTTGAGCATCAACAAGAGTTGCATCAGTATATTGCAGCGGAATATCAGCCTCTTCACCAACCCATAAAATGGAATATTTATCCCAAACTAATGCTGCATTTTGAATTCGTATCAATTTAAAGGAATCCTTGTGACTTGCTGTATACAGCGTTTTTATATTTTTGAGTATTTTCATCCTTTTAAATAACTAATCAATAAGAGTTAATTATACACATATCGCTTGTTAAATAGAGTTTTGCTGCGTTTTTTTTATTTACCTAACAGTTCGAATTATTCTGATTTTGAAAATGAGCCAAATTCATCATTACGTAAAAAAGATTATAGACATTTAAACAAAATAAAGGACTGTACAAAAGCACTATAATTATCTTTTTTTACAATTTCAGAATCATAGCGCCTTCATTGTTTCAAAATATAATTCTCAATTTGGCCGAGATTCCGTTTTTCAACGGAATGACTAACATCATAGCGACAGTGTCCTCGCTGGTGCTTAAAAAATAAACATCAGCGTCCTCGTTGATATCATCTTAAATGTTTCAAACTCAGGATAAGATTAAAATAAATCTTAAGTTTGAAAAGCAAATCCAAAGCCTCAAACAACCTTCATTTCAGCGACTTTTTCCACAACTTTAATCAATTCTAAGTCATTCACTAAACCGTGGCATTGCATAATATCATCATTAAAAAAGCGATCTACTTCTGTATGAGAAACTTTTGAACGAATATATTCATGAGCTTTTTCAACACCAATTCCGGGTTTCAAGGGTTTTCTGAAATCTAAAGCTTGAGCCGAAGTAAACAACTCTATCGCCAAAACATACTCTACATTTTCTAACACTTTTAGCAATTTGATTGCACTGATACTTCCCATGCTTACATGATCTTCTTGTCCCAAAGAAGTTGGAATCGTATCAACACTTGCAGGATGACACAATACCTTATTTTCTGAAACTAAAGCCGCAGCGGTGTATTGAGGAATCATAAAACCAGAATTTGTACCTGTTTCTCGCATCAACAAAGTCGGTAATCCGTCGTGTCCTTCAAGCAACAAATACGTTCTTCTCTCAGAAATTGAAGCTAATTCTGCAATTGCAATCGCTGCAAAATCCATAGCAAAAGCGATAGGTTGCCCATGAAAATTTCCTCCGCTGATTATAGATCCATCATCAAAAACCAAGGGATTATCTGTAACAGCATTCAATTCGATTTGCATCACTTCTACCGCATTCTTGATTGCATCTTTACTTGCTCCGTGAACTTGTGGAATGCAACGCAAACAATACGGATCTTGAACTTTTCCGCAATTTCGATGCGATTCAAGTATTTCACTGTCTTTCAATAGATTACGCACATTTTCTGCGGTAAGAATTTGTCCTGGATGAGGTCTAATCTGATGAATTCGAGCATCAAACGGACTTATACTTCCTTGTAAAGCTTCTAAACTCATTGCTCCCAAAATGTCTGATAATTTGCAAAGGTTAAGCGCCTTATTCAACACAAAAGCACCGTAAGCAGCCATGAATTGCGTTCCATTTATCAAAGCTAAACCGTCTTTTGCTTGAAGCTCAATTGCTGCTAAACCATGTTTTTCCAAAACCTCTTTTGCTGGCAATTTCTGAGTTCCATCATCATTCCAAAAATAGCCTAAACCAATGAGCGGCAAACACAAATGAGCCAAAGGAGCTAAATCACCCGAAGCTCCAACACTACCTTTTTCTGGAACAACCGGAATTAAATCCAATTCTTCAAATTTGAGTAATTGGCGAAATGTCTCCACTGAAATCCCAGAAAAACCTTGACCTAATGCATGAATTTTTAATTGAAGCATTAAACGAGATATTTCTTTCGGAATGGAATTTCCAACGCCAACAGCATGCGACAAAATTAAATTTCGCTGAAGATTTTTTAAATCTTGATCTGAAATTCGCTTACTGGCTAAAATCCCAAATCCTGTATTAATTCCGTAATGCGCTTTTCCGTCTTTTAATACAGTTTCAACAATTTTTCTACTTTCGGCAACGCTTGAGTCATCTGTGCGAAGTTCTGTCATTTTTGTTTTCAGCGTGGAATACAAATGACTTATTTTGATGGATTGGTTCACTAAGTTTTTTTTTAAGTTTATTTAGGACTCCGTTTCTAGGACTCACAGTCCTCTAAGGAATGTTGAGTCCTAGAAACGGAGTCCTAAAGAGGGAGATGTTTTTATAAAATCGAAGGTAAATCAACGCCTCGAGTTTTTGCCGTTTCAATCGCAATGGGATAACCGGCATCGGCATGTCGCATCACTCCTGTTCCCGGATCGTTTGTCAACACCCGTTCCAATCTTCTTCCTGCCGATTTCGTTCCATCAGCCAGACAAACCATTCCGGAATGAATAGAATAGCCAATTCCTACGCCACCGCCGTGATGTAAAGAAACCCAACTTGCTCCGCCTGCTGTATTTAATAGTGCGTTCAAAATCGGCCAATCTGCAATGGCATCTGAACCATCCATCATGCCTTCGGTTTCACGATTTGGAGAAGCAACCGAACCTGTATCCAAATGATCACGACCAATCACTAAAGGTGCATCAACTTTTCCTTTTTTTACTAACCAGTTGAATTTCTGACCCATTTCAGCGCGTTCGCCATATTCTAGCCAACAAATTCTAGCTGGTAAACCTTGGAAATGCACTTTTTTCTGGGCCATTTTTATCCAACGCTGCAAATGTTCTTTTTCAGGAAATAATTCCAAAACAGCTTTATCGGTTCTATAAATATCATTTGGATTTCCAGAAAGTGCGGCCCATCGGAACGGACCTGAACCTTTACAAAATAGAGGACGAATATATTCTGGCACAAAACCTGGAATTTTAAACGCATCAGTAAGTCCACGTAAATCAGCGACATGACCACGAATATTATTTCCGTAATCAAACGTTATCGCACCTTTTTCCTGTAAAGCTAACATGGCTTGAACGTGTTCAACCATGGAATCCAAAACCAAATCCTGATAGGTTTTGAAATCTTTTTCGCGCATTTCAGCGGCTTTCGCCAAACTCATTCCTTTTGGCAAGTAACCTTGTTTTAAATCATGAGCAGAGGTTTGATCGGTTAAGACATCAGGAACGATTCCTCTTTTTACTAATTCTGGTAAAATTTCGGCTGCATTTCCGACTAAACCAACTGAAAGTGCTTCTTTTTTGTTTTTTGCAGCTAAAACAAGTTCAAGCGCCTCATCTAAATTGTAGCATATTTTATCACAATATCCAGTATAAATACGTTTTTGGATGCGGGTTTCATCCACATCTATTCCTAAAAAAGCTGCGCCATTCATGGTTGCGGCTAAAGGTTGAGCGCCACCCATTCCTCCGAGTCCAGCTGTAACTACCAATCTACCAGCTAAAGTTCCGCCAAAGTGCTGAACCCCACATTCTGCAAACGTTTCATAGGTTCCTTGCAAAATCCCTTGAGTTCCAATGTAAATCCATGAGCCAGCGGTCATTTGTCCGTACATGGTTAAATCCATGGCTTCCAAACGACGAAATTCATCCCAATTTGCCCAACGTGGCACTAATTGAGAATTGGAAATCAACACACGAGGTGATTCTTTATGCGTTTTGAAAACGCCAACAGGTTTTCCAGATTGAATAAGCAGGGTTTCATCGTTTTCAAGACGTTGAAGTGTTTTCACAATCGTATGAAACGATTCCCAATTTCTTGCCGCTTTTCCAGAACCACCATAAACAATTAATTCTTCGGGATGTTCAGCAACATCATTATCTAAGTTATTGAGCAACATGCGTAAAGCCGCTTCTTGATGCCAACCTTTACAATGTAATTTTGTACCTATTGGCGCTTTAATTCCCATTTTGGGGTTTGTTAAAAGCATACTCTTCTTTCATCAAAGTGTTATAAATTCGGGACAAATATACGGTGAAATCAGAACTCTGGAAGCGCTTTTTAGATTCTAGTTCTTTTTTAGGTTTCCCCTCAGAGACTGCTGAGTTATTGAAGTTTTATTGAAAAAACATTGTGGAAATAATAACCACAAATAGAATGATTGGAAAATCGTAGTTCACGCAATGAGAAATAGGTTTTGAAACAATCATCAACATGGTGAATAATTGGATTTGTTCCCTATTTGAAACGAAAGATTAAATAAAGAAATCCAACTTGAACATTGAACCCTATCAAGAAAGTCGTTTTTTTCGGTTTACGCCCTTTTTAATCCATCGAATTTGCCAAATAGTTTGCTGTAAACTGCTTTTCCGTGTAAAACCAACATTAATTTTTTAAGAATGCAGCAATTTGGATAGTGATTTACGTACTTAAAGATATCAACGCAAAGCGATTTATTATCTTTCACCTATTAAACCACATTTACTATGTATCTGGTAAAACATATGTTAAAACACATTTCATTTCTATTTTTTGTTTTAATGGTCATTTCTCAATGTGAACACTATACAAAATCTACAGACTCAGTTGATTTAAAACCAACGCAATTAGTAATTACAGAAGCCCAACGAAAACTTATTGTTGAATCGAATGCATTCGGATTGGAATTGTTTCAACAAGTTCGTTCAAATGAAAACGTGATGATTTCCCCTCTAAGTGCTTCAGCGGCATTAACAATGGCTTTAAATGGAGCTAATGGAAACACAGCAACCCAAATGAAACAACTACTTGGTTATGGATCTCGTTCGCTTTCAGAAATTAACGAAGCTTATAAACTAATAGTAAATCAACTACTTAGCGCTGATTCTAAAGTTACGTTAGCACTTGCGAATGCTGCCTTTTATGAACAAACGTTCTCTATTAAATCAAGTTTTTTGAGTGCTTTATCAAACGATTTTTCGGCAGAAGTAAATGGAATGGATTTCTCGAAATCTGCAACCTTAGATGCCATAAATAAATGGGCAAGCGATAATACAAACGGAAAAATCACTAAAGTTTTAGATGATTTAAGTCCAGACTTAGTGCTTATTTTAATGAACGCCTTGTATTTCAAAGGCGAATGGAGTAAACAATTCACAGAATCAGCCACTGCTAACCAAACTTTTTATCAATCTGAAACTGTTCAGTTTCCTACCAAATTTATGAATAGCGACATAGCTGTAACTACTGCAGAAGTAAATGGTTTGCAGGTTATTGAAATCCCTTATGGACGCAAAAATTTCTCTATGATGTTAGTGGTTCCAACACTTAGTCTTCAGCAACAGTATGAAAAACTCACACCTGAAACATGGTTAGGATTAACTTCAATCCTAAATGAACAAACTTGGGATTCTGCGACTGTTTTACTTCCGAAATTTACCTTTTCGTATGAAACCTATTTTAATCAAGCACTTCAATCTATGGGAATGCTCGACGCATTTGACTCATATTATGCCAATTTTGATGGAATTTCAGATGCAGAAAAACTTTTTATTTCGTTTGTTAAACAAAATACATTTATAGAAGTGAATGAAGAAGGAACTGAAGCAGCAGCGGTTACTACCATCGGTTTCTCTCGAACTTCAGTTGATGATCCTCCAAGAAAACCAATTTACACGTTCAACAAACCGTTTGTTTTTGCAATTCGAGAACGTAGCAGTAACACCTTGTTATTTATTGGTTCATTATCCGATCCAAGAGAATAAATCATGAAAACGGTGTTCATAGTATTCCTCGTTTATTTCTTGAGTTCTTGCTCCAGCTACACTGAACAGAATCAGCCACTTAGCGAAACTGTTTTAGAATTGCGCTGGGGAAATTCTTTTGGAATGTGCGTGGGTCTTTGCATAGAGGAAAATCATTTTATTTATGGCACAACGATAAAGCAAACGCTTTCGAGTTGGACTGATTCATATGCACAAAAATCGTGTTCAATGGAGCTTTCAAGAGTTCAAACAGATTCCATCGCTTCATTAATTGATAAACAATCGTTTTTAGCTTTACCGGAACAAATAGGATGTCCCGATTGCGCAGATGGCGGTGCCACATGGATCGAAATCTTATTCACAGACCAAAGTGCTCACAAAGTCACCTTTGAATATTTTAACGAGCCTGAATCTATAAAAAAATTGGCTGAAGCACTGCGTAAAAAATCGGAGTTTTTGCGACAACATTGTTACGCACAAGCTAACCAACCGCATTAAACAACCATTTGAAATTGATAGATAACCTATGGTTGAACACTTTCGAACACTTTTTACCAAAAAAAATTTCTTGCAGTTCATCAATAAACAGATAAACACTTGTTTTTTCTGAAGGATTCCTCTCTTTAACCTATTCAAAAAAAATGAAGATAAGTCTGAATAAACTCAAACTCTAAAGAATCTTTATTGATATAAATGATTTAAATACCCTGAACTCCTATTGATTTCAATTCCTGAATTGTCATTTTTTTTAGTGGTGACATTTACCACTTCTTCGAATTCCGGTTAAAACCTCAACTTTCGGACTTTGACATTTTGTAAAGTGAATTATTTTGTTAATGGTTTTATGTAGCATAATTTATGAAAACAAGAACTTATTCACATCATAATGAGCTAAGTTCATAGAGATGTTATATGGTCCCTGGGCTGCGACCCAGCATCTCAGCCTAAGAACCAATCTATTCAAAGAAAAAGTGATTGTTGCGTAAAATGATATTGGACAGAGATAGCACTTCGTGGTTCTTCGAATCGTGTCGGCCAATGTATGACCGTTTTTTTTGCGAAAACCACTGCATTTTTTATAGAAACGAAGTCCGAATTTGAGTTAAAACGTTGATTAACGGTTTATTTATATATTTTTTTTTCTAAATAAGAACTCTGTGTAAACATTCGACTATACTCTACTCTTTTTGATAAAAAATTAAAAGCTTCGAGTATATCCTACTCTTTTTTAAAAATCGCTATTAGTTTCAACTATACTCTAAACTATTGTTTTCCTAACGCTATAAATTTAAGCATCATTTGATTAAACATAATTCTAACCGTTATCAAAATCACTCCCGCTAATTGATGTTCATTTTTGACTAATAATTCATAGTCTAACTAATTTATCACCTCACTTCGTGTCAAAACCTATGAATTTACATTAAAATTATTTACGACAGCTATATAAGTAATTGCATCCAAATTAGCTCAATCTCATTTTTTGGTTCAAGCAAATATCGGATTGATTTGATTGCCACTACTTGAAATTGAATGGGGAATTAGTATAACTGACATTAATTAAATCATATTATTTTTTTTATAATTCGAATTAGACCCAAAAACATTCAAATAATCTGTTAATGGGAATTGGTGATTTTGTACTTTTAAATACCCCTGAATAAATGCGACAAAACTATGGATTTACAAACAAGAAAACTAAGAGTTATTGAACAGGTTATAAACCTCAATGATGAGATTGTAATGAATCAGATTGAAGAATTTATCAAAAACACCTTGGGGAATAGTGAATCTGAAGACATCAGTTCTTCTGTTTCAGTTGATCAGTTAATCGAAAGAGCTTCATTACCTCTTCATGATTACAAAATGGGAAGAATTAAGACACAAGAAGAAGTAGAACAATTATCTAAAGACTGGTGAGATGAAGGTACTTTGGACAGAATTTGCCATTTCCATGTTATCTCAAATTCATTACTACTATAAACTTAAAGTTGACTTATCGACAGCCAACAGAATTAAATCTGAAATTTTATCTTCAACAAAACAATTAATTAACTATCCATTCTCAGGGTATGAGGAACCACACCTTAGCCACTTAGGACTAAATCACAGATATATTATTCAAGGTTATTACAAAATTATTTACTTACAAATCGAAAATGGTGTTTTAATAACCGATGTTTTTGATATTCGACAAAATCCAGATTCGATGAATACGGAAAGAGCGAAATAAGCTGTCTGATTTTTTTTACTTTCAAAGTCTTACTTTCAGAAGCCAAATATATATTTCAAAACAAGGCTATTATCGGTAAATTACATTTTCGCGAAAAGCATTAGATAAACGATTATTTTCCATGGCATCAACCAATTTATCAACCACTCTCGGAATCAAAACCGATGAATTAACTCGTCGTCTTTATTCAAATGACGCATCCAATTACGAAGAATTTCCTCAAGGCGTTCATTTTCCTAAAAATGGACAAGAAATTGTAGATCTTGTTAAATACTGTGCTGAAAACAACGTTTCTATAACCGCAAGGGCGGCAGGAACTTCACTAGCTGGGCAAACTACTGGCGGCGGAATAATCATGGACACTTCTCGATTCATGACTCAGACTGTTAAACTCGATATTGATGCCAAAAAAGCTACGGTTCAGCCTGGAGTAATTCGTGATACCTTGAACCGAGAATTAGCTCCTTTTCAATTATTGTTTGGTCCTGACACTTCTACAACTAACCGCTGCATGTTGGGCGGAATGATTGGAAATAATAGTTCAGGTTCGTTTTCCATTAAATACGGAACGGTTCGCGACCAAATTTTTTCTATTGATGCGGTTTTAAGCGACGGCTCAGAAGTTACCTTCAAACCCTTAAGTGATGCGGAATTAGAAGCCAAAACGAAATTAACAACTCTTGAGGGACAAATTTATCGCGACATGTTTGCTTTATTAAAAGCGCATGGAGAACTCATCAAAAAGAATTTTCCTCATCCTGAAATCACTCGCCGAAATACAGGTTACGCTATTGATAAGTTATTGGAAATGAGACCATTAACTCCAGGTGGACGCCCTTTTAACATGGCTGAATTATTATGCGGAAGCGAAGGAACTCTCGCCATGACCAAACAAGCGGTGGTCAATTTGTCGGAAAAACCGAAATGTTCGATTTTAGTGATTCCACAGTTTCCAAATTTGCGTGATTCCTTAGTCGCAACGGTTGATATCGTGAAATACAATCCTGCAGCGGTTGAATTATTAGACAAAATTGTTCTTGATGCGACTCATGGAAATATCGAACATTCTCAAAATAGATTTTTCCTTGAAGGTGATCCTGCAACCATTTTAATTGTTCAATTAGATGGTGATTCTGTTGAAGAACTTATGC
>Ga0210021_1002515_pt1 | contig 15689 bp, 16 predicted proteins | sample CryGeymeta201517_FD_183981 | JGI IMG/M metagenome (GOLD analysis project Ga0210021, IMG submission 183981) | Groundwater microbial communities from Crystal Geyser aquifers in Utah, USA - Crystal Geyser metaG 2015-17 (SPAdes) (version 2) | ecosystem: Environmental > Aquatic > Deep subsurface >... | reverse complement strand
AAATTTCTCACCACTTCCTGCCCCGACACCCTTCTCATTGCCTCGTGTCGTGACATTGTCCTTCCGCTTCCGTGACACGTACTAAAGAAAGCTTCCTCCCCTTCTTTTGTACCAACTAAAACATAAGATGCTGTCCCCATTGAACCAGGAATGAGGACCGGCTGTCCAACCAATTGGTATTTTTTGGGAATTTCAGAATGACCGGGCGGGAAAGCTCTAGTAGCTCCTTTTCGATGAACTGCAACTTCAGTCTCTTTTCCATTAATTAAATATTTTTCTTTTTTGATAATATTGTGGGCAACATCATACAAAGCAACTAATGGCGAAGCTTTTTCTCCTAAAACTGACTTCCAGGCCTTTCTGACAAAATGGGCAATCATTTGCCGATTAGCCCAGGCATAATTTGCTGCTGAAGCCATGGCTGCAAAATATCTTTGACCTTCGGGAGAATTAAAAGGAACGCAGGCAAATTCTCTATCCGGAACTTTAATCCCATATCTTTGCATTGCCGGGATCATTGTCCTCAAATAATCTGTACAAACTTGATGGCCAAGCCCCCTTGACCCACAATGGATCATTATCACAATCTGATCTTTAAATAGCCCAAAAGCTTCAGCTACCTTTTCATCAAAAAGTTCTTGGACTTTTTGAATTTCTAAAAAGTGGTTGCCGCTTCCCAGAGTACCAACCTGATCCCTTCCTCGATTTTTAGCATAATCAGAAACTACCGAAGCATCAGCCCACTCCAATTTTCCTCCAGCTTCACAATTTTCAAAGTCTTCTTTTTCTCCATATCCCTGTTCAACTAATCTTTGTGCTCCCCCTTCCAAAATTTTATTTATTTCGCCAATGCTTAATTTAATTTGTCTTCCTTTCCCTAACCCTGAAGGTACCTCTTTTTGAATTTCTGTCGCTAATTTATCTAAATAAGGTTTAATTTCCTTTTCAGAATAATCAGATTTTAATAATTTCATCCCGCAATTTATGTCGTAGCCACAAACCCCAGGCGAAATCACCCCATTAAAAGTGCTTATCGCCGCTACCCCACCTATGCACGACGCGTAACCCTCATGCATATCTGGCATTGCCAGCGCGTACCTTTGAATACCTGGTAAAGTAGCGACATTAACTAACTGCTCCAGGGATTTGTCTTTAAAACTTTCCTCCAACATTTTTTCTGAGACATAAGCCCTGGCTGGAACTCTCATATCAGCCCTAAAACTCTTTGGAATTTCCCAAAGCCAATCAGAAATTTTTTTGAAATTTTGTTTTGTAATCATATTATTTTATTTTACCTAAAATTATTCATTTGTAAATAAAAATAGGATGCTTTAGATAAAGCATCCCTTTTGTCTTTCAAACTTCTGTAAGAGAGTGTTTTATCTCCTTTACCTTAGCTCTTTCTTCCTCTACTATTTTTTTACCTTTTTCCGTGATTTTATAGGTCTTCCCTGCTAATCCCTCTGATTCTTTTATCAATTCTTCTAACTCCAATTCATTGAGAGTGGTTTCTATTATTATCTTTCTTATTAAATTCTTTGTTCTTTCTTCGATTGTAAATCTAGACTTTTCTCCTTTTTCATATAAGAGATTTAATATTTCGGCAGCCAATTCGGAACAGATAAACTTTCTTTCCATTTCAATCACTTTTAATGTGCTATTAGCTAAATTTTATATAAAATTTGTTTTTTGTCAAATAAAAAGCGCCTTTTTGGCGCCTTGGGAAAGTCTCAGTTTTATTCTGTTTTACTGTGTCCAAGGATCCTAATTATTTCTTCAGGAATACGAATGCCGCATTTCCTAAATTTTTCCATTACCCCACCTGGTAAGGGACTAAGTAAGAAGGCCGCTCTCACATAGAATTCCTCTAGAGGAGCTTTAAGAATGTAACTCCGGCTTTCTTCAGAAAGAGTAGATTTGTTGCCAACAATTGAGAAAGCGATTCCTCCGGCTGCTTTGTAATCGTCACACCACTTCAAAGTAGACTTTGTCTCGCCACTAAAAGAAATTAGTACAATGATATCCCCGGGTTTGGGCGGAAGAGCAAGAGAACCAGCTAAGAAAACGATGCCCCCGACCACGCTTTTGATATGTAAGGTTCTTATTGCTGTCATTTCAGCTACTTCCCTATCGAGTCCACGACCACCAAAGACGGCTCTTTCTCTGCTTGCTGTTTCCTCTACTAGCTCCTGATAATGTTTTGAGGCAAGATAATCATCGATTAAATCACCGATTATTTCCATTTCCTTTTTGATCATTATTAAAATCTCTTTTGCGCTTAGATTCCTATTTGTCGCCTCTTTTATCTTCTGAAATAAAACCATACTGGCTAATTCATATACGTCTCTCATTGTCCCCGAAACTAGCGGATTTGTTTCTTCTTTCTCCTTTTCTCTGCCTTTCAGTTCAACTACTATATCGCTTTGCTTTGCTATCTCAGATTCAGGATGTGAAGTCACTGCACAAATAATAAACTTTTGACTACCTGTTTCATTAATATAGCTTCTAAGATCCTTAGCCATCTCTTTTGGAATATTTGTATCACCACTTCCAGAGTTTACTAGAAGAACAGTTTTTCCACGTTTTGTTTCAAAATCAGCCGCCGCTTCTGTGATATTTCTCCAATGCCAGCTACTATCAGTTTCGGCAAAGAGGCGTTTGTTAATCCCTTTTATTCCAAGGAACAAACCCGAACGAGACCGCCCTTCTGCACTCAAAACAACTCTCCTGCTTCCTTTTATCGCCTGTAATAATTTTTCAAGAGCTTCTTCGCTGATTTCTCCAAGGTTTTGAGCAATTCTGTTTATATAATCTACACTTTTACAGACTTTCTTTTCTATTTTTTCTTCCATTCCTTTTCCTCCAAATTTTAAATGTTCTCAATTTTAAATTAACTTAGATGTTTTGATTTGTCAATCGAAATTTTCGAAAATAAAAAACCGAGATAAACTCGGTTCTATTTAAGTCCTTACAATTAATCTTTCTATTTAAAGTTTTCTTTTTCTATTTGTTTCAATTTTTCCAATCTTCTAATGTATTTCTCTTTCTTAAAAAAATCTGTCCCTAACCAAGTTTTAATAATTTTCTTAACATTTTTAAAGGAGACGACGTGGGCTCCAATACACAAAATATTGGAATCAAGATGCTCTCGAGCCTGCTCAGCGACTTTTTTGGTTGTAACATCAACCGCCCTAATCCCTTTGACCTTATTAGCCCCCATACACATCCCCAGACCGTTGGTACAAATGAGCACCCCTTTCTCACCGGTCTCAGCAACCTTTTTAGCTACTTTTAAGGCGAAATCAGTAAAATCATCTTCTGGTTCAAATCGCAAATTTCCTAAATCTTGATATTCTATTTTGAGTTCATCTAAGAAATTTTTAATTTTTTCTTTGAAAGCAAAACCACCATGATCAGCACCTAAATACATCATATTATAAATTTATAACAAAACGGCAGTGTAATTTCAAATATCAAAAAGAACCGTTGCCTGCCATTTTCCATCTTCCTGATGGATGTCTAAATCGTGATAGGTTACTCCTTTAATATGGACCCCCATCCTTTTTAATGGTTTTCCAGTTAAATTGGCCTCGATTTCATTTTCAGTGAATTTTTGAAATTCAATTTTTTGGAAAACCAATTTTTTTGTTTCGACCAGATACAAAACCTTGCTCAAAAAATCAACCAAAAGAGAAGGCAAATCCAAAGAATGTATTGAAATTTTTCGCTTTTCGCTTTTAGCTTTTAGTTCTCCCTCGTATCTCGCTCCTTCAAACATTCCAAACATTGCATTCAAAAAAAGCTCTTTTTTGTCTTCTCCATATACTTGGATTTTTAAGTCGGCAGTATGGGGTAAAATCTTGAATTTTAAATTATAATTTTGCATTTTTAATTTTGAACTTTTAATTTTCTAAACTCCTCTCTTACCACTTGCCCATCATCCCAAGATATCTTTTTCCCTTTAGCCAGACAAATCGATGGCTCGCAACCTTTGCCAGTAATGATAATAATGTCCCCTGGTTTTGCTAACCCTAGAGATTTTCTGATGGCTTCTCTTCTATCTAAAATTTTGTAAATAGAAGCGGATTTACGCGGATTTAGGCGGATTTCTTCGAAAGCACCGCCGGCCACTTGCTCAATTATCTCCCAAGGGTTCTCGTCGTAGGGATCCTCATTTGTAATAATAGTTTCATCGCAATATTTGGCGGCTAATTCGCCTAAAACCGGTCTTTTCCATTTATCTCTTCCCCCGCCGCAAGCCCCTAAAACACAAATCATTTTTGTTCTTTGCTCTTTGTTTTTTGTTCTTTGTAACGTTTGATAGACCTTTTCTAAGGCATTCGGGGTGAAGGCATAATCTACAATAACTTTGAAGGGTTCAGAAATTACCTCTTCCATTCTTCCTGGAATTCCTTTAATTTTTTCTACGGCCGATTTACAAATTTCTGAATCAATCCCCTGAGAAATTCCGACAGAAATTGCGGCTAAAGCATTGTAAATATTGAATTCGCCAATTAACCGAAGATTTAATTTGAGATTTTGATTATTAACATCTCCTTGATTTAGTCCATAGGTATATTTTTTCTTAGCCGGGAATTGCAAAAAATAATTTGCATTTTTGTCATCGATATTGATGATATGAATGTTTTTTGTTACCTGAAATAATTTTCCCTTTGCCTCTCTGTATTTTTCAAAACTGCCGTGGGCTTCAATGTGTTCCGGAGCTAAATTGGTAAAAACTGCTACCTCAAAATCAATAAATTTATGACGATATTGCTTTATCCCTTCAGATGTAACCTCTAAAACGGCGTATTGACAACCAGAATCTACCGCCTGCCTTAGAAATTTTTGTAACTTAAAGCGACCGGGCATTGTCATCCTCAGAGTATTTGGCCATTCTTCTTCTCCAATTTTAAATCTTATTGAATTTGCCAAAGCGACTTTATACCCACCCCCCTCAAAAATTTTAGAAATCATTTCAACAACGGTTGTTTTTCCATTTGTCCCGGTAACACCAATCACTTTCAATTCTCGGGAAGGAAATCTATAAATCAAAGCCCCAAAAAATGCTAAAATAAAATGATAAAGATCCAAAAGAAAAGGAGGTATAAATTTTTTAATAATTTCTTTCATCAATTAAATTTTAGCAAAAATGTTCAAATTAGTCGCCCCATTTAAACCAACAGGGGATCAACCTCAGGCAATCGAAAAATTGGTGAAAAATTTAAAAGCCGGGGTCCGCCATCAAGTCTTATTGGGGGTAACTGGTTGTGGCAAAACCTTCGATCTTTGTAATATTATTCAAAAAATACAAAAACCCACCCTCCTCATAACTTTTAACAAGCTCTTAGCAGCCCAATTATATCAAGAATTCAAAGAATTCTTTCCAGAAAATGCCGTCCATTATTTTGTCTCATATTATGACTACTATCAGCCTGAAGCCTATATTCCCCAAACCGATACTTATATTGAAAAGGATGCCAAAATTAATGAGGAAATCGATAGATTGAGACATGCGGCCGTTCAAGATTTATTGACCAGGGAAGATGTGATTATTGTGGCTTCGGTTTCTTGTATTTACAATATTGGCTCGCCGGAAGATTATCAAGAAGTTTCTTTAGAAATTAAACCTGGCAAAAAGATAAAAAGAAAAGATTTACTATCTCACTTAACTTCTCTTCAATATCAGAGAAATGATATAGATTTTAAGCCAGGAACTTTTCGCGTCAGAGGCAATATCATCGATATTTATTTAGTTACCGGTAAAGAAATTTTAAGAATTGAATTTTTTGGCGACGAAATTTTTGGCCTTTGGCAGGGAAGTCCCGATTTTAAAAATAACTATAAACTAAAAACTATAAACTATAAACTAATTTATCCAGCCCACTTTTGGGTGACACCTCAAGAGAAATTGGAAATTGCTATGGAGAATATCAAGTTAGAACTGCAAGAGCAACTAAAAAAGCTAAAGAAACAAAAAAAATTACTTGAAGCCCAAAGATTGGAACAAAGAACAAATTATGATTTGGAAATGATGAAAGAAACCGGCTATTGCCATGGAATTGAAAATTATTCAAGACATCTTGAATTTAGAAAGCCAGGCGAACCACCTTTCACCTTGCTTGACTATTACAGGGTCAGACCTAAGTCTGACCCTAGTCTGACCCCTTTTTTAGTTTTTATTGATGAATCTCATATGACCTTGCCCCAGATTCATGCCATGGCAAATCAAGATAGGGCAAGAAAGGAAACTTTAATTGAATACGGCTTTAGATTGCCTTCAGCGATTGATAATCGGCCTTTAACCTTTAAAGAATTTGAAGAAGGAGTGAGTCAATTAATTTATGTCTCGGCAACACCGGCTGAAGAAGAAAGAGAAAAAACCCTTCGACAGGCTCAGGGTAAAGCCGGAAAGGAATACATCGTTGAGCAGTTGATAAGACCAACCGGATTATTGGAGCCGTCAATTGAAATTCGACCAATTCACCCGCCAAAGTTTTCCAAAGGAAAATTTAGGCGGGCAAGAAATCAAGTTAAAGATTTAGTCGAAGAAATCAAGAAAAGGGTTAAGAAAAAACAAAGAACCCTTGTCCTAACTCTAACAAAGAGATTGGCCGAAGCCCTAGCGGAATATTTATCAGAGGAAGGAATTTCCTGTCAGTGGCTACACTCTGAAGTCAAAACTCTTGAAAGACCTCAAATTTTAAAAGATCTAAGGGAAGGAAAATATGATGTTTTAGTCGGGATTAATCTTTTGAGAGAAGGTCTGGATTTGCCAGAGGTTGCCCTGATTGCCATTTTGGATGCTGATAAAGAAGGATTTTTAAGGTCAGAAACTACTTTGATTCAGACAATGGGAAGAGCGGCCAGGCATTTAGAAGGTCATGTCATTTTGTATGCCGATAAAATTACAAAATCAATGGCGGCAGCAATAAAAGAAGTAAAAAGAAGACGAAAAATTCAATTGGAATACAATAAAAAGCACAAAATTACTCCCCAACCAATTATCAAACCAATAAGGGAATGGCCATTTGCTCGGAGAGAGAAAGAGTCGGCTGTTGAATTTTGGATGATTAGGGATAAGGAATTATTAGAAAAAGAAATGAAAGAAGCCGCCAAAAACTTGGATTTTGAAAGGGCCGCTGAAATTAGAGATCTAATTAAAGATCTTAAATCACGCGAATTATGATGCGGATTCTATGCGAATTTTATGCGAATCTTGTAATTTCAAAGAAAAAGGGTTAACATCTATTATATTCGAATATAATTCGTATATAATTCGCATACTAATTCGTGTGAAACTAAATTTATGTGCCCTATCACAAAATCGGCGAAAAAAGCTTGGCGACAAAGTTTAAAGAGAAGGAAAAAAAATCTACTTTACAAAGAAAAGATAAAAAATCTCATCAAAGAGGTGAGAAATTTGGTTTTGGGAAAGAAAACAGAGGAAGCGAAAAAATTATTACCCCGGGTTTATAAAATTTTGGACAAAGCGGCAAAAGAAAGGGTAATAAAGAAAAATACAGTAGCCAGAAAAAAATCGAGAATAACAAAATTGCTCTCGCGAATAAAAAGCGAATCTTAAGCAAATAATAAGCTAATTTTTCTATTCGTTTTATATTCGTTTGAAATTCGTTTATTATTAGCGAGCTAAATTTCGGCAATTAACAAATCAAGTGCTGTTTCTGGATCAATCTTGCCGGTTTTAATACCGAGGTCTACCTGAAAAATTTTTTGGTAGATTTTTTTTAGTTCTTCGAGAGAAAATTTTTTTGACTGTTGAATTGCTTTTCTGATGACATAGGGATGCATTTTTAGTTTCTCGCTAAGTATTCGCATATCATTCGTATATAATTCGCGTCTTAATTCAGATGATTTTATTATAAGCAGATTCCGAAATTGGAAATTAATCATTGCTAATAAATAAGCAGGGGAATCACCTTTTTCCAAATGCTCTTTCATCAAAAAAAGAGCTTTTCTTTTATTTTTGGCAGCAATGGCATCAATGGTTTTAAAAATATCGGTTTCGATTTTCGGTTTTACTAAAAGTTCGATGTCTTTTCTTTTAATTTCTTTCCCGGGGCTATAATTTACTAATTTTTTAATTTCATTTTCCATTTGCCATAAATCATTACCGACAAAATCTAAAAGTAAATTTAGGGCTTCGGGTTCAATTCGGGCTGAATATTTTTGAAATTCTCTTTTGACCCAGTTTTTCAAAAAAATTCCTTCCAACAAGTTAAATTTCTGGAATTTTGCCTCTTTTTTTAATTCTTTCGCCAAAGGAGTATTTTCATCAATTTCCTCTTCGTAAATCAAGATGATCTCTTTTGATCTTGAGATTTCTCTCAAATTCTTCAAAAAATCATTTTCGATTTTGGAATTAAAAAAAAGATTTTTCAAAACCATCAATTTTTTCTCTTTAAACATCGAAAAGGACTTAAAGGCGTCCCGAAAATCCTCGAAACTGTCTTCTTTAAAATCAAAAAAAATCAAGCTTAATCCACTTTTGTGGATTTTTTTATAATGTTCGATTATTTCATTCAATTTTTGCTTTGACCTGTAAGTATCAGGTCCGTAAAGAAAAATAATCATGGCCCTATTATATTTAGATTTTTTAGATTAAGATTTACTTCCGTGGTATTTTCTCCGTATCTAAATAAAATAAATATAAATCTAATTCGGCTAAATTCAAATTAAGAGATTCTGCAATATTTCTCAATTTTTCTTCTATTTCTAAATATATCTTTTTTGTAAGCGTTTTAGGAATTTTGTCTATAATTTTTCTCTCTTCTAAGATTTTTAAAACATGCCTATCTAAAATAGCGAAGTTCTTAAATCCTAGGTTTCTTAAAAAGTGCGAGGATTCTTTCCATTTAATTCCTTTTATGTTTTTTACTAACCATTTTCTTGCTTCAAAATCTTTTTTAGTTTTAACAATAAAATCAATTTCTCTAATAAATTTTCTATCCGAAACAATATAACTTGCTTTTTTATTATAAAATCTACAACTTAACCTTTTTAGTTCTTTTTTTAATTTATCCTCTGAAAATAAAAGAAAATTTTTATAAATTTGTTTCCAAACTTCATAAGTTTTTTTTTATTGAAGTGTTAGCAACTAAAATACAAAAGCATAATTCAATAAATTTTTGTTTTGGGCTAATATTGAAATTTTCCTTGAATTCTTCGAGTTTCTTGTTTGCTTCTCCTCCTATTTTTATTTTTAGATTTTCTATTTCTTTTATTAGATTGTTAGTCACCGAAACTAAATTAACTTCTATGAAGAATAAAATCGATGTCAAGAACAGTTAATACTTTATCTCCATCCAAATCTCCTTTATCTAATGTTCCAGCACATTTATGACAATTATAAATTGTTTTTAAATATTTTTTTTCTAATAGTGATGGGATAAAGTCATAAAATTTTTTCTCATTTGAATATTTTGATTTAAAAAATTCATAAAGACCCATTGTCCCTTTAGTAGAATTACATTTTCTGCACGCCCATATCTGATTATGAATCTGGTGTATTACCTTACAGGTTTTACACTCAGGTTTAATACATAAGGACCTAGGCACGATATGTTCTTTATGAATATCGTACTCCGTTCCGCAATATATACATTTCTTTTCGGATTGGATAAACTGCCAGTCTTCGCGCGTAATCTCAGACCAAGACTTAATACCGTTTCTCAGTTCTAGAAATGTCCTTTTTATAAAACCATAGTGCTTTAGTTTCGCCTCTTTGCCGTTCGGGACTGTAAATGCACTTCTAGCAATAATTTTTGCATATTGATAAAAAATCAAGTTGCGTATTGTTTTTACTTCCCTATCTGGATTATGTTGTATCATAGATAATAAATGGTTAATTAAAAATTATTTTGAAAAGTAATTAAAAGATGAGCAGATATGTTTAAGTATACATTTTTCGCAAAGAGGCTTTCTTGCCAGACAAATTTTTCTTCCGTGTTCTATAATAAGAGAACTAAATTCCCCCCAGTGTTTTTTAGGTATTATCTTCATTAAATCTTGTTCGATTTTTTCCGGGTCATAATTCTTCGATAAGCCTAATCGTTGCGATAGTCGCCTTACATGTGTATCTACGGCGATCCCCTCCATTTTGTTAAAGGCGAAGGTGAGAACAATATTTGCGGTCTTTCTTCCAACCCCTGGTAAAGTTATCAAATGTTCCATTTTTTGTGGCACTTTTCCATTAAATTCCGTTATTATTTTCTGACAGGTAGCAATTATATTTTTTGCTTTGTTTTTATAAAACCCTGTTTGTCTTATATCGTCTTCAAATATTTTTAAATCAGCGTTCGCATAACCTTTTGCGGTTCTATATTTTTTAAAGAGATCTCTTGTTACCATGTTTGTCCTTTCATCAGTACATTGTGCCGAAAGAATAGTTGCGACTAAAAGTTCCAGTGGATTGCTAAAATTTAGAGCAAGTTTAGGGGAAGGATACTCTTTTTTTAATAATTTAATAATTGTCTCAGCTCTTTTTTTATGTTGAGCCATATTACTAAAAATCTAGTCTTGTGGGGTGGTATTGATATTATACAAAAGGAGGTTTACCACCAACTATTAAAAGTTTTTGATTGAGTTTTTATTCCTAGCTTTGTTTCTAAAATCTTTATTACTTTTTCTAAATCCTTCTTCGAACAAATTATACTTTCCTCAACATAGTGTGCAATCAAATCATTTAAATCGCCATAACCCCATCGTTTTTGTAATTCCTTAAAATTTCTTACCTCGTTGATAATAAGTTTCAAACAAGATTTGTCTATCATATACTTTTAAATTTTAGATAAATTTTCGACCTTTTATTGTATTTTGTTTATGCTTTTTAAAATCGGCCCAAACATTCTCGATCTTCCGACCGAGTATCTCTTTAGCTTAGTCTTTCACTATGGTTTCTACTTCTGGTAACTCTGGCATATATCAAGAAACCCCGCCCTCTAAGCCTGATAAATTACATGTAGCACAGAGGACGGGGTCTTTGTTTAAATCTCTAACAATTGTTTCTACTTCGGGTAGTTCCGGCATATGCGCTTCGCTTAATCAAAAATTAATAATTGATAATACATAATTTAAATTATGTATTATTTATTATAAATTATTAATTATTTCAGGACGGTTTTTATTTTGTCGATGATTTCCCGAGGAGTGAAATGGGCTTTAATCATATAATCATTTGCCCCTAATTTTAAACCTCTTTCGATTTCCTCCCTTTGGCCAAGATTAGATAGGATAATCACCGGAATCTCTGCCAATTTTTCATCTGCTTTCATCCGCGATAAAACCTCAAAACCATCAACCCCAGGTAGAATAAGGTCGAGCAAAATTAAATCTGGTTTTTCGGTTTTAATTTTCTTTATTCCCTCTTCGCCATCGATTGCCTCGGAAATATTATATCCTTCCTTCAACAATTTTTGGGCAATTAATTCCCTCAAGAATTTATCATCTTCAACAATGAGAATAGTTTTTGCCATAAATTCAATTAAAATTATTTTTTATCGACCAATTTGCTGAACTACTTTATTAATGATTTGGGGGAGGTCGAATTCAATTTTGATAATCCAATCCTTGGCTCCCAATTCCTGAGCCCTTTTCAATTCAAAAGAATCGCCAGCCTCAGACATCACAATAATGGGAATTCTTTTTAAGGCGGGGTTTTTATTTATTTCTTCCATCACTCCCAGACCGCTAATTTTGGGTATTTCCAGATCAAGTAAAATAAGATCTGGCCAAATCTCTTTTATTTTTTTTAATCCTTCTTCTCCGTCTCTTGCTACCTCAATATCGTAACCTTCCTTTTCCAATTTTTTCTGGAGTAAATCGATGATGATTCCTTCGTCTTCAAGAATGAGAATCCTTGGCATATTATTTTATTTTACCCCGTTAGAAAATTTATGTAAACAGAGCTAATAATTTTATTCTTGGTATTTTTCTAACGGGGCTTACCCCTTTTTAGAGGCAAGGTAGGGGAAAAAGTTGACCCTCTTCCTTCTTCTGATTCAAACCAAATTTTTCCCCCATGGGCTTCGATAATGTTTTTAGTAACAAACAAGCCCAGACCCGAACCTTCGGTTTCCATTCGGATAGCATTGACCCCCCGAAAGAATTTGGTAAAAACTCTGGGCTGTTCACCCCGGGGAATCCCAATTCCGCTATCTTCGATCTTAAATTGGATTTCATTTTCTAAAAGTCCTAGAGAAATAATAATCTTCCCCCCGGAAAAGATATATCTGACGGCATTATCTAAAAGATTTTCAATCGCAATTTTTATTTTTTCTTCATCCATTAAAATTTTTGGTAATTTTTTTTCTGGTTTTTTAAATTCGAATTTAATATTCTTTCTTTCAATTTCTCCTTTATAAGAATCGATTGCTGATTGAGTAATTTCGACTAAATCATAAGATAAAAGTTGGTAAATATATCTCCCTTCTTCAATTCTGGTAACATTCAAAAGGTCATTAATGAGAGTAATCATTCTTTCATTGGATTTGTAAGTTTTCTCCAGAAAATCGCTCTGTTCCTTGTTTAATTTTCCTAAATCTCCATCCAAAAGCATTCTTAGGGTCCATTTGATGGCTGAAAGAGGGGTTCTTAATTGATGGGCGGAAAGAGAAACAAATTCGGTTTTAATCCTCTCAACGGTTTTCTCTCTGGTAATGTCGTGTAAAATAATTAAGGTACCCATTTTTTCTTTTTCATTCATCAAGGGCGAAATTGTCACTTGCAAAATCAAATTTTTTTTCAGGGGAAGTTCTTTTCTAAAAATTTTCTCAGTTTTTTGTTCCAGAAGATTAGCCAAAGATTCAAAAATGGGAATTTTTGTCAACTCCGAAATCGGTTTATCGATTAACTCATCGGCCTTTATGTCAAAAAATAATTCGGCCTGGGGATTAATCAAAAAAAGTTTATTTTCCTCATCCAAAACTAAAATTCCGTCACTAAAACTTTCAATAATGGTTAGATTTTGATCTTTTCCCTCTTTGATTTTCTTTCTCACTTCCTGATTAATAGTTGATTTCTGAAATTTTTCCATCTCGGTAATTTTTTCCTCCAACTCCTTTTCTTTTTGTTTTTCCTGATCCAGATTTTCTTTTAAAACCAATGCCTCTTTTATTTTTTTTTCCATTTCTTTTTCCCAAACTGCCCTTGTTCTTCTAAATTCCTCTTCCCTCTGGAACCGCTGGTTTTCTTTTCCCATTAATTCTTCGGTTTTTCCTTTGAGGGTTTCGAGGATATTTTCCGAACTTTTTGAAAGATTTTCTCCAAAAAAAACTGAGCAAATTAAAATAGCCGAGGTCAAAGAAAAATTAAGAAAAAAAGGGGGAGGGAAGTAATAATTTAAAATCCGAAAATAGACCAAAATCCCAAAAGAAAAGTATCCAATGAACAAAATCAAAGAAATGATTCGGGGATAAATTCTCTGGCTAAAAGTAAAATAGGAAAATATTATATAGAAGATGGCTAAAAGAAAGAAAAAGAGGGGATGAATTAAATAACCAATTTCAAAGAGGAGTAAAATTTCAATTAATTGGTGGGCAAAATAACTCGAGTTTACTCGAGGAGCCCTTTCTTTTTGCCAAATTTTTAGGGCAGAAATTTCCGAAATAAGAGTCGCAAATAAAAAAAGGATAAAAATTGCAATAACCGACCAAGCTAAAGAAATCCCGATTAGTTTAGAAAATAAAAAAAAGGTTAAAAAAAGAAAAAATAGAAAGAGGCGAACCCGATTGGTAAAACGGATGTTTTGAACTAAAATTTCTTCCATTTTTTTATTTTACCCCGTTAGAAATCTAAGTTCAATCTAATTCAATAGGTGAAGGAAAATAATTTCTAACGGGGTTTACCACAATTAGGGTAAACTTTCCTGCCCGCCATCGGCCTACGCCTCAGGCGTTGGCAGGCGGGCGATTAAACTAAAAAATTCGAGGCCTTTAAGAATTTTGATTACTTTTTCTCGGTCGTAATTTTTCCATTCCCCTTTTTTAAAATCGAAATCGATTTCGATATTTTGATTAATTTTGGCTAAATTCTTGGAAAAGAAGGCCTGGTCTTTGTATTCTAATAATTTATTCTTTAGATCGGGTTTTAATTTTTGGGCTCTTTCAGTTTTTTCTTCTAATTCTTGATAAAGATTTTCCAAATTTTCGAATTCTTGCAAAAGTTTAATAGCTGTTTTTTCACCGATGCCGGGAACGCCGGGAATATTATCTGAAGGATCGCCTTTTAAGGCCTTAAAATCAACAAGCTGTTCAGGTAAAAGAGCGTATCTTTCTCTAACTGCCCTTTCGTCATACAAAATTGTATCTTTGACTCCCTTTTTTAAAGTGTAAACTTTGGTATGGGGATTAATTAATTGGAGTGTGTCCAAATCGCCACTTAAAATAATAGTTTCAATTTCCGGTAGAATTTGCCCCGCACCAGAAACTTCGTTTCGGTGCGGGACTAGTCCAGCACCGAGCCCCGAAGTAGAGCAAAGCTCACTTCGGGACTGTCCAGCACCGAGCTCTGCTCTGGTGCTGGGCTTCGCTCTGGTGCTGGGCTTTTTGGGAGCTAATCTGGAGATAGTTCCAATAAGATCATCGGCTTCGTAGCCCTCTTTTTCAAAAATAGGCACATTGAAGGATTTTAAAATCTCCTTGACTTTGGGAATTTGATTATAAAGTTCGTCCGGAGCTTTAGGTCTGGTGGCTTTGTATTCTTTGAATTCCTTGTGGCGAAAAGTTAGGGCTGGAAAATCAAAAGTTGCCACCACAAAATCGGGCTTAAATTCCCGCAAGACCTTAAAGAAAACTAATAGAAATCCATAAACCGCATTAACCAATTCGCCCTTTTTGGTGCTCAAAGGAGGGAGGGCGTGATAAGCCCGATGTATAATAGAATTTGAATCGATAACAATTAACCTTTTTTTCTCCATTTTTAGATTACACCGGTCAGACCGGTGTCAGTTTTATTTTAACATAATTTTTCTTTCATTTTTATTGGCGAATTGAAATTTTAGAATTAAAGTTCCTTTAGGTAGGATTTTTCGAATTCGGTCGGCCCATTCAATCGCAACAATATTTTGGGGAGTAGAAACAATTTCTCTAAATCCCAAATCCAAAATTTCTTTTGGCTTTTTAATCCGATAACAATCGATATGATAAAAACTCGCGAATTTACACGAATTTGAGCACGAATCTGCACTAATTTTAAATTTTTTAATAATAACGAAGGAGGGACTCAAGATTTTTTCTTTAATTCCCAGACCCTTGGCAAAACCCTGTAAAAAAGTGGTTTTCCCTCCACCCAGATCTCCAATTAAACCTAAAACTAAAGCTGTTTTTGTGAAAGTTTTTAAAAACTCTTTGGCTAAAATTTTCCCTATTTTTTTGGTTTGAGAAGAACTCTTAGTCAAAATTTTAGAATATTTGACCATTTTTTAAAAATGAGATAGAATGAATAATCTAATCAGGTTATCAAAAATCTTTTGAGCGAAGGCGGGCTGTGAAGGGAGCATTTCGCAGCCGAGCCCCGAAGGAAATTTGAATTTTTCTTAAAAGATAATTGAGGCTCGGCGAGAAATAGCAACGGCAGGAAATAAATTTTGTTTCACTACTTAGCCGATTGCGTGCTCCCTGAACAGCCTGCCGAGCGAAATTATTACCAAATTGGTTAGCAATTACAACCAT
>Ga0210021_1002481_pt1 | contig 15833 bp, 10 predicted proteins | sample CryGeymeta201517_FD_183981 | JGI IMG/M metagenome (GOLD analysis project Ga0210021, IMG submission 183981) | Groundwater microbial communities from Crystal Geyser aquifers in Utah, USA - Crystal Geyser metaG 2015-17 (SPAdes) (version 2) | ecosystem: Environmental > Aquatic > Deep subsurface >... | reverse complement strand
ATCAACCTTGGCATCAATTTCCTTACGACTCAAGCCCAAAATAGTGGCATTAAGATAAATATTTTCACGACCCGTCATATCGCCAACCAAACCTGCACCCACTTCAATCAGCGGTGCAATCTTGCCTTTGACTGAAATTCGGCCAGAAGTAGGCGTTGTGATACGCGAAAGCATCTTTAAGAGAGTGCTTTTCCCTGCACCGTTATGGCCAATGATGCCGACGACTTCACCTCGTTCAATACTGAAGCTCACATCGTCTAGTGCTTTGAAGTTGTTGCTCTCTGGCGGCACCCTACCAATCATTCTTCCTGCAATGGTTTTCAGGCTTTGCATCGCCCCCAGGCGGTATTCTTTGGTGACGTGTTCAACTTCAATAATCGCCATGGTCAGATCACGTCCGCAAAATAGGCTTCGGCCTGTTTAAAAAAGGCATAGCTCAACGGCAGGCACACCAGCACCAGCGCCATGCCCGGCATCAAGGTGCCCCAGTCGGGTTGCAAGCCTTGCAACATCACCCGCTGAAAGCTGTCCACAATGCCCGCCATGGGGTTGAGTGAATACAAGGTGTACAGGGCGTTAGACCATTCCCCAGCTGCCTGTTCAGCTATCAATTTCTTCTTGACCAGGGCCAGCGGGTAGATGATGGGCGACGCATACATCAGCAATGACAAGCCCAGCGGAACCATTTGCGACACGTCGCGTGAATACACATTGAGCGCCGCGCCCACCAAAGCCAGTGTCAGCGCCGTCAGCACGGTCAGCAACAAGATCAACGGCGCCCACAACATGGTCCAGCTTGGCAGCACGCCATACCAGACCATCATCACTGCCAAGATCACCAGCCCTATGCCCAGTTCTACCAACTTGGTAGCGATGGCTGCCAGCGGAAATATCTCGCGCGGAAAGTAGATTTTGCGAATCAAGTTGGCGTTGCCCACCACGCTGCCCACGCCGTCTGAAGCCGATTCTTGAAAAAATGTCCACGGTATCAGCGCGCAATAGGTCAGTAGTGGGTAGGGCACGTCGCCACTGTCTATGCCGACAAAGCTGCGCACCAGCATAAAGATCACCACCAGCACCAGCGGTTTGAAGATGACCCACAACAACCCCAGGTGGCTTTGCTTGTAGCGCAGGGTGACGTTTTTCCAGGTGAGCACCATGAGCAGCTCACGGTAATCGTAAATTGATCTTAAGCTTGCAAACATTCTTTGGCGTCAGTAGGTAGTTTGAACATTATCAACGACTGTTGAACCTCTTTTGGGGTGTAAATTACTGCCATGCATATTTTGTTTATCTCTTGTAATTTCCCCGAAAACCCTGAAACCAGTACCCATGGTGTGTACGGCCGTATGCGCACTTTGCTCAAGGGGTTGGCAGCATCGGGGGCCAGCCTGACTGTATTGTTTTTTGTGCACGATCCAGCACCCTACATTGGCGCTGACAAAGCGCTTTGGCACCAGCGGCTGTGCCATTTTTTTGGTGTGTACATCACACTGCAGTTTGCACCGCTGGCAGCCAGAAAACTGCAAGCGCAAGGTGTTAAGGGCATTCTTGCAGGGGCAGTGTCTTTTTTTAAGCAAGAAAGTTACGCGCGCATGTCTGGTGCTGCACAGGTCAGTGCGTTAGATGCTGCACTAGCCAGCCAAGTGGATCTGGTGTTTGTGCACCGCCTGGCGGCCATGCCACCGCTGTTGTTGACCCAAAAGCGCTTGCCCCGGGTCTTTTTGGACATGGATGACATTGAGCATGTGGCCTTTATGCGGGAGATTACGCAGCCGCCAGTGTGGCGCAGCAAGTATTTGAGGTACTTGCAGGTGCCAGCGCTCATGGCAGGTGAGCGGCGGGCAATCAGGTTGACAGAAAAAACCCTGGTTTGTTCGCCCTTGGATGTCAAAAAACTAGGTGCTTTTGCTGGACGCGGCCAAGTTGTAGCGCTGCCCAACTCGGTTGTCATGCCTCCCCTCACCAGCCCAGCGGCGCAGCCCACACTGCTTTTTTTGGGGACCTTCACTTATTTGCCCAATGTGCGTGCGGTTGAATATATGCTTAATGCTGTGTGGGCGCATGTGCTAGCCGCGGTGCCGCATGCGCGTTTTGTGGTGGGTGGTATTGAGCCGCAAAACATTGCGCACTTTGCCAGCCCACCGCCACAGGTTGAGTTTGCGGGCTACTTGCCTGACCTGAATGCCGCCTATCGCGATGCACGTGCGGTGGTTTGCCCCATTCTTTCGGGTGGCGGCACACGGGTGAAGATTGTGGAGGCTGCGGCGCATGGGCGCGCCATTGTGTCAACCACGCTTGGGGCGGAGGGGCTAGAGTTTGAGCCCAAATCAGAGATTTTGATTGCCGACACCGCAGAACAGTTTGCAGCGCTTTGTGTGCGCGTGTTGCAAGACCATGCCTATGCCCGACAAGTGGGCCTAGCTGCAAGGGCCAAGGCCGAGACTGTTTACGACCGCGCGTCAGTGGTCAAGCAGTTGGCGAGCTGGGTTAGCGGGGTTTGATCATTTGCATAACGGCCATGGGTGCCGAAAGTACAAACTGTGGACGCAGTTTGAAATATTTCGAGGCTGCAGACAACGCTGACTTTTCACCATGCTTGACAGCCCCTAGCAACGATTTGGCAAAAGACTGGTCAATGCCTTTGAGGTAGCTTTTATTCAGGTCAAAGCATCTTTCATCAAGTGGGTAGCGCGTCATCACAGTTTGATGAAACTGGGCCGAGTCACGCAGCCTGATGAGGTCAGCCGTGGTGCCCCACTGAACACCGTGAAATATATTAACCCCGCGTCCATACAGCGCCTCAATGCTTGTTGAGTAAAAAGCGCGTGGTTTGTTGCTGGCAATGTCCAGCCAAAACATGATGTCTTCACCCGCGCAGATATTTTCAGCAAAGCGGACCGATTTGTATTTGTCGAACCGGTAGGCCACTGTCGACGTACCAACTGGAGATTGCTTCAAGATTTCATAAAAAATGTCGCTAGAACATTCAACGACATCACCAGCTGAATGCGCTGCCTTGGATTGCTCAAAATTGCATTCCTGAAATCTCGTCAAGGGCTCTGCTACCCGTTGGTGGTCAGCAAAATAGAAATCTGCACCAGATGACATCGCCTTGCACAAATGCTGCAAATGGTCTGGCGACCATGTGTCATCAGAGTCAAGGAAGGCAACAACTTGTATGGAATCAGTCAGGCTGTCAAGGCCAGTATTACGGGCCCCGCCTGGCCCTTTGTTCGGCTGCCTGATGATGGTCAATGTAATTTGATCATTATTTAATGGATAGTTTTGAAGCTCAGATTCTGCAGAAATGGGTGATGCATCATCAACAACTATTATTTTCAGTTCAACCTCTTCAATACCTTGCATGCAGGAAGCAACTGACGAAACTGCATGCTTCAACATGCCTGGTTGTCTTTGAAAAAAAGGGATTATTAGAGCGATTTGCATATTAATACTTAAATATTTTTCTTAAAACAAGACGCATATTAAAATATAAAAGGCTGACTAGCCGTTTAACTGAACTATAAAAATGCGTTTGTGATGAAAATTTATCAATCAATACGGTCATATTTGACACCATTTTTTCTACTTTATAGTTTTCAATATAATCTGACCGGGCATTTTGACCAAGTTTAGCTCTAAGGTGAGGGTTATCTCTTAACTTTGCCAATGCATCTGCAAACGAGGTTGCTGACCCCGGTTCAGCAAACAAGCCGGTCATGCCGGGTTTAATAACCTCGCACAAACCACCCGAGCGCGCACCAACCACTGGCACATTCATGCTGGCTGCCTCGGTAACCGTCAAGCCAAATGCCTCACGCTCGGCGGCCACCGCAATGCAATCTGTGGCGGCCAATATGTCAGCAATGTCAGTGCGCCAGCCACAAAATATGACACGCAGGCCGTCGGCCTGTTTTTGCAGATTTTCTTTGCATGGCCCCTCGCCAATGACAAGCAATGCACAAGGGTTGGCCCCGTTCCTCGACAGCAATCGAAATGCTTCAATCACCAGGTCAACCTTCTTCCACTCGACCAACGCACACAAACTAGTAACGACGAACTCCGCTGAACTGATACCGAGTTTTTGCCTAAACGCCAATCGGCCATGGGGCTGTGGCGAAAGATCTTCAACACCGTTGTAAACAACTGAGCTATGTCGCTGGGGATACCCATCGCCTCGTAGCTCCTTCAAGGTAAATTGACTGACACCCACGATGTGTGATGCACCGTAAACAAAGGAAAGTAGCCTCGACTTCGGCAGGTAATTGGTATGCAGGTAGGCAAGCAATGGCACACCGGTAAGCAGGCTCGCCGGGACCATCCATTGGCAAGGTGCCAGGCTGTTGCAAACAATCAGAGACGGTTGAATCCGATCAATGAGCGCACGGCCTTCATGCACAAGTTTGCTGAAATCGGCCCAGGCACTGTTGCCACTTGCCGGGTAACTAAAGCCAAAGGGTGGAGAGAATTCTGTCAGCAGTGTTTCCTGCAAAAATGGTTCAGCTTGCGCCGACAACTCTTTATGGTTGCTCCAGAGCACCAGATCGTAATGATTGGCGTCAATGCCTTTGATGAGGTTAAGTAAACACCGCTCGCTACCACGCATCTGCACATCGCCAATGTGTACCAAAAGCAGAACAGGTTTTACGGGTGGGTATGCAGGTTGCAATGGCATGAGCGCTGTCTTCGTTATCTAAACAATCAATGCGCGGGGTTAATATAATTTATTAATTTATTTGCGAATGAAACTGGAAAAAATTTATGCAGTATGCTGGGGAGCTCTTGACATAATGGATGACGGATAGAGATCATTAATGTAAACCATGTAGGAATCAGTACAACAGCAACCAGAATTAGTTTTAATAAATCAGACCAGTTTGCAGGAATTATCAACTTTAAAAGCAAGGTAACAACAATGCATCCAAACCCCAGCAAAATACTAGGCCAGTGCGCACCGATTGAGTGGCGCAATGTAAATCCCATATATTTAGACATTAAAAAAGCAGGGACCACAACGGTTGCTATATCTGCAACGCACAATGCAATGGCAAATGTCATGAGGTCATTGGCACCAAAAGCAATAACGATGCCAATTCGGGCCAAGATGGACGCTCCAGACGGAAAAACAGATAAATAAGGTCGGCCAATTGCCAGCAAGGCAGATTGATTGAGTGAATAACCAAAACGGACCATGGTTTGAAGCGCGATCAATCCAGCAATGGGTGCTGCTGCAATCCACTGTGCACCATATAAAAACCGGATAATTTCTTCAGCAAAAATAACCGTAACAATGAATGCAGGCCATGCCACACCAGTTAAATAACTTGTTGCTTTAGAAAGTATTGGCGCCAATGGCACATTGTCATGATGATTTTTTGAAAGAAAAGGGATCGTGTTGTAGGTAATAGTAGGACCAGCGACCTGTTGAAATATGCCAACCAAACCATTGGCACGGCTATACAGGCCCACAGAATGCATATCACTAATCTTGCCTAATACCAAATCTGGTATAGCCAAATTTATGTTGGTTAAGAGGTTGCCCGCAATGGCGCCACTACCAAACTTGATGGGAACCATCCAGCCTGAAAATTTTGGAACAAACGAAAATTCTTTAGGCCGAATAAAAAGATAAATTAGTATACATACGGATATATTTGCAACATTTGCCCACGCGAGAGCCATATAACTAAATCCCAAATTAGCTAAGGTTATACATGTAATTGCATATGCAATTGAACTAAATACATTCACATAAGCTTGTTTGCCTGCCTGTAGATTTCGGTTAAGAATAGCGAAAAAATATGCTGCAAAAGGCACCAGTGTAAAACTAATACACAATACAGTGAGAATTTCAGCGATGCCAGGCTGATTATAATAGCTTGCTATATAGCCCCTGCTAAAATAAGTAAAACCTGCAAGCAACCATGAAGTCGTTAGTAACAACCCAAATGCAGAACGGGCTTTTTCGGGCGTCAAATTTCTTTCTTGTTGTAAGTAACTAGAAACACCAAAATCCCGAAAAACACTGATAATGCTTATCAAGACTGCAGTAACCGAAAATATGCCAACTTCTGATGGTGTAAGAAGGCGTGACAATATGACGGTTACACCAAATTGAATAATCGTTGAAATATTCGTAGATATAAATGTAATAAAAATAGATCTTCGTAAATTCAACATGTGATTAATTTTGGTATGATGCCGATTTATGTCAAATATTTGTGTAATTTCTACTGTCAACAGTCAATAGCAAGTTGGATGCAGGTCCATAGTATCCACCACTTTTGAGCCACTGCAACCACTTTTTGCAGAGCTGTGTTGATGTCAAAGTTGTGATTTGATGAGGACGATGTGTCTGGGCAGGCTGGGGTGATGCACCAAACACACCGATGAGTGGTGCTTTACACGTTGCAGACTGCCTGTATGCGATTTGCACGCGAACAAAAAGAGGTGTCTGATATGCTAAGACTAATTTTTTGTGTGCTTGATCACCAGAGTCACCAAGGGAGTGTTCAATGAAGGTCCTTTTTGCGCCAAGCATTCCTTGGTTAAAGTCTCAAAGCGAATACACACCAGGCAGTGCACCAGACCCAATGGCATTTTTAAATGCTTTAAAGAAGCATGGTTTGGAGTACAAAATTATTGATCCATTTAGAAGACCTTGGAATCCATTTTTCGGTAGAGATACTCTACTTCAATCTATAGATATCTTGCGAGGATTCAGAATTCTTTTTAAAGAACGTGACGCGGACGCGGTAATTTCTGTGTTTGAGGGTGCAGCATGTTCACTCGGAGCATTGCGATGGTTGCTTCGGTCCAAGACGGCGTTGGTACAGTGGGATATTGGGTTAACTGACTGGAAGCTCAGAAATGAAATCATCAATTTCACACTGCCAAAAATAGATGAATTACTTGTATTGGGTGGTAATCAGATTGATTACATCAATAATAATCATGAAAAATGCCCAAGCATTTCTGCTATAGGTCATTACATAGATACTAATTTTTATAAACAAGTTCCACTTTGTCAAGATGGTTTTATATTGTCTGTGGGTGATGATGTTGGGCGTGATTTTCAGACATTGATTTCTGCTACGGCTGATATTGAACGTAATTTGGTCATTAAAGCCAGTCGGCATGCCCCGGCCTGTTCACGACCAAATGTTCGTGTAATACGGGGGCGCATCAGTCACCTAGCACTACGTGATTTGTATGCAAAGTGTGCCATGGTTGTTGTCCCAACCCATTTGACACCCAATGCATGTGGTGTTAGCACCATCTTGGAGGCGTGTGCGTCGGGTCGACCTTTGATAGTTACAGACAATCCAGGGATCAGGGATTTTGTGATACCAGCGAAACATGCCTATTGATTCCACCCAACGATAAAAAAGCATTGTCAGATGCGATAAATAGTTTGCTGGACGACTCAAAACTTTGTCAAAATTTGGCAGATGATGCGCGATTATTTATTGAAAAAAAACTGTACTTGTGAGATATTTGCAGAACGTTTTGCTCATGCGTTACAGCGCATCGTAGTAAGTAAAAAAATACTAAAGTAATTATTTAAAAAAAAGTGTCTGATATGATGTGAATATAATTTAACCATGTGTTTTTAATTACCTGAGTAATCGAGAGAAAGTTCTATGAAAGTTCTGTTTGCACCAAGTATTCCTTGGTTGATTTCACAAAATGAACATATACCCGATAGCGGACCAGATCCTATGCCTTTTTTTAATGCTTTAAAAAAGCATGGTGTGGAATGTAAAATTATTGATCCGTATAAAAGGCCCTGGAATCCCTTTGCTGGAAAAGATACTCTACTCCAGTCTATTGATCTCTTGCGCGCATTGCGTATTATTTTTAAAGAACGCGATGCGGATATGGTGATTTCTGTGTTTGAGGGTGCAGCATGTTCACTCGGTGCATTGCGTTGGTTGCTTCCGTCCCATACAGCACTGGTGTTGTGGGAAATTGGCTTAACTGATTGGAAACTCAGAAATGAAATCATCAATTTCACTTTGCCAAAAATAGATGAGTTATTGGTATTAGGCAGCAATCAGATTGATTATATCAATAACAATCATAAAAAATGCCCAAATATTTCTGCTATAGGTCATTACATAGATACTAATTTTTATAAACAAGTACCACTTTGTCCAAATGGTTTTATATTGTCTGTGGGTGATGATGTTGGGCGTGATTTTCAGACATTGATTTCTGCTACGGCTGATATTGAACGTAATTTGGTCATTAAAGCCAGTCGGCATGCCCCTGCCTGTTCACGACCAAATGTTCGTGTAATTCGAGAGCGTATCCGTCATCTGGCGTTGCGAGATTTGTATGCAAATTGTGCCATGGTTGTTGTCCCAACCAATGTGACACCCAATGCCTGTGGTGTGAGTACGATCCTGGAGGCATCGGCGACTGGGCGACCGCTGATAGTTACAGACAATCCAGGGATCAGGGATTTTGTGATACCAGGCGAAACATGCCTATTGATTCCACCCAACGATAAGAAAGCATTGTCAGATGCGATAAATTTTTTGCTGGACGATCCAACACTTTGTCAAAATTTGGCAAATGGCGCGCGATTATTTATTGATAAAAACTGTACTTGTGAGATATTTGCAGAACGTTTTGCTCATGCGTTACAGCGCATCGTGGTAAGTAAAAATCAAAAGTAGCAGATTAATTGTTTACATTAATATTAAAGGTTGGATCATTTCTATATGCGGCTTGACTGGTATATGGTGCATTTGCATTTTTGAGCCAAGATAAAGCTTGTTTCAATGCGAAATTATTAGTGTTATGAATGATTGCGCCATTTAGCGCCGAACGTGCCATAGAGCAGTAATATCCATCACTTTGTGACCAGCCAGAACCGTTGGAATAATTTGCACGGACAGTGGCAACTGCTATATCTGTCCACTTGCTAAACGCTATTGCAGTGATGGGGTCAGCCACCATTAAACTAAAATTGCAGCCGTCGTAGGGGTTCATACCATTTCCAACAAAACGGCCACTTAGCCACGGTGTTTGCCAAATCAAGAAGTCGCGTGCATCAGCGTCACCCATCTGGGCAGCCATGAGCGCAATAACCGTCATAAAGTCTTGTGACCATTCTGGAGTTGCTGTTGGCGTGCCGTTGGCGCCGGGCAGCCATCCTGTGACTTCACCATGTGCAGCTAGCAATATTGGCAATTGCGTCTTGAGATATGTCCAGTTGTCAGAAACCGCCTGATGAAAAATTGCTTGTTCAGCCGAACTGGTGTGGCCAATAAAGGCGGCTTGTTTCAGTTCCCTGAAGCCCCAGGCCTGCGCGCGCACCTGATCACCACCGTTGATGAGGGTGTTGCATTGAGGCGTTTTGCATCTGTAGCCGGTCCATGAGGTGATGAGATTGAATGCGGCTTGTGCGTTGAGGCGGTCGAGATGCCAACGGACCCCAGTCATAACGTAGGGTACGTAGTTCAAGTTGGGCTGGTGGGCGGTGTCCGTTGTCCAAGTGGTTGTGTTGGGCAAGTTGGCTAAACCGTCGTTGCCGCCGTGCGGTCCACCACGACCGTCTGCCCACACTTTGGGGTAATCAGCGGGTGTAAGCCAGCGTTTGTTTGCCAACTTGTAGTTCCAGGGTATGGCGCCGGAGGTGTCGCTTTGGGCCAGTGCAACTTTTGCAGCGCGCGCGTCTTGGGTCAGGAGCCAGACGGTGTTGTACTGGGTCGTGAAACCGATGTCTGGCCGCCCACCTGTGCCGGGCATGTAGGTGCTGAGGCCATTACCAGCCAGTGGTGCCCCAAAGCCAACTTTTTGCATTATGTTGACATCGTAACTTTGAGGCAGTGTGTTGTTGACCCCAGTCGCCAGGTCATAGGGCAGTATGGCCCCACTGCGCTGAAGTTGGGCTATGTCACGCTGCACGTTCAGTTGCGGCGCTGGCGCAGTCCAAACCGTTGCGTGCCAATCGCTGTATTGAGTGTGGTTGGTGATGTTTTGGGCGATTTGTTTGCCTTGGAAGTCGATGGTGGTGGTGTAGGCAAGTGGAGTCAAAGGGCCTTGCGGGTTTACGCTTCCGCTTTGCGGTAGCACGGTGGTCAGGTCGTTATTGAACTGCACGTCCGCCATGGCCGTACCGTCAGCAAACACAGACACATCGGCCGTCAGGTGCAAGGTCGACGAGGTGGTAGATCTGCCATCGGCCAGCGGCACATCGACCCGCGCCTGCGTTACCAGCGGACCTTGCAACCAGTAGTCCGGCTTGCTTTTAAGAGCAGTTTGCAACGCAGCGCCCAAGTCAATGGTTTGTGTGCCGGTGTAGCTTCCAGCGGTGAAGTTAACGGTGGCCGTTAGGCCGGGCTTGGAAGCTGCCAAATCAACTGCAGCGGTGGTTGGAGAGGCCGTTGACTTTGAAAACATTGCCGCTATTTGGGAATTGGCACAAATATCAGGTGCTTTGAGGGTGAGCGCAGCCAGTTTGACGCTGCCATCTGGCCAAGTGGCCAAGGCGCCCATTTGGACCGGGGTTGTGGTGCCGTTGATGCTTGCAACCAGCGTGTTGGTTGGCAGCACTTGGCCAGCAATGAAAACTTGGCCAAAGGTGGTGTAACGGCTGCCAGAGGCTGTCGACGCAGTATTTTGGATGTTGATGCCAACCAAGTCATTGGCAGTAGCGGGCTGCGGTACCGCTGGCGCGTAAAGCACGGTGGCTGGTGCAGGAGTGGCAGTGCCTTGGCATGCAGCAGGTGTTGGTACCACGGGCGTTGGCGTTGGCGTTGGCGTTGGCGTTAGCGAAACAGACGCATTGTCCGAGGTTTTTACCGTAGCGGAGCTGGAACTAACCCCGGCACCGCCGCCACAGGCGCTTGTGATCAGCACCAAAACGGTGCTCAGCTTTCGAATGATTTGAGGAAGATTAGGCATGTGGTAATGCTACAGACTTTATTTGTTGGACTGGGTTAACAAAGGTAACAGAGACCTAATGCTGGTACAAATCTGATTACACGTGACGGACTTAACTAACCACAAGGCTTACTTGAGTTGTACGGCGCCTGGCATCAGCGGGCCAGGCGCCAGTCGGCTGATTTGGGCAGTGTGAAGGTATTGACGTTCGGGCTCCAAGCGGATCCCATTGACAGGGGTAAGCGGCAAAGTTTTGAACTGAGCAATGTCACCACCTTTAGGCTGATAGTTGTAGCGGCTGGCTTGCACAAAGGACTCCCATCCAGTGGTGAGGTTGTGGTTGGTCAGCAGCTCGCCAGTGTCTTTGTCAGGCGGTGCTTCTTCGGTTTTGCCAATCAGGCGTTTGGCCAGGTCGGCTCCAATGCGTTTCAAGCCCCCATCAAGGCTGCCTTTGCCTACCAATACATTGTTGGCGGCCACCAATTTATCTAGCCCCGGCTTGTGTTGCAGAAAAAAACCGCCTTTGACCGAGTCATCCACAATGGTGTTGTATGCCAAATACAACTCATTTTTGGGCCAGGTGTAGCCTTCCATGCCGTAGGCGATGGTGTTGGCGTTGGTGGTGGTAGATGCTTGCTGAACAATGTTGCCCACCACATAGGCCAAGCCCCCATTCGGGAACTCCAGCTCGTAGCTGGCAGTGCCACCAAGCTCGTCTGTCAAGCGGTTGTAAAAGATTTGGTTTTCGGCCGCCCTACTTTTGAGTAAATGGCCGACATTGGCGTGGTGAAAGTAACTGCCTTTCACCGTGAGTTTTTTGATGTGCCCGACATATAGGTTGTGGCTATAGCCGTCGCCCGCGCCGTTGTAGCCAAATTCGCTGTTTTCTATGGTGAGCTCTGCCTTGGGGTCGGCAGCGGTCAGAATGCCGTTTTCGTTATTTAAAAAAACGCAGTGTTTGACGGTGAGTTGGCCGCGTTCAAAGCGGATACCCGCACCGTTTTTGTCTGACACCTTGGCCCCGCTAAAGTTGATGTTTTCAACGGTAACTTGCCCGCCACTGATAACCCAGATGGCTTTGCCTTGCGCACTGGCGCCAGCAGCCAGCAGGCGCACCGGGCCACCCACGCCGCGGAGGGTCAAGCGGTCTTGCCGCCAAGTGGCCACGTCGGCTACGTAGTTGCCAGCATCTATTTCTACGGTGTCGCCGTCTTGGGCAATAGCGGCAGCCGCAGCGATGGTGCGCAGTGTGTGTGTGGGGCCAACACGCAAGAGAGTGGCAACATGGGGTGCTCCGGTGGGGGCTGTGCCGGTAGCCGCGCGCTTGGGCTGGGGCGGGTTGCCTTGGGCAGGTTTGGCTGTGGGTTGGTTGGCTGCGGCTGGTTTTAGAAGCTCGGGCACGGCTGGGCTGGCATCTGGCACGGCCGGTGGTATTGCGGATGTGCCGGGTAACGCGGCCGCGGCGGGCTTGGTGATGGTGATGATTTGGCCCTGCGCATCACGCCTGATATCACCCAGGTATTGGGGCGCTTGCGGCAGGTCTGCGGCAAGGCTGCACAGCGTGGTGAAAGCGGCTATCAGAGGAACGGCAAAGCAGGTGGGTAATGGGCGGGCGAGCATTGGCGTGAATTATGGATTGCATCGCCGCGCACGCAGCAACGAGTTTGGACAGAGTCACGTTGTTTGCTCGTAACATTGTGAAAATGTATTCAACCGCAATTTCTCATTCGGCGCAACGGTTACCAGCTAGGTTGACCTATATGTTGTTATCAATGGCCGCTGCCGTGTTGGCAGTGTGGCTGGCTTGGCATTACCCGCTGGGAGGTTTTGCGGCTGTGGCTGCCGTGCTGGGCGTGGGGGCTGCGATGTTTTGGCGGCCCTGGCTTTGGCTGCTGGCCGTGCCTGCGTTGCTGCCCTTGATTGGCTGGGCACCTTGGAGTGGCTGGGTCACTTTTGAAGAGCTGGATCTACTAGTGGTGACCAGCGCTGCAGCGGGATACGCGCGTTTGGCCTTGATGCCGATTGACCGTGCAGCCTACGTACAGACTGGGTTAGGGACTAGCAAAAGTGCAGCATTTGGGTGGATGTTTGTGCTGCTCTTTTCTGCCTCTACCCTGTGGGCTATGGGGCGTGGCTTTGAGGATGCAGGTGGATTTGTGTTTGGCTGGTTTCAGGGCTATATGGAGCCGATGAACAGTGTGCGCGTGGGTAAGGCGTTGTTTTTGGCGCTGTTGTTGTGGCCGCTGTGGCGAGCGCAAAGTCAGCCAGCGGTTTTGTTTTCAGTGGGCATGGCTGCGGGTTTGGCGGGTGTGGCGCTGACAACGATGTGGGAGCGCACAGCGTTTGTGGGGTTGATGAACTTTGCGTCTGACTACCGGACCACGGGTATGTTTTGGGAGATGCATGTGGGCGGCGCGGCGCTGGACGGCTACCTGGCGTTAACAGTACCTTTTGCGGTGCAGCAGCTGATGGTAGCGCGCAAGCCTGCGCATTGGGTAGGCGCCGGGCTGGCACTGGGGCTGGGTTTGTACGCCTGCCTGACCACGTTTTCACGCGGGGTGTATTTGGCGCTGCCAGTGGGATTGATGGTGATGTTGTGGCTGAGTTACCGGCAGCAGGGTCGCCTGGTAGTAGCGTCCGACCATTTGAAATGGCCGCACAGTGCCGGGGATGACAGACTGGTGACCGTGCGCAGCAACGAGATGCGGCGAGCCATACAAGCGGGTGTGATAGTGGTGGTGTGCTTTGCGGTGGCCGTGGCATGGGTTTTCCCGACAAGCGGATATCGTGGCGCTTTGGCGGTGATGGGCACACTGGTGGCGTTGCTGGCACTGGCACATTGGGTGCGGCGCATCCGCTTGGCTGCGTTGGTTGGCGGCGGCCTTTTGGGCGGCGTGTTGTCAGCAGCCATGGTGGGGGCATATGCGGTGGTGCCCAAAAGCAGTTATCTGAGTTTTGCGTTGGCGTTTTTGGGCTGCATGGGTGCCGTGGCGTGGGCGCGTCGCCATGTGGAGCGTGGCACGGTTCAGCCAGTCAGGCGGTCATCACGCGCAGCGTCACTGGGGATGGGGTGTTTTGTAGGTGCAGTGGCTGGCACTGGCCTGATTTTTTTGCATTGGGGCGAGGCCCCTGCCCTTTCGGCCGGGTTACCCGTGTTGGGCTTACTGCTACTGACGCTGGTGGCGGTGGGAATGGTGCGGCAGCCGCTGTGGCCCAACACCTTGCGCTGGCAGGCGGTGGTGGCGGGCTGCATGCTGATGGTGCTGACGGTGGTGGGGGTGTTTAGCGGTGGCGATTACATCAGCAACCGATTCAGCACGGGGCGCGATGATTTGGGTGGGCGCGTGGCGCATTGGTTGCAGGGTCTGGACATGTTGGCCGACCGGGATGACTTAAATTGGGGTAAGGGCATGGGCCGCTACCCGGCCAATTACTACATGAGCGGGCCACGTGATGAAAGGGTGGGCGACTACAGGCTAGTTGCTAGTGAAATGGAATCCTATTTGGCGCTATCGGGTGGATTGCATTCGCTGCGCGGGGGTGCGCTGTTTCGGGTGTCGCAGCGGGTGGGGGTGCCTGCTGGCAAGGTTGTGTTGAATTTCGACGTCAAAGCTGCCCAGGATGTGGGGTTGACGTTTGAGGTGTGTACCAAACATTTGCTTTACACCGACTATGCGTGTCTAGATGGACAAGTTGGCGTCAAGGCGAAGCCCAATGAGTGGCAACACCTTGAACTGCCCATGGTGGGCACTGCGGTTTCGCGCGGCAACTGGTTTGCCCCAAAGCTGATTGTTTTTTCAGCAGCGATAACCACTAACGGCGCGGTAGCGGCTTTGGATAATCTGCATTTGCAAGATGCCAAAGGCACTGATCTGCTGGCCAACGGTGATTTTTCAAACGGGCTGGCGCATTGGTTTACCAGCAGCGACCGTAATCACATGCCATGGCACATTAAGAGCTTGCCGATGAATGTGGTGTTTGATCAGGGCTTGGTAGGCTTGGCGCTATTGCTGAGTTTGCTGACTGTGGCGCTATGGCGCTTGAGCTGGGGCGCTGGCCGCGACCATGCTCTGTCACCCGCTACCGCTGGTGCTATTGTTGGTTTTGGTGTGGTGGGGCTGTTTGACAGCTTGCTGGACGTGCCCAGGGTGGCGTTTTTGTTTTATTACCTGGTGCTGCTGGCTTTGAGCGTCAAGGGCCAGCGTGGCACAAATGGCAAGACCAAGTTACCCGCAGCTACTGAGCTCGCAATAGCTGGAAAAGTAGAGTCACCGTAGTCATAGCTCAGTGCTTGTAGTTGTTTGGGTGAACTGATTTGGAAGCCATGGATGCTATTTAAATCAAAGCTACTTGCGCTTATGGAGAAAGGGCTAAAGGCCTATTGATTAATTTTTCACCACGCCAAGGTGGGGCATTTGCTCAAGAGCCGCGCCGCCGAGAACCATATTTTTTACAACTGCTTGACAGATGAGACCGGTGGGCGTACCAGCTACGAGCTGGAGTTCCCAAACGGTGGGCTGGCTTATGTGGTTGGCAACCACATTCAACAGGGCTCACACACTGATAACCCCACGTTGATTTCGTTTGGCGCCGAGGGCTACAAGTGGCCGCGCAACGAGCTGTATTTGGTGGGCAATACTTTGGCCGACGACCGACCAAGCAACGGCAGGTGGCTGGCCGTGCGCACCGACCCAGGTGCCAAGCCGGTGAATCTTGTGGTGAAGGCGATGAACAATTTGCTGGTGGGCACGGGTGAGCTGGGTGCAGGCATGACCCCACCGCAAGCGGCTGGCAATGGCGGTGCGGTCGGCACGGGCGGTGCCGCAGGAACGGGCGACGTGGCGGGCGCCAGGCCTTTTGTGCTGGACATTCGCAACAACATCAATGTGGATTGGGATGTGTTTGTGCAGGCATCGCGGCAGGACTACCGTCTG
>Ga0210021_1002459_pt1 | contig 15931 bp, 8 predicted proteins | sample CryGeymeta201517_FD_183981 | JGI IMG/M metagenome (GOLD analysis project Ga0210021, IMG submission 183981) | Groundwater microbial communities from Crystal Geyser aquifers in Utah, USA - Crystal Geyser metaG 2015-17 (SPAdes) (version 2) | ecosystem: Environmental > Aquatic > Deep subsurface >... | reverse complement strand
TAGATCAGCGCCATTTGCACCACGGTGGCGGCCATCAGCACGGCGGTGCCGATGTAGATGTCGTAGAGCTTGAACGCGCCAAAGAACAGCAGGATGGGGAAAAAGTCGATCAGTATCTTCATGTGGGGGTGAAGTTTAACGAGGCCGAGTTCATGCAGTAGCGCAAGCCGGTGTCGGTGGGACCGTCGTCAAACACATGGCCCAGGTGCGCGCCGCACTGCGCACAGACGGTTTCCACCCGCTTCATGCCGTGGCTGGTGTCGGTAATCTCGGTGATGGCCCCCGGCAGCGCCTGCGAAAAACTGGGCCAGCCGCAGTGCGCGTCGAACTTGGTGTTGGAATCAAACAGCTTGTTGCCGCAGCAGATGCAGTGGTAGCTGCCCTCAAGCCAATGGCGCTCGTACTTGCCGCTGAACGGTCGCTCGGTCGCCTTGTGGCGCGTGACCTGATAGGCCACCAGTTCGGCGTTGGGGTTGGCTTGCAGCGCGGCGAGCCAATCGGCGTCGGTCTTTTGCACAGGGTAGGTCATGGTGGTGGGTCACTCCAAAAAGGGTTCAAGAACTGCAACTGATCTCAATGCGGCTGGCCCAGTCGGGCGGAAAGCCCGCCATCGTCTCGAACGCCGGGTGGTCGTCAAACGGGGCGCTCACCACGGTCAGCAAGTTGGCCACACCAGAGAAATCTTTGGCCCGGGCGGCTTCAATTGCTTCTTCGCACAGGTAGTTGCGCAGCACAAACCTGGGGTTGGCTTTGAGCATCAAATTGGCCTCTAGCCCAGGTAAATCAAGCGCAAGCAGCTCTGAATAACGCAGCAACCAGGCGTCAAATGCCGGCCGGTTGACGAACAGGTCGCGCACCGGTTCAAACTGGTCGGCCAGTCGCGCCTGGCCCAGTCGCCACCAGAAGATGGTGTAGTCCACTCGGTCACGCGCCAGCAGCGTCAGCAGGTCGTCGATCAGCGCGGTCAGGCCCGGCTGGGTGGTGTCTTGCAGTCCCAGCTTGGCACCCATCAGGCGCTGGTAGGCATCGGCAAACAGCGGCTTGAAGGTGTCAAGCGCTTGCAGCGCCAGCGCCTGGTCGCCAATCAAGGGCAGCAGCGCCTGCGCCAGCGCGTACAGGTTCCAGTGGGCGATGTCGGGCTGCTGGTCAAACGCGTAGCGGCCACCGCGGTCGGTGTGGTTGCAGATATGGCCGGGGTTGAACGCGTCCATGAAGGCAAACGGCCCATAGTCGATGGTCAGGCCGAGGATGCTCATGTTGTCGGTGTTCATCACCCCGTGGCAAAAGCCCACCGCCTGCCAGTGCGCCACCATCTGTGCGGTGCGCGCGGTCACCTCATGCAACAGCGCCGCAAAAGCGTTGCCGCCGAACTGCGCGCTGTCGCGGCAGGCCGGGTAGTAACGGTCGATCACGTAGTCGGCAAGCACGCGCAGTTCGTCGTGCAACTGCCGCGCGGCAAAGTGCTCAAAATGGCCAAAGCGGATGAAGCTGGTCGCCACCCGGGTGACGATGGCGATGCTCTCAGGGGTTTCACGCCACACCTGCGCATCAGAACCCACCACGCACAGCGCGCGCGTGGTCGGGATGCCCAGCGCGTGCATCGCCTCGGAACACAAAAACTCACGAATGCTGCTGCGCAACACGGCGCGGCCGTCACCCATGCGCGAATACGGTGTCAGGCCTGAGCCCTTGAGCTGAATCTCGAAGCCATTGGCTTCACCCAGCAAAATCGCACGCCCATCACCCAGTTGCCCGGCCCAATTGCCAAACTGGTGGCCGCTGTAGACACTGGCCAGCGGCTGCGTGCCGCTGATCGGCAGGTTGCCGCTGAACGCTTGCAGCAGGTCGTCGCTATCCATCCAGGCCTCGTCCAGTCCCAGTTGTTTTGCCACCGCGGCGCTGCGACTGACCCAGTAGGGCGCGGGTATCGGCTGCGGTGCCAGCGGGGTGTAAAAGCGCGCGCCCAGGTGGTGGAAACGGTTGTTCCAGCGTAAGGAGGTTTGCACCAGGCGAGGCAAATCGAGTTGGGCGTTCATGAGCTCAATTGTCCGATGGCAGGTAAGCCAGTAGCTGGCAAAAGGTCAATGCGGGTGGGTGGCGGATACCGCCGGGTCATCTGGAGACGAACGCATGTTGGCAATATTCCTCTTGGCCGCCGGAGCTCACGCGTCGACTGTCTGGTTCAGATCATTGGGTACGGTTAGTGACGTCAGCACGCTGCTGATGAGCAGCACCAACATCTGATCGATCAGGGTCAAGCCGCGTTAAATATGGCGCTGCAATCGGAAAAGCTGGAATATGAAAATTTTGGCGTTTATAACGTGGTTACAGCTGATAGTCGGCAATGCGCCGAGCAGCAGCCCAAAGTTTCTCTAGAAATCTGCCCGTAAACCCAGCGTAAACAAGGTGTACTCGCTATCAAAATCAAAAAGGCAACTGATGACCAAAATCACCAGTCGCCTCGGCAACAAGTAGGACAAACGCTGTACTTTCTGGCTTTGTCTGCGTTTATCTCCGAAACGCCAAAAGCTTATTTAACTTGCTTTATGGGATAAAAGTGAGGTCGTCGAAGTAAAACGTCCCACCGCCGCCAAGTGCGCCGGTCTTGCCGAAGTTGAAGAAAATCGAGGCCTTGTTATAGGTGAAGGCTGGGTTCAACGCGGCGGTGCCCGCTGCCTGGCTGGCAAAGTTAAAGGTCAGGGTCTGCCAGCCGCCGGCTACGGTGGTGGTGGCCTCAGTCTCAACCGAGCGGGTCGGGTCGCCTGCGGTTTCCACCTTCAGGCGCACCGGGATGCCGGCAGCTGGGGCATACACGCGCACCGTCATGGTCGTAGCCGCGGTGGTAAAGGGAATGGTGGCGATGGAATCGTTGGCACCGGTGGATACGGTGGTGCCAGCCCAAAGTTCGGCTGTGGCCGATTTGACAACCTTGGCAACCTTGTTTGTGCCCCCTGCCGGGTCAATGACCACGGTGGCATCTTCAGCACCGCCGAAGCCGGTCAGCGTGGGTGCAGTGGCTTCCTCGAAGGACACCAGCGCTGTGCTGGCTCCAGTGCCAGTGCCAGTGCCAGTGCCAGTGCCAGTGCCAGTGCCAGTGCCAGTGCCAGTGCCACCTGTCGTTGCCGCACCAAAGGTGACATCATCGAAGAAGAAAGTTCCGCCACCGCCATTAGCGCCAGTGATGCCGAAGTTGAAAAAGATAGATGCTTTGTTGTAGGTGAAGGCTGGGTTCAACGCGGCGGTGCCCGCTGCCTGGCTGGCAAAGTTAAAGGTCAGGGTCTGCCAGCCGCCGGCTACGGTGGTGGTGGCCTCAGTCTCAACCGAGCGGGTCGGGTCGCCTGCGGTTTCCACCTTCAGGCGCACCGGGATGCCGGCAGCTGGGGCATACACGCGCACCGTCATGGTCGTAGCCGCGGTGGTAAAGGGAATGGTGGCGATGGAATCGTTGGCACCGGTGGATACGGTGGTGCCAGCCCAAAGTTCGGCTGTGGCCGATTTGACAACCTTGGCAACCTTGTTTGTGCCCCCTGCCGGGTCAATGACCACGGTGGCATCTTCAGCACCGCCGAAGCCGGTCAGCGTGGGTGCAGTGGCTTCCTCGAAGGACACCAGCGCTGTGCTGGCTCCAGTGCCAGTGCCCCCACCACCATCAGTCTGAATGATCAAGGTATTGACCGCTGCGACAGTATTGAAGTTGTGTGCAAGATCATCAAATTTGCCGGCAGGAACTGCAACCGTTACGGCACTACCAGTTGGAGTGACGGTCATTCTGAAATGTGTTGCGTCAACCTGCGACAGGTTAACTGCCGTACCACCTGTGACAAGTATGTCTTCAAGCACAAATGTATTTGCGGCGAGTTCCTTGTTAAAAGCGAAGGTGTATATCACGGTGCCATTCGTAGCTGCGGATGATGTAATGGCAACTGTCGGCGGCACGGTGTCGGTTGCTGAACCTCCTCCGCAGGCGCTGATCAGCAAGGATGCAGCCAGGGCACAAGTCGACAAAATAAAAGTTTTTCCAAAATGATCCATTGAAGTGTCTCCTAACAGGAATGTTGGTATGAAGCAGTCAAAGAAAGCGAGTTCATGAAAGCGCTTTCATCTAATATAGTGAGATATGTTGTCTGTGACACTAGGGCTTTCCCTTGGTTTGTGGCGAGGTTTTCATCAGATTGTTTATTTGAAGATAAATCCAGCAACTTGGATTGGTGTTTTCGGGTAGCAGCGGTGTAGTGAGCTTGTGAATAGGCTGTTGTCCATCAGGCAAAAGATTAGCGTTTATCGTCCGCGCGAGGTAACTATGGTTTTTACGTGCATCTCAGCTCGGCGGAAAACGGGTGAAGTGACAGAAGCAGATGACGCTGCTTCTTCCGTTCATCCAGGACATCTCGCCATTCCTAACGCGATCAGCAGGCAAGCCATGGTGGCATTTCTTATCACAACCGGCCAAGCGTGCCCGGTGCCACGTTTAAGCTCTTGCCGTCGCTGAACTTGACAGTGATTGGCGTCTTGCCAGCGTTATAGGCCAAGTAGGTCTTGCGCCCGTCGGCGCGCTTGAACACGCTGTAAAGCGTGGTGTTGGCGGTCACGCTGAAATCTGGCGTACCCATCTCTTGCAGGCTCAGCATCCAGTGCAGTGTGTGGGTGCGCGTGTCACCAGATTCAACACTGCCGTACCGATCCCATTGGGACAAGGCTGCTGCTGGGTCGGCCAACGCCAGGTACTTGGCGAACACGTCCTGCCAGACATCTTGCGGTGGTGGATTGGGTGGGAACTTGCCGATGGCGTTGTAGCTTTCGGTCTCGGGCTTCAGTATGTCGACATTGCGTTTGACGTAAGCCGGGTCGCGTCCAAGGTAGGTGGAGAAGGTAGTGACCGGCAGCAAGTTGATGCCTTTGGTCTGGCGCGGCTCGTCAGTCCACCAGGTTTTGTGTGCGTAGCGGCCACCAAACACCCAACTGGCCTCGACGTTCTTGTATTCAGGCGGGAACACCAGATGGTGGACATCGAACCAGTAGTGGCTGACGGCGTCAATCTCGGTGGTGTACAGGTAAATGCCGAGGTCGCGCAGTTCACGGTTGCCGGTCACTTCAGCCCAAAGAATGATGCTAGCCCATGCGTTGATCGCTTCTGATGTGGACTCCTGCCCGTTACCAAAGTCGTACAGGCCAACGCCGGAAGCCATCGAGAAACCAGAATACGGGTCAAAAGGTCTTAGGAACGGAAAGTCGGTGCGGCCGCGCTGCATTGTGGCGATGTCAGCTACCAGCATGTCCACCATGCCGCCCCATTTGTCTTTGGCCGCCCAAGCCGGGTCGCGCAGCGCGATTTCAGCCGCCGCGCGGATCCAGTAGCCGTAATGGAAGTGGTGGTCGTTCATCTCTGCAGCGGCAAAGAACTCGTCGGGGTAGGTGACCACGGTTCCCAAGTCTTTGTTGTAATGGAAATAGCTGCGGCCGGTGCCGCCAAACCACCATTGCATACGCTCTTTGACCAGCGTTAGCAACTGTTCACGAGCGTCGGTGTTGCCTTGCTGCTCGGCCACCGCGGCGAGTTGGGTCGTGCGTGTCAAGCCCTTGCCCTGCCAGTAAGCGCTGACGCGCCAGTTGTCTATGTTCTCCCGAATGGGTATGAGTGTGCGACGCTTGCGCAAATCAATCTTCAGAAGGTCGTTGATTTCAGAAGCCCCCGATCCCTCATTAAGGCCTGGCCAATGCGGTAACACACCGTGGTAGGTGCGCTCAATCTTGAACTGGTTCGCTGCAAGAAGTCGAATCTTGCCACGGATGCTGTCGTAGGCAGGTCCCAACTTGTCAGCAACCGATGCATTGTTGAACCATTGGTGCGGGTACAGCCCCAAGAGCGGCCCGTTGTCAGCCCCCTCCATCACGTGGGTTTTGGCGGTAAAGGTGCTCTCGACCTTGCTGGTGGCTGGGTCGAAGCGCCAATCAACATGCGTATCTTGCAGGAACGCATAAGCGTGACGTGTTAGCAGTTGCAGGCTCTCTAAGTGGTCGTCTGGCAAGGCCGCCGCCGACAGGTAACCTTTACCCGCAGGAAGGTGGCCGATCCATTCGGTGGGCGAGACCTGTTCCCAACGCACGCCGGTGGGACCGAACAGGGCGTACGATTTGCCGCCAATGTGCAAGGCAAGTACGCGTGCATCGGCATCGTTGGCAAACCGATCGCCAGTCGATGGCAGCTTAATGCGCACATCGCCGCGCGACAGCGTGATGTAGGCATAGGGACTGCCGTGGGCCGTGGTGACCCGCATCTGGTCGGCATCGCAGTCCATCGCGATGTCAACTGCCCAGTCTGATGCACCTGCCAACTTTGCCAGTCCAGGCTCGAAAGCCACCGGCGAAATCACCAGCGGATCGCGGTGGGGGTAATGAATTTCGTTTTCACGAAATTCAGTTGGCACCACTTGCTTGCTGGGCAGGGCGACCTCCAGTCCGGCGGGCGTGGTTCTGAGCGTGAGCGGGTGCGCAAACAGCGCCTCGGGCTTGGGATTGAAGATCAGCGTCGAATACCATTGGTTGGTGGGCGCGGCGCGTTTGAGCATCACATCGGTGCGGTACGGTGCAGTAGGCGGTGCCTGGTCACCCCGCTTGGGCGACAGGTGATAGCTGCCGCTGCCGAGTGTGACGGGTTGGGCGCTTGACATCAGCGCAATGCTCAAACCAAGCAAAAGCCCGGTACTCCATTTTTTCAAGACATTCATAGCTGTACCTTTTAAAAACCAGGAAGGAAGGCCACATCATAATGAAAGCGCTTTCAAAATACAGCCACGGGCTTACCCGAAAAGGGTAAACCCTGATTAACCCAAACAATCCAATAGGGCATGAATGCATGGCGAGGTGAGTTGCGAGGCAGTTTGGCTGGCCGAGAGGCGTTCATAGCCGTAGCTATGGACGACGAGCGGACGGGCAAAATGGCCGCAAATCAACCGTCAGGCATCATGCAGGCACGAAGTGCCGCCTAATCGATTATTTGGGATTAACCGGGATTCCGATTGTTGATACTGGTGACCTAGGGAAAATACTGAGTTTCATTTTTTAAAAAAAGAACGATGATCGGGTCAATTTGAAAGCGCTTTCACATTAACCAGACCAGTCACCATCATGAAATCCATTTCCAGCTTTACAAATCGGGCTTCAATAAACCGATACGCTAACCAATCTGCTCTGCGGCAGCCGCCCTTGCGTCATGGTTTGTTGGCCATTGTTCTGGCCACCACATCGGGTCTGAGCCAAGCCGTTGAATTCGGTCCAGACAACATGTTCAGCTTTTCTGGTTTTGCGCTGGCCTCTTTCGGGGTGCAAGACAAGCGTTGCTTGAATTGTCAGTGGGCGGGGCCGACCGAAGGCAAACAAAAAATATGGGCGGACACGATATTGCCAGGCCGACCCATCGAAAACGTGAGCACACAGGTGTTGATCGTGCAACCTTACCTGGGTGCCAAATTCAAGCTCGGCCAAGGCTTCAAGTTTGAGACTCTGCTGAGCCAACGCTGGCGCGATGGCTTTGTGGACGGTAAGCGTCCCTACGACGACCGGACTGGCAGCAAAGTGGATATTCCCGGGTTTTGGTACGAAAAAAACGTCACTCTCAGCCATGAAGACTATGGCCGTCTCACTATTGGTGCCACAACAACAAGGTCGTGGGCAGAAGCAGACTATCCTTTCGGTAGCAACCTCGGGTTGGCTGAGGCCTGGTCGTCCAGTGGCGCGGGATATGGTTTGCTGACCAACGCCATCAGGTATCAGTCGCGACTCTTTGACGTTGCTGAGGGCGATCTGGTTTTGGAGGGCACTTATGACCGGGGAGAGACCAACTTCAAAAAGAACAAACCCTCTTTTTTTGAATTTTTCGGTAAATATTGGCGTGGCCCGCTTGAGCTTTCCCTGATTGTGCAAGATACAAAAAACGGTGGCCCTGGCTCCTGGGGGCATAACCCTTTCACTGGCTTGACTGCATCCTCTTTAGATGACCCATTGTTGAGCAAGTCCAGTCAGGGCATCACGATGGTTATGGGGCGTTATTGGGCTACGCCCCAACTTGAACTCTCGGCTGGCGTCCGTCGCAATTGGTGGAGTGGTGCAAATGCGGTGCAAAACCCGAACACTTTGCAATGGAACAACATGTTCAATGTGAACTGGAATGGCACGCTAAATGGTGTGGCGAACCCGGGTTATCCGGCCAGTTCTTATGACGTGGTTCTTGGGGCACGCTATCGTGTTGGCAAATGGACTCCGTCCATCGGTATGCTTCATTTTGGTACTGCGAAAACTGACAACCCCAGTAACCGGGGACAAGACAACTCAGCCCTGCTCGCTGTGCTTGGCTTGCAATATGCCTTTGATAAAGGTGATTTTGGCAGAGAGAGAAATATTGACTTTTCTCTCGGCACTGTGCACTACGCCAACCGGGGTTTGTCGCCAATATCCATGCCAGGCAACGATGCGTTCACCGCTGTGGACTCCCGCATCGCCAAAAATGGCCACTGGTTCAACGTTCAAATTACGTATGGTTTTTAATACAACTGAGCTTAAGGACAATTTATGAATGCCGTCATTTTTGGTTCAATTCGTCGAACCGTTACAGTAATCAAAGTAGCTACGGCTGCGGTTGTCGTGTTTGCTTTGACTGCCTGTGGCGGCGGTGGCACCACGCCAGTGACGAATGTCACAACCACAGCAGGCGGGCTACGGCCACTTAGCGTAGATTTCATATCCCGCAAGGCAGTCAATTATTCGCCTTTCAGGACTTCGCTGAAAAATGAAGATCGCGTCAATGAAGTCATCACCGATGCACAAGTGCTCCAAGACCTGACCCTGTTACAAACTGCTGGCTTTGGAATGGTTCGGGTCTTTAACAGTGACGAAAAAGTCGCGCAGCGCGTTTTACGTGTGATTCAGGATAACGGTCTCGACCTCAAGGTCTATTTGGGTATGTGGATGGCGGGCAATAGTGACTTTGACAACAAGAAAGAAATGGCTTTTGGGGTTGCACTGGCCAATAGTTTCCCCAACATCGTCGCAGCAGTCAGCGTGGGCAACGAGTCTTTGGTGAGTTGGAGCGACCACAAAATTCAGCCATCCGAACTGGCACAGAATATTGCTACCGTTCGCAGTCAGATCAAACAACCTGTCACGACCGATGACAATTGGTTGTTTTACGCCAAAGAATCTGATCGCGCTGTTTTCGACGTCATTGACTTTGCCGCTGTACACACCTATTCAATGGTGGATACCCATTTTTTACCCGATAAATGGGACTGGAAACAATTGAGTGTCACTAACCTTCAGCAACGCGCCGCCGCCATGATGGATGCGGCCATGGCTTCTACAAAAGCGGACTACCAGGCTGCGCGCTCATCTCTCGATTCAAAAGGGTTCAGTGCAATGCCCATCGTGATTGGTGAAACCGGTTGGATGGCGGTCAACCCCTCCAACAAGTGGTACACCTTTTTGGCGCATCCGGTCAATCAGAAAATGTATCTGGATCGCTTGATGGCATGGGCCGCCGAAGGCAAGGCCGGTGCGGGTCCCAAGAACGTCTTTTATTTTGAAGCGTTTGATGAACCCTGGAAAGGTGACGACAACGGCTGGGGCTTGTTTAATGTGGCGCGCGAGGCTCGCTGTTCAGCACAAAGCCTTAAACCATCCGCCACATGGTTAAAAGAGGCAGGTAGCTGCAACCAGGCTAATGCTATTTTCTTCCAGCCACCACAATTGAACTCTGCGGTTACGGATGCCAAACTGATCATTCATTCAGAGGCGGTGACAGGCTGGCCTCCTGGGATGCGAGCGGACGCTTTTGATGGTGGTACGTTCGTCTCGGATTACCCTGCCGTCGGCGATTCGGCATCTGGCGATTTGGGCGCTTCGCTGCCCACCAGCAATTTCATTCGACTGCGCAACTTCACGCCAAGAGACTATGGCTGGGGCTTGCTGTGGCAGTCCGTCGATGTTCCGGTTGTCAGCTCCAATATGTCTAACTTTGCGGGGGGTTCAGTTAACTTCAGTATCAAGACCAGTTATGCAGGCAAGCTCAGAATTGGCTTGTCAAGCGACACTGAGCTTGGCCGTGTGGTTGAAGCCAATGTGCTGGTAGCTCCGGGTGACAGTTTCGGCTACTGCAGCAACAGTCCCGCTGTATGGTGTGATGTGCGTATTCCGCTGAGTGCGTTCAAAGCGGCCAACCCAGACCTTGATTTGCGTTTTATCCTCACCAGGTTATCTGTAGCGGATATTTACAGCGAGACTGGCAACACTGCACGAACCGGCTTGCCAGAGATCAGACTGGACAATATCTTTTGGGCTCGGTAACTCTGATTGATGCATGTTTATCTCACCGCCAGGGACTGTCTGGATGGATTAAGCAGACAGTCCCGGCTGATAAGCACAGATGACAAACAATTCGCCGATCAAGTCTGGGTTTGTCCTGAAAAAAAATTTCAGCAAATCGTGGGGTTTGGCGGCGCTTTCACCGAAGCCGCAGCCATCACTTGGCAGAAGCTGAGCCCAGTTCGTCAAGATGAAGTTCTGAAGAACTACTTCGACAGCGAGCAAGGCCACAGCTACAGCCTTTGCCGAGTACACATGAACAGCTGCGACTTTTCGCTGGGTAACTACGCCCATGTCGAAGAACCTGGCGATGTCGACTTGAATAGCTTCAACATTGACCGCGATCGGCAAGCGCTGCTGCCCTTCATTAAGGCCGCGCAAAAAGTTGCCAAGCAACCCATCAAGCTGCTTGCTTCGCCCTGGAGCCCACCGGCCTGGATGAAAAGCAATGGTCAGATGAACCACGGCGGTTTTTTGCTGCCCGAATTTCGCCACGCTTGGGCACAGTGTTTTGTGCGCTTCATTCAAGCCTACGCGAATGAGGGCGTGCCGGTGTGGGCGGTGTCGGTTCAAAACGAGCCCGCGGCGACCCAACGCTGGGACTCTTGCATTTACAGTGCCGAAGAAGAGCGCGATTTTGTGCGCGACCACTTAGGGCCAGCGTTGGCAGCAGCTGGCTTAGGCCACGTCAAGATCGTGATTTGGGATCACAACCGAGACCACCTGGTGCAGCGCGCCAGCGTGGTGTATTCTGACCCTGAAGCTGCCAAGTACGTGTGGGGTGCTGGCTTTCATTGGTACGGTGAGGCGCATTTTGAACAAGTGCAACTCACCCACGATGCCTGGCCAGACAAGCAGTTGTTGTTCACCGAAGGTTGCCAGGAAGGCGGCCCGCACACGGGCTCGTGGAACTTAGGCGAGCGTTACGCCCACAACATCATCAACGACCTGAACCGCTGGACAGTGGGTTGGATCGACTGGAACCTGATGCTCGATGAAACCGGTGGACCAAACCATGTAGGCAACTTGTGTAGTGCGCCTATCTTGGCAAACACCGTCAATGACACGCTGATGCACCAAAGCTCGTACTACTACCTGGGGCATTTCAGCCGTTTCATCAAACCAGGTGCCCAACGTGTGCTCTGCGCCGCCAGCCGGCAAGACCTGCAGAGCACCGCGTTTGCCAACCCGGATGGCTCGGTGGCCGTGGTGGTGATGAACCGCACTGACCAAGCCATTGCCTTCGCACTAAAACTAGGAATTGAAACTGCGGCCACTGAGCTGCCGCCGCACTCTATCGCCACTTACCTTACAAACAGCGTTTAGGGCGATAGACAATTTAAGCTTTAGCCCAAAGTGATTACCAAATTCTGCAATTTGCCATCGCGCAGGTCACCCGCCATAGGCTCAGGCAACGAGTCACCCGTATGGGTTTGCGTTGTGCCTTCGGCATAGGTCAACTCGAATGCCACCGGCGCGACAGCATCTTGCCCAAAGGTGTTTTGCCGTTTGGGATTGTTGTAAACCACCCAAGTCTTGCCAAACAGTTTGAAGCCAAAGCTGTTTGCTGCAAAGCCGCCACTGGCCTGGCTGGTAAACAACCAATCGGCTAGTACCGGTTGTGGTTTAAAGCGCAGCTCGCCCGCCTCCACCACAAACGGCGCAGCGCCCAGCCCCATGTGCAGCACCATGCTGATCCACTCCGCAGTGGCTCCGCTCAAGCGGGCTACAAAGCCAACGCCGTGCACCTTGGCATCCGGGAAGCGGCTGCTGGCAATGAAAGAGGAATTCTCCAGCGGAGAGCGGCCGTAAGTGCTTGGGTCAAGAAAGGCGACGAGTCCTTTTTGCAAGTCAGCAAAAAATTCGGCGTGCAGCCCGCTGCGCAGCGTCTCCAGCAGAAACTTGTAGTGCATGTGCAAAAAGATGGATTCGTTCTCCAGCCAGCCTGGCGCAAATATTTTGCTGCGTCCAATTTCAAAACTCATGTCATCCAGCGGCGCATTGACTCTGTACATACCCAGCTTGGTGTCATACAGCATAGAGGCACGAACCGCCTCGTAAAGCGCCTTGGCTTCGACCGCAGAGCCGACAGTGCGCAGCGCCTGAACGGTACCTTCCAGGAACGCGCTGACTGGTTTGTGGCGGAACTTGAGTGCGTGCACATGCACAACAGGTGTTTCGTCGTCGGCGCCACGCTCGGCCGGCTCAGGAGCCAAAATTTCATGCTCGGCAATTTCGTTGATGTAATAGCTCACTGGCAGGCCATGTGCGTCTCTGGCTTTGGCAAGACCACGGCTCAGGGTGGCATGAACTGCATCGAATAAAGCTGAAAGGACGTCGCTTGTGAGCCGCTCAGTGTCGCCTGCAATACCCAGCCGGGTTTGGTGCCTGAAAGACTCCCGGGTACTGGCGAGCTGGTCCCATGTTGGGTAGAAGCCATGCGGATCGGCGTTGTTCAAGATACGGGTGACAGAGCGAATCAGGTCTGCTACTTCTGCCGGAAATTCAATCGGCTGCGCGACATCGTAAGCTGCAAGTCCGTGGCGAGCAAAGGTGATAGCTCTTTGCAGCGCATACGCCTCGTGTGTGGACGACCCAAACAAGCCGGGCAAGCCGTTGAGCGCATCGCACCAACCAGGCTTTTCGGTTTCCATCTCCAGGGCAACTCCGAAGGGATCAAACAGCGTGGCTTTGACTGCCAGCAAACACACCAGCTTTTCAAACAAGGTGCTGCGATAAACAGCGCCGGTACCGTGCTGCGTGCGCATCAGCCTTGGATGCTCGGTGCGTTTGGCAATCAGCTTGGCTTTTTCGGCGTCTTGACCAACCGCATGCAATTGCCTGATCGAGCCATCAGTGCGCAACACGTATTTCTTTGCACGTGGCTGCACCACATGGTCGTTGTCATAAAAGGTGTATTGCCGTTGCCCAAAGAGCAGGGTAGGGGTCTGGTCGGGAAACAGGGACACAAAGCTGTCGAGCAAGTCGAGGTTGTAGAGCCAGTGATCCACCCAATACCCTTCACCATGGGTGGCGTCTTGAACCTTGTCGGCCAAGCCAATGATCGACTCAAACCAGGGTTGGGATATTTCTGGTGTGCCGTAGGCTTTGACCAGCGACTCCATCAGCGCGCCCGGGCTGAACGCGGTGCTCAGCTTGGCTTGCCATTTGGTGGTTTGTGCCAGGTGCCAGCGGCTGGCCAGTTGCTGCAATGCTTGTTGGGAGAGACAAAACTTCTCTGATTGGATGACAAGGGGGTTGTTGCCGTCGAGTTGGATAAGGTTGAAGAACGTTTCAATATTGCTGGCGCCTACACCGGCATAGGTGAAGTTTTCGGAGCGTCGGTTCTGGTTGACGTCGCGGAAATTGCCATTGCCTTGTGACCAGTAGCTTGGCGCGAGCTCAAACGCGTTGTAGTCGCGCTCCATGTCGCCGTGTTTGCGCGTGAAGGTATGAAACACCTGCGCACCGCTGGCACTGGGCACAACAACGGGTTGCCCACCGCGTAGCGTATTGTCCAAAAACGCCTGTCGTGTATAGGGGTCCAACGCTGGTGGCCCGGCCAGCAAGGCAAAGCGGTTACCGATGTCCCCAATGAGTTGCGCGTTGACCGCGCGCCGCTCAGCGCCGTAGCCAGGGCTGGCCGCTACATGCTCACGAAAAGAGCGCGCCGATTCCCACGCCGGAACCTGGCCGAAATAAGACTCCCACGACGAGACTTCACCGGGGTGCAAGGTCAAGGCGATCTGTGCAAACGCCGAGCCGGTCAGTGTGTCACGGCGCGACTCATAGGCATTGATGTCTGCGTTTGCCAAAAAGGCCAGCGGCGTGCGAAAACTGGTGTCGACACCGAACACCAGATCTGGATCGACGATCACAGGCACAGATTGACCCTGGTGCATGGTGAACGCGAAGAACCCTCCCTCAATCCATTGCACTTCGGGCTTGTCCGAGGGTTCGACCTTCAGCTTGAAAAAGGGCAGGTGTTCTGTGACGTGGCGGATTTCAGCAAACGCCTCCATGGTCCGCGACATCGATTTGAGGGGGGTGTCTTGCAGGCCAAATGGCACGATTTGCGGCAACCCATCCAGCACGTCGGCTTGGAGTGGGGTGGAGCCCATGTTTTCGATCGATACGCTACGAACCAGAGCGGGCAAGCTTTCTTGCGGCAGCGTGAAATAGACAACGCGTACACGCAAGCCCAGCGCTTGGTTGGTCTCCTCGATTTCAATCTCGTGAGGCCGAACGATCAACCGCTGCGTGCAATTCACGCCAGCGGTAACTAGAAACGGCTCGAACAGCGTGTGTTGGGTGTCCCTGAGCTGAATGAAGGTTCTAAAACCCAGCAGTGAAGTCAGCGCATAAGCCTTGTTGGCCGGATAAAACTCCAGCATGGCGCCGTTTTTGTCGCCCACGCCAAAGCTGGAAATGCATTGCCCCCGATTGGTATAAAAAACCCACAGGGGTTTGCCCGTGGTTCCGGCGATGCCGGGCAAAAAGCTGGAGAAAGGCCGGACGGCGTTGAACCCGTTAACGTGAAAGCCATCGGCTTGCAATGCATAATTTTTAGTCATATTTTGGTGTTGTCATGACAACAAATTTCGTCAGATGAATCCACTGTGAATTCAGGCAAATTTGGGCTTGCCTTCTTTGTCCCATAGTCCCCAGTGGGCACCCACATCACCTTCAGCCCCCACCTTCCAGGCTTCATCGAACGAGGTGAAATAGAACAGCTCCACGCCTTCAAGGCGCGCCCATTCCTGGGTCTCAATGAAGTTACGCATGGCGTTCTCGGGTGAGGGCACTGCCGCCGCCACCAACTGGCCTTGGCCGGGCCATCCGGTTTCGGTAATGATGACTCGTTTGTCACCTGCAGCCTTGTGCACCAGCGTGTACAGTTGCTTGAGGTACGGCTGCGCATGGTTGATGTCCACACCCTCCCAGAACGGATAGCAGTTGGCTAACACCACGTCGCAGGCCTGTACCAAAGCCGGCCTGTCGAGGAACTCGTAGTAAGCATCAACGCAGCCCACCGCCACAGAGTCTGGCAACGCAGCGCGCACCCGCCGGATGTAGTCCAGCAGTTCTTCTTGTGGAAGATCGTTGCGCAACAACACCTCATTTCCGACGGCTGCGATATCAACCAGACCCTGTTGCGCCAGCTTCACCAAAGATGCGATTTCGCGTTCGTTGCGCTTGCGGTCTGGCCCAATCCACGCGCCGGCCATGGTTTTCAGCCCTTGGGCACGGGCCAGCACGGGAATCAGATCATGACCTTCGGTACACGAAAACGTCCGGAGCCACTGCGTGTGCGGGGCAATGATGGCAATGCGGCTGCGAATTTGTGCCTCTGACACCAGGTCACCAGCAGTTTGCCCTTCGGCATACGGGCTAAAGCACAAGCCGTGGACGCCAGCAGCACGGGTCTGAGAAAACAGTGCGGCAATTTGCTGTGCCGACATTCCCGCCAGGCGAGATGGCTGCGTATTCGACAGGTCTTGGTGAAGTCGGTGGAGATAAACCCGACCACCTGACCCCTGCGACGGCGCTGGGGTAGCTGGGTGCTTGCGCTGTTCCA
>Ga0210021_1002439_pt1 | contig 16041 bp, 14 predicted proteins | sample CryGeymeta201517_FD_183981 | JGI IMG/M metagenome (GOLD analysis project Ga0210021, IMG submission 183981) | Groundwater microbial communities from Crystal Geyser aquifers in Utah, USA - Crystal Geyser metaG 2015-17 (SPAdes) (version 2) | ecosystem: Environmental > Aquatic > Deep subsurface >... | reverse complement strand
TTACTTTTTAAAAAATTCAAGGCTATTTTATTTATTCCGTATCCTTCTTTTTCTCGGTCTGGAAAATAAATAGCTGAAATTTCCCCACCTAAATTTTTAATTGTCTCTTTTAAAATAATAACCGAGCTCACTCCATCTAAATCAGCATCACCGTAAAGAATAATTCTTTCTTTGTTCTTAATTGCTTTTTGAATTCTTTGAGCTGCTTTTTTTAAATTTTTAATTTCCAGCATAACCCTACGAATTACGAATTAATACCTGCCTGCCGGCAGGCAGGCGAATATACGAATTCTTTAAGCGAGGTAAGTGATTGAGCGAGGCAACAAGTTTCAGAGTAAATTTCGGAGGCAGCCAGGCAGGGTTCCCGAATGAATATGAGGGATTGGCTGCCGAGAACTTAGACCCCAAAATCTCGCTGGGATTTTGAGGGTCGGTACTCTGAAAACTTCGTTGCCGAGCGTTCCTGAGGCAATGCCCCGAACGAGTGACTGGGTGGGAAAGCTAAGCAATCTGCCCGAGGACTATTCCTTGAAATCAGCTTGCCGAGCACAATGCTTCAATTCCGATTAATTTCCCGTCAGCAATAAAGTCTAACATCGCACCGCCGCCAGTTGAAACATGACCAAATTTTTCAATTAAACCAATTTTGTTCAGAAATTCTACTGTCTCCCCTCCCCCGACCGCTGAAAAGGCACCGCTTTCAATAATCGCTTTAGCAATTTTTTCTGTTCCTCTAGAAAATTTTTCTTCCCCAATTTTTCCTAATGGTCCATTCCAGAAGACTGTTTTTGCTTGAGAAATTTTTTCTTTAAAGAGTTTAATTGTTTCAGGTCCAATATCTTTTCCTTCAATCTCGTCAATTGGTTCTACAATTTTTTGAGGATATTTTAATTTTAGATTTTTCTCTCTCAGTTCTCTGGCAATTAATCCTCCAATTAAAACAAAATCAGCAATTTCTGAAATTTTATCAATCAATTTTGTCTTTGTTTCCACTTTCACTCCACCAATAATTGCTACCAATGGTTTCGTAGAAGTTTCCATTAAATTAGTTAAAGTTTGAATCTCTTTTTCTAACAGAAGTCCCATCCCCGATGGTAGATATTTCGGTATTCCAACTATTGAAGCATGAGCCCTATGGCAGGCGCCAAAGGCATCATTAATATAAATGTCTCCTAATTTCGCTAATTGTTGAGCAAAATTGTCATCATTTTCTTCTTCTTCTTTATGAAACCTTAAATTTTCCAAAAGTAAAACTTCGCCGGGTTCCATTTCTCGAATCCATTTCTCAATTTCTTTCCCAACACAATCCGGGGCTTTAGTCACAGAGAAGTCCAGATATTCCATCAATTTATCTTGAATTGGAGTTAACCTTAAACTCTCAACCACTTTTCCTCCCGGGTCATCTAAATGGCTCATTAAAAGGAGCTTAGCTCCTTTTTCTATTAAATACTCGACGGTGGGAATAGTTTTTTTAATTTTAAAATCATCTAAAATCTTCATTTCCTTCGGAAATGAAGATAAAGAAGAGGACGAAGCCCTCTTCGCCATTTCCCCTTTTTCTGAAAGGGGAACATTGAAATCGCACCTTACTAAAACCCTTTTCCCTTTTAAATTAAAATCTTTTAAAGTCCGCACTATTCTTTTTGCTTTTTTAAAGTTTCCTCTAGGACTTTTTTAAGTTCTTCTATGTTAACTTCCTTCCGTTTCGGTTTTTCCTTTACTTCTGCCGCCCTCTTTGATGGTGAGAAAGAAACTGGTTCGGCCTTGCCAACTGTTTCTAAAGAAATAGCTGGATTGGCTGGGGCTTCTTCTTTTTTAACTTCTTTGGCTTCGGTTTTTTCTCGCTCTATTTTCTTTAAGCAAGACCTGCAATAAACCGGCCGGCTACCATCCGGAGGGAAAATTACTTTAGTCCATTTTCCGCATAAGGCACACTGAGCGTCATATAAAACTGAGGTGGCAGGCTGAAGGGGTTTTTCTGGTGATTTTAGCATCCCTACCCAGCGACCGATTTTTTCTTCAACAATCTCTCTGGGAGTACCGTATCTTTCCCGGGAGGCTTTAATAATTTTTTCTCTGTTCGATTTTTCAGGTTTTTGAGCAGGTGGTAAAGTTTCAGCTGAAAAAGGACGTCCTGCTAAACCATCAATCATTAATCTTAAATAGACATTGTATTTGGTTAAATTAACTAAGTCTTGAAGAGCAAATTCCGGCAGGAGTTCTTTTTCTAAAAATTCGGCATCTTCCGCTCCGACCCGAAAGCAAACCATAGTGCCGATATTGCCAAAAACGGCATCTCGGACCTCGAAGCTTTTTCCGCTAGGAGTCATCTCTTCCAATTGGGAAATATACTGGTTCCCCAAAGTCAAAGCCAATCTATACTTTCTAGCTTCAGAAAGTATATTAACGAAGGCCTTGGTAGCAAAATTTTGAAATTCGTCTACATATAGGTAAAAATCCCTTCTCTTTTCTTCGGGCAGGTCGACTCTCGACATTGCTGCTAAATACAATTTTGTCACTAAAAGGGCTCCCAAAAGCCGAGAGTTATCTTCGCCAATTCTGCCTTTTGAGATATTGGCAATCAAAATTTTTCCCTCATCCATCACCTTTCTCACGTCAATAGCCGAGCGGACCTGGCCAATGATATTTCGGATTAAAGGGGCGGAAATAAACTGGCCAACTTTGTTTTGGATGGCGGCCGTTGCCTCCACTTCGTATCTCTGGGTATAACGGGCAAATTCATTAAGCCAAAAAGATTTAATCACCGGGTCAGTAACCCGATCTACCACTTTTTTTCGATAGTCAGGGTCAGCTAACATTCGATTTACTCCCAAAAGAGTTGAACCCGGATATTCAAGTAAAGCCAAAATGCAATTATTTAAAATATACTCCATTCTGGCTGACCAGACATCTGGCCAGATTTTTTTAAAAACGCCCATTAAACCGGCAGCTATCAAATGGCGATGACCAGCTTCCACTTTTTCCATTACATTGAAGGCAAGAGGATAATCTAAATCGGCCGGATTAAAATAAATCACATCATTAATTCGATTTTGAGGGACGAAATCCAATAATCTTTCGGCCGTTTCTCCATGAGGGTCAATGAAACCCATGCCATTACCCTTTTGGATATCCTGGATGGCCATATTTTCCATCATCACCGATTTTCCCATCCCGGTCTTCCCGATAATATAAACATGCCTTCTCCTATCGTCAGTTTTAATTCCAAAACGCCTTCTCTGATTTCTGAAGGTTGTTTCGCCGAAATAAGTTATTTCATTATTTTCCATTGGTTATTCAACAGGCAGCTCGGAGGGAGGGCCGCCTTTCTTAACTTCTACTCTGGCTAGTCCCATAGCTGGAGCCACCATTTCTCCTGGGAAATGATACAAAGTGGCCAACTCTTCGGTATTCAAAATATAGGTTCTTCCAAGGCGAGGAAAAAGAGTAGGCAATCTGCTTTTATAATATCTAAATATTCTTCTTTGTCTTAAATAATATCTTCTTTTATCTAAAAACCAGAAAGGAACTGATTTTACTTTAGTCATGGTTTTAGTCAGGGGTTTCAATCCTCCTAAGTTCTCAGTTGAAACTGCTTTGAGAAAGCCGAAACCAATTTTAGTAGTTGGCTTAAAGAAAACTTCCCTTTTCCCTAAATAAATAAATCTAACATTGCAGTCATATCCGAATTTAGCTAATTTCGCCTCCACCGCTGTTAAAATTTCTTTTTCTCCGGGAGTTAATCTCAATTCCGGAGCGATTAATTCTAATCCCTCTTCCGGTTTCTTCTCTTCCGGTACTTTTCCAGTAATTAAAATTTGGGCCGCTTCTTGAATCATTGACTTTGGTTTAGGTGTTGCCGGTCTTTTTGCTAATCTATCGGCTAATGCTCTTCCTCTCTCTTGCCAGGGTTTATCTCGACCCAAAACTGGTTTGGCGACAATCTGAATCCAAAACTGCTCATCTGGTTTTAAAGTAGTCAACCCTTCTAAAAGGTTAGCCAGAGGGTCAATTCTTTTTTCTTCTTCTTTTTCAGTTTCTGTCTCAAATTGCCGATAAGTTTTAATTGGATAAATTTCGTCCTTTGAATTAATATAATCAACTCCCCAGAGATCCCAATCTTTGTTTGGAATATCCTGGGGAACATATTTTGTATAATCGTCAACCAGAGAAATTTCGGCTTCGGGATATTGAGAGTAAATATTAGATTCAATGAAACTCCGGAACACCTCTGGAGTTCTAATATAAAAATGAATTTCCCCTCCCCTGCTGACAATTTCAAAAGAAAGGGAGAGTTGGTATACTCCCTCTACCCACTTTTCTCTCCAGGTGGCAATGTCATGAATTCCGTGGAAACCAGCAAAGACCTGGTCCATCGCTCTTATTGGTTTTAGTATTTCTTTTGGTATTTTTATTTCTAAAACAACCCTTTTTTGGGTTGCATCCCATTTTTCTATTAAATAGAAGCGATACAAATATCTGGCTGGCTGAAAAATAAGAAAAGGAAAAAACAACCACCACCAGGCAGCAATTATTTTCCAAAAATAACTAAGAACTAAAGATACGGAAATTTCTTGCACAATTAGTCTTCTTTTACTATGTATTTTCCCTGAGAATCTCTTAAAAAGTATTTTGTATTGCTCAAATTCAAGAAAATAGTATTCTCTTTAACTAATCTTTGTTTTAGCGCCTTTTCTAAAATTTCTTCTTTAGTCAGGGGTTTTCTTTCGTCCTTCAAAATTTTAAGAATAACGTCTTTCACCTGGCCGGGCTCGTATCCCCATTCCCTCAGGGCATAAATGCCACGGCCAACCAAAACAAATCTTTCATCTCGAATGAGCTCATTGTGAACAGTCTGAAGCAAGGCTCCTTCAATAAATTCGGCAACTTTTCTAAAGTGTAAAGGAGTTTTTGCTTTTTTAAATGCTAAGTAAGCCTTATCCCTTACTCCTCTTGGATTTATTTCTGGCCAATAAATCAGCCCAAAAAGGCCTTCAGAATTTTTTTGAATTTTTTTGGAAATTTCTAAATAAGATTCTAAAAACCTCTTATCCAAAGAAACAAGAGGGCAAATTTCATTTAAGGCGGAAGGTGTCCCCAACTTCTCCAATTTTCGAGAGATAGAATTAATAAGCTCCTGGGCTTTTTGCAGAGAATTTCGATTAATTGTCCATAAAGAATGAAAATCCTCAGACTCTCCAAATCTTTCAAGGCAAGAATCCAAAGTCAGCAGAAAGTAAACTTGGGATTTCCATTTTTCTCCTCCCAATTCAGCTAAGAGGATATCTTCTTTTTTTAAATCTCCGTAGTTTTTAAGTTGTTTAGTAAAATATTGAAAAATCTTTTGGTATTTTTCAATTTTTGGCTTAATTTTTGAGAAGCCATCTCCTTCAATTTGACGAACTCTTTCTCGGCAGATGCCAAAATCCTGGCCAATTGCCTCCAGGGTTTCTCTCTTGCCTCCGCCAGCTGGCGGATTTAAGCCAAAACGTCGGGAAAGAACTTCCCCTGTTCTTGGAGAGAGGTCTTGAAGAATGTCTTGGCAAATTTTTTGATAGCTAAAATTCATAAACCTTGGGAAATAATTATTTTATTTAAACATTTTTAAAAATGTATGTCAAGCGGGGTGGGGTGCTCTTCAAGTCAATTACCTCTTTCTCCCGCGCCATTTCAACCAGCTGACTAAAATTGGAATGGCTAAAAAGATTGAAGAATAAGTCCCAGCGGTAATTCCCAAGATTAAGGTTAAAGCGAAATACTTTAAAGTTTCCCCGCCTAAAAAGAAAATAGCAATTAAAGGAAACAAGGTAGTCAAAGAGGTGTTAAGTTGACGAGTCAAGGTTTGATTTATGGCTTTGTTTGTTGCTTCCTCAAATCCCAAAACAAAATCTCTAAAAACGCCCCTTAGCAGATTTTCTCTTAATCTGTCATAAACTACGACCACATTATTGATGGCATATCCTACAATGGTTAAAAAGGCGCAAATTATGGGGATGGTAAGCTGAACTTGGTAAAATTTTCCCAAAAGAGCGAAAACTCCCAGGGGTATTAGAATATCGTGAGAAAGAATAAACAAAGAAGCAATTCCATATTGCCAGGAACTTAATGGTTTTTGAACCCTGCGAAAGGCTATGGCAATATAAAAAACTATTGATAAAAGCGAAATGACTATTAAAAGTTTTGCCTTCTCCTTTAATTCCTGCCCAATTACTGGTCCAATCGATTCAAAACGTTTCTCTTCCAATTCACCCTTAGCTTTTAGTTTTTGGATAATTTGTTGATGGACATCCTCTGAAATATCTTTCATTCTTAAAATTAGGCCCTTTTCATCGGCTGGCTGAATGTAAATTTCTCCCAAATCAAACCCTTTCAGACTTTCTCTTATTTCCTGATTTGAAGGCCGTTCAGTTTTAAATTCCAATTCTAAAATGCTTCCGCCAGTAAAATCAATGCCAAGTTTTAATCCAAAAATGATTAAACAAACTAAGCTTCCTATGAGCAGGATTCCAGAAAAAATGAAATAAATTTTACGATATTTTACAAAAGGAATATTCATATGGATTTCAATAGCTCTTTTACTTTATCGGTTTTTTCCCAAGTAAAATCGGGGTCTTCCCGGCCAAAATGGCCAAAACAGGCGGTTTTTCGATAAATAGGTCGTAAAAGATTAAGTTGTTTGATTATTCCTCCAGGAGATAAATCAAAAACTTTCGAAATAATTCGAGTCAGTTTTTCCTCTGAAATCTTGCATGTCCCGAAGGTATCTATGCTAACTTCGGTTGGTTTTACTCCGCCAATAACATAAGATAATCTAACTAAGCATTTTTCAGCTAAACCTGAAGCAACAATGTTTTTGGCAATATAGCGAGCCATGTAAGCTCCTGACCTGTCAACCTTCGTCGGGTCCTTGCCGGAAAAACTACCTCCGCCCGTTGGAATTTGAGGACCATAAGCATCAATAACATTTTTTCTACCGCTTAAACCAGTATCAGAAACTGGACCTCCGATAACAAATCTACCGGTATTGTTAATATAATATTTTGTCTTTTTGTCTAAAAATTTTCCGCAAGTAGGTCTTATCACCTTTTCAATAATGTCTCGTCTTAATTTGTTTAAAGAAACATCGGGGTCGTGTTGGGCAGCAATAATTATATTATCAGCTCTCTTAGCTTTTCCATTTTCATATTCTAAGGTCACTTGAGATTTTCCATCCGGTCTCAAATAAGGCAAAATTTTATTTCTTCTTACTTCAGTTAATTTTCTTACCAATTTATGAGCCAACATTATTGGCAAAGGCATCAATTCCGGAGTTTCCCGGCAGGCATAGCCAGCTGAAGAGCCTTGATCTCCGGCTCCCTGTTTTTTAGTCCCGGCTTTCCTCACTCCCCTGGCAATGTCCGGCGATTGCTCAGAAATTGTATTCAAGACCGCGACCGTGTGGCCATCGAAACCATATTCTGGTTTGTTATAACCAATATCTAAAATTATTTTCCTTACCAAATTATTTATATTTACCCAGGTTTTGGTGGTAATTTCTCCGCCAACAATTACATAACCCTTGCTAATAAAAACCTCACAAGCCGCCCGGGCATATTTATCATCTCTCAATATAGCATCTAAAATCGCATCGGCAATTTGATCCGCGCATTTGTCGACATGGCCGGGAGTTACTGATTCCGCTGTTAAGAATTTTTTCACCATAACCATTTCACTCTCTCAAGTCTCGTCCCAACGAAACATTTGAGAAAAGTTTTAGTAATAATGATAGCTGAAAACATCGAAATCAAAATTCCAATGCTCAAGGTAGTGGCAAAACCCTTAATAAAGCTGGTGCCAAAGCCAAATAAAATGACTGTTACCAATAAAGTGGTTAGATTACCATCCCTAATTGCCGGCCAGGCCCGATTAAATCCATCTTCTAAACTCTGAGGAAAACTTTTTCCAGTTTTTAATTCCTCCCTTAATCGAGAAAAAATTAAAACATTGGCATCAACAACCATACCAAGGGAAAGAATAAGGCCTCCAATCCCGGCTAAGGTTAAGGTAACCGGAATTAATTTAAAAAGAGTTAAAATTAAGGTAACGTAAATTCCTAAAGCAAGTGAAGCTAAAATTCCAGGGAGACGATAAAAAAGAATCATAAAAATAATTATTGCTAAAAATCCAAGAAATCCGGCTTTCAGGGATTGTTCTAAAGAAATTTTTCCTAAAGTTGGCCCGACTGTTTGCTGAGAGACTAATTTTATAGGAACGGGAAGGGCTCCGGCATTCAAATTTCTGGAAAGAGCTTTGGCCTCATCCACCGTGAATTTACCGCTAATTTGAGCCTTCCCCCCGGCAATTACTTCTTGGACTACCGGAGCGGAAATTGGCAGTCCATCAACATAAATTGCCAAAAGCTTTCCAACATTTCTGGAAGTTATTTCTTCAAAAATTTTTGCTCCCTCTTCATTGAATTGCAACGAAACCAGGGGTTGATAAGTCGTCTGGTCAAAACCCAGCTCAGCTTTTTTAAGATATTTTCCGGTTAAAGGGGTGGCTTGAAAAGGGTCTTCGTATTCCCCTTCTTTGCTTTCAGCCACTTTTGTATTTTTTTCTAAAATGGCCTGGTAATTCTCTTTTTCTTCTTTAAACTCCAAGTAGGGCGTTTGGCCAATCATTCTAATGGCTTCCGCCGGCTCTTTTATTCCGGCCAACTCAACAATCAATTTCTCTCCCTGAGTCTGGACCAAGGGTTCCCTTACTCCAAAAAAATTAACTCTTCTCTCGATTACATCTCTTAATCCTTGGAGGGAGGAAGAGTAATCTTCTTTGGCGATGTTGGACAAATCTGCCTCATAAATTAGGTGGGTTCCGCCTTGCAAATCCAATCCCAATTTAAATGGGATATCTGGAAAATGAGGTAATTTTAAAAATTGGGGGTAAACCAAATTACCGGCAAAAAAAGCCAAAATAAAAATGAGGGCAATGACGATATAAACCTTTTTCTTTGACATTTTATCTATTTTAATTGTTTCAGTCGCCAAAGTCAATTCGTATACCCGAATGATAATGAAGGGTCGAGAAGAGATTTATCTCTTCGACTATTTGTATTGATTCGTAATTCGTAGGGTTTATTAAAAGCCGGCAAGGAGAGCTGAAACCATTCCAACTAAAAATATCCCATCAAAGACTCCGGCTCCACCAATGGAGAGGAATCCTCCAAATCTTTGAGCCCTTCTTAAGTTCAGTAAATCAGCGCCAATCAGAGTTCCCAAAACTCCGGAAATAAAAGCGCAGGGGGCAGTAAAACCCGGGGCCAAAATTAGGGCAAAAAGGGCGGAAAAAATGGGAGGGATGAGAGCGGGAAGGGAAACCCCGCCCTTTCCGCGAAAGGGCGGGGTAACCCGGGATAAAAATTTGGAAATGATAATCATTAAAATTGTGGTAAGAAAAATAGGCTCCAAATCAAAACCTGCTTTTGAAACCCGAAAAAGAAAATAAACAGAAAGTAAAACTGGGACAACCGCTCCTCCTAAGTTGATGAAAAGACCTTGGGCTCTAATTTTTGGTACTCGAAAGAGGCCGAAAAATCGGAGCTCTTCCCCATAAACTAATTTCTTTTTTGTCAAGGGAATATTGATGCCGGAGCCAATTAGAATTAGAAAAAGTAAAAATGTTGTTGCTCCGGGCGAAATTCCCAGCTTTTCAAAACCAATAGTTAAAACCTGAAAATAGCCCAATAAAAACAAAATGGGCAAAAATAATATAAAGGCAATGAATATTAGGAAAGCTACCGGGATGAAGAACATAAACCCTACGAATTACGAATTAATACCTGCCTGCCGGCAGGCAGGCGAATATACGAATTCTTTAAGCGAGGTAAGTGATAGAGCGAGGCAACAAGTTTCAGAGTAAATTTCGGAGGCAGCCAAGCAAGGTTCCCGAATGAATATGAGGGATTGGCTGCCGAGAACTTAGATCCCAAAATCTCGCTCCCGAGCAATAGCGAAGGGGGAAGAAGAAGATTTATCTTCTTCGCCCTGGGATTTTGAGGGTCGGTACTCTGAAAACTTTGTTGCCGAGCGGATTATCTATTTAGGATTTAATTAAAATCTAAAAATATCTCAACCCCTTTTTGATTTAGAAGTTTTTGCCTTTCTAAAAAAAGCTTGAACTTCTCCGATGCTTGACTTAATTTTTTTATTTTGCCGTCAATCAGGAATTCGGGGTCAACGTACCTGAATTTTTTTCTGACAACCTTTCTAACCCTACCCGTCTCTCTAGATAATGTCTTATTTTTTAATAAATTTAATTGCTTTAAAATTTTTCTATCTCTACTTTTAATTAATTTACTAACCACGAAATTGTCATTTTGATAAAAATCTCCTATATTTAAAATTTTTTTATTCAAAGCATCTTTAAGTATTAGAGAAAATAAGTAATAACGAACCACCGCTTCTGCGCCGCCCCAATGTTTTCTCTGGCATTTTAAAAAAGTTGTGGCAAATAGCTCAGCTGACTTTTGATTAGTAAATACGATTTTACCATTAATGTTAGATAGATGTTCTACCAAATAATCAACCCCTTTCCGATTAACTCGGAAGTGAGGTTCTCTCAAGGCATAATCTATTCTGTCGGCACAGAGATTAGGAATCTCTTTTTCTAATAGGCTAAATTGTTTTGGGTCAGACATTCTGTTTGCATTGAAACCGTGCTCTCTTAAAATGCCGGGGATTTCGCTATTGAAGAAAAATTTCTTGTAGCTTTTATCTTGATAGTCTTCGGCCTCCTGATTACCAACCAGCCAGTCAAAGACATGGGAGAAAGCTGTGTGGGAAACGTCGTGCAAAAGTCCGGCGGCCTGTTCTTCTGTTGAAGCATTCAATTTTTTAAGCAATAACATTACTCCTAAACTATGCTCGAATCTACTGAAACCTCTAATATGGTAAAACCGATTAGGTATTCCCAGTTGAGCAATTTTTTTCAATCTTTGGATTGGCTTTGATTTAATTAATTCAACCAAAACCGGCTCGTTTATTTTATATTTTCCGTAAATTGCATCATTCACTACTATCATAATTTTAGACATTTTTTGCTTTTACCCATATTTAGGGTAACAACATCTCTTATATTTCATTGGTTTCCCGGTTTGGGGATTAATTTTGCCGCAAGGACAGGGGTCATTTCTCCCGACTTTACTACGCGACCCGGTCGCGTAGCGAACTGGTGAACTGACCATTGAAGGTTTTGGTGGGACCGGGGCAAGACTGACTCTTAAAATTGTGTTAGCAATGGTTGACTCAAGGGTAGACAACAGTTTTTTGAACATTTTATGGCCTTCATTTTTATATTCGACCAAAGGGTCTTGCTGGCCATAAGCCCGCAATCTAACCGAATCCCTTAGGTATTCCATATTTTCCAAGTGCTCTATCCAAAGCATATCTAAGGTTCTTAAACTAATAAATTTAGAAACTTGATTAAAATTTTCTCCTAACTCTTTTATTTTTCCTTCGAGAGCTTTTTTTTCATCCGGGGTTTTTAACAAATTTTCAATTTTCATCTGCCAGCTGGCGGATCCATTTTCAGTTTCCAACATCTCTCTTCTTTTTCTGTAAATTGTCTCTCGATGTTTGCTTAAGACATCGTCATATTCCAAAACGTGATTCCTTAAATCAAAATTTAATCCTTCAATTTTTGATTGGGCGTCTTCGATGGCTTTGGAAACCAGTTTGGCTTCAATTGGCTGGTCTTCGGGAATTTTTAAGACATCCATTAAAGATTTTATTCTTTCTCCGCCAAAAATCCGCATTAAATCATCCTCCAAAGAAACAAAAAATTGGCTAGAACCGGGGTCGCCTTGCCGGCCGGCTCTTCCCCTTAATTGATTGTCGATTCTCCTCGCTTCGTGCCGTTGGCAGCCAATTATATGTAAACCACCCAGTTCCTTAATCTTTTCTGCCTCTTCTTTTTCGGGTGGATTTCCTCCCAAAATTATATCCACTCCCCTGCCCGCCATATTGGTAGCGATGGTGACTTGACCAAGTTTACCGGCCTGGGCAATAATTTCTCCTTCTCTTTGATGCTGTTTGGCATTTAAAATTTGGTGGGAGATTCCTTCCCGGTCTAACAATTTTCCTAAAAACTCATTTTTTTCAATCGAGGTAGTTCCAACTAAAATTGGCTGGCTGGTTTTATGTTTTTCTTTTATTTCTTTTACCACTGCTTCAAATTTTCCTTTTTCTGTTTTATAAATTCGGTCAGGTAAATAAATTCTTATCATTGGTTTATTAGTCGGCACAATTACAACATCTAATCCATAAACCTTATCAAATTCCTCGGCTGAAGTGACTGCGGTTCCCGTCATCCCGGCCAGTTTTTTATAGAGGCGAAAATAATTTTGAAAAGTAATAGAAGCTAAGGTTAAAGATTCGGGCTGAATCCTTGCCCCTTCTTTTGCCTCAATTGCCTGATGGAGACCTCCTGACCACCTTCTTCCCGGCATTAATCTTCCGGTAAATTCATCAACGATAATAACCTGGCCGTCTTTAACCACATAATCTCGGTCTCTTTTAAAAAGAGCTTCGGCTTTTAAGGATTGCTCTAAGTAATGCAAATATTTAATCCCTTTCTCCTCATAAATATTTTTATATCCCAAAATCTTTTCGATTTTATTTATTCCTTCTTCAGTCAAAGTGACTGCTCGCATTTTTTCATCAATTTCATAATCTGTTTTTGGGTCTAATCTCGGGATAATTCTGGCAAACTCAGAATACCATTTGGAACTTTCAATGTCCGGGGCAGAAATAATTAAAGGAGTTCTGGCTTCATCAATCAAAATTGAGTCCACCTCATCAACGATAGCATAATGAAAACCCCGTTGAGCCTGCTCGGATATTTCATAAACCATGTTATCCCTTAAATAATCAAAGCCGAATTCATTATTGGTTCCGTAAGTAATGTCAGCCAAATAGGCTTCTTTTCTTGAGCAGGACCTCAAAAAGTCTTCAACAACATAAAAACCTCCCAGCTCATCTCTCATTTTTTCTTTTCCCTCGGGGGGCTTTTTATAATCCGGGTCATATAAAAAAGATTGTTCGTGATTGAGGCAACCAACACTTAATCCCAATAGATGATAGATTTGACCCATCCAAACGGTATCACGTCTAGCTAAGTAATCATTAACCGTTACTAAATGACATCCTTTCCCTTCCAGGGCATTCAAAGCGAGAGGTAACGTAGCAGATAAAGTTTTTCCCTCACCAGTTTTCATTTCGGCAATTTTTCCCTGATGCAAAACAATTCCGCCAATTAGTTGAACGTCAAAATGCCGCTGACCCAGAGTTCTCTTTGCCGCCTCTCTAACTAAAGCAAAAGCCTCCGGCAAAATGTCGTCGAGAGTTTCACCCTTACTTAACCTTTCTTTAAATTCCTTAGTTTTTTCTCTTAACCCCGCCCTTTCTCCTTTTTCAGAAAGAGCGGGGCTCTCAAATTCTTTTTCGAGTGAATTTATTTTATCAACCAAAGGCTGAATCTTTTTTAGATACTTCTCATTGGCATCGCCAAAAATTTTAGTTAAGATTGACATACCAGGTAGTAGAAATTCGACATTTATTCAATTATTTATTTTTATTTTGATAGAAATATTCTTTAAGCATACGCTTTAATAAGCGACTTCCTTGATTTGTTTTAAGATATTCTTCTCTTCTTTTTGCATCTTTTTCATTAAGATAGGCTTCATAATGTATTAATTGCCAGGGCCTGTAAGGTTTGGTGGAGAAAACTAAGCCGCGATTATGTTCTCCTAATCTCTTTCTTAAATCAGTAGTATATCCTATGTATAACCCATTATTCTTTCTACTTTGCCGGGTAGTAGAACTTTGTTTCACTACCCGGCTTTGTAAGACATATACGTAATAGAACATAATCGCAGTCGAATTTTCACTACCTGGCATATTTCGGTAAAATTGCTGAGGCAAAATGAATTTCCGGAGAATAATATCTTGTTTTAAGATTTAGTTTTCTGAATTTTTCTTTTATTTTCTTAAAACTGACTTTATCAAAATCAATCTTTTTGGAACCAAAAGAAAAAGTGTGCTCATCGAAGGGAAAACAGTCAACGTGGGCTTTATGAATTTTAAAAAAAGGAAAAAGTTTTTTAATATTTTTTCTTATTTTTTTTGCGTATTTTTCCCGAAAATAGGCAGTCTGAACAGCAAAAATTCCATCTGTTTTTAAAGCTCTTAAAGCATCTTTTAAAAATCTTATTTCAGAAAGTTTTTTTGCTGGACCAAAATAATCTGTCGAGTCAACAACTATCGCATCGAAATAATTTTTGTATTTCTTAATAAATTTTGCTCCATCCTTATTAAATATTTTTAATCTTTTATCTCCAAAAGCGCCTCGGGAAACAGAAGGTAAATATTTTTTTGAAATATCAATAACTTTTTCATCAATATCTGCGAAAAAAATTTCTTTTACTGGATATTTTACTACTTCACGTAGCGCTCCTCCATCTCCTCCGCCAATTATTAAAACTTTTTCGGGTTTTTGGTGATAGAGAAAAGCTGGGTGGACCAGCATTTCGTGATAAACAAATTCCTGTTTTGTAGATAACTGAATTAATCCGTCTAAAACCAGAATCCGTCCAAATTCTTTTGTCTTAAAAATTTCAATCTTTTGATATTTACTTTTTCCAGAATAAATTTCTTTCTCAATAATAACTCCCCAAGTAGAGTTCTTGGGTCCTCCTGGTTTAAAACCTTCTATAAACCAAGTTTTCCCAAAAAGGAATTTCTTTTTCATCAAATTATTCCTCGTTTTATTTCTTTGATTTCAACTTTTTTTGGTTTAAACACTTTTTTTAGATATTCAAGAGCTTTGTAGGGCATAGCTTTTTTGCCACAGGTAAAAATATCAACTGCCAAATAACTAAACTCACTCCATAAATGCAAAGCAATGTGGCTTTCAGCCAACAAAACAACCCCGGTTATTCCCCGGGGTGAAAATTTGTGAATAGTAACTTCTAAAGGAGTGCTGTTGGCTTTTTTTGCTGCCAAAATCAAAATCTTCTCAATCTTTTTTGGGTCTTCAATAATTTTTCCTCCCCAAAACTCGGCAATGAGGTGAATCCCAGCATATTTTAATTTTTTTTCTCTGACCCATTGAATGGATCTCTTTGTTTTCTTTGCCATAAATTTAATTAACCGCTTACCTTGAAGCTGGTAAGAAAACTCTTACCAAAAAACAAAGAGTGAAACAAAAAGCGATTAACGAATTAACACTCTATTTTTAATTTTTTTTGCTTTGAAAAATTTTTCGGTAAAGGCTGCAGCTTTTTTATCGTCAAAGTTTTTGCAAGAAAAAATATTAATATAAACTTTGTTCCAGAGTTCAGAAAAATGACCAGAAACTAAACTCGATTCTATCAACTGGACTAAAGAGAAACCAGCAGTAAAATCTTTTCCAAAACCAAATCTTTCACAAATTGGTTTACCATATTTTTTCATTTTTATCAAATTACAAATTTTGTTTGAATATTCCAAAATTTTTTTCTTTGACCGAATAATTTTCGGGTCACATTCAAAGAGATCCAAAATTAATTCTTTGCCATAATTTTTTTTCATTTCTAATTTTTTATTTTTCATAGTCAAAGAAAACTTCATCCTCTTCTTCACCTACCCGAGTCGCAACGAAGGGTGAAAAAGAGGTTTACCTCTTTGACTTCGCTCCGCCCTTTCTAAAAGAAAGGAAAGGGCGGAGCTCGGTATTTTAGGCGAAGAGGACTGCGTCCTCTTCTTCACCTTCGCCCCGCCCTTTCTAAAAGAAAGGAAAGGGCGGAGCTCGGTGAGCTATTAATTTAGTTTTATATTGTTTTAATTCTCTTTGTAATTCATCTTTTACTTCAGTTATTGCCTGTTTTAAATCTTCTGATTCGGCAACCGAACGTAAACTTTTCTTTGGAAATCTCATTTGGCATTCAGCTAAAAAATAAGGCCCCTTTTGATGATGTCGGCTTTCTTTACCAATTTCTACCCAGGCTTCCACTCTCGGTTTCCCTTT
>Ga0210021_1002419_pt1 | contig 16149 bp, 12 predicted proteins | sample CryGeymeta201517_FD_183981 | JGI IMG/M metagenome (GOLD analysis project Ga0210021, IMG submission 183981) | Groundwater microbial communities from Crystal Geyser aquifers in Utah, USA - Crystal Geyser metaG 2015-17 (SPAdes) (version 2) | ecosystem: Environmental > Aquatic > Deep subsurface >... | reverse complement strand
TGCCGAGGGGTTTTTAAACTTCTCTTTAAATTAAATTTACTCTTCCGGAATACACACCAAACAAGCGGTCGTATAAACTGCCCAATCACCAGCCGCCGGTGCGGCTGGACAAGCTATAATTGAGTCAGACGCGGCCAAATCTACTCTTTTTAGTTTTGCCCAATCTGTCCTCGTCGCTTTAGACGAAGGAATAAAACAAACTGCCACTGACGGATCATTAGTTTCTTTAATCACATAAAACACATCTTCAGCAACCGGAGTCGTCCTAAAAGCTTTTCTTTTCCCAAACTGGCTTTTCAGTTCACTGGAACTGATTAACAATCCATCAATAGTACAACCAGTGGCATCACTACTAACACCAGTTGTTGGATTGCCGGGTGCGGCTACTCCGCAAATACCCACACCGGCTTTTTCGGCGGTAACTTTAAATGCCGTATCTATAGTGGCAATCTTATTAACTCCAAAAGCCGTTGAACTATTCCAGGGAAATTCTTCATTGGAAGCATAATACCGGTCAATCGCACTGATAATCTGCGCCGCGTCTGACCGCCGGCCCGCATCCCGGGCTTTATTAATTTGTTCAATTGGGTTCAAGGCTGATAACACCGCCACTGCTAAAATACCAATCAAAGTAATGACGACTAAAAGCTCAATCAAAGTAAAACCTTTTTTCATATCTTCCTCCGTTAAAATGCACTGGTAAGGTTGTAAATGGGCAGGATGATGGAAATTACCAGAAATCCCACTCCTATGCCTAATATAATCATCATAAGCGGCTCAATTGCCGTTGTCAAGCCTTTAATCGCTTGCTCTGACTCCATCTCAAAGTAACCGGAAACATTAAACATCACCTCGTCAACCTTGCCGGTTTCTTCTCCCACGGCAATCATTTGCCCCACCAGCGGCGGGAAATGTTCAAACTGGCCGATCGCCGCCGCCAGAGGAATGCCTTTTTCTACATCTTTAGCCGCCTTTTTAATTGATTTGCTGAACAAGTCATTATCCGCCGCCCCGGCCACAATTTCCAAAGCATCCACAATCGAAATCCCTGATTCCACCAACAAAGCCAGGGTCCTGATTATCTCTGTCAAAATCACTTTAGTTTTTAAGTTGCCAAATATCGGCAGTCTTAAAATATATTTATCATATATCGCTCTGCCTGAAGCAGTTCTTTTCCACTGCCAAAAGCCATAACTGCCCGCTGCCAGCAAAAATAACTGTAAATACCAAGTCTTCACCATAAAATTAGACAACCCGATTAAAATCTTGGTCATCGCCGGCAAATCCGCCCCAAACTCATCATATAGTGAAGTGATTTTGGGAATCACAAAAATCATCATCACCGCCGCTACCGCCACCATTGCTACCGAAACAATTGCCGGATAAATTAAAGCATTCTTGGTTTTACCCCTGAACTCCGCCTCTTTTTCCATATTATTAGCTAACCGCATTAATACTTTTTCCAGCACCCCGGCCGCCTCGCCTGACTGGATCAGCGATAAATAAACTTTATTAAAAACTCCCTCATGCTTGCTTAAAGCTTTAAAAAAGGAACTGCCGCCTTCAACTTCCCGCAGCACTTCATCAATCACCGGCCCCATTCTTATCCCTGATTGATACTTTAAAATCGATAAAGCTTGCGTCAAGGGCAAACCGGCGTTGATCATCGTTGCCAACTGCCTGGTAAAATGGACCACATCATCTTTTTTTATTTTTCTCAAACTGCCTAACCACTTCATCCAGCCCGGCACCACCTCAATCTTCGTTAGCTCAATAATAAACAGGCCTTTGCTTCTCAAAATACTCTGCGCCTGCACCAAACTGACTGCTTCCACAATCCCTTTAACTTTTTGGCTCTCTTTATTACTGGCGGCGTAGTTATATTTTTCCATGAACTAACCTCAGTAAATCATTCGGATTTAGACAATATTCCCGGGCCGTCTTTAAATCAATCTTCCCCGTATTGACTAAATTAGCCAAATCCTGCTCCAAAGAATGCATCCCTAAATCCCCGGAAGTCTGGATCACGTTATTAATCAAATGCGACTTACCCTCACGGATAGTAGTCTTAACCGCACTGGTGCCTAAAAGCACTTCCGTTGCCACCACCCGGCCGCTCCCGATCGCCGGGATCAGCCGCTGGGCGATTACCGCCGACAAAGTACCGGATAACTGCATCCTGATCTGTCCTTGCTGATGTTCCGGAAAGACATCCACAATTCTGTCAATTGTTTGCCCTGCACTATTAGTATGCAAAGTCGCCAATACCAAATGGCCGGTCTCTGCCACCGTCAACGCCGCCGCGATTGTCTCATAGTCCCGCATTTCTCCCACCAATACAACATTCGGATCTTCCCTCAAAACCGAACGTAAAGCCACTGCCCAGGAATGAGTATCCCCATGCATTTCCCGTTGGGAAATAATGCTTTTAATTGGCTTGTAAATATACTCAATCGGATCTTCAATCGTCACAATATGCTCTGCCCGGTTCATATTAATCTGGTTAATAATCGCCGCCAAAGTCGTGCTTTTCCCATGGCCGGTCGGGCCGGTCACCAAGACTAAGCCTTGTTTTAACTCCGCCACCTCTAAACATACTTTCGGTAAATTCAACTCCTCGACTGATCTGATTTTATCAGTAATTAACCTTAAAGCCGCGGCCATTGATCCTGTTTGAAAGTACACATTCACCCTAAACCGGCCTAAGCTCCCGAAGGCCACTGACAAATCCAGTTCTTTGTTCACCAAAAATTTATCCTTTTGTTCAGCTGTTAGCAAAGGGAAAATTAAATCTTTGGCTGTCGCGGCCGTGATTACTTCCTCACTGATTGCCGTCAACTTGCCGTCCATTCTCAAATAAGCCGGCCCCCCCGCCACCAAGTGTAAATCTGAGGCTTTTTTCTCAATGGTAATTGTCAATAATTCTTTAATATTCATCATTTAACTTTCTGCTACCCGCAAAACTTCTTCTAAGGTAGTCACTCCTTCTAAAGTTTTTAAATAACCATCTTGTTTCATATCAATCATACCATTTAATTTAGCTTCTGTCTCAATCTTTGAAGACGGGGAGTGCTCTAAAATCAACCGGCCGATTTTCTCCGTCACTGGCAGCACTTCAAAAATGCCGATTCTTCCCGAATATCCGGTCCCGTTGCACTCGGCACATTTTTTACCACGGTAAAATTGGATCTTGGTGGTTATTAGTAAAGGACCTAAAACTTTTTTCACATCGGCCACCACCGCTGCTGCCGGCTCATAGGCTTCTTTACAACTCTCACACACCTTCCGGCAAATTCTTTGGCCGACAATACAGGTCATTGACGAAGCCAGTAAAAACGGCTCCATTTCCATATCCAACAACCTGGGCAAAGCCCCGGAAGCACTATTAGTATGCAAGGTGGAAAAGACCAAATGACCGGTTAACGAAGCCTGGATCGCCAACTCCGCTGTTTCCTTATCCCGGATTTCCCCGACCATAATAATATTCGGGTCCTGTCGTAAAAACGAGCGCAGGCCCGAAGAAAAGGTCAAACCGGCTTGGGGATTTGTCTGCACTTGAGTAATCCCCCCAATCTGATACTCCACCGGGTCTTCCAAAGTCATAATATTCACCCTGGGCGTATTAATCATGTTTAACAAAGAATACAAGGTCGTGGTTTTGCCAGACCCGGTCGGACCGGTCACCAAGACAATCCCATGCGGCACCCTTATCGCCGCCTGTAAATTTGTTAAGGCCCTCCCTCTTAAACCCAGTTCCGTTAATTCCGGCACATGCATTGCTTTGGATAAAAGTCTCATCACTATCTTTTCTCCATGGACACTAGGCAATGAAGATACCCTTAAATCTACCTCTTCATCGCCGGTCCGAAAATTAAACCTGCCGTCCTGAGGAATCCGTTTCTCATCAATCTTCATGTGGGATAAAATCTTGATCCGGGAAATCACGCTATCATGAACGCTTCGGGGCAAAATCAACTTTTCGTACAAAATGCCGTCAATTCTGTATCTCACCCTGGTCTTTTCCTCCAAGGGTTCGATATGCACATCGCTGGCCCGGACTTTAATCGCAAACTCCAGAATGGTTGACACAATCTTGGCAATCGGCGCTTCCCGGATCACGCCGCCGCTTAACTCATCCACAGTCATTTTTTTACTTTGGGCACTTGTCGTTTCTTTCAAAGCCTCGGTCACTTCCAAAGATAAACTTTGGGCATAACGCTCTTTAATCTGCTTGGTTAACTTGCTGGTTTCCCCTAAAAACGGCTGCAGTCTCATCCCTGTCTTCTTTTCAATAAACTCCAACGCCTGCAGATCGATCGGATTGGCCATAACAATCGACAAAGTTTGTTTTTCCTTGTCAAAAGCAAACGGTAAAACTAAATATTTATCGGCCACTGCTTCCGGCAGTAAATTCAAAGCTTCCGGCGCAATACTGGTCGCGGACACATCTACGTAAGGGATTTTTAAAATCTCCGCCTTAGCTTGGCAGATCACTGCTTCCGAAACCAAATTGTGCTTAATCAATAATTCTTCCGCACCAACTGAACTCCCCAAGATTTCTGCGGAAATCCGGTCAAAATCTTCTTTGGTTAATTTGTTTTGCTTCCACAACAATTCCAGAAGCTTGCTATCCTGGGCAGGCATAATAAAAGTATTATATACTATCTTCTATGCTCCATGCCATCCTCATCAATACTAATAACCCTGCCAAAGCTTTCCGGTTGGCTCAATCTTTAACTCAAAATGATCTATCTCCTCAGCCCGACGTCCTGATTATCGAAGCCAAACCTTCAATTAAAATCGAAGCCGTCAGGCAATTGGAAAAATTCTTAAGCCATAAACCTTATCAAAATGATCAAAAAATTGTTTTTATTCCCCAGGCTGATCAACTGACCCTCCCGGCTCAAAATGCCTTATTGAAAACCCTGGAAGAGCCGCCGGCCCACTCGCTCATCATCCTTGTCTCTCTTCATCAAAATCAACTCCTGCCGACGATTATTTCCCGCTGCGAAATCCACCAGCTTATTCCGGACTCATCTTTAGATCCAAAATTTATCACTCTCCAAAAAAATATTTATTCCGGCATCACTAATCAATCAATCGGCCAAAGAATTAATTTTATTTCCCAGTATTCCGGTTCAAAAAGTACTGCCCTGGAATTCTGCCAAAACCAATTAAAATATTTGCGCTTCCTCATGCTCGCTGAAAAAAAATTTATTTTATTACCAACAATTAAAGTTTTAACTGCCGCAATTAATCAACTAAACCAAAATCTCAACCCCAAACTTTGTTTAGAAAACTTAATTCTTACCGCCTACAAGAACCTACAAGGTCCAACCTTGTAGGTTTAAAAATCATAGTCCAACATTAAGTCTTTGATCCTGATCAAGTCGGTTTCGTCAACTTCCTCAACAAACTTCTTATACGACTCTCCAGTATTAAATTTAGAGAAATAGCTTAAAATTTCGGACGTATCAAGCCATGTTTGATTGATTAAACCTAAATAATTTATATAACTCGAGTACTTATATCCTTCAAGACCTTCAAGGTCCAACCTTGTAGGTAGTGTAGGCAATGGATTGCGGTGAATATACTTGGATAAATATATAAATTGATTTTCCGTTTTCACCATCACTGCTTTATAATTTCCCTGGAAAACCGGGCCTACTCGTTTATATTTCTTATTAAAATATATTGAATATTTAGTAATCAAAGACCTCATAAAATTTGTAATTCCGTTCATATCTTTTTGAAAAACAAATAAATGAAAATGATTAGCTAACAAACAATAGGCCAGAAGTTTAATTTCCTCATAGAAGTTTTTGAGAATCCGACTGGGAGCAACCTTCAAGGTTGGACCTTGTAGGTTAGGGAAAGTTAAATAAAGTTTTAAATAACTAAGAAATGTTTTGTAATCCTGATCATCGAGAAAAATTTTCTGCCTGGCAACGCCACGATTATAAATATGATAGTAAGAATCAGGCGCAAACTCTTTGACAATATTTTTTGCCGGCATACAGTACTAATTATATACCTTCAAGGTCCAACCTTGTAGGTTTATTTTCTGAGATTGCCGAATCTTAAAATCTCCTCTATAATTGACTTAGGCTAACATCTTTGCTAACCTTAATTTTTATGACTTATACTGCAAAAGACATTACAGTTTTAGAAGGTTTGGAGCCGGTCCGGAAACGGCCGGGCATGTACATCGGCTCTACCGACGAAAAAGGCCTGCACCATATTTTCACGGAAATTATTGACAATTCCGTTGACGAAGCCATTCCCGGTTTTGCCAAAAATATCTGGGTAACTTTAAATCAGGATGGTTCCGCCACGGTTACCGATGACGGCCGCGGCATCCCCATCGATAAACATAAATCCGGTTTGTCCGCGCTGGAAGTTTCCATGACCAAACTTCATGCCGGCGGCAAGTTCGGCTCCTCGGCTTACCAAGCCTCGGCCGGTTTGCACGGAGTCGGCGCTTCCGCTGTCAACGCTTTATCTTCCTTTATGCGGGTAATTGTCAAACGCGATGGAAAAATTGTTTATCAGGATTATGAACGGGGCAAAGCTAAAACTAAAGTTACCGAAACGAATCAAATTCAATTAATTAAACTATTAGCTGATGATCACTTTAAATACCCAAACTCAGACTCCTTCACGATTTCCACTTTTATTCCTGATACTCAAATCTTCAAAAAACACGAAAGTTTCAATTTTACCACTGTCAAAAATCTCTGTCGGGAAAGAGCTTTTTTAATTGCCAAGCTGGCCTTCCATCTTTATGACAGTGCCACTAAAGAAGAATGCCATTTTTACTTTGACGGCGGCATCAAATCATTAGTCAGACACCTAAATAAAAATAAAAAACCTCTTCACCCGATAATTTATTTTTCCAAACAGATTGATGATTTAGAAATTCCGGTCGGCGTCGAAGTCGCTCTCCAGTATAACGACAGTTTTAATGAGACCGTTCAGTCGTTTGCCAATGTTATCAATACCGGCGACGGCGGCACCCACTTAACCGGTTTTAAAATGGCTTTAAGCCGGATTGTTAAAGACTATGCTGAAAAAAACAACCTCTTAAAAGACTTTAAAAATAATATCCTGGTCAGCGACGATCTCCGCGAAGGCTTAACCGCCGTGGTTTTTGTCAAAATGCCCAGCAATAACATTCAGTTTGAGTCTCAAACCAAAACCAAGCTCAATAATCCCGAAGCCCAATCAGCGGTTTTTTCGGTCGTTAAAGAAGGTTTAACCGCTTATTTTGAAGAACATCCCAATGAAGCCAAAACTATCTTAGATAAAATTTTATTGGCCGCCCGGGCCAGATTAGCCGCCCGCGCCGCCAAAGACGCCGTTATCCGCAAAGGCGCCCTGGAAGGTATGACTTTGCCGGGAACATTAGCCGATTGCCAGGAAAAACGACCGCAAAACTCAGAACTATACATTGTTGAAGGTCCTTCTGCCGGCGGCTCAGCTAAACAAGGCCGCGACCGTAAATTTCAGGCAATTTTGCCTTTAGGCGGCAAAATTTTAAATACTGAAAAAGCCCGCCTGGATAAAATCATTCAATTCCAGGAACTAAAAAACTTAATTATTGCTTTAGGTATGGGTATTGGCGAAACTATCGATCCGAATAAACTAAGATATCACCGCGTTATTATCATGTGCGATGCTGACGTTGACGGCGAACACATTACTACTCTCTTATTAACTTTCTTTTACCGGCACTTACAACCGATTATTGACCACGGCTTTTTATACATTGCCCTGCCGCCTTTATATAAAATTAATCACAATAAAATCGACAAATATGTCTATTCCGACGCTGAGCTCGCCGAGTACTTAGAAACAATTAAAAATCAAAAATATACCCTCCAGCGCTATAAGGGTCTCGGAGAGATGAATCCGGAGCAACTCTGGAGCACCACCATGAATCCGGAAACCAGAATCTTAAAACAAGTCAACATTGCCGACGCTGTTCAGGCCAATGAAGTCTTTATCATGCTGATGGGTGATGAAGTCCCGCCCCGAAAACGCTTTATTCAAACTCATGCTAAAATGGCCACATTAGATATTTAATAGGAGAAAAATGAACATTCAAATCATTGCTTTGCTCGCCGCCCCCCTTACCGCTGTCTCTGCCTTAATCTACGGCTTTATTTTAACCAAAAAAATTCTTCGGGAAGACCAGGGGAGCGACAAATTAAAACAAATCGCCGCGGCGATTCACGACGGCGCCATGGCTTATTTAAAAAAACAGTTCACCATCATCATTCCCCTTATGCTGGTTTTAACTATTGCTATTTATTTTGGCCTGGGTAAAGGCATTGCCGCCACTTTTTTATTGGGAGCAATTTTTAGTGCTGTTATTGGCTACCTCGGCATGTGGATTGCTGTTAAAGCTAATGTCCGCACTGCCAATAATGCCTTAAAAGGGTTAAATCCGGCTTTAACCACCGCTTTTTCTGCCGGCACCGTCAACGGCATGCTGGTCGTCGGTTTAGGCTTATTAGGCGTTTCTTTAATCTACGTCTGGTCCTACTTCAGCGGCGTTGACGCCACCCAAGTTTTGGTCGGTTATGGTTTCGGTGCCGCTTTATTAGCTTTATTTATGCGGGTCGGCGGCGGCATTTTTACCAAAGCCGCTGATGTTGGCGCTGACTTAGTCGGTAAAATCGAAGTTGGTATTCCTGAAGATGATCCCCGCAATCCGGCGGTCATTGCTGATAATGTCGGTGATAATGTCGGTGACTGCGCCGGCATGGCCGCCGATGTTTTTGAATCTTATGCTTTGACTATTGTCGCCGCGATGATTTTAGGCGGTTCAATGTTCGGACTTAAAGGCGTTGTTTTCCCTTTATTGGCCCGTTCCGGAGCCGTCTTAACTTCAATCTTGGGAACCTTCTTTGTCAAAGCTAAAAACGATCAGGAAAATCCCATTAAGCCTTTAATCCGCGGTTTTGCTGTTTCTGCCGCCGCGGCGGTGATTATCTTTATGCTTTTAGCCGTCTTCTTGCTCGGTGAACCCAAAGCCGGCTATGCCGCCGTTACCGGTATTATTGCCATGATGGCTCTTTTATATGTCACCAAACACTATACTGGTCCGGGTGAAACACCGGTTGTTACTATCGCCAAAGCCAGCCAGACCGGCGCCGGCACTAATCTGATCAGTGGTATTGCCTTAGGCATGGAATCCACCTTTTTCTCGGTTTTAATTGTCGCCGCCACTATCTTAACCGGCTATTTCTTTTTAGGTTTCTATGGTATCTCTTTGGCCGGAATGGGCATGCTGGCCACAACCGGCATTATTATGTCTTTGGATACTTTTGGTCCGATCAGTGATAATGCCCAAGGCATGGTGGAAATGGCCCATTTAGGCGGCAAAGCTCCTCAAGTCACTGCCAGTCTGGATGCCGTCGGCAACACTACCAAAGCTCTAACTAAAGGCTTTGCTGTTGGTTCAGCCGCTGTGGCCGCTTCCTCCCTGTTTGCCACCTATTTTGCCGCTACCGGCTTATCGAGCATTGATATTGCCGCTCCTAAAGTTTTTATTGGTTTGCTGATCGGCGGCGCTTTGCCTTTCTTATTCAGCTCCCGTTTAATCGGCTCTGTCGGCCGGGCCGCTTTCGAAGTCGTCGAAGAGGTCCGGCGCCAGTTTCGGGAAATCAAAGGCATTATGGCCGGTGAAAACTTGCCGGATTATTCAAAGGCAGTGGCCATTGTTACTGCCGCCGCCCAAAAAGAACTGATCATTCCTGCCGCGATTGTCATTGCCGCCCCTATTTTTATCAGTCTCTTAGGCGCTGAAGCTCTGGGCGGCTTTCTCGGCGGTGTCGTGGTTTCCGGTTTAACTCTGGCTTTATTTATGTGCAATACCGGCGGCGGCTGGGATAATGCCAAAAAATACATTGAAGATAATCATTTCGGCGGCAAAGGCAGTGATACTCACAAAGCCGCCGTGGTCGGCGATACGGTTGGTGATCCCCTAAAAGATACCTCCGGCCCGGCCCTGAATCCGATGATGAAAATCGTCCAAATCGTCGCTTTATTGATTGCGCCGTTTGTTATAAAAATTATAGGAAAATAATATTACCACCCCGGAGTGGTAATATTTCACTCCGGGGTGAATTTAAATTATGAATATCGGCCAACTCCAACCAGTGGAAATCACTACGGAGATGAAAAAAAGCTATCTGGATTACGCCATGAGCGTGATTGTCGCCCGGGCTCTGCCGGATGTCCGTGACGGCTTAAAACCGGTCCACCGCCGCATTCTTTTTGCCATGAAAGAGCAGGGGATTACCCACTCCTCGGCTTACAAAAAATCAGCCCGTGTCGTCGGTGAAGTTTTAGGTAAATACCATCCTCATGGCGATATGGCTGTCTACGACGCCATGGTCCGCATGGCCCAGGACTTTTCCTTAAGATATCCTTTAGTCGACGGCCACGGCAACTTCGGCTCGATTGACGGCGATTCTCCCGCGGCCATGCGTTATACCGAAGTCCGCTTAGCCAAAATTTCTGATGAATTATTAAATGAATTAAATGAAAATACCGTTGATTTTATTGATAACTTTGATGCTTCCTTAAAAGAACCAACCGTCATGCCGGCCCGGCTGCCTAACCTTTTATTAATGGGCGCTGACGGCATTGCCGTCGGCATGGCCACCAAAATTCCGCCTCATAACTTGGGTGAAGTGATTGATGCCCTCAAACTGGTCATTAAAAAAACCAAGATTGTCCCTCATGAAAACCAGCCAAAAAATTTAAGCAACCCGGAAACGATTAAATCGGAACTACTGGCCGGCCGCCTGGAATCAGCCATCACTTCCGCTGATTTAATGACGGTTCTGCCCGGACCGGACTTTCCCACCGGCGGGATTATCTACGATGTTTCCAATATCGAACAAATGTACACCACCGGCAAAGGCAGTATTATTGTCCGGGGTAAAACTAATATTGTCGAAGGAAAAAATAACTATAAAATTATCATCAATGAACTGCCTTATCAGGTTAATAAAGCTAGGCTGATCGCTAAAATCGCTGATCTTGCCCGGAATAAAAAAATTAACGGCATCCGGGATATCCGCGACGAATCTGACCGGACCGGCCTGCAAATTGCCGTCGAATTAAAAAAAGAGGCCAAGCCTAAGGCGGTTTTAAACAATCTTTTCCAGCACACCGAACTCCAATCGAGCTTCCCGGCTAACTTAGTCGCCTTGGTCGACAACACTCCTCAGCTCTGCAACTTGCGTCAAATCTTGTTAGAGTATTTGCGCCACCGCCAGTTGGTGGTGATCCGCCGGACTCAATTCGAGCTTAAAGCCGCCAAACTAAGAGGCCACATTTTAGAAGGTTTAAAAATCGCCCTGGATAATCTGGACGCCGTCATCGACACAATTAAAAAATCCAAAGATGCCGATGTCGCTAAAATAAACTTAATGACCAAGTTTAAACTTTCCGATATCCAGGCCCAGGCTATTTTGGATATGCAGTTAAGACGCCTGGCGGCTTTGGAAAGGCAAAAAATTGAAGACGAATACCAGGCCATTTTGAAAACTATCAAAAACTTAACCACCCTGCTGGTCACTCCGGGTAAAATTATTGAGACAATCAGTCACGAACTGGTTGAACTAAAAACCAAATACGCTGATGAACGCCGGACTAAAATTATTAAATCTTCTTTAAAACAATTTTCTGATGAAGATTTGGAACCGGAAGAAGCTTGTTTGGTGACCATGACTGCCACCGGCTATATAAAACGCATGCCCATGAATACCTATCGGGCCCAGCGCCGCGGCGGCAAAGGCGTCACCGGCATGGCTACCAAAGATGAAGATGAAGTCAACCGGATATTTTCCACCAATACCCACGACACTCTCTTTATTTTCACCGACAAAGGCCGGGTTTTCCGGCTTAAAGTCTATGAACTGCCTCAAAGCTCCCGCCAGGCCAAAGGCCAGGCAATTATTAACTTAATTAACATTGGCTCAGACGAAAAAATCCAGTCAGTCCTTAATCTGGCCAAAGACGAACTGGATAAAGGCTATTTATTAATGGTCACTCAAAAAGGCGTGATTAAAAAAACCGCCACCAGTCTTTATGCCAATATCCGCACCAACGGCATCATTGCCATTAAGCTGGATGCTGGCGATCAACTCGTGTGGGTCAAACAAACTACCGGTAAAAATCATATCTTATTAGTTTCCCATAACGGCATGTCCGTCCGCTTTAATGAAACCGATGCCCGTCCGATCGGCCGCTCGTCCCGGGGAATTCGGGGAATCCGCCTCAATCCCAATGACTATGTTGTTGGTATGGCAGTTTTTAATCCCCAGCGGAAAAAAGTCAAAGGCAAGCGCAAATTCTTCCAGGACCTGTTGGTCGTCATGGAAAAAGGCTTGGGCAAGCGGACTAATATATATGAATACCCTTTGCAGAAACGCGGCGGCAAAGGTGTTAAAGTGTCTCAAGTGACCGATAAAACCGGCAAAGTTGTTTCCGCCCACATGGTCACGGAAATGATTGAAACCTTGCTGTTAACTTCCAAAAAGGCCCAGGTCATCAAACTGCCGTTAAAAAACATCAAGCGTATCGGCCGCTCAACTCAAGGCGTCATTCTGATGCGCTTTGCCAAAGCCGCTGACTCCGTCGCCGCCGTCGCCCTCCTTGAAAAACAGGAAGACTAACCTACAAGGTCCAACCTTGTAGGCTTTATTTATTCCCCAAGTGGTACTTTTGATACATTTCTCTTAAATGCTGGTTGGTCACATGAGTGTAAATCTGCGTCGTGGCAATGTTTTTATGGCCCAACATTTCCTGGACCGCCCGAATATCCGCCCCGGCCATCAATAAATCAGTGGCAAAAGAATGCCGGAGTCCATGACAAGAAATTTTTACCGGAATTTTGGATAAATTAACGTATTTCTTCACAATTCTCTGGACCGATCGGGGAGTCAGCCTCATTTTTTCCCCTTGGTCTGCTTGATCCTTGCTCCCGCCGAAATGAATGAACAGCGGCCGCCAATCATCTTCCCGTTTATCCCCATAGCGCTTTAACCATTCTTTCGCCCGCTTAGACAAAAACACCACTCTTTGCCTGCCGCCTTTTCCAATCACCCCAAACTCACCCCGCTCCAGATCAATCTCCTCCCGGTTCAAGCGCGTCAGTTCTGATACTCTTAAACCGGTGGAAAACAAAGTCTCTAAAATCGCTTTATCTCTTAATTGGCGCACCGTCGCTATCCCGACGCTTCCTAACAACCTCTCCACCTGCTCTCCGGATAAAAATTTCAGCGACCGGCTTTCTGTTTTCGGCAGTTCAATCTTCTCCGGCGTCAGACATTGGATATCCCGTTTAATCAGAAACTTAAACCAGGACCGCAGACAAATTATATGATAGGCCTGAGTTGCCCGGCTTAACGATTCTCCTCTTGGCGTTATAAATCTGGCCAGGAAAACCCGGTAGTGATTAATCATCTCCAAGGATAAATCGGCTAACTTCAATTTAGGTTCATTTTTCTCTATCCACTCGAGGAAACGGGACAAATAATGCCGATAATTCCTTACTGTCAATCGCGAACAGTTGCGTTCAATCTCCAAATACTCTAAAAAATCTTCGACTTTTCTTTGTATTTTATCTTTAGCACTCATTTAGGCTACCTGCCAATATGTGGATAAGTAGGGGATAGGCTGATATATCAACCCTTTTACCCTATCAATTTTCAAAGACTATAAGATTATCTTGTGGATAAATATAGACATCTGATAATTATTGTGCGACATTAATAATTTTTTGTCAAGTTCTTGAGTTCGCAAACGAAACGCACCACTAACGGGTAAAATACCCGTCTAGGAGGTGCGTATGAACCATCATCATTTATCGCTCTATGAGCGGGAGCAGCTGGCAGTTTTAAAAGCCAAGGGTTTAAGCTTTCGGGAGATTAGCAAAATCCTCGGGAGAAATCACGCCACATTATCCCGGGAGTGGAAAAATAAAGCTAAATACGGTAAACCGTACATTCCTTGCAAGGCTCACGAAAAAGCCAGAAAAACAGCCATCCGGCAACGCACTAAAGCACCCCTGAAGAATAAGGCAGTTTTCCTGTATGTCCGCCATAAACTCCGGGATTTAAACTGGAGCCCGGAAACAATTGCCGGCAGATTGCCAATAGACATGCCGGGTGAGTCCATCCATTTTGAAACCATCTACCGTTATGTTTACAACCATAAGAAAACCTGGGGAATGAAGTTATGGCGGTATCTGGCTAAACACAGGAAGAGACGGCTTAAAAAGGACGGGAGAAAAGTAAAGGCAGTTAAATATCTGCGTGCCCTACCTCTGGTGGAAAGACCGATTGAAGCCAGTGACCGGCAAACCATCGGCCACTGGGAAACAGATAACCTGGGAGGCAAAGTCAGCGATCAGCAGACCGTTTCCGGTACCGCGGAAAGGAAATCCCGCTATACCTCTTTGGCCCTTCTTAAAGATAAAACCAGTTTAACTAAAATGCGGCGGCTTAAAAGTAAACTGTCAAAATTACCGCCTCAGCTCCGGCAAACCTTAACCATTGACAATGGCCCGGAAAATGCCAAACATCAATTGCTTAAAACTACTTTTCAGGCTGGTATCTATAGTTGCCAACCATACCATAGCTGGGAAAAAGGCACGGTGGAAAACATGTTTGGCCGAGTTAGACGATTTATCCCCAAAGGCACCAGCCTGGATATTGTTGACAGGCAGACTATCCGGACGATTGAACACTGGTTAAACCATACTCCCCGGAAGTGTCTTGAATACAAAACGCCGTATGAGATAATGCAGCAGGAATTAAATTTAATTAACAATCAGGGTGGTGCGTTTCAAGTGCGAATGTAGGTTTCCGGCATCGCCATAGGCTATTATCCTATAACAATCTCGACTAAAAATCAATCTCTCTTAAACCACTCCAGGCTCCGTTGTACTGCTAAATTCCAGGAATTCATCCCGCTTGCCTCGCCGCTAGGCGGGCCGCCTAAGTTATGGTCTGCATCAGGGTAAACGTAAAGTTTCACTATTTTCCCTTTATCATTCAAAGTTTTCTCCAAAGCCTCTGACCATTTTAAGGGCACGGCTTCATCCGCTGTCCCCTGATGAATCTGGATCGGCGCCTGGATCCAGTCGTAATAATTATGGATGGAAAACTCATTCGCCTCATATTGGACATCAAACCCGGCCACGAGTTTTCTTAAAGCTTTGCCGTAATCGTCATACTCGTCAGTGTAATAAAGAATTGAGTACGGAAAGGGTTTGCTAACCGGCGCCCACAAAACCGTGGGGTAATTTTTATTGGAAATTTCCAAAACCGATAAAGCAATTTGGCCGCCGTTACTATGCCCCCAAAGGTTAATTTTCTCCGGATTAGCTTGAACTAAATTCTTCACTGAAGCGATTAGCTGTAATACCTCCACCGGACATAAAAACCTTTCTTCCAAACCATTATCCGGCGCTTTATCCGATTCTCCATAACCGAAAAAATCCGGCGCCAAAGTTAAAAAGCCATTTTTAGCAAAATATTCTGCCGCGCGCTGGGTGCCGATCCCGGTTTGGTAAATCTCGCGGTCAACATAGCCGCGGATCATAATCACTACCGGCCAGCCACCCTCGGGAGCTTGCCCTCGGGGCACATGAATCTGGCCGCTGACTTTTTTGTTTTCTGCCCAATAATAAAACGTACTCGCCCCTAACGAAGCTTTTAGCGAAGTGGGGCTGCCTTCCATCCAGATTCCATTCGGCTGAAACACTTGTTTTCTCAACTCCGGAAAACTGTATTTCTGCAATGACTTTTCTTCAAAAGACCACTTTCCCTCCGGCGATAAAAATAATTTTTTTTCTTTCGGCCAAAACCACCAAACAGAAAATCCTAAAATAACCACTGCCGCAAAACCAGCAATCAAACGCATAGGGATTTTAATATATCCAAGTTTTTTTTATCCGGCCCCTGGCCGTCAAAACCCGGAGTTTCAATAATCAACGGCAAAGTTGTAAAAGCAGGGTAATTGACAAATCTTGCCAATTCTTTCAATCCCATCTTGCCCTCGCCTAGGTTTTCATGCCTATCCAACCCGCCGCCGAGAACACCTTTAGAATCATTGATATGCAGA